>Ga0307438_1000324_pt1 | contig 38405 bp, 33 predicted proteins | sample SalMarWE160110MG_FD_202144 | JGI IMG/M metagenome (GOLD analysis project Ga0307438, IMG submission 202144) | Salt marsh sediment microbial communities from the Plum Island Ecosystem LTER, Massachusetts, United States - WE1603-110 | ecosystem: Environmental > Aquatic > Marine > Intertidal zone >... | reverse complement strand
AGATAGCAACATCCAAGTATTATGCCCCCGGGCAAGAGCAAGAGATCTTCGTTAATTATAAGGGCACCTGGCTTGAGATAGCGGACATCGGAATGTATTCGCCTGTGGCCCAGGCGAATTTCGACATTAAATACCCTGTGTTCAACGCAGGATTCGGTATTGAGCGACTGGGGATGCTTATTTATGAAATAGACGATGTTAGGAAGCTAGCATATCCCCAATTTTCTGTAACGGAATATTCTGACGAGGAGATAGCTAAATCTATTACCTATATAGCCAGCCCTAAAACAGCCAGAGGGCAGAAAATAGCCAGGGCAATTGAGGAAACCGCCCGAAGGCACAAAGACGAGATTGCCCCATGTGAATTTTTGGCCTGGAAAGACAAGTCTATTGAGGTGAAAGTTGTCGAAACAGAGGCCGGCAAGAGACTAATCGGCCCCGCCGGTTTCAACGAGATCTGCGTTGCCAACGGCAGCATTTATAGTGATGTTGTGCCTTCAGGCATACACACCGGGATAAACTATATGCATGCTATAGCCATGGGCGCCGCAGCAGCAATAGAAAACAGCAACGATAACTTAACTTATCAGGTGAAGGGAATAAGGCATCTTTCTGACCTTAATCTACAGATTCCCGAAGCTGTTCGAGAACATACTGAAGGACAGCAGAAGAAGATAGGGGTCGCTGGCGCTGTATTTGTGACCATAGATTCACGACCTGTGAGAGGGGAAAATAGTGAATCAAGCAGGAAATAAATCGTTACAAAAACTCGCTAAACTCCAAAGGCAACATAAGGGGGTTATCAATCTCATGCCTCTACAGACAGGCGGCATGCTTACCGATGCTGCCAAGGAGGCTCTAGTAGAATTTGGGGATGGATATTCTGTGTGTGATTTTTGCCAGGGCAGTTTATGCAATGTGGCTAATCCCCCCATCCGAGACTTCGTCCAGGAGCTTCTACCTCAATTCTTGGGCTGTGAAGCTGCCACCATAACCCACGGAGCCCGAGAAGCTAAATTCATGGTCATGCATTCTCTAGCCAAACCGGGTGATTCAATTCTTGTAGACGGCAATAGACATTACACAACGGTCGTCGCTGCTGAAAGGGTGGGGCTAAATATAATCGAGGTGCCTAATTCCGGACATCCGGAATTTATAATCAATATTAACGAATACGCACCGCTAATAAAAAAACACGCCCCTAAGCTCCTTCTATTAACTTACCCAGATGGTAATTACGGAAATCTTCCTGATGCCGGAAGGTTGGGAGAAATTGCTCAAGAATATAACATTCCTTATATCCTTAATGGGGCATACTCTGTGGGCAGAATGCCTGTAAGTATGGAGGAGATAGGGGCTGATTTCATTATTGGCAGTGGGCACAAAAGCATGGCCTCTGCCGGACCTGTTGGGGTATTGGGAATGAAGAGGAAATGGGAAGAGATAGTGTTGAGAAAATCCGGCACATATAGCAATAAAGATATTGAACTCCTCGGCTGTAGCGTAAGGGGGGTTCCACTAATAACACTCATGGCTTCCTTTCCCTACGTGAAAGAAAGAGTTCAGCATTGGGATGAGCAGGTATCCAAAGCACAGTGGTTTTCTGCCGAACTTGAGAAATTAGGCTTCACACAATTAGGTGAAAAACCGCACAGGCATGACTTGCTACACTTTGATACCCCTGTGCTCTACGAAATTTCCAAGCATGTCCGAGAAAGGGGATATTTCCTATATAAAGAATTAAAGGAAAGAGGCATTTGGGGAACACAGCCCGGCATGGCAAAGTCCTTCAAACTCTCCATCTTTGCTGCCGATAAGGAGCAGCTAGGGTTTGTTGTAGATTCCTTCAAGGCTATCCTGAATAAATATAGTTAGCGGATCTGGGCAAGAATCTCGCGGTGTCTTTGAGCATGGGCTCTTTTCAACTTCTGCAAAGATGCCTGAAATGCAATGGAGCCAATATTGTCTGTACTCATGATTATGGCGTCTTCTCCATCGCTTGAATAATACCTCGGGCGCCTCCCCACGATTCGGAAGCCATACTTTTTATAAAGTTCTTGAGCTACCTCATTAGAAGCACGCACTTCTAAAGTGACTAAATTAGCATTCAATACCTGTGCCAATTCAATGGTTGCAATGAGCAAACCTTCACCTATGCCGAGTCGGCGATAACCATCTCTTACACCAATGGCAATGATATGTGCCTCCTTCATCATCATCCAGAAGCCCGAAAAGCCAACTACGTTTTCCGGTACGTTAAGATGATGTTCATAACTGAAGATCCGTTTGAACCAAGGCGGTTTCTGGGTATCTTGTCCCTCAGATTCCGACACATCCCTCTTATTACAAGCCACTATATAGCGGATGGATGGATTGTCAAGATCCTGCTTATATGCTGATTGAGAGCGAAACACCCATTCACCAGGAAAAGCCTCTCTATCAATTTGGGCTACCTGAGGGATATCCTCACACTGCATAGAGCGAATGACATAACATAAATCTGACATCAATTGAAATTTTAACATAGTATCGGCTTTTTTGACCTCGATTCCTTCTTTCATTAAGACAAATAATTCAGCTTGTCTGCCCATACATTTTTCGCCTTCAAACTTGCCTCCTAGTGTGCAGTCCGGCAAATAGTTTTTATGAAAGCTGTCATTCCGAGCATTTCCTTTCCTATCATCCTGAGTGAAGCGAAGAATCTCGTAATGCTCAAGGTGGGCTTCATGAAGGGGAAGAATCTCGCCCAGGATAAATCCGGCTAAGAATCCTTCCCATTACTCAGGACAGCGTTTAGAGACCCTTTTTCGTCGTTTTACTCAGGGTCACCGTTACGACAATTAAACAGTCTCAGAGGCAAAAAGCAGCTTTTTGCCATGAAAGCATTGCCAGGGTCGTGGAGGTATTACGGCAGGCCAATATACAATTTCACTCTCAAGTATACTCTGGATCTCTGCCTCGCCTCCTTGTTGCCCATATAGCCACTGTCACTGAAACCAGCACCAGTAAGCCTGCTATGGCTGCCTTCCCCGCCGGAGTAGTGTTGACGGCTGCGGCACTCATGGCCACAGCGGGTAACAGTCCAGCCCGCACTATCGGCTTCAGGCTGGGATGCTCAGTTATAAACTGGGCTATTGGCGGACTGACCCTGTAATAGATGCCTACCAGGGCTCGTCCCACTGGGCTGATAAGCAAGTATTCATCTCTAAACTCACGAAGAATCTGTATTTCCCCAGCCATGGGAGTACCATAGGCTGCGGTGGCTATGAAGCATGCCCCTGCACCCACCTCTTCTCCTTGTGTAATCGCATAGAGCCTATTATCATTAGAGCCGACATAGACAGTACCATCAGCCCCTATGGCGGGGGAGGACATAATTTGATCATGTGTAGCGAAGCTCCACTTCTCGGTGCCGGATGGGTTTATGGCATAGAAATTATTATCATTAGAGCTTACATAGATGGTGCCATCAGCCCCTATGGCGGGGGAGGAATTAACCCAATATTCAGTGGCAAAGCTCCACTTCAGGGTACCATCAGGATTTATAGCATATATCTTATTATCTTGCCAAGCAGAGCCCACATAAACGGTGCCATCAGTCCCTATTGCGGGGGAGGAGCGAATTACGCCCTCTGTGATGTATCTCCACTTCAGGATGCCGTCAGGATCTATGGCATAGAGCCTCTTATCATTAGAGCCCACGTAAATGGTGCCATCAGTCCCTATTGCGGGAGAAGATTCAACAGCGTCACCCGTAGTGTACTTCCACTTTTCGCTGCCGTTGGGGTTTATGGCATAAAGATTATTATCGTCAGAGCCGAAGTAAATGGTACCGTCAGCCCCTGTGGCGGGGGAGGACTTTACTTCACCAGTTGTGTTGAAGCTCCACTTCTCGGTACCGTCGGGGTTTATGGCATAGAGCTTATTATCATTAGACCCTACATAGATGGTGTCATCAGCCCCTATAGCGGGAGAAGACTCAACAGCGCCACTCGTGGTGTACCTCCATTTTTCGGTGCCATCGGGGTTTATAGCATAGAGATTATTATCATGAGAGCCTACATAGATGGTGCCATGAGCCCCTATAGCAGGCGAAGATGATACAGCCCCACTTGTAGTAAATCTCCATTTGATGGTGCCGTCAGGGTTTATGGCATGGAGCTTATTATCATCAGAGCCCACATAGACGGTGCCATCAAGCCCTATGGTGGGCGAAGACGAGACAGGCCCACTTGTCATGAAGCTCCACTTCAGCTCTGGTATCGAAGGACCGGTGTAAAGGCTTGTGCCCGTATTTTGCGAGTTCTGACGGAACTCTGGCCAGAAGAGCCTTTCAGTAATAGCATAGAGCTTATGATCATCAGAGCCTACATAGATGGTACCATCAACCCCTATAGCGAGGGAACACGAGACAGGTCCACTTGTACTGAAGCTCCACTTCATGGTGCCACCAGGGTTTATGGCATAAAGATTATTATCATCAGAGCCTACATAAATGGTGCCATCAGCCCCTATGATAGGGGAACACGAGACAGGTCCATTTGTAGTGAAGCTCCATTTCAGGGCGCCACCGGAAGTTATGGCGTAGAGATTACCGTCATTAGACCCCACATAGATGCTGCCATCAGCCCCTATGGCCGGGGAAGACATGACCTCGCCAGTTGTGTTGAAGCTCCACTTCAGGGTGCCACCGGAAGTTATGGCATAGAGATTACCGTCATTAGACCCTACATAGATGCTGCCATCATCCCCTACGGCAGGGGAAGACTCGACAGCGCCACCCGTGGTGTACCTCCACTTTTCGCTGCCACCGGGGTTTATGGCATAGAGATTATTATCATTAGAGCCTACATAGATAATGCCATAATTCCCTATGGCAGGCGAAGATTCGACAGGCCCACCCGTGGTGAAGCACCATTTCACGGTGTTGTCGGAGGTTATGGCATAAAGATCACCATCATCAGATCCCACATAGATGCTGCCATCATCCCCTACGGCAGGAGAGGATGCGACTCGACCCCCAAGGGGCCTACTCCACTTCAGAGTGCCACTGTGGGTTATGGCGTGGAGCTTAGCATCGTTACAGCCGACATAGATGGTGCCATCAGCCCCTATGGCGGGGGAAGACTCGACAGCCCCAGATGTGGGCCACTTCCAATTCATTGTGCCACCAGGGTTTATGGCATAGAGATCATCAGATCCCACATAAATGGTACCATCAGCCCCTATGGCGGGGGAGGAGCTAACTGCGCCATCGGTGGCGAAGCTCCACTTTAGTAATGGTGTCTCAGGACCAGTATAAAGACTTCTGCTGGTGTGCTTCAGGTCCCGGCCGAACGTAGGCCAGGGAGCATTCGCGAGCTGTGCCTGGGCGGTGTTCGTTGGTATAAGCGTGATCAGGGACGGTAGTACCAGGCAAATGATAACACCCAAGGCTATCAAAAATCTTGACCTGTTTATAGAGCACCTTTCACATACTACTTTCACTTTGCTTCCCCCTTGAAACTATTCAGCCATACTATACTATGCTATAAGATACTATGACTTATGCCCTGGCAAGCGTCAATCACCTATTAGTAATAGGAATATAGTACTGCTCTCACCACTCTCTTTCTTCCAAATCCTAAATCCTAAGCACTAAATATTAAACAACTTCTAATTTCCGAACCGTCTGATCTGTTTGAATTTTGGTTATCTGATATTGTCTGTGTATTGTTTGGGATTTGGCATTTCTTGCTTGGGTTTTATCTCTTTGTATAGAGGGCAACAAGTCCCCTCCCTGTGTAACTAAAAGGCATTCATCAATCCCATTGACTTCCCATGAGATTGCTTCGGCTGACCTCGTCAGCTTCGTTATGACAAGATGAGGACTCAGAATGACATCACGGAAAGGCTTATTTTTGCTAACAGCAAGTACACCTGCTACGGCTAACTATTTGCACACTTTTCGATTACACCTCGAGGCCTAAATTATTCACGCTAGAAGGCATCGACGTAGTCAATGCGAACTATTGCACTGGGCAAAAAGGCTTGCTAAAATAGCTCAACTGCTGATAATCAAGTTATAGCTATGATAGACTCTCCTGTTTTAGTGCTTAATCAGAGTTATGAGCCACTTAACTTATGTCGCACCCGTCGGGCCATAGTGCTAGTGTTTCGGGGCAAAGCCGAAGTGCTGGAAAATAACAGAGGTGAGCTTCATTCTGCTAACCTCGTATTTCAGATACCATCAGTAATCCGACTCGTCTATATGGTCAAGCGTCCCCGCCATCAGAAAAAATTAAGCAGGCTTGAGGTGTTTAACCGTGACCATTACACCTGTCAGTATTGTGGTCAACAAACTAAGGAGCTTACCTTAGACCATGTTATTCCACGGCGGCGTGGTGGGAAGCATGCCTGGGACAATGTGGTCAGTGCCTGCATCCCTTGCAATAGACATAAGGGTGGACGTACACCGGATGAAGCAAGGATGAGATTGCTGCGCCAACCATGTCCTCCTCGCAATGACGGCTTCTATATTCCCTATCACCTTCTCAATAACCATGACGAATGGCAAAAATATCTACCCTCTTTGAATTAACTTAACCCCGAAAGGTCTAGTGGTTTTGTGTGGACCCCGAAATTTACTCTAAGTCTAATTGGGCTCCTCAGAAAATTTCGATTTCTCTCCCGGATGAATTAATTCATCCAGAGCTATTTCTTTAATAACATCATTATCCAATTTTACTGTTACCGTTTCCTTGAAGAAGTTCGTGCTGATTACTCTGGCTTTACCCCAGGGTGTTAATATTTCCTGTTTCACCTGAGGCATCTTCTTTTTCATAGCTGCATATTCTTTGCTTTCATATGACAGACAGCAAAGGAGCCTTCCACAGATGCCCGATATCTTCATAGGATTCAAGGCCAAACCCTGTTCCTTAGCCATTTTAATAGATACCGAGGCAAAGCTGGTGAGGGAATTCTGGCAACATAAAGGATAGCCACACTTGCCCACACCACCCAACAACTTAGCTTCATCCCTTGCCCCTACTTGCCTTAACTCTACCCGTCTTTCCAGGGCATGGCTCAATTTCCGAACCAAGTCTCGGAAGTCTACCCTCTCTTCAGCACTGAAGAATATAGTCAGTCGCTCACCCTTGGAATCATAGCGAGCAGCTAGTGGTTTCATCTTTAAACCAAGTTGGTCTGCCATTTCATTACACTTGCTCAAGGCTTCTTTTTCCAAGTGTCGCCGAGCTTCCTCTAAATCCCCCTCCTCAGCCTGGCGTACTACCGTCATTAATTGTTCGCCTATTTGAGACGACGCTTCAAGAGTAACGACCTTAGCCACGTCTAGACCATGCCCGGTATCCACCACTACATAGTCGTTAAATTGCGGGGATATCTCACCAGCGTCACAGTATACTAATTTCCCTCTAGGGCGGAATTTGACTCCAATTATGTTAGCCATCGAGATATATTATATTCTAAATTTCGCAATAACATTCTCATTCAGGATTTTATACTCAGTGCTGTCCTGGGTAAATTGAGCATCAGCCATTCCAATGCTAAACGGGGATTAACATTCTTAGAGATTTCTTCCTGTAGCAAGCAAAGATTAGCCAGAAACCCTTCAATCTCGATAAGACTTAATCCCCTGGCTTGTTCTTCCAGAGCTATCTCATAATCTACATTGATGATGGCCTCCTTGCAACCACCTTTAATGAGCATCAGATCACGCCACCAGTCGAGCCAAATCTCTATTATTCCTGCCCCGGCTCTCCGGTTCTGGCTAAATTGACTTGCTAGCTCTTGAGCATAAGCAAACCTTTGTCCTAAGCCGGCAGTTAATAAGGAGACCAGCCTAGCTATTCTTTGGGATCGCTGCTCCAATATATCGTCTTTTGCCAAAGCGGACAATGCCCAGCCAAGGCGACCATGACACAATTGAGCCAAAAGCTTCGCCTTATCAGCATCAACGTTATATGAGTTGACGAGTACCTCTTGTACTTGCTCTGATGGTACAGGCTTCAATTCCAGCCGCTGACAACGTGAAATAATCGTCGGCAAGAGGTGCTCCTCCTCAGCAGCTAATAAAAGCCAGATTACCCTTTGCGGTGGCTCTTCTAAAATCTTGAGCAGGGAATTAGCCGCCTCAGTAGATAGATATTCAGCATCATCAATGATAAACACTTTGCACTTACCTTCATACGGTGGCAGATTGGCTAAGCGCTGCAGCGCTCGAATATCATCAATGCCAATTTCCGTTTTAGAATCCAGGCCAATAGAGGTGACATCAGCGTGTTTGCCCTCCAGGATTCGCTGGCAGGAACGACATTGACCGCAAGGCAGTTCGGGACCATCGCAATTTAAGGCTTGAGCCAGATTGAAGGCTAAAGTCCCTTTGCCCACATGCCGCGGCCCTACTAGAAGATAGGCATGGGCTATAGCATTGGTTTTAAGGCTGTAATCCAGCAAAGATAAAATTTTATCCTGTCCTATAACTTGCCACATGTTAAATCATGTCCAGGTTCATCAAATCCTGATAAGTTTCCCGGCGGCGAATAAGACGCGCTCGACCCTCCTTTACCATAGCTATAGCCGGCCTGGGCATGGCATTATAATTGCTCGACATGGGTATGGAATAAGCACCGCAAACTGGAATAGCTATGATGTCACCGGGATGCACTGTAGCCAAACTGACATCCCTGACTAAGATATCACCAGACTCACAGAGCTTGCCGGCAATGGTAACCACATCTCTTCCCGACTCAAAAGCTTTGTTAGCCACTGCAACCTCATATTTAGCTCCATAAAGAGCCGGGCGGATATTGTCGCTTATGCCGCCATCGACACAGACATATTTTTTTATGCCGGGTATCTCCTTTATCGCCCCGACCCTGTATAATGCCACTCCGGCCTGGCCGACAATTGCCCTTCCTGGCTCGATAATGAGCCGGGGGCGACTCAATCCCAGTCCCGAAATAAGACCATGCAACTTGCCAGTTAGAGCCGTGGCATAGTCAGCTATTGTGGGCACTTTGGAGTCCAGGGTGTATGGAACGGCAAACCCGCCACCGATGTCAAATTCGCCAAGGTTAAAGCCGAATTTCTTGTCCATTTCCTGGGCAAAGCCAAGCACAAGCTCCATAGCCAGCTCATAAGGCTGGACCTCGGATACCGGGGAGCCGAGATGGAAATGAAACCCCAGAAGGTTAAGGTTGGAGGCCGATAAAGCCAGGTTTACTGCTTCTTCAGCCTGACCGGTAGCCAAAGGAAAGCCAAATTTGCTCTCTATCGTCCCGGTAGTAGTGTATTGGTGAGTGTGAGGGTCAACCCCCGGGTTGAGACGAAGCAAAATATCCTGCCTCATCCCCCTCTCTCTGGTCAGCTCGTTGAACAGCTCAAGCTCATGAAAGTTATCCACCACAATTCTGCCAATTCCCAAATCCAGGGCAAGATTTAATTCTTCCGGCGTCTTGTTGTTGCCGTGGAAATAGACCTTGTCCAGAGGAAAATCCACGGAATGGGCGATGCTGAGTTCTCCCCCGGAGACGACGTCGAGTCCCAGTCCCTCTTCCTTAAATATAAGAGCCAAAGCTCGGTTCAGGAAGGCTTTGGAGGCATAAATGACCAGTGTATCAGGATAATATTTACAGAACTCGTCCTTAAATTCACGGCACTTATGATGTAGGGTTAATTCATCGAAAAGATAAAGCGGAGTGCCGAATTCGTTAGTCAGGTCAACAACATCACAGCCACCGATGACGATATGTCCCCGATTATTCACCTCGGCCGTTAAAGGAAAAAGAGCCAGCTCAGGCGCTCTGCTTGTGCTCATGGCGATATGGTAGCTTGTAATACCTGATAAGTCAAAAGTCCTGAATGAATTCTCGACGGCTGGTTAAAAAGCCCAATACTCTCCTGGGATTCCGCCTTCTTTTAACTCAAGGATTACGATGAACTTCCAAATGAATCTATGCCCAAAAATTTCTGGTAACGGTTTCGGCATAAAAGAAGTTTCGGCAAAGCCGAAATTTGGGTGAGCCCAAAGGGCGAACCTTTTATGCCGTGCTGTCCGAACTCCGTAAAGGTCGTAGCGAAGTGGAGATTGCCAGACCCTGTCCATTCCTGAACGTTAGGTTGACAAACGTTGCTTGGATATTAAAAAATTGGTAGCAATTTTAGTATATCGTTGTGTCGTTCCATTCCTTCTCTACAAAAGTCACCACGGGTACAACCTTCTAATCCAATCATATAGAACCCCTCATCAAAATAGCTTTTCGGGAAGAGTATTTGCAGAGCATCCTCATTTACTACTCTACCGAAGAAATTATATTGCTCTACACTTCCATTAACATATGTACATCTATAAATGAATCCTTCCTCGTGCTCATTTTTTGTATCTTTAACTACCACACTTATATCATAGCTATATGTGTTTCCAATTTTGCCTGCTACCTTCATTTCCAGAAGTACGTAATCACCATAATCTGAAGATTCCACCCATAGAATATCTATATCTTTATCCGATACATCTCCCTCCTCATCAACGTGATAATTATTAAAACGGTGCGTCGGGGTGTTCGCCAATAGGAGCACTATAACGATTATTGCTACTATGGGGATGGCTAATAAAATCACTAATTTCTTTTTTCTGCTCAATTTTAGGGCCATATAACAATCCCTCCTTGGCTCTTTCTCCTACGTGTAAGAGGCTCTGGCATTTCGGACGACACCACCATATACGAACTCCGAGTTTCCCTAACCCGATTTACTCGCTGCCATGATAGTGCTTCCCATCACTCCTCCTTAGTGCTTTAGTTTTTCTATCACAGCGTCGGCTACCTGGCTGGTGCCTACCGCAGTGGCTGGGTCGAGCTTCAAATCATAGGTGACATTCTTCCCCTCGGCTATGACCTCAGCTATAGCGCTTTCCATCTTATCGGCGCTATCCTTCTCACGCAGGTAACGCAGCATCATCACACCGGAGAGCATCGTAGCCATGGGATTGGCCTTATTTTGCCCGGCGTATTTGGGGGCGCTTCCGTGGGTAGGTTCAAAGATAGCTGCCTCATCCCCGATGTTGGCTCCAGGCGCTACGCCCATGCTGCCGACCAGCCCGGCACAGAGGTCCGAAATTACATCGCCGTACAAATTGGGCAGCACGAGGACGTCAAACATCTGAGGCTTCCTGACCAGCTCCATGCAGATTGCGTCCACCAGCATATCGCCAAATTCTATATCGCTATATCCTTTGGCGACTTCACGGGCAGTATCCAGAAAAAGCCCGTCGGAGAACTTGAGTATGTTAGCCTTGTGAACCGCGGTCACCTTTTTTCTGCCGTTCTGTCTGGCATATTCAAAGGCAAATTTAACAATTCGCCGGCTAGCTGATTGAGATATAACCTTCAGGCTTACGGCGGAGTCTTTCTTTATCTCCTTTCCCGTGGCATCGAGCACAAAATCCAGCAACCGCTTTGTCCCTGAATCACCCTTGGCAAACTCGATACCGGCATAGAGGTCTTCGGTATTCTCCCTGACCACTACTATATCCACACCTTTGAACGGCGTGTTTATACCGGGGTACGCCTTATAGGGACGAAGACAGGCATAAAGGTCTAGCATCTGCCTCAAGGCGACATTGACGCTCCTGAAGCCGGTGCCTATGGGTGTGGTCACCGGTCCCTTAATGGCGACTTTGTTTTTCCTTATGGACTGGAGGGCTTGGTCAGGTAGCGGTGTGCCAAACTTATCTTGAGCCTGACTACCTATGATAACAGTGTCCCACTGGAACTCGACCCCCGTAGCTTCCAGCACCCGCCGCGTCGCCTCAGCCACTTCAGGCCCTATGCCATCGCCTGGGATAAAAGTTACTCTATGCTGCATCTCTTATATCGTAACACAACTCTAAAAAGAGATTCTTCGCCATGCTCAGAATGACAATTGGGATGGTTATACCTTATAGCTTGAAGTCCCTACGCTTCTGTATGTACGGGATAAGCCCGCCCTCTTTAAGGATGACGGACATTATCGGCGGCATCCTGCTACAGCTTAATGTAATACCAGAGGTCAAATTAGCAATCGTACCACCTTTCAAATTTATCTCCAGTTCATCGCCATCGCCGATTTTATCGGTGTCGCAAAGCAGGACAGGCAAACCCTGGTTTATGGCGTTCCTGAAAAAGATACGCGCTGCCGATTTGGCTAAAATAGCGCCTACCCCCGACATTTTGATTACTACCGGAGCATGTTCCCGACTGGAACCCAAACCGAAGTTTTTACCCGCGACGAGAAAATCACCCGACTTCACCTTTGAGGCAAATCCAGGCGTAGCATCCTCCATGACATGCTTGGCGAGTTCAGGCAGGTTGCTCCTCAAATGGGCAAACCTGCCGGGAATAATATCATCTGTGGAGATATTATCCCCCAGTTTAATGGCTTTACCTTTGAGAACCAAGTCAGGCATCACATAAATTCTCTGGGGTCAGTAATCTCACCCTTTATGGCTGAGGCAGCGGCAGTTGCCGGGCTAGCCAGGTATATCATAGCTTCGGCGTTGCCCATCCTTCCCTTAAAATTACGATTGGCAGTGGAAAGGCAAACCTCGCCATCCCCCAACACTCCCTGGTGGAGACCGAGGCAAGCGGCACAACCCGGCGGTAGAATAGCCGCTCCAGCTTCAACTAAGCTCCGGATATAGCCTTTCTCTATAGCTCGAATAAGCACCTGCCTCGAAGCCGGCGCTATAAGCAATCTAGTACCGGGATGCCTCTTCTTCCCCTTAAGAATCTCCGCAGCCACAGCTAAATCCTCCAGACGCCCATTAGTACAAGTGCCGATAAATGCCTGCTGGATTTTGACCCCTTTTACTCGAGTCACCGGACGGACATTGTCCACGGTGTGAGGAAGCGAAAGCATCGGCTCAAGCTGGTCGAGATTCACTGGTATAACCCGCTCATAATTTGCCTCAGCATCTGGATATAGCGGCTTGTAATTGCCACCCCTGCCATGCTCTATAAGGAAGTCCTGGGTGATTTTATCACCGGGAAACAGGCCGACCTTGGCCCCGGCTTCCACAGCCATATTGGCGATGGTGAGACGCTGCGACATAGTTATTTTAGCCAGGGCCTTGCCACCAAATTCCAAGGCTTTGTAATTAGCACCATCGGCGCCAATCTGTCCAATGAGATACAGAATTAAGTCCTTGGCATAAACTCCCCGAGGGAAGACGCCATTGAGGTCAATGAGAAAACTTTCCGGCACCCGAAACCAGGTTTTCCCCAGGGCTAAGGCCACGGCAATATCGCTGGAACCCATGCCAGTGGCAAAGGCTCCTAAAGCACCAGCAGTAACAGTATGAGAATCCGCACCCACAATAATTTCCCCTGGATTGGCGAATTTTTCCGCTACCAACTGATGACATATACCGTCGCCGACTTCATAGATGCAACAGCCCATTTCTTCAGCGAAGCGGCGCAGAAGAATATGGTCATTGGAAAACTGCTGAGCGGGACTGGGAGCAGCGTGGTCCAGGAATATTATTGTTTGTTGCGGCTTAGCCAGAGCTTCAAAACCGCTTTCTTTGAACTGTCTTATGGTCAGGGGTCCAGTGGTATCCTGGACGAAAGCCAAATCCACAACAGCAACAACGACGTCCCCAGCTTTAGCCTCGCTATGCGATTTAAGGCTCAGAATCTTCTCGGCTAATGTCTTGCCCATTTAGATTACGCAATTATGGCTATTATGTTTTTACTGCTTATCGCCTTACTATTTTAATCGCCTCCTCTGCTATAATCAATAACGTGACTGATTACAAACCAAGCGAGCTGGGTTCCACCCCATGCGGCAGTAGGGTTTTTTACTGGGGCAAACAAACTTATGTAATGGGAGTCATAAATGTTTCCCCGGATTCTTTCTCTGGCGATGGACTGGCAGACGTTGAAGAAGCTGTAGCCAGGGTAAGACGATTAGTCTCCGAGGGAGCAGACATCATTGATATCGGCGGTGAATCCACTCGTCCAGGCTCAATACCGCTTTCACCCAACGAGGAACTACGGCGGGTGATTCCTGTTGTGGAAAAGCTGACCCACGGGATATCGGTGCCCCTGAGTGTGGATACCTATAAACTGGAAGTAGCCCGCCAGGCTTTAGATGCCGGAGCCAACATGATAAATGACATCTGGGGACTGCAGAAGGAGCCCGGGCTGGCCGAGTTAGCAGCCCAAAAAGGTGTGCCGATTGTTTTGATGAGTAATCAGCGGGGTTCTTCGTGCCACGACATCGTCTCTGCGGTTATTTCCGATTTGAAAAGAGCCATCGAGCAAGCGTTAGACGCAGGTGTGCCCCTAGAGAATATCATCGTCGACCCGGGCATAGGTTTCGGTAAGACACAGGAGCAAAATCTGGAACTTTTGCAACGCCTTGAGGAACTTAAGGCGCTGGGCAGGCCTATCCTTATGGGCAGCTCGCGCAAGTCCTTTATAGGCTGGGTGCTCGATTTAACTCCTGAACAAAGGTCGAATGAAGTGCCATTCCTTCCTCCAGGTGACCACCGGCTAGAAGGAACAGCAGCCACCATAGCCATAGGCATTGCCAAGGGCGCTGATATCGTTCGGGTACACGACGTCAAGGAGATGGCACGCGTGTGCAAGATGAGCGATGCTCTTGTGAGAGGTGTGTGAGCAAATTGGTTACTGCCTATCTTTGTCTGGGCTCAAACCTGGGAAAGCGGGAAGAAAACCTCCGCCAGGCTTTAACACTGCTTCCTCCAAAAGTAAATCTTGACGAGGTCTCATCCATTTATGAAACCGAGCCGGTGGGCTACAAGGAGCAGCCATTGTTCCTCAACCTGGTCTGCCGAATTACCACCAACTTGCCTCCTGAGGAGCTTCTCCGTTTCGTTAAAGAAATTGAAACCAGAATGGGCAGAGTCCCCAGCGGGCAAATAAATGCACCTCGCCCTATAGATATAGATATCCTTCTGTATGACAATAAGATTATGGAAACCCAGAATTTAACTATCCCGCACCCTCGCTTGGAAGATCGGGCTTTCGTTCTAATACCATTAACTGAAATCGCCCCAGATTTAGTTCATCCCAAGCTGGGCAAGAGCATCGCCCAATTAACTAACGACGTTAAAGGACAAAAGGGGGTACGAATGTATAAAGGAGGATTCGATGTATCAGCTATTTGTGGAAGAGCACTTTGATGCTGCCCATTACCTCCCGAACTATCATGGTAAGTGTGAAAAGCTACATGGCCACCGCTTCAAAGTGGTAGCCCGTTTAGAAGCAGCCATGCTTGATGAGGCTGGGCTGGCTTACGATTTCGCCCAGATGAAGCAGCACCTGAGGGAAGTTCTGGCTCAATTTGACCACACCTGCCTGAATGATGTGCCCCCCCTTGATAAGATTGGACCCTCCAGTGAGAATATTGCTGTCACTATATATAATGCACTACTGACCAGTTTTTCTGGGCCTCCGGTAAAGTTGGTGAGCGTAGAAGTCTGGGAATCGCCCACAACAGGCGTAGCGTACAGCCCTTGAACTAACTTTGTTGCTCCGGCGGTAACAAATTGGGAATCGTATCTAAAATGGGGTAGGAATAGTTGCAATTGGAGCAATAAAGGGAACCTTTGACGATTTCCTCTCCTTTTTCTTCATCCACTTTAAGCTCCAAATCCCCTTTACATACGGGACAGGCTAAGATTTGCATTAATTCTTTTTTCATTTCAGATTCTAGATTATATCATATTAGCAAAGAAACCACGACAAGAAAGTGCTATAATATTCGACAGGAGAATAAAATGACAATCCAGATTAAAAAGACTTACAGGGGCTTAAATCCAGGGATGCTCTGCGACGAGATACAAGGCTTGCTGCAGAAACGAGGGGTTATAGCTGTTGAGACTGAGTCGCAAACATATGGTCTTCCCAGCGGCGACACTCAATCGCGTACCACGCTGGCATTAAAAACACAGGCCGAGCAAGAAGAAAATCAGAAGGAATGCGGCAGGGCTCATATTCTGGGCTCACCACTGGGCGAAACAAAAATGCTCCTTGACGTAGATGAAACCATCTTCCCCCAAGAAAAGCTCTCGGCTTTCCAAAATGACCTCGATTTTATCCTCGGTTCATACGAAATTAAGTGGTAAACGAGCAGCTTTCAAACCAGAACCAGCTTGCCGAGGAAATCAAACAAGAACGAAGAGAAAGGCGGCGAGCAAAGAAAAAAGCCAAGATACCCCAGCATGGCAAGAGCCTGGCAAGAGTATATAAGGACGCTATATCCAAGAGAGACAAGATCAGGAAAGCCCCCAAGCAAACAGGCTAAAGCCTCACGGTCATTGTGATAAAGAAATTCCTTCTCAGAGGCCCAATCATAGTCCTCATTTGCTTGGCAATTGGCTTCGCCATAGTTTATGGCGGCGGGTGGTTGCTCCAGCAATTGGGGTGTTCAGGGCCCTGACTCCTGGTTCCGACTGGATTTGAAGCAGCCAAAACGCCATTCATTTTAATTGGTTCGGCGTTTTGAGCAGATTGCAGAGCACTGTTCACATTCATTATCGCATGGCTCAGCATGAATGGTTACACTGGCCTCGTGTATTGTGCTTTGTATTTCGACCTCAATCCGGTCACATATTTGATGAGCCTGCTCCAAACTAATGTCTCTGGCCATTACCAAATGAAGGTCTATATAGCTCTGGCTTCCAGCCCGACGTGTCCGTAGTGTGTGGAAGCCGAACACCTCGCGGCTGTGTTTCCTTAAACAGTCTTCGATAACTGCCTGTTTTGAAGGAGGTAGCTTCTCATCAAGCAGTCCGGATATCGGCTTACGGATAGTATCAATAGCTACTTTCAGGATGTAAATAGCAACTCCGATAGCAATCACGGAGTCAATAATATTGAGCCCGGTGAACCGCACTATTGCCAGTCCCACCAACACGGCTGAGGCGGAGTAGACATCAGTGGCAATATTGCGGGCATTAGCCTCCAAGGCTACAGAGCCAGTGGTCCGGGATACACTTAGTAGATGCCGAGATAGGAAGATACTGACCACTATGGAAACCGCCATCATAGCTATTCCAGCTTCGGCTAGTTCAATGCTAGAGCCTTCTATTATCCGGCCTATTGCCGAATAGATTATCAGTCCGCCAGCGATAAAGATGAGAATTCCCTGCACAACGCCAGCAATGTCCTCCACCTTACCGTGACCATACGGATGTTCTGCATCAGGTGGCTTAGCTGCAATGCGAATAGCAGAGAAGGTAATTATTCCGGCAAACAAATCCAATAAACTGTCGGCTGCCTGAGCCAGTATGCCGATACTGCCGGTCAGCCAGCTAACGACCACTTTAAATATTATTAAACCGACGACTACGCCAATCAGTAGCCTGGTAGCCCCGGCCTTCGTTGAAAACATTTTTTCTCTCTCCTGCGTTTACTGATATAAAACTACAGGGAATCAGAAGTTTACAGTGATATCTCGGCTAAGGCAACTGTCGGGTGCCCGTGAAAAAAGAGCGAAACGAGTTTTCACGATGAACCAGTTAGCATCTTCCGACTTCGCCACTATGTAATGCACCAGGGCTGTAAAGCCATCGCTTCAAAATACCAACCAGGACTAGAAGAGTCCTCCGTAAATAGGTTAAACTGGCTGATTATGGATGACCATGTGGGCAACGGTGACGTCAGACGAGTCGTACTTCTTGTCGCCACGTTGGCGTCGTTTGTTTTCCCCTTCATGGTCTCCGCTGTGAATATTGCTCTCCCTACACTCGGGAAAGCGTTTTTGTTGGACACAGTCACCTTGGGCTGGATTGCTACCGCTTACATCTTATCCTCGGCAGCCCTTCTTGTCCCCTTCGGCAGAATAGCAGACATATATGGCAGGAAGAAGATTTTCACCTGGGGAATTGGTATATTCACGCTCTCATCCCTTCTTTGTGGGCTGGCAAACTCCGCCACCATGCTTATTGCCTGGCGGGTCTTGCAGGGAATGGGCGGTGCCATGCTGGCCGCAACGTCGGTAGCATTGCTTACTACGGTATTTCCCGCCAACGAGAGAGGGAAGGTCCTGGGGATAATTGTCGCAGCAGCATATCTTGGCCTCTCCCTGGGTCCTGTTCTAGGCGGGATTCTCACTGAGCATCTTGGCTGGAGGAGTATCTTTTTTCTGGGTGCACTCCTGGGGCTGTTGGTTCTTGGTGTCGTTTTATGGAAGCTAAAAGGCGAGTGGACCGGAGCAAAGGGCGAGAGATTTGATTTTGCCGGCTCCTTAATCTATGTCCTCGGGCTGGTAGCACTGGTATACGGCTCTACTCTACTGGAAGAGAGCTCAGAAATGTGGTTAGGAGTGGGGTTGATTATCGGAGGCGTCATAGGACTTTCAGCATTCATCAGATGGGAAATGAGAATCAACAGCCCGGTCTTAGACATGAGCCTCTTCAAAAAGAGCAAAACCTTTACCCTTTCCAACCTGGCGGCCTTGATCAATTACAGCGCTACATATTCTGTAACTTTCCTCATGAGTTTTTATTTGCAGTATCGGCCTACAAACCCATTGGGCGCTCAAGATGCCGGCTTGATTCTGGTCGCCATGCCTGCCGTGCAGGCTGTTTTTTCACCGCTTACCGGCAGGCTCTCGGATAGGATCGAACCAAGGCTACTTGCCTCGGCAGGAATGGTATTGAACACGGTAGGACTATGCCTCTTCATTTTTCTAAATGAAGAAACCTCACTTAAGTTCATTATCGGCAATTTAATTCTTCTTGGTTTTGGCTATGCTCTGTTCGTGTCTCCCAATAGCAACGCGATTATGAGTTCTGCACCGAAGACGGCTTATGGGGTAGCCTCAGCGATACTGGCGACGATGCGGCAGGTTGGCATGGTGTTAAGCATGGCAGTTGCCATGTTGATGTTTACCCTATATAACATTGCGAATGTTCAAATTACGCCCGAATACTATCCGCTTTTCCAGCAAAGTATGAAGACATCGTTTATAATTTTTACTGCACTCTGCTTCGGCGGCATATTTGCCTCACTCGCCAGGGGGAAGGTGCGGTGAGGATTTCCCGTCGGCTTCTGAACTCTCCATGAGCAGTACCAAGCCTCGCCTTAGATAGGCGAGGAAAGGCAGCCAAAATCGACCTGCCTCCTTTATTCCTTGATAGAGCAGCTTAGGGTTGAACCAGCGACTTTCGAGAATTGAGATCCTTCTTGAACTGCCTATGAGAATTCTTGCACAGCGGTCACAACATAGTCAAAGTTAGCCTTACTAACCGAGGGTCTCCTGGTAATTACGTGATATAATAAGAATAGCCATTTAGGTTAGTAAGGCACCATATATGAGCATAGACGGATTTTATAGACATAATAGACTGCTACTGGGTTGGGATTATGCTGTGCAAAGACCCCAATTCAAAGAGATTCCCAAATGTCTCGTTCGGAAGGACCATGATTGTGGAAAGTTCCTTGGTGCTTCAAAATCATGCTTTGTTGCTTCTCCTTCCACCGATGAAGTGGAAACTATGCTGGCACTCATCACCGAAAAACTTGTGAAAATCGGCATTGAACCAATAATTGCAGTTAAGGAGAGAGCCTATGGGCAAGATATATTTTGCACGAAAATATGCGGCAAAATAATAGAGTCCCAATTTTGCATTGTAATACTTGATGATATGATGCAACCAATGAATGGCACTAAAGTAAATATTCCCAACTCAAACGTCTACTATGAATATGGCTTGATGACAGCCCTAAATAAGTATGTAATTCCCCTGCAAAAGGAAGGCCAAAAATTAGCTTTCAACATACAAACACATGATACTATTAAGTACACTCCGCGCAATTTATCTGCTGAGTTAGACAGAGCATTAAAAGATGCAATCAAAATGACTCAAGAAGATAGATCTGGATATCAAGATGCGTCTTCTATATCAGAACGTTTATTTAGTCGTTGCTTAGAAATTAGCGGTTACCAGAAAAAGGACCACCGATGGTTCCTATCAAATGAGTTTGACGACACTGTTTTCACTGGTTATGGTCACCCTGAAAGAAGAGAGTATTTATTCTTCACGGTTATAGATGATAAAGAGTTGCTCCGAAGCACACTAACAGACATGCAAGTAATTATTAAGAGATTGGAGTCCAGCTACAAGCAGTTGTCAGAAAAGAGGGAAACTCTATCGAACAGGATAGATAAATTTAATAGCGAAGTGCAAGAGGGAATTGACATAACAGTGTTTGGGAGCCCGCCTAGGCGAAGTTATGAATTGGAGAAGGCAATAGAAGAACGAGAAGAAACTTCTTCTAGGATTCAATTAATCGAAAATGGTAAATTCGCCATCGTGCTTGGCCCGCAGGTTACGGGACTGAAAGAAAAGGCCATATCAGAACATAAAGCTATGGACAATAGAGCTTTATTTATTCCCCTCTATATTGGTGATACAACTGGCATTAGCATAGGGGATTTGGACATTGCTTTCAAAGCTCCAACCTTGTAGAATAAATGCCGTCTTTTTCCTCCTTCTTCTAATTATTCCGCACTTCAGAATTCAGTAGTACTAGACCTATGTGGATACAACATGCTCTGCGCACCATCTGGTAAAGGATAAACAGAAGTATAAAGGTATTGCTTTGTACTTAAGATGGCGCTGTCCCGAGAGTAATGATAAAACCCGAATAAGTAGGCTTCCTAAAAATCGGAATAAGCAGAAAGGTGAGCCTGCTTAGGGCCGGATTTCCTCAGAATTTCCCTCTATCTTTTATTTTGAGCCAGATTTTACCGTTGCTCTGAAAAGGTGAGCCGCTGTTAAGTGCTTGGGTAGAGGAGGTAATTCTTTAGCTTCGGGCGCAATATGTGCTGGCTGTCGGTTTGATGGAGAGCAAATGCGGCTGGCAATGACAAGAGGGGAGGCCTTCGTTTCAGGGCAGGTAAATTATCTCGGAGGGTGGTTTTTTATGTAGCTCAAAATCTATTCCGGCTTCCTTGAACAGGTCTATGAAAGATTCGTCAGCATAGTTGCCAAAGGTTACAAAGCGCTTTATTTTGGCATTGACCAGCATCTTAGCGCAGAGTACACAGGGCGTATGGGTGCAGTAGATGGTAGATGATTCCAGACTGATGCCATGCAACGAAGCCTGGATGATGACATTCTGCTCGGCATGAATACCCCGGCATACTTCTTGCCTGGTTCCAGATTCTATGCCCAGCTCGTCCCGCAGACAGCCAAGTTCAAGACAATCTTTAAGTCCGGCGGCAGCCCCATTGTATCCGGTGGCTAAAATATGCTTTTCCTTCACTGCCACAGCGCCTACATGGTGGCGCCGGCAGGTGGAGCGTTCCGCCACTACGGAGGCTATCTTGAGGAAATATTCATCAATGTCCGGCCTGGTTTCCTTTTTCATTTCAAAACGGATAGAACCCGCTCTGTCTCCTTTGCCAGCTCCTCCAGGGAAGCCTCATTTAATATGGTAAAGTCTGCCATGGCAATTGGCCCACCTTTGTTGCTCTTTTCTATCTCGGATTTATCTCGACTGGCTGCTTCCTCAAGCGTTAAGGGCCGTTTTGCTCTATGAGCAAGCCTTCCATGCCTGGTGGACGCCGATGCCCAGACGGCAACCGTGGTGAACTGCCCGCTATAGTATTCCTTCAATAAAATATACTCTTCCCAGGAGTAAAGACCATCTAACACAACATTCGATGATTTCAGTGAGCTATCAATCCTGGGCAAGTTCAATTTGGCGTAAGCAGCCATCCCGTGTTCTTTTCTCAATTGTTGTCTGATATAGCGCTCATTTTCCTCATTCGGCTGCAGTCCTCTGTTCTTGAGCTCTTCGTCTGTAATATCGCCAAACCGTACTTTCTTAAAGCCATGTTCTTCAAACACCCTGGCTACTTCTGACTTACCCGCACCTGCCATGCCAACAATTGCTACCACTTTCACGGCTTATAAATCTTTAAGGAATGGATTGCGACAGCACTTATATTAACAGGATTTACCCAACTATCATAGGGAAAATTCTCAGACCTTAGCAAAAAGTTGACAACCATCATTCCTCGATAAACTCAGAACATATTCTTAATCCATCCCGCCAAGGGAGAAAGCTTTGTCACTAATAATAGAAAATATCATAGTGCCTTGTCTGGCGGTTCAGCACAGATTATACTAAACATCAATAACCTGGGTTATATCGACTTAGTTTTTTTGTGAATAAATGTTTGGCATTCTTTCCAGAGAAGATATCCTGAAGATGCTGGAGGCAAGTCCTCCCTTGGTGGAGAACTTATGTGATGCCCAGCAGCAGATCCAACCCAATGGCATAGACTTGACCCTGAAGGAAGTAGCTTTGTTCTCCTCGCCGGGCAGCCTGGGCTTCAGCAATGAAAGTAGAACCCTTTCCAGTACTTCCCCGCTTGTTTTCGACGGCCTGGGCCGTGTAGACCTGCTGCCCGGTTGTTATTTAGTGACATACAACGAGGTAGTTAATCTTCCCAAGAACATAATGGCTCTGGCGATGCCTCGGTCAAGCCTTCTGCGCTGCGGGGTCAGCATTCATCATGCGGTTTGGGATGCCGGCTATTCGGGCAGGTCGCAGTCCCTCATGGTGGTCTACAATCCCCAGGGATTTCGACTACACAGGAACGCTCGAATTGTTCAGATGGTCTTCTTCTTCTTGAGCCGCGATGTAGCCCAAGGCTACCAAGGTATGTTTCAGGGCGAGAACATCTGATGAGGATTTTACGTCGGGGCTAACTTCGCTTGCCTACTTGCTCCAACGCATTGATATCACTCGTTAGTGAGAGACGTATTTTCTCGGTGACCTTGCGGAAATGGAATCCCTCAATAGCAAGTGTAATGGATAAAGGGATAGTTCTTGGTTTTTTCATCAAGGTCCAGCCAAGCAGCTTCCAATAATGTATTCTCCCTTTTTCCTTAATTCCCAAAACCCAGGTGGTCCGTATCAATGCTATGAGATGGATAAGAGAAATCTTGAATTTTCCTTTATTGCCAGGTCTATATTCCTTTAGAAATGTCTTAATACGCTCATAATATTGCTTGGGGGCATAGATTGTCTCTACAACATTCTTATACCCCCTGGCAAGCATTTCATAACCCATTTTGGGGATGAAGTTGGTCGAACCATCTGTGTTATCACCAGAGCCCTTTGGCAGTATGCGGTTCTCTTTTTGCAGGCGTTTGTATAATCTTGTCTCTGGAGGAGCCATCAATACACCAACCATAGCGGCAACAATCCCACTCTTCTGAATGAAATCGATTTGGCTTTTGAAGATGGAAAGTGGGTCACTATCAAACCCAACAATAAATCCTCCCTGGACCTGCAAGCCGTAGTTCTGCATCGTCTTAACCGAAGCCAACAAATCACGATTTTTATTCTGCAACTTATGACATTCAACAAGGCTTTCCTCATTGGGGCTTTCAATGCCCACAAATACCATGTCAAATCCCGCCTGAGTCATCAAACGCATTAGCTCTTCATCATCGGCAAGATTTATAGATGCTTCCGTGAAAAATGTAAAGGGTCGTTTCCTCTCTTTCATCCATTCAATTATTGCCGGTAGAATTTCCGACTTTAATTTTCGTTTGTTACCAATGAAATTATCATCGACAAAGAATACACCACCTCGCCATCCCATGTCGTATAATGCATCCAGTTCGGCTATTATCTGATTTTTATCCTTGGTTCGTGGTCTGTGACCGTTCAGTATAACGATATCGCAGAATTCACAATTGAAAGGGCAGCCTCGAGAATACTGGATAGTCATTGATTGGTATTTTTTCTTATTGATAAGTGACCACAAAGGCACAGGAGTTTTCCTGATATCTGGGAATTCTTCAGACGCATAGATATGCTTTGCACAGCCTTTCTTTAAATCTTCTATAAAGAGCGGCATTATATCTTCAGCCTCGCCAAATATAATATGGTCCATATCATCAAATCCAAAATCTTCATACCCACGGTTAAAAAAGGGACCACCGGCAACAATCTTAGTCCCGAACTTTTTGCACCTATCGATGACCTCCCTCGCCGAATCCTGCTGCGCTACCATAGCGCTGAGAAACACATAATCAGCCAACTTAATGTCTTTATCTGTCAGGGTTGTGGTATTGATATCCACAAGCTTTTTCTCCCATTCCTCGGGAAGCATTGCGGCCACAGTTAATAAACCTAAAGGGGGAAAAGTTGCCTTCTTAAAAATAAATTTCAAAGCATGCTTAAAACTCCAGAAGGTATCCGGATACTGGGGATAAACTAATAATATTCTCAACTTACTCTCCTTTGTACGCTCTTTTCGAGACAATTATAAACGATAATAACATAACACAAATTATTTTAATAGTAGCATATATAAGCCGGGCGGCAAAAATAGAAAAACAGGATGACTTCGCAATTTATCCTGTCTGCTTAGCTTCTTGGTAACCCAGGTTGGATTTGAACCTGCGACCTCCCGGTTGTTGGTTTGATGTTGGTATATTGCATTGGAAGCCCCTGTGTGGATACGATTTTCTTGAGCATGAATTTTTCCCACTGCCGGTATTCTGTTGCTTTAGCGTCAAAATCGAGCGGTGCTCTTGCCGCAAGGGAGTTTGAAAAACGAAGCCCCCAAGGCTAGTTGGTTGTTAGTTGTCTACGCTAGCCTGTGAGGTGATATCCCAATTAGCTCACACGCCAAATCAACAACTTGACGGTGTAGAAGAGGCGATATAACATAAGCTAGAGATGGTGGAAAACTAAACTGTCACGTGGCAAGAGTTAGCATCTTTTTAATTGCAATAGCCTTAATTGCCGGGATGGTAGCCTATGGTAATCGTGAATCTTATACCGTCACTATAGCCAATACCGCTGGAGGGTCGGTAAGCACTCCTGGAGAGGGAACTTTCACCTATTATGAAGGAACGGTGGTCGACCTGGTAGCTGGGCTTGAGGTGGGCCATCGCTTTGTCAACTGGACTGGCGATGTGGGCACCATTGCCAACGTTAATGATGCCACAACCACCATCACCATAACCGACCACTGCTCTATCGCCGCCAACTTTGAGGAGATCAACATCGTGGTCGCTGCAGGCTACATTTACACGATGGGGCTTAGGCCCGACGGCACCGTAGTCATCGCTGGGTACAGCTACCAGAGTTACGGGCAGCGCAATGTCGACGACTGGACGGATATCACCCAGCTCACCCTGGGCTACACTCACACGGTGGGGCTTAAGTCCGACAGCACCGTCATCGCCGTAGGAGGCAACAGTCAAGGGCAGTGCAATGTCAGCAACTGGACGGACATCACAGGGGTTGCCGCAGGCTCCAGGCACACGGTGGGGCTTAAGTCCGACGGCACTGTAGTCGCCGTGGGGAACAACCACTACAGGCAGTGCAATGTCGGCAACTGGACAAACATCACCCAGATCGCCGCAGGCTACTATTACACTGTGGGGCTCAAGGAAGACGGTACTGTAGTCGCCGCAGGAGATAACAGTAGAGGGCAATGCAATATCAACGGCTGGACGGATATCGTCCAGGTCACCACAGGTGACTATCACACTGTGGGGATTAAGTCCAACGGCACCGTAGTCGCCGTGGGATACAACGACATCGGGCAATGCAATGTCGGCGGGTGGACGAACATTATCCAAATCACCGCAGGCGGTAGGCACACCGTGGGGCTTGAGTCCGACGGCACCGTGGTCGCCGTGGGCTCGAACTGGGCGGGGCAGCTCAATGTCGGCGACTGGTCGAACATCATCCGGGTCGCCGCAGGCAACTCCCACACAGTGGGAGTTAAGTCCGGCGGCACCGTGATTGCTGTAGGATGGAACGACTTCGCGCAGTGTATGGTCAGCAAATGGATGCTCATCAATTAACTCACTACAGGTAGCCTGATGAACATTTTGCTTCCAACCACTGGTAAATATGCTATTGACCTCAAAAACTGAAGGGGAGCATTATCGCTCCCCTTAGCTTTATCTTGACGGCGGGGGTTGGATTTGAATCAACAACCCCCAGTCTGTAGGACTGAAATCGCGCTCAGCGGCTATGTCTTGGACACCACATAAATACTAATGACAATTTCCTTAATGAGATTTTAACAATGTTATCATATAATGGTACAATAAGTACCATAAGGCGAATACGGGGTATGAAGATAATACCTGGTTCTAGGAGACGCCATTACGTGGCAATAGTTAGCGTCTTTCTGATTATGGCGGCCTTAATTGCCGGGATGGGAGGCTCTTATTATGTTGGTGGCGGTAATACTACTCTTTCCCAAAACCTAGAAATACGAACTTGGTATGATTTGGATGCCATTACGGACAACTTGGCCGGCAACCACATTCTGATGAATGACCTTGATTCCAACACTGACGGTTATGAGGAGCTGGCGAGCCCGACAGCTAACCAGGGAAAGGGTTGGGAGCCAATCGGATTCTTTGGAGCTATGTCTGCTCCTGGGTGTGGTTTGGTTGGGGGTGCGGCTCCGTGGTGGTATGGCTTGACGGGCACTTTCGACGGACAGGGATACGAGATACGTGACCTGTTCATCAACCGCCCTGACGAGTGTCATGTAAGCCCTATGGGACTTTTCGGTTCTATTGATGAAGGCGGTATCATCAAGAATGTCGGCGTGGTGAACGTCACTGTGATAGGTTGTGAGAGTGTTGGCGGTCTGCTGGGAGAGAATATCTATGGCACTATGAGCAACTGCTACGCCACCGGCAACGTAACTGGCGAGCACTATGTTGGCGGTCTGGTGGGATATAATCGTGGCACTGTGAGCAACTCTTATTCCACAGGCAGCGTGACTGGCAATAATTATGTTGGCGGTCTGCTGGGAGAGAATATTTATGGCACTGTGAGCAACTCCTACTATAACTATGATGAGGTCCTTATTAATGGCGAGAAAATAATTACCATCGGAGCTTTGTTCGCCGAAGACTTTGAGGAGTGGCTAGCTAACGATAAGTTTTTAGATGTCAATGACAGGCTTTCTCAAGAAAACGGTTATTATGTGGTAAATAATGTCACCGATTTCGAGGAACTGCTCGCCTTTGGTCAGAATGGTTCACTGAGATTTAGATTGAAGAACGACATCGATTTAGTTACTGAACCCAGCTTCTACATCCCTTATCTGGCCGGAGAGTTTGATGGCAATGGTCACAAAATCTCCCACTTGAGCTTGAATTTTGATTTAGCTTTGCCACTTGGACTATTCGGATACCTTGCTCCTGGTGGAAAAGTCACTCAAGTGGGTGTCGAGAACGTAAATGTAACTGGCATTAGTCTTGTTGGCGGTCTGGTGGGATATAATCGTGGCACTGTGAGCAACTCATATTCCACAGGCAGCGTGACCGGCACCTGGGGTACTGGCGGTCTGGTGGGACATAATTGGAAGGGCACTGTGAGCAAGTCCTATTCCACAGGCAACGTGACCGGCGCTAGCTGGGTTGGCGGTTTGGTAGGATATAACTATAAGGGCGCCGTAAGCAACTCCTATTCCACAGGCACCATAACCGGTACCTCATGTACTGGTGGGGTGGTGGGAGGTAATATCGGCACTGTGAGCAAGTCCTATTCCACAGGCAGCGTCACCGGCGAGAGAAGTGTAGGCGGTCTGGTGGGATTTAATGGGAATGATGGCACTCTGAGCAACTCCTATTCTACGGGCAGTGTGACTGGCCAGTCGGATGTTGGCGGTCTGGTGGGACGGAATTGGGGCACTGTGATCCACTCATTCTGGGACACTGAAACCAGCGGACAATCCACTTCGGATGGCGGGACAGGCAAGACCACGGCGGAAATGCAGGACATCGCTACGTTCTCAGGGGCGACATGGAACATAATCGCGGTCGTCGCTCCCGGCTCGACTAACACCACTTACATCTGGAATATCGTTGACGATGTAACCTATCCCTTCCTGAGCTGGCAGCCATAAAAGGGAAGGTGGTGAAGGGTATTACACTTCGCATTAAGCCTGGATAAATTATGCCTCGGAAGCTAGTCTGCAAACTTCTTTTCCACCTCAGCTGGTGGGATGCCGTTTTCATCCCAGCCGCGCTTCTGATAGTACAGTGAAAGAAGATTCTGGAAATCTTCCCGTCCGATCACTTTGCCCGCATTTGGACCCGTTAGAGGAGGATTAGCCCAAACCTTGTAAGGAAGCGTGTCATCCTTGCGGCTCGTACCGAGGCGGGCATTTATCAATCTTGTTAGGTCGTATATGTCATTCGAGAGTCCTAGAAGCTCCTCAAAGGACGTTTCGTTTCCAGTCACATACTTGTAGAAGTTCGCATAGTGTCGCTCGCTCAGCCCAAGTTCAATCCAGGGTAACCGGCAAACTCCAAGCATGTCAAACAACGGGCGCAATTTCTGGTGATATATCACGGTGTCAACCTTTTCGTCGTTAGTCCAGTTCTGACCCTCTTCCATTTCCTTGGCAATGGTCCAAGCCCATGTGTGATGTGCGCCTATGTCTGAGGTAGCATATGCCAGACCCATGGAAATGCTGGCGCGGCTGTCATAGGCCGACTGCTCAAGGCCCTTGACCTGGAGGATGATTTTGCCCATTTCAGGCCAGTTCTCGATAATACGGTTAGAGCCATCAGCAAGGATATCACCGATGCCCTGCCGGTGAGCGATTTTCTGTATCAGTTCCAGGATGGCATCCTCATCCCCCCAGGCGATCTCCCTGTCATCGAGGTCGCTGAGCGACAAAATCCCCTTTTCGTACCCCTCTATTGTAGCTCCCACGATGCTACCTGTGGAAATTGTATCTATCCCCAGTTCATCGCACAATTGAGTTGCAGAAAGTATCGCAGCGAAGTTGTCAATCCCCAAGTTTGATCCCAGCATAGCACAAGTTTCATATTCAGGTCCCTCAACCACCGTGCCCGTATATTTCCCGCTCTTAACGAGGCAGATATTGCCGCAACACATAGGGCAGGAAAAGCATGCACTATCACCTATCTTATAGCTATTTACCATTGTTGTGCCGTTGATCTGGTCGTGCCTGGCAAAAACGCTATCCTTGAAATTGTATGTAGGTAGAATTCCCTTCTCGTTGGCGTAATCTATGACATTCATCAGGCCTTCTTGCTGCCACAGTTTGAAATACTTGTGTTCCTCCATATATTTGAAAGCTTGTTCAGCCTCCGCCATCAGCCCGACCATATCATAGACGGGAAGATCCTTGTGCCCCCGAACAACAATTGCCTTGAGGTTCTTGGCCCCCATTATTGCACCCATCCCAGCCCTGCCGGCATTGCGGCTCCAGTCGGTATTGACACAGGCGAACCTGACCATGTTCTCGCCTCCCGTGCCTATCGTAGCAACATGGACAGCGTGGGTGCCCAGTCGCTCTTTAATCATTCCCTCGGTTTCCAGACAGCTTTTCCCTTTCAGCTCGGGCATGGGCAGGATTGTCGTTTCACTATTGTCGATGAAAAGAACAGATAGTTCCGGTGCCTTGCCGGTAACGGAGAGAATATCAGTTCCCGTTTGTCGGAGCTCGATACCGAAGCCACCACCCATGGAGGAATCACCGTAGAGCCCGGTAGCTGGTGAGATGGCGACAAAGGAGTTCTTCCCCGATGAGGGCAGGTAAACCCCGGTCAGAGGTCCCGGCGCGACAACTAGAAGATTCTCGGGGCCAAGGGGGTCTATCTTGAAATCACTCTTCTTTAGATTGTCCCAGACCAACTTCGCGCCAAAGCCACGTCCCCCGATATACTTTTCGATGAAGGCGTCCGTAATGGTTCGACGCTCAGCAGTGCCTTTCGTAAGGTCTATGCAGAGGTGTTGCCTAAAATATCCACTCTTTGTGCTCATAGTTCTTCTTTTCCTACCTCGGCATAACGGATGACCTTCTTTTCGCCTTTCTCATAGAACTCAATTTCCTTCATCTGAGTGTAGCTCAGGACGTTGTTGAGACGCCTGGATTCGCCCAGGGCAGCCTCCGGTATGAGCCTGAGTGCTCCCTTGGGGCATTTCTTGACACACTCCGGGTCTCCTCCACACATATCACACTTGATGGGCAGATCATAATCTGGATGTATATATATCGCTCCAAAAGGACAGGCTTCCACGCATTTGTAACAGGAAGTGCAAGTCTCCTCATCCAGTTGCACAACGCCATCAAGCGATCGCAAGGAGTCAGTGGGACATACTTCCGCACATGCGGGCACTTTACATTGGCTGCACACAATCGGCATTCTCACGACCGGATGAGGGTATGTGGTCAAGACTCTTATCGCCGCCTTCTTGGGATTGTTCACCCCGAAATGTTTGATTGCACATACAAGTTCACATATCCTACAACCGGAACATTGCTCAGGGATTACCGTTAACTTTTTCGACATCAGATGGTCCTCGGAATATTCGTGTAATTATTATCCCTTGATGGCGAGATTGTCAACGAGGGCAAAGGGGTACTGCTGCATTGGCAAACGGGGCATAACTCCTGTGGATACAGTGCGTTTCATCGTTGCGCGTCAGGCTCTTGCAAAAAGGCAGGATGACTCTGAAAGTCATCCTGTCTGCTTATTCTCTTGGTGGTGGAGGTTGGATTTGAACCAACGACCTTTGGGCCATGCGGCATCTCCGGTCAAGGGGAAAGGCAAACCGAAATCCAACTAAACGCCTAAAGACCAAAAGGGAAGCCCGGACCTTTCTGCGGGAGGTGTACGTACGATGTAAGCCGAACTAATCTGTCTCTCCTTTGACATGCAGCTACTTTTATTCCCTTTTATCGACACACGAAATATCTACTGTCAATGTTATGTTTCAGCCAAGTTGCTCATTACGGATAAGTAAGTTAAAATAACAAAGACTGATCGGCCCGGAGTAAATGGAAAGTCATCAAATATTATATATCCCATCTATCAATTGTGGCCACTGCTGAAAGAAGAACAAATCAGTTTCCCAAACGAAGTTGATGCCTGGATAATCGGTCAATTGAAAAAAGTATGTGAGACTAAGATTGAGATGAAATTAGCTATGTAATGGACATATTATATGTATATTGAAAATATGTTGTTATATTCTAAATAGCAAAGAGAGGTGAGCTAATGAACAAGATTGAAGTACTCAAAAGGTCTGATCTGTTTCGTGAACTGGATAACGAACAACTTAACATGGTGGTGGGAATGGGTACTGAGCAAGTATTTAATGCGGGGACAATCATCCACAAGCAGGGTTCCGCTGCGGAGCTGATTCATGTGATCGAAGACGGCTTGGTAGGAATTATTCTGGAGGTAGGGCCACTGGCACAACGTCAAGTCCAGGCGGCTGCTAACTTTGAGAGTTTTGGCTGGTCGGCCATGATCCCTCCATATACGCGTACAGCTACGGTTAAAGCCTTAGAGCAGACAAAGGTGATCGTCTTTGACGGCCGGGAGTTGACTGCTTTTTGTACTACCAATTGTGAGATAGGCTGCAAGATTATGCAGGCAGTAGTTCGTGTGATAGCTGAAAGACTACGTCAAGCCTATATTCAGTTACTAGGCGTTACTGACGGACACTGAGCCATCCTTGGTATACAATCGATACCAAGGATTAATATTTGATATAACAGATTCAAGGAGTAGCACTTTATGGAACAAAAAACACTTAGTTCTATGATGCACGAAAAGAGGGTCTTCTATCCTCCGGAGGAGTTGAGTAGAAAGGCGTACATCAAGAACCTGGAGGAGTATAAAAAAATCTATCAAAGATCCCTTGATGACCTCGAGGGTTTCTGGGGAGAGGCCGCGCAACAGCTGGATTGGTATAAGAAATGGGACAAGGTGCTGGTTGAAGACTTTGCAGAAGGTAAGCACGAATGGTTTGTTGGCGGTAAACTCAATGTCTCGTATAACTGTCTGGATAGAAACCTTAAGACCTGGCGAAGAAATAAAGCCGCCTTGATGTGGGAGGGAGATATCGGTGACACCAACACACTTACCTATCAGGAGTTATATTATAACGTCTGTAAATTTGCCAATGTACTGAAGAAGCATGGTATTAAGAAGGGGGACCGGGTATCTATTTACCTGCCTATGATTCTGGAGCTGCCAATTGCCATGCTTGCCTGTGCCCGCATTGGGGCTATCCACAGCGTTGTTTTCGGTGGTTTCAGTGCCGAGGCATTGAGAAACAGAATATTAGACTGCGATTCGAGAATGCTCATCTGTGTCGATGGCTATTACCGCAGTGGTCGGGTTATCCGAAGTAAAGATAATGCCGATGAGGCTCTGCAAGAATGCCCGGCGGTAAAAGACGTGATTGTAGTTCGGCGGGCCAGCATTCAAGTAAATATGGAACAGGGTCGTGACTGCTGGTGGCACGAGGAAATGGAGGCGGGAGATATAAGCCCGGTCTGTGAGCCCGAGGTGATGGATGCTGAGGACCCGCTGTTCATACTGTACACCAGTGGCAGCACCGGGAAACCTAAGGGGGTTCTCCACACTCAAGCCGGCTACCTGCTTTACGCCTACCAGACATTCAAGTGGATATTCGATATTAAGGAAGAGGACACCTTCTGGTGTACTGCTGATATCGGCTGGGTTACAGGCCACAGCTATATCGTTTATGGCCCATTGGCTGCTGGCGCCACCTGCCTCATGTTTGAGGGTGTGCCCAACTATCCTCACCCTGACCGGTTCTGGCAGATGGTTGAAAAGTACCAGGTCAGTATTTTCTACACCGCCCCCACTGCCCTACGTGCAATAATGACGCAAGGGGACGACTGGCCGAACAAGCATGACCTGAGCTCGCTACGGATCCTGGGCACGGTTGGCGAACCGATTAACCCCGAAACATGGATGTGGTATTACAACGTAATCGGCAAAAGCAAACGCCCGATAGTGGACACCTGGTGGCAGACCGAGACCGGCGCCGCACTAATTAGCCCACTGCCTGGAGCTATTCCCATGAAACCGGGCTCGGCTACACTGCCGTTCCCCGGGATTGAGTTGGCTGTGCTCAGAGATGACGGCTCACCGGCCAACGTAAATGAAGGTGGTTACCTGGTAATCAAGCGGCCATGGCCCGGCCTGATGCGTCGGGTCTATGGTGACCCGGAAAGGTTCAAGAATACCTACTTCGTCCAGTTCCCCGGTGTTTATACGACGGGAGACGGAGCCAGAGTTGACAAGGACGGTTACTACTGGCTGATGGGTCGAATTGATGATGTTATCAACGTATCAGGACATCGCATAGGCACCGCTGAAGTGGAAAGCGCTCTGGTATCCCACGATAAAGTAGTTGAAGCAGCAGTGGTGGGTATTCCACACGAAATTAAGGGACAGGGCATATATGCCTTTGTTACCCTGATGGCTAATGTGGAAAAATCCGATGAATTGAAAAAAGAGCTGGTAGCCCATGTCAGAACAGAGATAGGGCCCATAGCCACTCCCGACAAGATACAGTTTGCTAATGCTCTACCCAAGACAAGAAGCGGTAAGATAATGAGGAGAATTCTGGCCAAGATTGGAGCCGGTGATGTTGATAACCTGGGTGACACAAGCACCCTGGCAGACCCAGCAGTGGTGCATACACTGGTAAAAGAAAAGCAAGCAGGCTAAGGCCCCCTATTTGACTTTAGCTTCAGCATTGATTAAATGAGAAATAGGCAGACTAGAATCCGCAGTTGAGATTAATAAGGTACCCGGTGCCGACGCTTTATTACTGTTTTATGGGTAGACTGGAGGATCTAAACTGACATTCACCCCTGAACACAGAAAATCTAGACAAAGAGTTTGAAATTGAAGGGGAGCATTATCGCTCCCCTTATCTTTGCCTTGGTGGCGGGGTTGGATTTGAACCAACAATTTCTTAGTGGAGTTTGAGGATACCTTGGGGCTCTGCCAGATGATTGACAAACATAGTTGAGCCAACTATATTTCCTCTTAATCAAGCTACCATGACCTCAAAAACCGGGCTTAAAAGCCCGCTGGATAGAGTCTTAACAAAGGAGGGTCAAGATGGGAAAGGAAATTTCTATTTACAACCTGGCCGATGGTGTAACTGATGATGAGTACCGGGAGTACGTTAAAAATATCAAAGGCCCCTTCCTGGAGAGCCTGCCCTCGGTGAGTAAGTTCGAGCTGGTCAGGATAAAGGGGGCGGTGACGGGGGAGTCCCCCTATACCTATGTCGGCATCCTGCACGTAGACAACCTGGATGAATTCTACCAGAGAGACGTCCCATCTCAGCAATTCCAGGACTTTCTAAAGGAAGTGATGCCGAAGATTAAACAGGAAGGCTATCATATGATGTACGGGGAGGAAATCTATTAATCTGTTTGTTGGGCAAGCGCCTGAAGATGGGGTTGCAGGCCAGATATTGTAGCCATATTTAACATTTGGGTTGTTAGCCAAAAAATTAAAGGGGAGCGTTACCGCTCCCCCTTGTCTTTGTCTTGGTGGCGGGGGCAGGATTTGAACCAACGACCTCCGGGCCGCGGGACTTAAACCGCGTTCAGCGCTATGTTCTGGATGCCGCACAAAAAACTATTGACTATTCCTTAGATAGCAGTATAATAGCCTCTATGAAAGAGGTAGTAATGAAAAATAGAAAGTTGATCTTAAAGGTTTTATTGTCTGTAGCTCTAATAATAATGGTACTGAACCTGTCGTGCACGATAGCCACAGGCGGGCGTCACACAGTGGGTATTAGGCCCGACGGCACCGTGGTTGCCACGGGAAACAACGACGATGGGCAGTGCAATGTCGGCGGCTGGGCGGATATCGGGCTTGTAGCCGCAGGCTTTAGTCACACGGTGGGGCTTGAGGAGGGTGGCACCGTGGTCGCCACGGGAAATAACGACGATGGGCAGTGCAACGTCGGCGGCTGGGCCGACATAGGCCTGGTCGTTGCAGGCGACTGGCACACGGTGGGGCTTAAGAACGACGGCAGCGTGGTCGCCACGGGAAATAACGACGATGGGCAGTGCGATGTCGGCGGCTGGATTCTGGAAACCCTGTCAGACGAGCCCCCCGGGTCATATCACCTCACCATCTCCAGCGATGCTGGCGGTTTGGTAACCGCTCCCGGCGAGGGGACTTTTGCATATTGCGAGAGTGAGGTGGTCGACCTGATGGCCGAGGCTGATGCCTGCTACGAGTTCGTCGAGTGGACCGGTGATGTGGGCACCATCGCCGATGTCTACGCCGCCTCAACCGATATCACCATGGACGGTGACTATTTCATCACCGCTGACTTTGTACTCCTGAGCTACGACCTTACCACAAACAGCACAGCCGGCGGCTCGGTAACCACCCCAGGAGAAGGTACGTTCCCCTATGACTGCGGCACGGTGGTCGACCTAGTCGCCGAGGCTGAAGAAGGCTATCGATTTGTCAACTGGCCTAGCGATATTGCCACCATTGCCGATGTCGAGGATGCCACCACCACCATCACCATGAATGATAACTACTCCGTCACCGCCAACTTTGAGCAGCTAACACCTCAATTTGACCTGACCATTTCCAGCACCGCTGGAGGTACGGTAACCGCTCCCGGTGAGGGGACTTTCACATATGACCAGGGAACAGGGGTTAATCTTGTCGCCGAGGCTGAAGAAGGCTATCGATTTGTCAACTGGACTGGCGATGTGGACGCCATATCCCATGTTGATGCTGCCTCAACCAACATTACCATGAACAGCGGCTACGCCATAACCGCCAACTTTGAGGAGAAATCATCAATCAACTGGCCGCTAATTGCCGGGATTATAGGGGCGGTGGTAGTAGTGGGACTGGTGATTTTCTTCGTGCGTAGAAGGTGAGTTGCCTTGACAAGAAGACGCTGAACTGATATCCAGGAAATTGTCAGTAGTTTTTTGTGCGGCGCTGGAATTGCGGAGGGCGTCGGGGGTGCCGCCGGCTGAGACCCGATTTTTTGCGGACTACACTTGAATTGGTTCGAAAATAGGGCTTTGCGAATGGGATTTCAGAGAAGGCAAACTGGGGGTAGTCAATACCCGACAACATAAACCGCTTCAGGTCACAGTTATTGCAAATTGTGCTTTCTTGCCTTATGCTCTATATATGGTTGAGTCGCAAAGTCCTTTCGTATTTCTAGGAGTTGCACTTCTTATATCCGGAGTAATAAGTGGCGGACACATATTGGTTGAACGACTTGTTACCACCGAATTGTTTTCCGTATTTCTCACAGTAATCCCCATTTTTCTGACTTCCTTATTTAATTCCCTACTTAATTATGCACCTACAATGACTTGGTTCAAGGGTCGCTCCAGCAGGAATCTGTATGATTGCTGGGATATAAGTCTAATCTATCTCTTTCTACTTTCGCTTGTACTCGCAATAGTGGTAGGGTTTTGGATATTCCTAGTACTGAGAATACTCAGAATCTATAACATTGGAACGTTTTGGCTAGGAATATGGTTCGCCGTGCTTTGTGTTACTAACTGGATTGCGGCAGTGAACCAACACGCCATTGAAATCAAGGCTCAGCATAAGAGAGCCACTATAGAAAGAGTGAAAAAATATATATGGGAAAAACCGCTAAATGCTCTTAAACGATCAGCTTATCATTTTCTACGTAATTGGGTAGAAACGCCCTTTATCACTCTGAAATTACTATCGATAATAGTATTATTCATATTGCTGCATTGGCCTGTGTGGTTGCTGAAAGGTAGCAGAATACTAAAAATAGACCTAAATGACAGAAAAGCTCGTGAATACTACTATATCGCTTATGCAGTCCTAGCTTCTGTAGCCGGTACTTTGCTTATGTTCTTTTTCGATTAAGAAGGGAATTGGCTTTCGTCACAAGCATAATAAAATGCCAAAATTGCCGGCAAATCTCTGCTTAGGAGCAGTTGTCTATGGTAAAATTGAGTAACACTGGGTCTACTAATTCTATATGGGAGGTTCTAATGAGCGAAATATTACCAGAATACTACGGTGAAACCTATTACATAAGGACTAATCCATGGGGTGTATCAATAACCTTTGCAGTAGCACCCCCCAAGGACGATGTTGATGGGCATGATGTTTGTATAGTGAGGCTAAGCCACGAAGCGGCTAAGGTACTAGCCATGATAATTCGCAAACAGCTCAAAAACTATGAAAAGGATAATAATACTCTGATTGCTATTCCTTCTGAAATAATGAAACCACTAGACTTATCTCCCAGTGGTTGGTAAACCGGTTATCCTCACTGACTACTGAATTTATACATGCTAAAAGAACCATGCCGATAGATACCGAAGGTAGGATTGATAGGCTTTTGCAAAGGTTGCATAGCAGAGGTTTAGCTATTCATAACACAACTCTGTATGCGGAGGCAGTTAAGACAAAACTACGACAGGCTCGGTTTAGCCTAGAAACATTAAGACAGCTAGCGCCTCAAGAAGACCAAGTGCAAGATGCTACTATAATCCCAGCCACACAAGGTTTATTGAACGTGAGCGGACTCATTGGTTTCTATTGCGACAGTTTCTGGGATTCCCTGCGGTCTTCACTGGACATATTAGCGCAGCTTATCAATGAACTTCGTTCCCTCAGAATTAGTGAACGAGACGTAGACATCAAAAAAGTGTCTATAGAAGTGAAGTCGACTGCGTTAGGTAGTCCACTGGATAAGGCACTGGACGAGTTGCTGAATAGTTCAGCTTTCATCCAACTCGAAGATTATCGAAACTGCACTACACACCGTAGACTCCCCTTCATTCGAACTCGGACGGTGACTACATCCGTTAGTGGAACGCCAGGCTACGATTATTCGGCTAGTAGCACTCAACAAAGATCCGTTATCGAAAGGGATCTTTGCGTTAATCCTTGGGCTCTAACGCCAAGAGTTTACCCTGGCAAAAGGCCAGTAGTTGCCTATAATGAGAAGCTTCTCCAAAGAATAAGGGGGGAGATAGACACTATAGTCAATCGCATTCCATAGACATCTTATATCTTACGTATCTTCAATATTTGCCTATTATGCATAGAAGTTCAAAAATCAAAGGGGAGCAATAATGCTCCCCTTGTCTTTTTCTTGGTGGCGGGGGCAGGATTTGAACCTGCGACCTCCGGGTTATGAGCCCGACGAGCTACCACTGCTCTACCCCGCGTCGACACCTGTTTCGCCATTCGATTAGGTTTTGTGCTCAGCCTGGTGTGGGTCAAGGCCTCGGCCATTAGTACGGCTTAGCTAAACAGATTACTCTGCTTACACATGCCGCCTATCAAGCAAGTAGTCTACTTGCGGCCTTACCCGGTTAAACCGGTGGGAGATCTCATCTTGGGGTGGGCTTCGCGCTTAGATGCTTTCAGCACTTATCCCTTCCAGACATAGCTACCCAGCACTGCTCCTGGCGGAACAACTGGCACACCAGAGGTCTGTCCCTCCTAATCCTCTCGTACTAAGGAGAGCTCCCCTCAAATCTCCGGCGCCCACGACGGATAGAGACCG
>Ga0307438_1000320_pt1 | contig 38647 bp, 44 predicted proteins | sample SalMarWE160110MG_FD_202144 | JGI IMG/M metagenome (GOLD analysis project Ga0307438, IMG submission 202144) | Salt marsh sediment microbial communities from the Plum Island Ecosystem LTER, Massachusetts, United States - WE1603-110 | ecosystem: Environmental > Aquatic > Marine > Intertidal zone >... | reverse complement strand
TGCCATAGATGGCGGAGCAGTCGCTGCTGGAGCCCACCGTCTGGTCGTCGGGGATGTAGTCGGACACCCCGATGGGGATGCCGTCGTAGTACTGGGCCATCTGGCCGAACTGGTCGCGGTCGGTCTCCAGCAGGGTGCCGGCGGTGCGGGCCAGCTTATTGATGATCCGGCGGCTGCGGCGGCTCATCAGCAGGAGCTCGGGCTTGCCGCCCTTTACCGTATCCACCAGCTCGTCCAGCTTGTCCAGGGTGAGGGAGCCGCCATTGGCCCCCATGCTCAGGGTCTGGCTGGACTCGCAGACGACGTCGATGCCATCGAAGGCCTTGGGGTTGGATGTCGAGTCGCCGCTGATGAACGTCTCCTCGAACAGGTCGCGCACTGCCTTGGCCTTCAACTCGATGACGGCTGCCTCCAGGTCCTGGATGTTGGAGCGGGTGGCCACAAGGTAGTTATCGATGTCGGCGTCGCCGCCCATGATCTTGAGGGTGGCCGTGATCTGGCTGAAGGTGGGGGTCGATTCCGTCCAGGTGTCGCCCACATCATAGAAGGAGGCGGTGGCGGCGGTGCTCTCGCGGTTGTAGGTGAGGCCGTTGCCCACGATCTCGATGAAGGGTAGTGCTTGGAGGATGGGGCTGTCCTTGATGATGGTCTCAATGACGCCCTGTAGTAAGACGTCGTTGGAAAGCTTGGATGCTTCGGCTAGGGTTAGGGCCATTTTCTACACACTCCTTTCCTCTTGCTCCGTAGCTGCAGACCGTTAGGTCTGCAAGAATTCTGGCTTTCTGCGGGTTTCAAATCCGCAGCTTGGATGGAAGCTGCGGATTTCAATCCGCAGGTTTGTTCCACCACGCCTACCGTTGCTGCTGTGATAGGCCGTGGACGATCTTCTCGGCGGGGCTGAGCGCTGAGAGATTGGGGGCGCGCCGAGCGGGCGCACCGGTAGGCACCCGCATCGCCTGGGCCTGCGACTCCAGGTGGCTGCGTAGCTGGGCCACCATGCGCAGGGCGGCCTCCAGATGCTGGTCCACCTCCTCCACCGTCTCGCCGCTCACCAGATCGGGCGGCACCTCCGGCCGGCTGGCCAGCAGGGCATCGCGATACTTGTTGGCCGCCGCCTTGAGGCTGCCCCGGAGGGCTTCCACCTCCTGGCGGAGCGTGGCCAGTTCCTCATCGCGGGCGGCAAGCTGGGCCTGGACTTCGTGGAGGGAGGCGGAGAGCTGGCTTTGCTCTTCTCGGAGCTGGGCCAGAGTCTCCTCTAGGTGGGCGGCTCGCGCCTCGCGGTCGGCGGCGACGGTCTGCAGGCGGTCGACCTCCGTCTGGGCGTCGGCTAGCTCATCCTGAAGGGCGGTTGTCTCTTCGTCTGTCACTGTCGAAAACCTCCGCTAGCTAAGCTTTGCGAGGGGGATGGTAGGACATATGTTCTACTACCGTCAAGGATGAGATGGCACAGCGGCCAGTTGCTGTAACAAATTGCGGGGGATCGTCCTCTTATTTTCTTGGAGGTATCCTGCGGCGTTCGCAGGGGGCGATCTTGTGAAGGGGAAGAAATGAAGAGATTTCTTGGAGCGACAGTACTGGTGACAGCATTGGCGCTGGCTGCTGCCTGCGGATCAGGTGGTGATGAGGAACAGCCAGCCGCTGGCATAGGCGGTGGAGGTGGCGTCCAGGAGGGCCAGGCGCCGCCCGCGGCCGAGTCCATGCGTGTGGACAGCGAGGGCGATACCGTCGAGGAGGCAATCGACGCCACGGCAGTGGCCACGCCGACCGCCGAGTCCATCCCCTCCACGGCAGCGGACCTGCGCGAGCACATGGGCGAACTGGTGCTGGGCGAGGACGACGTGCCGGTCGACTTCTCCTCGCTGGGCAGCATGGACCTCGATTACGCTTTCGATTTCCTGGACATGCCCTCACCCCAGGGACTGGCAGCCCACATGAGCATGTTTGCCACCCCAGAGAGCGAAGACATGATCGTGTCCATGGTTATCCTGATGGAGGACGACACGGCCTTGGATGAGGCCTTCTCGCAGATAGACGACATGAGCATCGAAGAGATGCAGAACGCTTTCAACATGGTGGGTGCCTACGCGGATGTGGCCCTTCTGGACACCCGCGAGCTGGACGTCTCCGGCCTCGGCGACCGGGCCTACGGCTTGGGCCTGACGATGGAGGTGCTCCAGGTGGGCGCCATGGACACCGAGATGGTGTTCTTCGGCGAGGGGCCACTGCTGGCGATGGTAATGACGATGGCCATGAGCGGTGATACCGCCGTTGACGTGGTATCCCTGGCGGAGACGATGGCAGACAAGATAGAGGATGTTGTCCAGTAGACGACACCAATGTTCAAGACGAGCGCGGCGCCCGGCCACCAGCACGCCGCCGGTTGCTTGTGGAGTCGGCGCGGCCGGCGGGAGGAGAACCTAACATGAAGCAGATAACTGTGGACGCCGTCTGCCGGTCCGTGCGGGTGTCCCAGGCGACGCTGAACCTTCTGAGAGAGTGTGAGCGGTGTTTCTGGCTGCACCTCCACGGCGCACGACGGCCTGGAAGGCCTGAGGGGCCGTCGCCTACGATCGCGCGTGGCCTGGACACGGTCATCAGCCACTACTGCGCTCCATACCGCGACCAGGACATGCTGCCTCCCCTGCTGTCCCACCACCTGCGCGGCCGCCTCGTAACGGTTCGGATCGGCCCCTGTGTTCATGAGGAGACGGGGCTGACCCTGGTCGATAGGCTGGACGAGTGCCTGGAGGCGGATGGTGGCCTGTTCGCCCCAATCGACCACAAGACGCGGGGCCGGCCGCCGATGGGCGTGTGCGCTGCTGACCAGTTGCAGCTCGACGTCTACACGTTGCTGCTCGCAGAGAGCGGCTGCTCGCTGGCTGGCTACGGCGTCCTCGTGTACTACATTCCGGTGGATGGGGAGCTCCACAAGGGAATCCCCTTCCAGGTCTACGTCCGCAAGGTGGACACGGACGCCGAGCGGGCGAGGATATGGCTTCGGCGGGCGCGAGCGGTGCTGGACCTGCCCGACCCCCCCGAGCCATCAGCCGACTGCGCCTACTGCGACCGGGCGGCGTTAGCGGGCACGCTAGCGGGCAAGATAGAGGCCCTCGCCTAGCCCACGACACCAACCGGCGAGACGTTCGCCGCGCCCAGATTCTTCGCTCCGCTCAGAATGACGGTGGAGCATCTGTCACCCTGAGCGTAGCGAAGGGTCTGAGCATCCCTCGCTGTTGACAGATACGCCACCGCCAGATATGATGGCGATACCCTACACTCTTTCGTAGCGTCTCTTCGCGATACGCCGGCCTGGCATAGGCACTCAGGAGTTGCGGCCATGCGCGTTTACGTAGGTCTGGGGCTGTTCCTGACGGGGATAGTGGCACTAGCTCTGCTTGGGGGCAAAGGGCCATCTGCGGGTGCCGCGTTTCCTGGTGGAAACGGTAAGATCGCCTTCGTCAGCGATCGTCTCGGCACCGATCAGATCTTCGTCATGAACGCAGACGGCAGCGGGCAGACCAACTTAACCGAGCATCCGGCTAGCGGCACTGCTCCCGTTTGGTCAGCCGACGGGGCCAAGATTGCGTTCACTGGCTATGACGGCATCTATGTCATGAACGCGGATGGGAGCGAACAGACCAAGCTTCGCGATACCGGTTACGAACCCACATGGTCTGCTGACGGCTCCCGCATCGCGTTCCACGCCACGTTGAACAGCAACTCCGAGATCGCCGTGATGAACGCGGATGGCAGCGGACTGACGAATCTCACCAACAATCCAGCAGCCGACCATGATGCTGCCTGGTCGCCTGACGGCTCGAAGATCGCCTTCAGCAGCAGCCGGGATGGCAACTGGGAAATCTACGTGATGAACCCCGACGGGACCGGGCAGACGCGGGTCACTAACGATCCGGCAGGTGATGAGGAACCCGCGTGGTCTCCCGACGGGTCGAAGATCGCCTTCAGCCGCAACGTTGGAGGGCATACCGACGTGTACGTCATGAACACGGATGGGAGCGGCGCGACACCCCTTACAAGCAGCGCGGGGTTTGATGGCTTCCCGGCTTGGTCGCCCGACGGCACAAAGATCACGTTCACAAGCACCCGGGACGGGTTCCCCAACTGGGAAATCTACGTGATGAACGCAGACGGCAGTGGGCAGACCCGACTTACCGACAACCCCTACAGCGATATAGCGTCTGACTGGCAGCCCCTTGCTGCACCCGTCGGCGGCATAGCGGAGCTACCCGATGCCCCTGGTTCGTCGGGGCAGAACTACCTCGCTCTGGCCGCGCTGGCGGCTGCGGCGCTAGGCGCGCTCGGCGCAGGCGCGTGGTATGCCAGGAGGCGGTGGCTGGGCTAGCTCTCCTTCCCCACTTCCCCCTCCTCCTCCAGCCAGCGCTCGAACTCTGTCTCCGGGTCCTGCACCCCCAGCTCGTCGGCGGCCCGCCGGCGGGAGTGGATGCCCGCCGCCACCAGCCGCGCCTCGTCCTCCACCAACCGGCTGCGGTCCTGAGGCAAGAGCGGCCCCCAGATCACCTGCGTCCGGTAAGGGGCGTAGGACGCGCCGGTGTGCTGCTCGAGGATGCGCAGGATCATCTCGTTGCGCCGCTTGTAGGCCACGCTGCGGAGCAGCTGCTTGCGCTGCACCTTCTTGAGCAGAGGGTCCAGCTCCATCTGGAGGGCCACCCCCGATAGCCCCCCGCGGTTCTCCCCGAAGGCCGTGCGGGGCGATTCGCCCAGGTCATGCAGCGTGCGGTACACCAGGTCGATGTAGTCGGCGTGCAGGCGTATGCCGCCCCCCTGGAGCAGGTCGAGCAGGTAGGCGCGCGCCTTCTCCGGCAGCTCCCATACCGCCCCCGGCTGCACGGCGATGTCCTCGGCCTCGGTGACGTTCTCCAGCACGGCAATCGGATTGCCGGAAAGCTCCAGGATCATCGAGAGCTGAGACATGGCCCGATTGAGCTCCCGCACCGACTCGCGGATGGCCGGGATGTCGGAGACGCCCCAGAACTTCTTGGGCTCCCGCAGGTTGGGGAAGATGACGAAGGGGATGAAGCCATAGGGGTTGGCCTTCGACTCCAGGAGGTCGTTGTCCAGCCACAGCTCGAACTCCTGCTCTGTCCACACCTCCACCACCGTCGACTCCCGCCGTCGTGACAAGGGCGATGGCTGGATGCCGTACAGCATCTGCACCTCCTCCGCCGATAGCTGGTAGCGACTGGCCACCCGCCACACGCGGGTCACGTCGTCGCCCAGCCACCAGACGTAGAGGCCCTGCACGTCCGGTGCCCCCACTCTCACCCGTCGCTCCAGCGGGTCCCAGGTCACCTTGAAGGCGGCGTCGCCGAGGATCGAGCAGTCGCTCTCCGTATCGAAGTCCAGTTGCTCCAGACTATTGGCCTCCGATACCTCCCGCAAAGCGGCCTCGGCCCGTCGGGCCGCCTCGGCGGCCTCCGGCGAGCCGTCCACAGGGTCGACGGCGGACTTGAGGCCGCTCATCACGTAGGAGGCCGTCTTGTCGATGATGGTCTTGGCGTAGTTGAAGATGAGGCGGCGCTCGCGGCGGCGGGCCGGCTCTGGCCACTGCGCCCCCTGATAGAAGTCCAGGTTGTCGCGATAGGCCTTCAGCCGCCCCAGGTCCAGGCGAGCGAGCTGTTGGGGAAAGGTCAGTGTGTTGGTGGTTGAACTCCTCATGGTCTCCCCTTTCTCAGGATTCGGAACACAGTGCGGCGGGAGACGCCGTAGCGCCGGGCCAGCATGTCCACCGACAGGCCCTGGCGTCGCCGCAGGCCGCGGATCTCCCTGTCGCGCCTCACGTTGAAGATCGCTCGAACTCCCCCCGGCTTGTCGTAGCGGCAGCGGGGCAGGGGACAGGTCAGGCAGGAGGGGTAGAGGTCGCACCCTTCGTCGCGATAGCGGGTGAATTCGGGCAGGGCGTCCTGGCGGACAAGGCGCTGGCTCTCGATCATGCCCACACCTCTTCCCGCAGGCGACCGCGGGCCGCCCGTGGCCGCACGTCCCGCGCTGCCTCCACCAGCAGGGCCAGGCTCATCAGGTAGTCGTCGTGCCCCTGCGACGGCTCGACGAAGAAGTTCATCGTCCGGTTGGGCCGATAGGCCACGCGGGCTCGCTCCATCTCCTGCCAGAAGCAGCGATGCTCGAGCGAGCCGTCCTGGGCGTATGTCTTCAGGCGGCCGCCGTTGACCGCTGCCAGCAACTGGTAGCCCAGGCGCGACTTGCTCTCGCTCGAGAAGCGCACAGGCAGCACCATTCCTGGCCGCAAAGCCGTCGCCAGGAAGCGGGCCACCGTCTCCCCCAGGCCGGTGGCGTCCACCGCCACTCGCCGCGCCCGCCAGACGTGGCCCAGGAGGTCTACCAGCCGTCCGTGGAGGAGGTCGTGGCGCTCGCCCTGGAAGCAGCAGTGCTCCACTACCTCCAGGCGTGGCTCCTGCACCAGGGCATCGCTGGGCGGAAAGACGAGGCGGCCGATGGTGAGGACGGTGGCGTCGTGGTGGTCAGCGGTCTGGCCGTCGCTGGCCTCGCCGCCGATGTCCAGGCCGGCGACGTACGTCTCGCCGGCGGCCGGCTGGCTCCGGCGGCTGTGCTCGCCCTGGAGCTGGGCCCGCTGGGAGGGGCTGAAAAGCCTGCCGCCGCCGGCGATCGGCTTCAGACAGTACTGGGTGAGGAACAGGGGATGGTTCTCACCCAGGCGCTGGCGCTCCTCCTCCACGTAGCGGCCGTAGGCCGGGTTGCATTCGGCCACCGCCTGCCAGTCGTACTGGTAGTGGCGGCGGATGCCATCCTTGCGCTCCAGTTCCAGATTGGTCTCTCTGGCCTGCTCCAGGAGGGTGGAGTCGTCCCAGGGGGTGCCGTAGTAGACGGTGGTGGCGTTGGCGGTGGCTGCCATGGGGCGGAACTCCTTGTCGAACTTGTCCTTGTCCACGTCCTGGGCCTCGTCCACCTCCAGGAGGAGCTGGGCGGTGTGACCGACGACATTGCTCTGAGGTTCGGCCGACAGGAACACCTGGCGGGCGCGCCCCACCCGGATGATGTGCCCTTCCTCGCGGGCGCAGACGGCGGCCAGGCCGGCCTCGCCCAGGCGAGACCACAGCCGTCGCATGCTGATGCGAGCCTGGGGCTGGAAGGTGGGGGCGCACTTGATGGCGTCCACGTTCCAGCCCATGTGGGCGGTCAGCAGCAGAAGCTCCAGTTGAGCCGACAGCTCGTTCTTGCCCGCCTGGCGGGCCATCATCACCGAGATGCTCTGGCCCTGCCGCTGGAAGACGCTGCGGGCAATGGCTCGCCCCGCCTCCACCTGATAGGGGCGCAGGCGATGGCGCAGTCCCCTTCCGTTCTTGCTTCTCTTTTTCATCACTGAATGAGCTTGATGATCACCTGGGTCAGCGCCGTCCCGGCCACCAGAAAGATGAGGCCGTTGACCCGCCCCTTCAGCTCGCCGAGCTGCTGTTCCAGATGGTGCAGCCGCTCCTCTACCACCGCCCGGAAGGGGTCGCCGCTGCTCGGCTTGGTATCTTTCTTCTGGGCTGCCCGCTGGCGACGGCGGAACTCGGACAGGGCTCTCTCCAGCTTGCTAGCCATCGTGGGGAAACCCCTCGGGGTAGAGGGCGGTGCCGATGCCTCGTACCACCCCGGCAATGCTGTCCGACAGCTCCCTCTGGGCCTTGGGCGACAGGCGATACCTGGCGGCCACCGCCTTCACCAGAAGGTCGACGCCTTTCGCGATTAGCTGCATGTCTTGAGGGCGTTCTTCCAGGGCCTCCTTCAGCCTCACGCGCAGGAGGGCGACCTCCTCGTCCAGCCCTTCCATCTGCCGGGCCCGCTCCCACTTTTCGGCTTCGCTGAGAGCCGTTCGGTAGAAGCCCTGTGCCCGCCGCCGACCGGTCTTAGCGGCGCCGGCCACGGCCAGACCCTCCTCTGCGAGGTGGGGGCAAGCCCTCTCCGCCCTCGGCGGATAGCACCTCCAGCAGGCCGTAGATAGCGTCGGGGGGAAGCTTGGCCGCCGCTCGGCTGACCCCCAGCAGTAGGTAAAGGGCGGTCAGCTCCCACTGCTTGCGTTCGATGGCTAGGGCCAGGGCTGACATCGCTTTCATTCCTCTCGATCGCTCCTATGGTTGAGGGCACGTAATACCAGCAAGGAGACGAAGAGTGTTCCCAGGAAGGGAAGTGAGCGGGCCAGCAGCCAGGGGAAGGGGGAAAGGAAGGGCGTCTCCCCTCGCCAGCCCAGGCGATAGGTGGTGTACAAGGCCGAGAGGTAGAGGCTTTCCACCAGGGCCCCGGCGTTCACCAGGGCCAGGGCGGCAGCCCCGATGCGTCTGGGCAGCGTCTCCTGACGCCGCAGCACGTACAGAAGAAAGTAGAGGGCGTTGAAACCCCCACAGAGGGCGGTGGTCAGGTCCTGGGCCACCGCCAGCGCATCGCCAAGCCTGTCCACCAGTGCCTCCCATGGCCACCCGCTCGTGGTAGAGTCACGGTCGTTTTCCCTCTCGTGGTCTCGGTAGCCAGCGCTCCAGATCGTGCTAGCAGGGGCGATAATAGAACATACGTTCTCTCATGTCAAGGGGAGACGATCACCGGCGGAGCAGCGGTGAGTAATCAGTGAAGTGGCTTGCCCCGAATAGGAGATTTTTTGCGGATGCGGGTAAACCGTAACGTGGCAACTATTCGGCCGTCTATAGAGTGTAAGGGGTATGCCGTACCCAAGCCCATATCCAGCTCACACGCCGCGCCAGCGCCTGTGAGGGAAAGGAGGAGAAAACGGATGACACGGCTACTCACGCTCTTTGCGATTACGGCTGTGCTGGCCCTGACGGCAGCGGTCGCCTTTGCGGAGAGCGCCGATGTGACCATCACCGGCGGCAACCTTACGTCGACCGCCGCGAACGTCACCCTCAGCGGCGTGACGCTGGACGGCACGGACAAGACGGCGACCAGCACCTCTGACAGCTGGCAGATCGTCGATGCGAGGGGGACCGGAGCCGGCTATTGCGTGACCATCGACACGACGACATACAGCGACGGTAGCCACACGATTGACCCTGCGCAGTCCGACCAGGAGTTCCTGATTGTCATCAGTGACGGCGATACGGTGTGCAACGCCGGCGACGACACTAACAAGCCTACCAGCCAGGTGTCGTCTCAGACGGCCATTACCGTCAACCCCACTACCCTGAACATCATGTCGGGTGCTACTGACGAAGGCATGGGGGACTACAATTACGACCCGGACTTCACGCAGGAGGTGCCCGCGGAGACCTATGCGGGCTCTTACACCGCCACCATCGTCATAACCGCCAACTCCGGCCCGTGCTCCTAGTACCTAGTGATTGGTCGAGACGCCGCGGGGAGGGCTCCTGGCTCTCTTTCGGGCGCGTCCGACCCGGCTGGTAACCGTTCCAGCAGCCACGCGTTGTAATTACCCAGGAGGGGTAGCGCAGGTTGAGGCCGCTGTTAGGCGTGTGGCTTGCTGTGGCGGCAAGCCTTGTCGCTGCTGCACTGGCGGTGATGGGGGCTGCCGCTCTGAGTATTACGACGGCGGCCATCACCTTCCCCGAGGTCACGCTGGGCGGCAGCGACCAGACGGTTGATGGCAGCACCAGCGCCTGGCGGGCCGATGCGGCGGGGGAGAGTGGCGGCTGGAACGTCACCGTCTCCTCCACCGATTTCAGCAACGGCGAAAGCCAGACCATCGCCGTGTCCAACTTCCAGATCCGCCTGCTGGACGCCAACATTGTCAGAGTTTCCGGGGACGTTAACGGCCCGGTCTCCACTCAGACCACCTTCGCTGCCCTCAGCGGAACGCTCCTCAAGATAGCATCGGCTGCCGTGGGCGACGGCGACGGCGTCTATGATCTCACCCCCGACTTCCGGCTGACCGTGCCGGCTGAATCCTATGCCGGGAGCTACACCGCCACAGTGACCGTTGACATCACCTCCGGGCCGTGACGAAACCCTCGGGAGTGCCATTTGGCTACCCCAAACGCGGGCGCTCGTAACGTTCGGACAGCGGGGGCGTCATAATCTATGCAACGAACGATGACTATTGACAGATTTATCGCCGAGTGCGCGCGGCAGGCCGGGGGAGAGCTACAGTGAGGAAGATCCTTTTCGTAGAGCTGGTGGGCATCGCCCTTGCCCTTGCCCTTCTCGGCTGGCCAGGCATTGTCCAGGGCCAGGGGGACGTCGCTTTCGGCATCGGTCCTGCCAAGGCTGATCCAGACAACCCGGAGACCTTCTCGTACTTCGTCCACGCTCTCTCGCCTGGGGCTTCCCTGGCCGATGAGGCCCGGGTACAGAACAGCGGCGACGTGCCCATCGTTCTGAAGGTGTACGCCGCCGATGCTCTGTCGTCGATAGGCGGCGGCGCGGGCTTCGCCCACGAGGGGCAAGAGGTAAACGGTGGGAGGCACTGGATCTCACTGCCGGCGGCAGGGATCTCACTGGGGCCAGGTGAAGAGCGGATTGTGCCCTTTACCATAGACGTGCCCGCGGGTGCCTCGCCCGGCGAACATACGACTGGCCTGGTGGTGGAAGCCGCGCCGAGCGAGGAAATCCCCATCAGCGTGCAAGGACAGCCCACCGGGGAGGACGAGGCAACGTTCACGGTGAAGGTAGTCAACCGGGCGGCAGTGGCGGTCCTCATAGACGTGCCTGGCACCCGGGTCGCTGCTCTGGAGACCACCCGCGTATGCATGAAGGAGCAGGACGACCAGGGGGCGGACTTCAAGGTCTATGTCCGCAATACGGGCAATGTCAGGGTGCGGGGCGGAGGCTTCCTAGTGATCAGAGACCGGAAGGGAACGGAGCTCGCCTCCATCCCCCTAAAGATGGGCTCTGTCCTGCCAGGTGACACTTCGTACGTGAACGTGCACCATCCTGTCAACCTGGCCGACGGCAATTATCTACTCAGCGCAACTATCGACTATGGTGCAACTCGCGGGAACGAAGTGGGCGAGACGGCCTTCATCGAGGGCGTGGAGCTGAAGGTGAAGGACGGCCAGCCGGAAATTGGGTGTACGACCGACGAGAGCAAGCCGCCTGAGCCGGGTCTCGCTCCCCCCGTTACCACCCTGACCCCCGCTGAGGAGGAAGGTGGTTCTCCCATTGGGCGATACGCTGCCTACGCGGCGGTCTTCCTCGCCCTGGCGCTGGGCATCGTAATCTTTGTCCGCGGACTGAGAAAGCGGCAGCCCTCGCCTCCCTAGGCCTCACTCCCCTGTCAAGGGGAAACCTTACGGCCAGGACGGCCGTGGCCAATCGAGGAAACAGTCTGCCCCGAGCAGGAGATTCATTCGTGCATCAACGTAATCCCGTAACGTGGCAGGTATTCGCCCGTCTATAGAGTGTAAAGGGTATGCCGTACTCAAGCCCATACCGAGCTCACACGCCGCGCCAGCGCCTGTGAGGGAAAGGAGGGGGGAACGCAAGGCATGAAGGCTTTACGTCCGCAGAGGAGATTCCTCTTCTATTAGCATCTGTTTTCCCATCGCTGGACGGTCCGAAGATCGGGAGGATTCGGTCCGCGCCGGCACTTGCTTTCTGCTAGGGGAAAAGGACGGAGACAATGAGAGACCTATCGCGTAGACACCTGTCGCGCATCCTGGTCGTGCTGCTTCTTGTGGGAGTGGTGGCAGCCAGCCTCGGGGTGGCCAGCAACGCCATTTGGACGGACAGCGAAGACGTTGATGCCAACACCTTTTCCACGGGAACGGTGGACATATCGACCAACCCCACCACGGCTCTCGTCACCTACAGCGACATGGCGCCCGGTGACAGCACCGGTGGCCAGTCGCTGACCGTCACCAACGCTGGCTCTATGGACCTGCGCTATGCTGTGACCATGACCGCCGACAACACCGATACCAAGGGCCTGTACGCCGAGCTCGACCTGACCATCAGGGAAGAGGGCACCGACTGCTCGACGTTCGACGGGACGGTGCTCTACGGGCCCGCCTCGCCTTTCCTGCTCACCGGCAACCTCATCGGTGACCCCACCCAGGGTGCAGACGCGGGCGACCGGACCCTGACGACGGCGTCGCCCAGCGAGGTGCTCTGCTTCAAGGTGGACCTGCCGCTCGATGCGCCTGACAGCGTCCAGGGCGCCTCTACCACGGCTGTCTTCACCTTCGAGGCCGAGCAGACCGATAACAACCCGTAGCGGCTGGCCGCAAGGCGCAGGCGAGCAGGAAGACCCTAGCTGGCCCGGGGTGCATACGATGGCGCGGCGAAGACGCGCCCCAGACCCGGCCACGGCTGGACAGAGGGTCGTTCCTGCCCGGCGAGCGCCTGAGCGGCATTCGTTATAAGGAGGCGCCCTTGAGCGGCAGATCACTACCCGTCTCTCAAGCGGGAGCCAGGGCTGAAGAAGGGAAAGCCTCGGTCTGGCTGAGGCGGCCCCTGGACATCGTGGGCTACCTGGCCCTGGCGTTTTGCCTGGCGCTGCTGGGCTCGCTTCTGACGGTGGCGGCCACCAACCTGCTGGGCTACAACAGCTACGTCATCTACAGCGGCAGCATGGAGCCCACCGTCAAGGTGGGGTCGTTGTTACTAACCCGGCCGGTGGATGTGGAAGACCTCCAGGTGGGCGACGTCATCACCTATCGCTCCCCGGGAAACCACACCACCCTCACACACCGCATAGTGAGCATGCGGCAGCAGGATGGCCAGTGGGTCTTCAAGACCAAGGGCGACGCCAGCCTCAAGCCCGACCCCCGCGAAGTCATCCTGCGCGGTCAAGTCTCCAAGATGATCTTTGACATCCCCTACCTGGGCTATGTGGTAGATTTCGCTAAGAGCACCCAGGGCGTCGTCTTGTTCTTGCTGGTGCCGGCTGCCGGCCTGCTGCTCATACACACGCGGAAAATGTGGAAGGAGCGCTCGAGCAGGGGGGTGCAATGAGGCATGCTCAACCGTCAGCCTTCTGATAGGCGAACATATCGGCTGGCCACACCGCCTTGGCGTCCCGAGCGAGGTGGGCACTGAGGCGTGGTAGGATGACTACGCTGCGTCTTCGCTTTGGCCTGGGGTGGCTGCTGCTCCTGGCCCTCGTGGACGGAGTTGTGATAGCGGTTTTCAGCGCGGGCGTCGCGCTTGCCCTGTTCACTGACGTCTTCGACAACACCGACAATGCCTTCGGTACTGATACCCTGAACCCTCCCGCCGGCCTGACTGCCAGCGTCGTTGGCAGCGACATCCAGCTCGATTGGACGCCCACCGCAGACACCTACGCCACAGGCTACGAGGTGCAGCGGGGCACCGACTCCGGCGGGCCGTACGGCGAAATCGGCACTGTAACCCCGTATAGCGCCACCACCTACACCGACGACACCGTCGTCCCGGGCACTCGCTACTACTACGTGCTGCAAACCTACTTTCAGAACTGGCTGAGCGTGTACAGCAACGAGGTTTCAGCGTCAGTGATCGCTTTCCGTGCGGGGGCGTCGGCAGGTGCCCCGTCGGGTACGCTGAGCCTAACGATTAACAAGCCATCCGGGACAGTGGAGGGGGACGTTATGATCGCATCGATCGCCGTGCGCCCGGATACGGCCGCGATCACGGCGCCTGCTGACTGGGCGCTGGTTCGGCGAGTGGACAATGCGAACCCCAATGCGAACTCGCTGGCGGTTTACTACAAGGTGGCGGGGGCGAGCGAGCCGGCGGACTACACTTGGACTTTCTCCACATCTACCGGCTCGGCGGGCGGCATCCAGAGCTTCTTGGGCGCCGACCAGGGCAACCCTATCAACGTGGAGAACGGGCAAAACACCGCGAGCGGCCTGACGCACGCCACACCGAGCGTGATCACCACGGTGAACAACACGATGCTCGTCACTTCGCACGCCTTTACCAGCTCGGCTACGTGGACGCCGCCCGGTGGCATGACGGAGGTCTTCGACGTGGCCAGCGAGACCGTTCCCGCCGCAAGTGGCATCTCCATCGAAGGCAACTGCGTGATACAGGCCGCTGCTGGTGCAACAGGTGCCAAGACAGCGACCGCCAGCAACGACGCCGATGTCGGCAACACCCACATCCTCGCCCTCAAGCCGGCACCGTAATCTCGCCGCCACCGGAGGGACACAGTCGACAAAGGTGGTCTACACGTCGCCCTACCTCTCCCACCGCTGCGTCAGCAGCCGCTCGTTGCGGGCGGCTATCGCCTGCGGATGCAGAGACCAGTTTTCTTCGCTGGCCACCATCAGCATCTGGTCAAGGTACTCCAGAATAGCGGCGTCCAGGTCGCGGTCGGCCAGCTCGCGCACCCTGGCCAGGGCCGGCTTCGCCCGAACCTTGCCGGGCTCGATCTTGTCGGCCACGAAGATAACCTTCTCCAGAAGCGACATCCCCGCCCGGCCGGTGCTGTGGAAGCGGGCCGCCGCCAGCACTTCCGGATCGTCGATGCCGTACTCCTGCCGGAGGATCTCGGCGCCCACGGGCCCGTGCAGGAGGATGGGGGCCTCCTCTTCGACGGGGCTGACCTCCAGGCCGAACCCGCGCGCCCTGGTCAGAAGCTCCTGGGATGAGAGAGCGCGAGCGATGTCGTGACCCCAGGCAGCCAGCTCCACCTGCTCCCTGCCTAGCTCTTTGAAGCCGGCCGCCAGGCGATCAGCCTCCGCTGCTACCCGTTCGACATGCTGGGCCAGGCCCTTGGGCAGGCGGCCGATCGTTGCTTTCAGGGCCTCGATCTGGGCCTGCATATGCAAAAAAGAAAGAGAGGCTAGCCCTCGGGCCCCATACGCCGACCGCCGAGGACGTGCATGTGGATATGGTGGATGAGCTGGCCGCCCTGCTCGCCAACATTGATGGTCAGACGATAGCCTTTATCGGCGATCTCTTCCTCTTGGGCGACCCGCTTGGCCACCTGGAACATGTGAGCAAGCAGCGGGCCGTGCTCTTGGCCGATGTCCACCGCCGAAGGGATATGTTCCTTGGGGATGACCATGAAGTGCACAGGCGCCCGCGGGTGGATGTCGCGGATGGCGAACACCCGATCATCGTCGTGCAGCTTGTCAACCGGCGTCTTGCCGGAGCCCATGTCACAGAACAGGCACTCGGTCATGGGAGCCCTCCTTGTGCAGCTTGCCTGCCAGCAGGCATGTCCCCCTCCGTCGGAGGAGGGGGACCGGTTGGGCATCTATTTTAGCCAAACCTAGCGGTCTTGGCCAGCGGCCTTTCGTTGCCCTTCAGCCGCCAATTGCGGGCGTAGTGCTTCTAAAGGTCAAAGACCCACTGGGTACCACCCGTCTCGGTGACCAGAATGAGGACTGGGGCGAATTGACCGAGCTGTATGGGATCGCTGATGTCGGGCCTGCCTGGCACAAATCGCTCCCACCCCTGATTGGGGGCGAGAACATACAGGACCGCGAACTGGCCGCCAATGCCTTGGGTTGCTGACTCCACATCCTTGGGCTCGCCAACGTAGCCGGCGCTATTCCATCCCTGGATGAGAGGCGTGACAGCCGGTGGCGAGCCCGAGGGTTGCTGCGGCCAGGCGGCGCTACTAGCCAGGAGAAGGAACAGGGGCTCATACGGGCTGAGGATTGTTATCGTGCTGACATCGGGCCTACCCGGAAACCACTTGTCGAAGCCCTCGGTTCCCAAGCGATAGGCCGCGAGAACGTCCTGGCCAATGTCGGCCAGGGCGTCCTCGATGTCCTGGCTGGGGCCGAGATAGCAGACGTGGTTCCAGCCGGCCATCAGGTCTGCGGGGGTAGGGGTTGCTGTGGGTGAAGCCGTGGGCGAGGCTGGGGGCGTGGCCGTAGGCGAAGCCGTGGGTGTAGCCGTCGGTGTAGCTGTCGGCGAGGCCGTGGGCGTGGCTGTGGGCGTGGGCGAAGGAGTGGGCGTAACTGTCGGTGTGGCGGAGGTGGTCGCCGTCCAGTCCAAAACGCCCGAGTCGCACAGCGGGTTGGTGTTCACCAATCTAAGCGTGCCCTGCGCGTTGCCCTCGCTGGGGAACGAGCCGCTCACTTCGTACAGCCCCGGAATACCCGGGCCGAAGCTGTCGCCCACGATGTCAAGATCGAAGGGGAACGGGTATTGGCCCTCGAATTCGCAGAGATCACCGGGTACGTCGTAAGCCGTGAACCCCACTACCTGCGATCCGTCCCCAGAGACTGTGAGGTCCACGGTGCCGCCGCCGGTGACCGCTCCAGAGTAATAGGCCCCGGCCACCGGCTGGGCCGAGGCGTGAGGTCCGGTCAGGAGGGCTATCAGGCCAGCGACGGCAACGACCGCTATGCCGGCCAAAGCGAAGAATAACCAATACTGGGTCCGCACGTGCTTCCCCCTGGTTCTGTAAACTAAGATGTGCGGGCCATGCTAGCGTTACACTGTTCGTTGGCGAAAGATGAACAAACACGCTAGCAGCAGCGCCGTGGTTAGCGAATGCTACCGATCAGCAGCCGGTCTCTTAGGCAGCCGCCTCCCGAATACCGGACCCCTTCGGCGCGGCTAGACCTCCAGCTTCCCGGCCACCAGCTCGCGGTGGTAGTCGGCGTCGCCCCACATCAGCTCCATCCACTTCTGGCGGCGGAAGTAGAGCTCGATCTTGTAGTCCTTGGTGAAGCCGATGCCGCCGTGGATCTGCTGGCCATGAGCCACCACCCGCCGAGTGGCCTCGTTGCACCAGGCCTTGGCCATGCTCACCAGCATCTCGGCGTCCGGCTCGTTCTCCTGAAGGCCCCAGGCCGCCTTGTAGGTGATGAAGCGGGAGCCGTCCACGTCGATGATCATGTCGGCGAACTTGTGCTGGATAGCCTGGAAGCTGCCGATGGGCCGCCCGAACTGTATTCGCTCCTTGGCGTAGTCCAGGCTAGTATCGAAGTCCATCTGGGACAGGCCCACCAGGTAGGCGCAAGCGGCTACCGTGGCCTTGCTCTTCACGCCCTGGATGATTGGCCAACCCTTGTCCACCTCGCCCAGGACATTGGCCTTAGGCACCCGCACCTCGTTGAAGGCCACCTCGCACTGCTTGTCAGCGGCCATGGTCTTGAGGACGGTGAACTCGATGCCCGCGCTCTTGCTGTCCACCAGGAGGAGGGTGACGCCATCCTCTGGGTTCTCGCTCTCCTTGGTGCGGACGGCCACCACCATGTAGTCGCTCACATGGGCGTCGGACACGAACAGCTTGGTGCCGCTGAGGACGAAAGAGTCACCCTCGGCCTTGGCCGACATGGCAACGCCGTCGGCGTCCCACTTGGCGCTGGGCTCGGTAAGGGCCAGGGTCATGATCAACTGGCCCGCAGCGATCTTGGGCAAGAACTTCTGCTTCTGCTCCTCCGTGCCCGCCTCCAGGATTGGCATGGTACCCAGAACCACAGTGGAGATGAAAGGCCCAGGTACGACGGCTCGGCCAAGCTCCTCGAGCAGCACGATCAGATCGGTGAAGGTCATGCCGGTGCCACCGTACTGCTCGGGGATGACTATGCCCTGCCAGCCCTGGGCGGCCATCTTCTGCCAGAACTCCGGCGTGTAGCCCCTCTCATCCTCCTCCATCTCTCGCACGAAGGTGTCCGGGCATTCCTTCTCCAGGAAACCGCGGGCGGCGTTCTTGAGCAGTCCCTGCTCTTCAGAAAGGCCTAGGTCCATTGCTCAGCCTCCCTTCTCTACTCTAGTATTCATGGCCGATCTCTCCTTACCCTCGCGGCAATCCCAGGCCGCGCATGGCGATGATATTGCGCTGGATCTCACTGCTGCCGCCACCCACCATCATGGCGATGGCGTACAGGTACGACTTCTGGAAGCGTCCCATCAACCGCGCCCACTTGGAATCTTTGTGTAGTTGCCCGTACAGGCCCAGGACATCGATGCCGGTGTTGGCCAGCCGCACATCCATCTCGGTGGCGTACAGCTTGCACACGGCCGCCTCGATGCTGCCCGGCTCCTTCCGCGCCTGCTGAGACACCACCCGATAGACCATGTACTTGCCGACCTCTATCTCGATGGCCATCTCTGCCAGCTTGTGACGCACCAGCGGCTTATCCAGAAGGCTTCCGCCGTTGACCTTCGTCTCCTTACAGTACTGAACGAGATCATCCAGGCCGCGCTTGGCCATGGATACGGCTGCCGCCACCAGACTGGAGCGCTCAAAGTCCAGGGTCATGGCGCCAATGTACCAGCCTTGGTTCTCCTGACCCAGGAGGGCGCTCTTGGGGACGCGCACGTCCTCGAAGAACACCTGGTTGAAGCTGTGCACGTTGGCCATATTGATGATGGGCTGGACGGTGATTCCCGGCGTTTCCATGTCCACTAGGAAGAAGCTGATGCCCTTGTGCTTGGGCGCCGCTGGGTCGGTGCGGGCCAGGAGAATGCACCACTCGGAGCGGTGGGCGTTGCTGGTCCAGATCTTGTCCCCGTTGATAACCCAGTCGTCGCCGTCTTTCACAGCGCGTGTCTTGAGGGAAGCGAGGTCGGAGCCGGCCTCCGGCTCGGAGAAGCCCTGGGTCCACACCACATCGCCGGCGGTGATGGGCGGCAGATGCTGGTTCTTCTGCTCCTCGGTGCCAAAGAAGAGGATGGCCGGCCCGATGTAGCCCACGGCCTGTATAACTGACCCGATGGGCGCCCGGTGATAGCCCATCTCCTCGTTGTAGACCAGTTGCAGGGCGGGGGAGGCTTCCATGCCGCCGTACTCCTTGGGCCAGGCGGGGGCCACCCATCCCTTCTGAGACAGCTTCTTGACGAAGGCACGCCCTTGCTCCCACTCCTTTTCCGTCTCCTCCAGGAAGACACCCTCCCAGTCCGGCGGCACCTCCTGACGAAGGAACTCGCGCACCTCCTGGCGGAAGGCTTTCTCTTCAGGCGTAAAGCGAAAGTCCATAAGATAACCCTTCCCTTCTCTAGCCCCCGCGGGGCAGGCTCAACCCGCGCATGGCGATGATATTGCGCTGGATCTCGCTGCTGCCGCCGCCTATCACCATGGCGATGGCGTACAGGTACGACTTCTGGAAGCGCCCCATCAACTGCGCCCACTTGGAATCCTTCTGCAGTTGCCCGTAAAGGCCCAGGACCTCGATGCCGGTGTTGGCCAGTCGCACGTTCATCTCGGTGTTGTACAGCTTGCACACGGCCGCCTCGATGCTGCCCGGCTCCTTCCGCGCCTGCAGAGATACGACCCGATAGACCATGTACTTGCCGACCTCTATCTCGATGGCCATCTCCGCCAGCTTGTGACGCACCAGCGGGTCATCCAGGAGGCTTCCGCCGTTGACCTTCGTCTCGTTGCAGTAGTCGATGAGGTCATCGAGATAGCGCTTGGCCATGGACACGCCGGCCGCCACCAGGCTAGAGCGCTCGTAGTCCAGGGTCATGGCGGTAATGTACCAGCCCTGGTTCTCCTGACCCAGGAGGGCGCTCTTGGGGACGCGCACGTCCTCGAAGAACACCTGGTTGAAGCTGTGCACGTCGGCCATGTTGATGACGGGCTGGACGGTGATCCCCGGCGTCTTCATGTCGACCAGGAAGAAGCTGATGCCCTTGTGCTTGGGCATCGCCGGGTCGGTGCGGACCAGCAGGGCGCACCACTCGGAGCGATGGGCGTTGCTGGTCCAGATCTTGTCCCCGTTAATAACCCAGTCGTCGCCGTCTTTCACAGCGCGTGTCTTGAGGGAAGCCAGGTCGGAGCCGGCCTCCGGCTCGGAGAAGCCCTGGCTCCACACCACATCGCCGGCGGTGATGGGAGGCAGATGCTGTTTCTTCTGCTCCTCGGTGCCAAAGAAGAGAATGGCTGGCCCGATGATGCCCACGGCCTGTATAACTGACCCGATGGGCGCCCGGTGATAGCCCATCTCCTCGTTGTAGACCAGTTGCAGGGCAGGGGAGGCTTCCATGCCGCCGTACTCCTTGGGCCAGGCGGGGGCCACCCAGCCCTTCTGAGACAGCTTCTTGACGAAGGCACGCCCTTGCTTCCACTCCTTCTCCTCTTCCTCCAGGAAGACACCCTCCCAGTTGGGCGGGACGTTATCTTTCAGCCAGCCGCGTAGCTCCTGGCGGAAGGCTTTCTCTTCGGGCGTGAAGCGAAAGTCCATAGGAGAACCCTTCCCTTCTCTAGTCCCCGCGGGGCAGGTTCAAGCCGCGAGTGGCGATGATGTTCCGTTGGATTTCAGAGGTGCCGGTCTCGATGGTGCTCCCCACCGAGCGCAGATACATGTGCTTGAGACGACCCTTCAGGGGTGCCCACTTGGAGTCCCGGTCCAGTTGGCCGTATGGGCCCAGGACGCTCATCCCCGTGCGGGCAATGCGCTGGTCCAACTCCATGTTGTAGAGCTTGATCACGGCCGCTTCGTAGTTGGGAATGAGGCCCTTGCTCTGGAGGGAGACCACCCGGTAGGAGAGCATCCGCCCTACCTCGGTCTCCAGCAGGCGGTCGACCAGCTCGTAGCGCAGCATGGGATTGAGGCGGAGCATGCTGGTTCCGTCCTCGGTGTGCTCCCTGGCGTAGCGGATGATATCCTCCACCGTCTGGCGCAGACCTGTCGCTGAACCGATGGCTGAGCGTTCGAAGTCCAGAGTGCTCATCGCTGCGTACCAGCCGCGATTCTCCTCGCCAATGATGTTGGCCTTGGGCACCCGCGCATTGTCGAAGAACACCTCGTTGAACTCGTGGCCGTCAGCCATGTTCACCAGAGGCCGTACCTCCACCCCCAGCGATTTCATATCCAGGATGAAGTAGGTGATGCCCCGATGCTTGGGAGCATCGGGGTCGGTGCGAGCCAGGAGAAGCATCCACTTGGATAGATGGGCTACGCTCGTCCAGATCTTTTGGCCGTTGATAATGTAGTCGTCGCCGTCCTTAACGGCGCGTGTCCTGAGGGAAGCGAGGTCGGAGCCGGCCTCGGGCTCAGAAAAGCCCTGGCACCAGATGTCCGCGCCGGAAAGAATGCGGGGCAGGTAGTATTTCTTCTGCTCCTCGGTGCCGTGGACGATCAGGGTGGGGCCGGCCATACCCACGCCGATGATCAGGTGCAAGGGCCGGGGCGCCCGCGCCTCAGCCATCTCCTCGTTGAAGATGAACTGCTGCATCACCGTCATGCCGGCGCCGCCGTACTCCTTGGGCCAGGCAGGGGCGATCCAGCCTTTTTCGCCCAGCTTCTTGAACCACTCCTGCGATTGGACAAACACCTGGGCGTAGCCGCTGATTACGTCTATGCCCGCGCCCTGCTCTAGCTTGGGGGCCTCCCGGGCGATAAACTCCCTGACCTCCTGCCTGAAGGCCGCTTCCTCCGGTGTGTCTCGAAAGTCCATGGACCCTGCTCCTTGCCCCCCTTGGGGTGGTGGCCGAAGGCCAAGTGAATTATAGGGCCTGTAACGTAAGAGTCAACGTAACGATAGCTTCCGCCCTATCGCTCCTCCCGCTCCTGCTGTTCCTGGCGGTGGGCCTCCTCTTCCTGGCGTCGCTCCTTCTCTTCGGCCGTCTCCTCCATCTCCACGCTGCCTTCCTCGTTCGTCCTCAGCCGAGCCTGTCCCCTCTCGCCCAGGATGGAGTATAGCTCGCCCCCCAGGTAATGGAGGGGCTTGTAGTCGTCGTCCTCCAGGAGCCAGGCTTCCTCGAAGGCTTCGCTCTCGGCTTGCGCCGCCAGCACCCTGCCCACGAACAGATGGTGATCACCCAGGCACAGCACCTCCTCCACGCTACACTCGACATAGGCCAGGCAGCCCTCCAGAAGGGGGGCGTCCACCCGCTGGGCTTTGAAGGTGGGTAGCTTGGCCACCTCGATCTTCTGCACCTCGCGGCCGCTGACCGTTCCCAAGTACTGCACGTGGTTCATCAAGCGACGGCTGGGAACATTCAGTGCGAACTCCTCGCTGAGGCGGAGCATGTCGTAGGTATGGCGAGAGGGGTGAACGGCGATGCCCACCAGGGGCGGGTCATGGGATAGGGGCATGTTCCAGGCCACCGGCATCACGTTGGCCACCCCGTGCCAGCGGGTGGTCACCAGCACCACCGGAGCGCCGGCGAGAAGGCGACGGGCATCGAATTCGGTCAGGACACGGCGCATAGACACCTCCTGGCCGACGAGAGTTTGAGTTTTCGGGCGTGCGGCCGATGAGAATTGTAGCATGACCTTCTCGCCGGGGCCCCAGCGGTGTGGCTGGCCTCGGCCTCCTACCCGCTTCGGTCCTCCACTCGTACCTCCATGACGATGTGCCCCCAGCCGCCGCACCCGACCCCCACGTCGAAGCAACCGGTGCGGCGGAAGCGCAGGGAATCGGGGTCCACCCCGGCGTAGAGCAGCTCGTTGCTGGCGAAGATGGGGCCGGCCAGCGCATGCAGGGCGTAGATGCAGATGCGGCGGGGGCACTTGGTGGTGAGGAGATTCCCTGCTCCATCGAAGAGAAAGCGGTCTCCCACCTTGTGCTGGCTGTTGCAGCCGTGCGACTCCACCACCTCGGCCACGATGGTCTTCTGCATCAGTTCCGGGCCCTTGGCAAGCACCTCTTCGTTGCGGGGGTTTGCCCGGAATAGAGCCATCTCCTCGTCGCTATAGCCCAGGCGCTGTTGGAAGAATCGCCACGTGTTCTCGTCTACCGACATGTCGTCCTCCTTCCTTCGACTTTGGGCTCAGCGGCCCTTGAACCTAGGCTCCCGCTTCTCGATGAAGGCCTGCACCCCCTCGACGGGCGGAAAACAAAACCGCCCAGCACGATTCGGCAATGCGCTCGTCCTGGGCTCTGGATTTGCCATCTCTGGCCTCGTTATCTAGCGATCCATGGCTATCCCGGTCTTCCGGGCAGCGCTACCTTCTCTCCTTTCTTGCGGCCAGGGAATGAGGTGGATCCTCTTGCAGCGGCGGCAGAGAATCTCCACTCCGTCAAGGGAGACCTTGGCTATGAGATTGCCGCAGAGGCACCGCTCCTCCACCAGCGAAGTGGCCTTCGACTTAGTCTGCGCCAAGCATCTCCTCCTCAACCGAGTCCAGATACAGCTCTCCCCAGTCCTCCACCATGTATCGGTCGAATCCTTTGGCCACCACACGGCCTGAGGCTCTGTCCGCTCCAGGCGCCCTCTCTCGAATGGAGTCTAGATAGAGCCTTTGCCACTCTTCCACGTGGCTGCGATTCATCTCTTCGTCGAAGCCTAGCGGGTGGATCAGGTCCAAGGTCAGGCCAAAGGCCATGAGCTGCCAGGCGGCTACAGTGGGGCTCACGTCTTGCCTGATCAGCCCTTGCCGCTTGCCCTCCTCTAAGTTCTCCTCCAGGAAGCGGATGAAGGCGGCGAAGTTGTTGTACAGGGCCTGGCGGATCTCCTCGTCATCGGCCTCCGAGAGGGCCTGGAAGAGGAGCTTCATGACCGGGGCGCGGCTTCGCAGGTGGTCGTAATAGCCGAGGCCGATGGCCCGGATGACCTCCAGGGGGTCGATCACTTCGCTGGCCAGTCTCTCCCAGATGTCCAGAAGCCTCTTGCCGGCGGTCTTGATGGTGGAGATGAAGAGCTCCTTCTTGCTGGAGAAGTAGCGATAGAGGGCGGGCTCGGAGATGCCGGCGGCCTTGGCTAGCTCGGCGGTGCCCACCCTGGCGTAGTTGGAGGCGGCGAACATGGCCTGAGCGCTCTCGATGATGAGGCGCCTTCTCTGCTGGGCTGTCCGCTTGGGCGCTCGCTTAGCCATGATAGTGAGTGTTCACTAACATACCGTCTCCCGCCACCCTTGTCAAGAGCCACAGCCAGGAAAACGGCCGCCGGTTTACCCCTGCCCGGCCAGACCTGGATATTTGGCCTGCCTCGCGCCATAATACGGATCGCCATGACTGCGGCCATCCTCGTCGGCACCTGCTCCTGGACGGACCCTACGCTCATCGAGAGCGGCGCCTTCTACCCGCCCGAGGTGAGCACGCCCGCCGAGCGCCTCCGCTTCTACGCTCAGAGCTTCCCCATCGTCGAGGTAGATAGCACCTACTACGGCCTCCCGTCGGAGCGCAACGCTGCCCTCTGGGTGGAGCGCACCCCCGCCGACTTCACCTTCGACCTGAAGGCCTACGCCCTGTTCACTCATCACCCGACGCAGGTGAGGTCGCTGCCCAAGGACGTGCGCGAGGCCCTGGACGCGAAGGCTCGCCAGAAGGCCAACGTCTACTATCGCGACCTGCCGCCCGAGCTGCGGGACGAGATGTGGCAGCGCTTCGCTTCGGCCCTCCTGCCCCTGGACAGCGCCGGCAAGCTGGGGGTGGTGCTCTTCCAGTTCCCACCCTGGTTCATGCCCGGCGCCGAGAGCACGGACTACATCCTGGAGGTGAAGGAAGAGCGGCTACCCCAGTACACCCTCGCTGTGGAGTTCCGCAACAACCGCTGGCTCTCGGAGGCGAACCAGCAGCGCACCCTGGGCTTCCTGACCGACCACCGCCTGCCCTTCGTCTGCGTGGACGAGCCCCAGGGCTTTCGCTCCAGCGTGCCGCCGCTGGCCGAGGCGACGGCGCCCGATGCCCTGGTGCGCTTCCACGGCCGCAATCGGGAGATGTGGGAGCGCAAGGGTATCAGTGCCAGCGAGCGCTTCCGCTATCTGTACTCGCAGGACGAGCTCAAGGAGTGGGTGTCGCCCATCGAGAGGCTGGCCCAGGGGGCGGAGCGAGTGCACGTGCTGATGAACAACTGCTACCAGGACCACGCCGTGCGCAACGCTCGCCAGATGGCCGAGCTCCTCGGCGCCGCTGGCGAGCCGCCATCCGGCCCGCAGCCGCGGCTCCTCTGATGCTGCGAATGGCCTTCACACTAGTTGCAGGCTTCGCTTCTCTCTTAGGGCGGCGGTGGCCTGCTACTCGCACCCCGACGTGCGAAGGTCGGCGGGCTCCAGTTCGTCTACCAGGAGGGCGGGCAGCGTCCAGAGGACCTCGCACGGGTCGGGCACCAGCGATGGCAGACGCTCCTCCATCGCCGCTTTCCCCTCTCTGTACCCTGCCACCGTCAGACCGGTCACCGTGGCAAAATAGGTGCGGTCGGATGCCCGGTACTCGAGTATGATGAGAATCCTTCCATCGATCTCATCGCGGAACAGCACTTCCGGACGCGACATGGGACTGGCGATGGGGGTTGGGGAGGGTGTGGCTGTGGGCGTGGGTGCGGCCTTCTCCTCGCCATCCCCGCAGGCGGTGGTGGAGAACACGACTGCCAGCAAGGCTAGGGCGGCGAGACCAATAGCGGTGCGCATGCGGAGAGACATTCTGGTCCCTCCCCAGGGGTGAGCAGGGCAAGACATTCGCCGTCTCCTTGTTCGCCCGGGACTTCTGCGCCCCTGGCTTCTCCAACGTTGCAGCTCCATACCAGGGGATATTACCTCCCGATCCCGAAAAGGACAAGGGCCGCCTGGGGATACGGTGGGCTACCTGCCCCCCCCGCCGCGGCTGCTGTGATATCTTCTCCCCTTGCCAGCCCTCGCGGGTGCGAGTAGGATGGGAGCCGTCATTAAGTTGAACATGGGCATGAACCACGGGGGGGCAGCGCAATGGAAAAAGGAAGCGTGGCGATAGCATTTGTCCTGGCGACTTGCCTGGCGGCGCTAAGCGCCTGTGGGGACGGTGAGGAGGAGGCTACGCCGACGGCTACGGTCACCCCGGCGGTCACTGTAACACCACAAACGACGCCTGAAGCAACGCCTTCACCTACGCCCATTCGAGGTACGTATGAGGTTCAGGCTGGCGATACACTGTCAGGCATTGCCGACCAGTTTGGCGTTGATCTGGAAACGCTTGCCGAGGCCAACGACATCGCCGACCCGGACCTGATCTACCCGGGGCAGGTGCTGATTATTCCGGCCCCGACACCTTAGGCCTGTCACTGGCAGGTGTCGAGGCTCCGTTCCGCCCTTCGAGCACTTCCCTTGCCAACCCTCGCGCCTGCGAGTAGGATGGGGGCGGAGAAAAGCGCTACAGCTTGCCGGAGGTCAGCTATGCAGTGGACGTTGAAAGCGAAAATAAGATGCGATGCCTTGATTGGTCCAGGGAAAGTGCAGATCGCCCTGCCGGGAGGGCGCCGGCACAAGTGCATCCGATCCTTAGAGATGGATAGGCCGCGTAAGGTCGAGGGAAGGCTTTCCACTGTTGCGTCGGAGTTTGACCTGAAGTTACTGCTAGAGGCGGGAGACACCGAAGAGGCGAGGTACCTGGCACCTCGCTGCGTGCAGGAGGTCTGCGCCGCGTTGGCATTCCTGGCGAGCGCACCTGCTGACGTGCGCGATGTGATCGTCACGAATGCTCCCGCTGAGCCAGTACCGGGCACCGAATACACCACCGTAGCATACTCCGCTGCGAAGTCCCAGGTTCTCCCGACGGTCATGGCGGCCAACGACGTAGCATTTCTTATCCTCCGGAAGCCCGAGCGAGTCATCCGGGCACTGAGGTGGATTCAGAAGAGCCACTTCACTGACAATGTGCTAGATGAGTTCACTTGCCTGATGGTCGCGTTCGAGTCGGTGTCTCAGCTTCTCAAGGCGGGCGACACCCGCTACTGGCATTGCTCCGCATGTGGCGAGGACATCCGCGAATGCCCCGCGTGTGGTGAGAGCACCGAATCCAAGATGAGCGGGGTGGATGCCATGCGTGAGTTCGCGGTGGGCAGTCTCGGTTGGTCAGAGAGAGACTGGAGAACCGCTTGGCAGTGGCGCTGCAGACTACTGCACGGTGAGGCAGATGTCTCGGCCGACGAGGAGCATGCCGTTGCGCCGTACCTGCCCCAGTTGGAGGAAGGAGCTATCGCCGCTATCAAACGGGTGCTGGGACTACCTGAGGAGCATTTGCCCGCGCGTGGTCGCCATCGGGTTCCATTCTCTGACCCGCAACTCGTGATTAACTGGCGTAAATGAGCTGGTCGCCGCAAATTGGCCCTACTACTACTCCGTGTCGGATTCGCCTGTAGACCCCAGCGAGTCCAACAACTGTCTTGGCTCCTCCCGGTTCTGGCCCCCTCTGATGCTATAATGAGCCTCGGAGGGGTGACCGAGAGGTTTATGGTGCCGCTCTCGAAAAGCGGTGTGGGCTTGTGCTCACCGGGGGTTCGAATCCCTCCCCCTCCGCCAAGCCCGACCCCAGGAGGGGTGCTGGAGTGGTTGATCAGGCACGCCTGGAGAGCGTGTGTACCCTTTGGGTACCGGGGGTTCGAATCCCTCCCCCTCCGCCAGCTGCAGCGTACCGTCTCCGCGATGTGGCGACGCATTCCTTCGCTCTGCTCAGGACAGGCTCCTTCGCTTCGCTGAGATTCTTCGCTTTGCTCAGAATGACGCTGGGCTATGCTGTCACCCTGAGCGTAGCGAAGGGTCTCACTCCAGATGGCATACTATGCCCGGAGCTCGCTGCAACTCGGTGATAGAACAACCTAGGCAGACGCGCTGAGCAAGAGACGAAAGATCCCCCGCAGCGCGGGGGATCTTGCTTTGACCTACCTGGGCCGCTCTATTCCTCGGAGCCCTTGATGGTCTCCTCGCGGCGGGCCTGCATCTCCTCCTCCGCCTCCTCCTGAGCCTGCCGCCCCGCTCTCATAGCCTCCTCCACCCGCCGACGCGCTGTCTCCACGCCCCCGCGCGCCAGCCTTATCGCCCCCTGGGCCCGCGCTTGCGTCTCTTCGCTGGTGCGCTCTCGCCAGGCCTCTTCCAGCCGCTGACGCGTCTCTTGGCCGGGAGCGGGGGCCATGAGGGTGGCCCAAGCAGCCCCCGTAATCGCACCCAGGATGAATCCGAAAAGGAACCTCATCATTTCTTCCGTCCCTCCTGGCGGCCCTTGCCGCCTCCCCCTCTCTGCGTTAGCCCGCTCAGCGTACCCAGCCCTCGCCTGACCCCTGACAAGAGGCCGTAAGCGCGAATGATGGGCGATACCGCGGTGTCTGAGACGAAGGTGACCGTCCCGCGCACGTTACTCACCATCGGCTTGACCCCTTCATCGATGAGGCTGCGCGCTGCCCGGAGGGCGCCGGTGGCAGCTATGCCCACCACCACGGTCACGACAATGGCCGCCAGAAAGAGGATCGTCCCGGCGATGGTGAAGGCAATAATGGTTACGTCCCGCACGTCCTGCAAACTGTCGATGCCCATAGGCGCGACCTCCTAAGCTAAAAGGACTGCCCCCTGACGGGGCTGAAGCGTCATTATAGCACAAGTCAAGCGTGACCTGAACAACTGTGGTGAGCCTTTGGGGCCGCTCATGGTGAGCTTGTCGAACCATGGGCCCCCGCTTATCCTTCGACATGCTCAGGATGAGCGGGAGGCGACAGGATCGAGGTGAGCGGGCGGAGACCGTCTGGCCCTCCATCTCTCGCCTAGAGTGAGACACTAAGCGTGACCTGAACAGGGATTGGCCTGAGCGAGCGGTCAATCGCCGCCGGTGCTCTCGGCGATGATGCCGCCGCCCAGGACCTTCCGGCCCTGGTAGAAGACCACCGCCTGGCCGGGGGTGATGGCCCGCTGGGGCCGCTCGAAGCGCACCTCCGCCCGCCCATCGTGCAGCGTGAGCAGAGCCGGCGCTGCCTGGCTGCGATAGCGTATCTTGGCTTCCACGGCCAGCGGCTCCCCCGGCGCTCGGCTCGAGACGAACGAGAGCCTCTCCGCCCAGAGCGCGTCGCTCAGAAGCTCATCCTCGCCGCCGGCGATCACAGTGTTGGTCAGCGGGTTCACGCTCAGGACGTACAGGGGCTCCCTTCCACCCCTGGCCGGCAGGCGCCGCCTCTGTCCGACGGTGTACTCACCGATGCCCTGATGGCGGCCCACGATGCGTCCGCTGCTGTCCACGATGTCGCCCGGCCGCTGAGGGAAGCGCTCGGCCAGGAAGGAGCGATAGTGGCCCTGGCGAACAAAGCAGATGTCCGCGCTACCACGCTTGGTGGCCGTCGGCAGGCCCATCTCCGCCGCCATCCGGCGCACCTCCTCCTTCGTGTACTCGCCTACAGGGAACAGCAGCCTCGGCAGCTCCTCCTGCCCCAGCATGTACAGCACGTAGGACTGATCCTTGCCCTCGTCCCTGGCCCGCCACAGCTCGTGACCCTGGCCATTGCTGACGATGCGACAGTAGTGGCCGGTGGCCAGGTAGTCGGCGCCCAAGGCCAACGCCTTGGTCAGCAGCGACCGGAACTTCACGTGCTCATTGCAGGCCAGACAGGGGTTGGGCGTGCGCCCCCGCAGGTACTCCTGGCAGAAGTAGTCCACCACCGATGAGGCGAACTCCCGCTCGAAGTTGAGGATGTGGTGGGGGATGCCCAGGGTATGGCAGACGGTGCGGGCGTCCTCGATCTCCTGCGGCGAGCAGCAGCGGCGCTGATGCACAAGCGCATCGGGGTTCTCCAACGTCCACAGGCACATGGTCACACCGGTGACCTCGTACCCCTGGCGCACCAGCAGGGCCGCCGCTGTGGAGGAGTCCACACCTCCGCTCATGGCCACGATCACTCGTTTCCTACCCATCGCCACTGCCTATGTTATAATGTTCTCAGTCTTGAGTGAAGTAGGAGGCCATCTGGAAGGGGCAACCCTCGCTCGCAGAATCGTCGATCTCCTCGCCGATAGGCAGGCCGAGGATATCCTCCTCCTGGATATCGGCGAAGTCACCCTGTTCGCTGACTACTTCGTGATCGCCAGCGCCCAGACCGTTCGCCAGATGCAGGCCCTCAGCGATGCCATCGACTCCGAGCTGGCCAAAGACAGCATCACCCCCTACGGCCGCGAGGGGGCACCGGCGTCGGGCTGGGTGCTCCTGGACCTGGGCGACGTCATCGTCCACATCTTCGGCCCCGACGAGCGCCACTTCTACGACCTGGAGGGCCTCTACCGGCAGGCCACGCCGGTGGTACGTATCCAGTAGCGTCCTACTCGAATACCCAGGGGTCGATGCTGCGCTCGTAGCTGAACATCTCCCCCTCCTGGAAGAACAGGCGGGTCTCCTTTTCGGCAGCCTCCAGAGAATCGGAGCCGTGCACCAGGTTGCGGCCGGTATCTATGCCCAGGTCGCCGCGGATAGTGCCCGGTGCCGCCTGGGCGGGGTTGGTCGCTCCCATGGACTGACGCGCTATCTCCACGGCGTTTTTCCCCTCGAAGACGGCGGCGATGATCGGGCTGGAGGTGATGTACTGGAGCAAGCCCGGGAAGAAGGCTTTCCCCTCATGGGCGGCGTAGTGCTGGCGAGCCAGCGCCTCGTCCATGTGTAGCATGCGCATGGCGATGATGCGCAGGCCCCGTCGCTCCAGGCGGGTGATGATCTCCCCCGCCAGGCCTCGCTGCATGGCGTCCGGCTTGATGAGCACCAGCGTTCGCTCCATGAGGCTCCCTCCTTACTTGCGACCGCCGCCGCGCGGTCGGGCGATAACTGCCTCTCGCAGGTAGATGGGCTTGAGGCTGGCGGCATCGTCCGTCTGGCCGGCGACCAGCCTCCGCCAGGCCAGCTCGGCGATGAAGCCTGCCCGTCGTACCGACATGGCCGCTGCCCCGGCGATGGCGGTTTGCTGTCCCAACGTCTCTCTCAGTCTTTCGGCCAGCTCCTCCGATATTTCGCCACAGAACAGGGCGCTCTTGAGCCGCCGTCTTCCTGTCGCCAGCAGGCCGTCCGGCAATGACAACCGAGGCGGCACGACCTCGCGCCAGCCCGAGGCACCACGAGCGTAGACGGCCCAGGCCAGCTCGCCCCGGCCGGCCCGATGGATGGGGCAGATGGAGCCAGAGTAGTCGGCGTGCTGGTAGGCGTCCGTCTCCAGGCGGCCCACGCCCACCAGAGGCAGCCTCAGGGCGAAGGCCAGCCCCTTGGCCGTGCTCACGCCCACCCTCAGGCCGGTGTAGCTGCCCGGCCCGATGCAGACGAAGATGGCTCTTAGGTCGCTCTTGTCCACGCGCGCCCGCTGCATGAGGTACTGCAGCGTGGGCAGCAGCTCCGTCGAGTGGTTGCGGGGGCAGTGCCAGGTGAGCTCGGCGACGAGGGCACCCTCCTGAGATAGGGCCACGCTGGCCATTTCGGAGGCGGTGTCGATGGTCAGCTCCACCCTTGCTCTCCTATGACCGCCTGCGCCGGCCGCGGGCGAAGGCCGCCAGCAGCCGCTCGTAGCGCTCGCCACGTGCCTCGAATGTCAGATCGCGCTCCCTGGCGCCGCTGATCTCCAGCCTCACCAGCAGGTGCTCGGGCGGGAAGACCTCCCAGGCCCGATCGGCCCACTCCACCACCAGGGCTCCCTCGGCGCAGTATTCGGTCAGGGCCAGTTCCTCCGCCTCCTGGGGGTCCTCCAGGCGATAGAGATCACCGTGGTAGAGAGTCAGCCGGCCCTGATACTCGCCTAGGAGGACGAACGACTTGCTGGTCACAGGGTCAGGCACCGCCAGGCCTTGGGCGATGCCCTGCACAAGGCAGGTCTTCCCCGAGCCCAGCTCACCCGAGAGGAGCACGACGTCGCCCGCCTGCAACAGTCGCCCCAGACGGGCCCCGATGCGCCGTGTCTGAGCGGGGCTCTTGCTCTTGAGGGTCAGGGATGCCACTATCGTCGCCACGCTGCCCCTCGCAGGTGGTCCCAGCCAGCCGGCGGCGGGGCCAGTTCGCGGCCGTCCTCGCCTAGCAGGCGGATGCGATGCTGGCGGTCGGTCATCATCTCCCCGATGACGGCGATGGGCACGTCGGCCTTATCCTGCACGCGCTCGATGACCTCTGGCGGCGCCGCCAGCAGGAGCTGATAGTCCTCGCCGCCACCGCAGGCCAGGGCCAGGGCGTCCTGGGGAAAGGCCTGGCGCAATGCAGGGCTGGTCGGTATTTTCTGGGCGTGGACGGTGGCCCCCAGGCCGCTGGCCTGGCAGACGTGACCCAGGTCCTGGAGGAGGCCGTCGCTGATGTCGATGGCTGCGCGGACCCCTTCTTGGGCCGCCATCTGCCCAACGGCCAGAGGCGGCCTGTGGTGCAAATGGGCCCGCTTCAGGTAGTCGGCGGCCTCCGCCGAGCCCGCGTCCTTCCCCAGCAGGATGCGCAGGCCGCCGCCGGAGTCGCCCAGATAGCCCGTCACCGCTATCGCATCGCCGGCCTGGGCACCGCTGCGGGTCATCAGCAGCGGCTCGCCTTGATCATCGACCAGCGCTCGACCGATGAGGGTGACCGTCACCATCATCGTATCGCAGCCAACGATGTCTCCGCCCACGATGGCTGTGCCGTATTCGCTGCTTGCCTCCAGCATCCCGGCCAGAAGCTCATCCACGTCGGCCACCTCCGTCTGGGGCGGCAGGGCTAGGGTCAAGAGGGCCTGCTCGGGGATGCCACCCATGGCGGCGATGTCGCTCACGTTCACCGTCAGGGCATTCCAGCCAAGGTCTCGCCAGGAGACGTGTGACAGAGAGAAGTGGGTGCCCTCGATGAGCGTATCGGTGGTGACAAGCTGGACGCCGCTGGCTCTCCAGGCGGCGGTATCGTCGCCGATGCCAATGACAAGGCAAGACGGCTGGCCGCTCCTGGCGAAGGCCTCGGCCAAGCGGGCGATGAGGCCAAACTCTCCCAGTTCGGAAACCTTCATAGGCTCGATTATAAGCTATCGGCGGTAGAGGCTGAAGCCCGCCGCTGGCCGGGCGTGCGCCCTGATGTTGTGGTTCGGTCTAGGTCAGAGATGGAGGGTCAGCCGGCCTCTAGCCGCTCATCCTGAGCTTGTCGAAGGATGAGTGGGGCTCATGGTTCGACGGGCTCACCATGAGCGGCCCACAAGCCCGCCTCTTGAAACACCCCAGGCGTGCAGCCCTGACCGAGCGAGTGCTATCCTGTAGGCGAAGTGCGCATCGCCATCATCGCCGACGTTCATTCCAACCTGGAGGCGCTGGAGACCGTCCTCCGTCACGCCGGGGGGGGGAACGCCCTCGGCCAGGTGTGGTGCCTGGGTGACATCGTGGGCTACGGCCCCGACCCCGCTGCCTGCATAGCCCTCCTGCGCCGCTTCGACTTGCGCTGCGTGCCCGGCAACCACGACCATGCGGCCATCGGTCTCCTGCCCACCGACGACTTCAACCGCGATGCCGCCGCTGCCGCCCACTGGACGGCTGCCCAGCTTTCCCCCGAAGAGCGGCAGTACCTGGAGAAGCTGCCTCACGTCGTCCAGGAGGGGGATTTCACTCTGGTGCATGGCACCCTGCGCTGGCCCATCTGGGAGTACCTCTACTCCCCTGACGCTGCCCTGGCCCACCTCCAGCGCCAGCAGACGCCCTTCGGCCTGGTGGGCCATACCCACGTCCCGATGCTGGTGGTGGAGGACGAGAAGGCGAAGGAGGGCTGCCAGATGCACTACCTGGAGGATGGGACGACGGTCAAGCTGGCCGACAGGCGTCTTATCATCAACCCCGGCGGGGTCGGCCAGCCCCGCGATGGCGATCGCCGCGCCTCCTACGCCGTGTACGACGGCGATGCCCGCACCGTCACCCTCCATCGTTTGGAGTACGATATCGCCGCCACCCAGAAGAAGATGGAGGAGGCAGGCCTTCCCCGCTGGCTCATCTACAGGCTGAGCATTGGGCAGTAGGCAGGCGTGGCGCCGCTACGCCTTGCTGGCGGACTCTGTTCCTGATACGATGGGGATAGGGCCATGGCCGACGTGAATGTTCTCGTAACCTTCGACCTGGACCGTGGGCTTATGGAGCGCATCCGGGAGGTCGATTCCCGCTTGCGTGTATCCGTCCTCAGCCTGGCCCAGCGTCGGCTCTTCCGCGGTGGCAGACCCGTCTGGCGCCGTTCCAGCGAGATGGCAAAGGGGGTGGAGGAGAGCGAGGAGGATGCGCGGCGCAGCCTTGATGGGGCCCTAGCCGAAGCCGATGTCCTGCTCACTCTCTCCACCATGCCTGCTGACCTCCTGTCGAGGGCACCCCGCCTCAAGTGGATACAGCTCACCAGCGCTGGCGCCGACCGCTTGGTGAACCGGGAGCTCTTCCAAAGCGGCATCGCTGTCACTACTGCTGGTGGCATTCACGTCACCCCCATCGGCGAGTACGTCCTGGGGATGATGATCATGCTGGCAAAGGGTTGGCCCCATCTCTTTCGGGCTCAGGAGAAGCGGGAGTGGGCCCGTCTTACCCCCCAGGAGTTGGAGGGCAGGACGGTGGGCGTGGTAGGATTGGGCAACGTCGGCCAGGAGGTGGCGCGCCTGGCTAAGCTTTTGGGCATGCGAGTGCTGGGCGTGCGTCGCTCGGGGGCACCCCTGGAGAGCGGCGAGTATCTGGTCGACGAGATATTCGGCCCTCTGGATCTCCTGCACGTCCTCTCCCAGAGCGACTACGTGGTGCTGGCCCTTCCCCTGACTGAAGAGACCCACCACATCATGGCCGAGCTGGCCTTCCAGGCCATGAAGCCCTCGGCCTACCTGATCAACGTTTCTCCCGGGGCAGTGGTGGACGAGACGGCCCTGGTGCGGGCTCTCAAGGTAGGGCTGATCGCCGGGGCCGGCCTGGACGTCTTCGAGAGCGAGCCTCTGCCGCCAGAGAGCGAGCTGTGGAGGCTGTACAACGTGATCATCAGCCCCCACATTGCTGGCGAGACCCGTCACTACAACGAGGGGGCAGTGGCTCTCTTCTGCGATAACCTCCGCCGCTATCTGGCCGATGAGCCGCTGCTGAACCTGGTGGACCCCCAGCGGGGCTACTGACCGGGCCTATCGCTGCTTGCGGGGGGTCCTGCTCCTGGCAGCCGCCGCGGGCCCAGCCGTCGCCTTTCCCTTAGCGGTGGGCTTCTTCCCGCCGGCCGCCTTCCCCCTGGCGGGGGCGCTGGGCTTCGCTTTCGCCCTGGCGGCAGGCGCTTCCGCCTTCGCTGGCTTTTTGCCCCTGGTCACTGCTTCCTCTTCCACCTGCTTGGCCAGCTCGATGCTGGCGATGGAGGCCACCGTATCGCCGGGGCCTACGCCCATAAGGGTTACGCCCATGGTGGCTCGCCCCTGGACGGCAATGCTGTCCACGTCGGTGCGGATGACGATCCCGTCCTCGGAGATGAGCATCAGTTGCTGCTTCGAGTTGACGGTGCGGGCTGCCACCAACTGACCTCTGCGCTCGTTGACCGTGAACGTCCTGACGCCAAGGCCGCCTCGCCCCTGAGTGGGGTACTCCTCGAAGGTCGTGCGCTTCCCGTAGCCCTTGCTGCTCACCACCAGCAGTTGCTGGTCGGGACGGGCGATCTCCATCCCCACCACCCGATCGGCTTTCGCCAGGCGAATGCCCCGCACGCCGCCGCTCTGGCGGGAGGCCGAGCGCAACTGGCGCACCGGGAAGCGCAAGGCCTGGCCGGTGGCGGTGACTAGAACAGCGTGGTCATCGCTGCGCGCTAGCCGGGCAGCTACCAGAGCGTCGCCCGGTTCCAGGTCCATGGTGATGAGGCCGTTGCGGCGCACCGTGGCGAACTCGCTCAGGGCCGTCTTCTTCACCTCGCCCTGTTCGGTGGCCAGCACCAGGAACTCCTGATCGCCGCCGTTGGTGGTCACCACCGCCGTCACCCGCTCATCTTGCTCCAGGTAGATGATGTTGATGAGGGGGATGCCCCTCGCCTGGCGGGATTCATCAGGGAGCTCATAGGTCTTGACCTGATACACACGGCCGCGGTCCGTGAAGAACAAGAGGCTCTGATGGGTATCGGCCACCGCGATGTGACGGACGGCATCGCCCTCCCGCTTAGTCACGCCGATCTTGCCGCGGCCGCCTCGCCCCTGCGCCCGGTAGGTCTCCAGGGGTACACGCTTGATATAACCCCGAGTCGATAGGGTTACCACCGTCTCCTGGTGGGGTATGAGGTCCTCTTCGCTGAAATCCACCGCTTCCTGCTCGACGATCTGGGTGCGCCGTTCATCGCCGTACTTCTTATTGACCTCCAACGTCTCGTCCTTGATCAGGTAGTCGATCTTGCGGGGATTGGCCAGGAGGTCTTCCAGATAGGCGATCTGCTTAATGACCTCAGCGTACTCGTCCTGGATCTTCTGGCGTTCCAGGCGAACCAGACGGCGCAGCTGCATGTCCAGCACTGCCTGGGCCTGGCGATCGCTCAGGCGGAAGGGAGCACGCATCAGCCGCTCTTTGGCCTTCTCTGCCGATTCCGAGCGGCGGATGGTCTGAATGACTTGGTCCAGATGATCCAGGGCCACCAGTAGCCCCTGGAGGATGTGTTCTCGCTCCTGGGCCTTCTTCAGCTCGAACAGAGAGCGGCGGCGAATCACATCCCGTCGGTGGTTGATGAAACAGTCCAGAATCCTCTTGATGCTGACGGTTCGAGGTTGGCTATCCACCAGAGCCAGCATGTTGACGGCGAAGGTCGACTGCATCGCCGTGTGCTTATAGAGGCTGTTCAGTATCTGGCGGGCCTGCCCCTCTCGCTTCAGCTCGATGACGACGCGGATGCCGTGGCGGTCCGACTCGTCCCGCAGGTCGGCGATGCCCTCAATGCGGCGCCCCTTGGTCAGCCCGGCGATCTTCTCCACCAGGGAGGCCTTGTTGACCTGATAGGGCAGCTCGGTGACGACGATCTGGTAGCGGCCGCCCTTGGCCATCTCCTCGATGTGGGTGCGGGCTCGCATGATGATGCGCCCCTTGCCGTCGTAGGCAGCCTTGATGGCATCTTGCTTCTCGTACAGAGGGCCTTGGCCGCGCTCGCCGTCGCTGGGCTGCTTCCTCACCCGCTCGTAGCGGAAGATGACACCGCCGGTGGGGAAATCGGGCCCTTTGACGATCTGCGCCAGGTCGTTGGTCGAGGCTTCCGGCTTGTCGATGAGGTAGGCGATGGCGTCGCAGACCTCGCTCAGGTTGTGGGGTGGGATGTTGGTGGCCATGCCCACTGCGATACCCGACGCACCGTTGACCAGCAGGTTGGGCAGCCGCGAGGGCAGTACCTTGGGCTCCTGGAGGGAGTCATCGAAGTTGGGGATGAAGTCCACCGTGTCGCGGTCAATGTCGGCAAGCGTCTCCTCGGCGATGGCGGCCAGGCGGGCCTCGGTGTAGCGCATGGCCGCCGGCGGATCGTTGTCCACGCTGCCGAAGTTCCCCTGGCCGTCGACCAGGGGGTAGCGCATGGAGAAGCCCTGGGCCAGGCGCACCATAGCTTCGTACACGGGGGCGTCGCCGTGAGGGTGGTACTTGCCCATCACCTCACCCACAATGCGGGCGCTCTTCTTGTACTGAGAGCCCGGCCGTAGGTTCAGTTCGGACATGGAGTAGAGGATGCGCCGCTGCACTGGCTTGAGGCCGTCGCGGATGTCGGGCAGGGCCCGCGCCACGATAACGCTCATGGCATAGTCGAGGTAGGAGGCACGCATCTCCTCCTCGATCTTTGTGGGGCGGACGCTTCCGAACGATGCCTCGGTAACCATGCTCTCCCTACTCGGTCAGGCGGGCACCGGTCTGCCGCAAGCGACGGGCCAGCGTGCGCAGGATCTGCGCCGCCATGTCGGGGCTACTCTTCAGCGCGGCTAGGAAGTCCCAGCGGGTCATGACCAGGCACTCCCCGTCCTCCAGGGCGCGGATGCTGGCGGTACGGGGGTAGCCGTCCAGCAGGGCCGTCTCCCCGAAGAAGTCCCCCGGGCCCAGGGTAGCGAGGACGGTCTCCCTGGGGTCGCCGAGGTTCTTCACCACCTCCACTTGGCCCGAGGAGACGATGTAGAAGCCTGCCGCCTCCTCGCCCTCCTTCAGGATTACATCGCCCGCCTGATGCCCCCTGGGATAGAGGTCCCTGGCGAGACGTTTGAGTTCCACCGAGCCGAAGTCGGCAAACAGGGGAGCACTCGCTAGCATCTCTTCCTTGCCCATGGCCGCATCTCCTTCCTGAAGTCGCGGCAGTGGATCGCCACACTCAAGAATACCATCTATCTGAGGAAGGGGGAAGACGCCTACGTGCCTTACTGAATGAGGCGGCGGCGCATGGAGATGAGAGCCAGGTAATAGAAGACAGCGGCCACTACCCCTATCCAGGCCAGGTCGCCCAGATGGCTCAGGTTGAGCTGGCCTTGCACTAGGCCGCGGTAGATGTCCACTACGTGGGTCGCCGGCACAAACCAGGCGGCCGCCTGTAGCTCCTCCGGCAGCCTCTCCAGCGGGAAGAAGACGCCGCCCAGCCAGAACTGGGGCGTTATGAATAGAGCGAAGAAGTAGTTGAGGGAGCTGATGGAGCGGGCGACGGAGGTATAGGACAGAGAGATGCTGGCGAACATGAAGCTCGAGATGTAGGCCATGGGAAACGCCAGCAAGACCATCGGCGAATCCAGCAGGCCGAAGGCGGCTAGGACCGCCACTATGTAGACACTGCTGATAAGGCCTCGAGTGGCTCCCCACAGGACCTCGCCAGTGATCACGTCTTCGATGCTCACCGGCGTGGCGATGATGGCATGGTAGGTTCTTTGGTTCTCCATGCGGAAGAAGGAGCCCCAGCCGCATTCGCCCGCGGCCGCCCACATGGGGAAGACCGCCAGAATGCCGGGGGCTATGAATTCGATATAGCGCTGGTCGCCGGGCAGCTCCGTCTCAGTTATCAGTTCTCCCAGGCCTAGACCCAGGGCAAGAAGGGTGATGAGCGGCTCCGCCAGCGGCCATATGGCCTCTGCTTTCCACAGGCGCAGGTAAACGTCGCGGTTGCGTTGCCACACACGATAGGCTCGGTAGGACACATCGGGCACACGGATGCCGAGACGGGGGAGGGCAATGGTCATTCGACGAGCCCCCTTCCCGTCAGGTGCAGGAAGACGTCCTCCAGGTTGGCCTGGCGG
>Ga0307438_1000319_pt1 | contig 38727 bp, 32 predicted proteins | sample SalMarWE160110MG_FD_202144 | JGI IMG/M metagenome (GOLD analysis project Ga0307438, IMG submission 202144) | Salt marsh sediment microbial communities from the Plum Island Ecosystem LTER, Massachusetts, United States - WE1603-110 | ecosystem: Environmental > Aquatic > Marine > Intertidal zone >... | reverse complement strand
CTTGCCTCCTTTTTTGGTCGATTTCCAAATCCTACTGTAAGAAGTAGGGGGAGGCAAGCCACTTTCACTAAAACACTTAATAATAAAGGATTTAGGAGAAAATTACTAAAAAACTTTTGACATTACTCCAAAATAGAGAAGGAGAACATATGAAATCGATAGCAGGGTGGTATGAAAGGTGCATAATTGAAAAGGGGAAAGAGAGTCTCCTCTGGGCTTTTATCGCCTTTGCGACCAGCGTGTTGGTCTCCCGTGCAGTTGTTCTGGACGTTGAGAAGGGAAAGGCTATTTTCGGCTATCTTTACATTAAAGGTTACCACATCCATCACTTTTACTTCGGGATACTTTTTTTGATACTCTCCAATTGGTTAGCCTTGATTAGATATAAAAGATTATACAGGAGAGTTTTTAAGAGAATTACCAGTGTAATATTTGGAGGAGGTCTTGGATTAGTGGTGGATGAGTTTGGACTCTTGTTGACCATGGAGTTTGGCCTTAAGGGGAACTACTGGGCTCCTCAATCCTATTATGCTATAGGAGTAACAACTTTTCTCTTCTTAGGGAGTTTGCTGTTTTTAAAAGCAGATTAGCATAAAAATGGGAAGAATTACCGCTATAAGTTCTCAGAGGAGAAATCCTAATAGATACTCTATCTTTATAGATGGAGAGTTTGTCCTGGGCATTGATAAAAGGACAGTTGAGGATATGGACTTAAGAGTGGGAAAACTGGTAGATGAGAAGGATCTTAAGAAGATAACCTCTCAGGAAGAGTTAAATAAAGCCCAGGCCTATGCTCTCATGCTTTTAGGCTACCGGGAAAGGAGCTTGCGAGAAATAAAAATAAGGATGAGGCAGAAAGGATATGAGGAAAAACTGGTAGAGAAAGTTGTGAAATACCTGAAAGATCGAAATTTGATAAATGATAAGAGATTTACTCAACTATGGGCAGAAAGCCGTATAAAAAAAGGCTACGGCAGGTGGAGAATACAATCTGAGCTTGAGCAAAAAGGGGTGAATAGAGAGATAACCGATGAGATCCTCAAGGATCTATATTCCGGAATTGATGAGGTCCAGGTAGCCTTAGATCTGGTTGAGAAAAAAAGATGGGTTTCGAAGGAACCACCGAGACTCACTGAACGTGTTTCGAACCTATTGAGGCGGAGAGGCTTTTCTTTTGAAGTAATATCTAATGTGGTGGAGAAAATCCACAAAACCTAGGTCAATTGACAACATTATAGGAAGCTTTCTCAGGGAGTGTTTTTTTAATTTAAATTCATTAAAATCTGGGTTGGTAGGAAGGCGAAAAAAGCTGAAAAGATAGGAATATAAAAAGTGAAAGAGATAGTTTGAAAGGTTGGATGATTTAATTTTTTTCTCTCATAGGTTAGTAATCTTAATTAAGTAAGTTATTTTAAGAAGAAAAAGGGAATAAAAGCTGGAAATAAAAGGTCCGAGGGGAGGTGGTGAAATTAAATGGGTCGGTCTATCTTTGGAATAAAGGAAAGCTTTTTAAAGAGAGAAGTGCGGAAAGATTAGTTTCTCTTTATAGGAGCTTTCGTAGAAAATTAGGCCAAGCTACAAAATAAATTAAGGAGTAAAAAATGAAGATGAGCAAGAAAATGATAATGTTGATAGTAAGTTTATCAGTGGTTATGCTGCTTGTAAGTAGCGTCCTAGTGCAAGCAAAGATAACATTGAATTTTATTGGAATGGACCAGGCTGCTCTGTCTCCAGAGGAAATGGATAGTATAGCCAGGGAATACGAAGCTTTAAATCCAGACGTGGAGATAGTTACGACTTATATAGGTTATGATGCTTTGCACGATAAGCAAGCTACAGTATTAGCAGCTAAAAGTGGGGCTATCGACCTCGTTAATATGGATTGTGTCTGGGTTTCGGAATTTATAGAGGCGGGCTGGATTATAGATGTTACCGACAGAATTACTGCTGATGCTGAATTGTTAGAGGATACTCTCGAAGCAGCTTGGGATATGGTTCTCTACAAAGGCAAATACTGGGGAATGCCCTGGTTGATTGATGCAAAATACTTCTTCTACAATGACGATATACTCAGTCAAGCAGGAATCAGTGCTCCACCGAGAACATGGCAAGAATTTAGCGAGCAATGTCAAAAAATTAAAGATGCAGGCTTAGTTGAATATCCAACGATATGGTGCTGGCAACAAGCTGAGAGTGCTATTTGTGATTTTGCCCTCATCCTGGCCGGATTTGGTGGCAAATTCGTTGATGAGGACATGAACCCCGTATTCAATGACGCAAACGGCGTTGAGGCACTAACGTGGATGGTGGACACTATGGAAAAAGACCTCTCGAATCCTGCGTCTATAGTTTCCGATGAGATGGAGGTACTAAATACCTTTAATCAGGGTGCAGCTGCATTTGCTATAAATTGGCTATTTATGAATGATGTAGCTAACGATCCCGCAGAATCACAAGTAGCAGGTCACGCTAAGATGGCATTGATGCCTGCCGGAAGCGGTAAAGGGATTGGAAGTGCTACAGTGGATGGTTCAATGGCCTATGCAGTTTCAGCATTTTCTGAGAATAAAGACGCCGCCTGGGATTACCTACAATATTTCTGCGGGAAAGACGTACAGAAGAGATACTCAGCACGCCAGTTGCCCACACGGAAATCCTTGCTTGCAGATCCAGAGTTAATAGCGGCCCAACCCGTTACTGTTCCTATGTTTAAGGAGCAGTATCCATATGTAGTAGCCAGACCTGTAGTTCCCTACTACGCAGAGTTTTCTAAAATTTTACAGGTAGCTCTTCAGGATGCACTTACAGGGAAAAAATCGCCGAAAAAGGCACTAGACGATGCTGCCAAGGAAATAAAGGGAATTCACTAGTAGAAGAAATAAAGAGAACTCGATGATATTAGACTTCAACGAGTTTCTCTAAGTAGGTCAAGGGTTAAGAGGGTGGCAGTAATGAAAACTTTACTGCCACCCTTCTTTAACAAAATAGTGAGGAAAGAAATGAAATATTTCAGACTTTATGGGACTCAGAAAAAATTAATTTGTTATGACTTTGACTTGAGATCTCCTCAAAAATAAGTACAATGAGAAAGGAGAGATTTTAATGTTCTTCCCTTTTTCTAAAAAATTTCGATTCCGGGAGCTAAATGAGGCACAGCTTGCCTATTTGATAATTTTTCCCAGCGTAGTTATCCTACTTTGCGTTATCTTTTACCCCATAATTTATACATTTTATTTAAGTTTTCATAAAATGTTTCTGACCCAACCGGGCAGGGTCCCATTTATTGGGCTGAAGAACTATATACGTTTTTTTCACAGTTCCTTTTTTTGGAATGCTCTTCTTCGGACAGCTTATTTTGCTTTTTTATCTGTGGGGATGGAGTTAATATTGGGTTTGGGTATAGCTCTTCTATTGAATCAGAACCTTATAGGAAGTAAGTTCCTCAGAGTATCCATTATGATACCTTGGGCCATACCCACTGTAGTGATTGGAATTATGTGGAAGTGGATATATAATGCAAATTATGGTGCACTTAACGGACTTTTGTTTTCTCTGGGGATAATACCCAAGTATCAAGCCTGGTTAGCAAAACCATTTATTGCTATGAATTTCGTTATTATTGCTGATGTATGGCATATGACTCCTTTTGTCGTTTTAATTTTTCTGGCATCACTGGCAGTGCTTCCCAAGGCTCTTTACGAAGCAGCGAAAATAGATGGAGCAAGCGCATGGAAATGTTTTAAAAGTATAACACTACCCCTGTTAACCCCTGCCATATTGGTTGTACTTGTCTTCAGGACAGTTGAGGCCTTCAAAGTTTTTGACATTATATATGTAATGACCCGCGGCGGACCCGCAAACGCAACGCAGGTAATTAATTATTATACATACTTAGAGACTTTTAGTTATCTTCATTTTGGTCGTGGATCTGCTTTGTCCTTCATAATATCAGCAATTGTTCTGATTATTGCACTAATATATATTAAGTTGTTATATAAGGGGATCGAATATTATTAGGAGGATAATATTGTTTAATCAGAGAAAATTTGTAAAAGTTCTTTTGTATTTAGCCATGGTACTTGTTGCAATTGCAATATTTGCTCCCTTCTATTGGTTGATAATATCAAGTATATCCACAATGAGCGAATTACTTTGCACGCCACCTCATTGGATTCCAAAACACCCCACTTTTGATAACTACCTTAACATATTTTTTCCGAAAACAGGAGTGGCCAAGGCTGCAAAAATATTTATGTACACCGTGCGAAATAGCCTTATTATTGCAGGAGGTGTAACAGTTATAAGCTTAATTTTAGGCTCTCTCGCGGCATATGCCTTTGTCAGGTTAGTTTTCCCTATGAGAAAACAAATTCTTATTTCCATCTTAGCCACAAGAATGCTTCCTGCGATATCCACCATGATTCCACTTTATATTATCGTGACAAAATTTAATCTGATAGATACGAAAATCTCCTTGATTATCTTGTACTTTACTTTCACTATACCCTATGTTATTTGGATAATGACGGGTTTCTTCAGGACTATTCCCTCGGAATTGGAAGATGCTGCGAGAATAGATGGTTGTAGTAGATTGGGTAGTTTTCTTAGAATTATTCTACCTCTTTCTACGCCTGGATTGATTGCCACAACGGTGATTGCGTTTATGTTAGCCTGGGACGAGTTTTTTTTCGCTCTTATTTTCACCAACACCCCTAATGCTAAAACGGTCCCCGTAGCTATAACTGAGTTTGCTGGTCGACACTTAATTGATTATGGTGGTATGTGTACCGGTGGTGTCCTTGCAAGTATTCCACCAGTACTGCTTGCTCTTATATTTTATAGGTTTATAGTTCGTGGGTTAACAGCGGGAGCTGTCAAAGGATAAGGAGTATAAAAATGGGGGGAGGATTTGCAAAAGTTCTGAATTTAGCAAAAATAAGGAAAATTCACGATACCTCAATGCGAATCTTAAGTGAGATAGGGATAAAGGTAAATAATGAGGAAATCCTTGATCTCTTAAGCAAGGCGGGAGCACGGGTTAATAAAGAGACGAAGGTGGCAAGGATACCAGAGCATCTGGTGATGGAAAGCATCAAAAAGAGTAAGAAGAGGTATGTGCTTTACGGTCGAGAAGCTGGAAAGATTGCCGAGTTTGGTTATGGGAAACAGCTTTTTATGTCCAGTGGAGGCCAATATATCTGGATAGATGAAACTACAGGGGAAAGACGTCCTGGAACTCTCAATGATAGCAGAACGGCTATTTTAATAGGGGATGCTCTGGAGGGAATCGATATTGTAGGGGCTTTTGTCTTGCCAGCTGAGATCCCTTCAGAAGTTAGAGATATTCACCTATATGCTGAACTAATAAAGAATACAGGAAAGCCTTGTTTTACCTGGATTAACAACGGAAAAACAGCAAAATATATAATTGAAATGTTTAGGGTTGTTGCTGGTGGAGAGGAGAAGTTAAGAGATAAGCCGATGATTGAGGCCTTTGTTGAGCCCATCAGTCCCTTGCAATTCAGCAGAGAAGGACTGGAGATCCTCATTGAGTTTGCTAAATTGGGGCTTCCCGTTGGCTTTGGCCCAATGGCTATGACCATGGCCACCGCTCCAGCTACCTTAGCCGGGACAATAGCTCAGGAAAATGCCGAAATTTTAGCTGGCATCACCATCTCTCAGTTACTTTCCCTTGGTTTGCCCGTGAATTACTGGGGAATTCCGCATATAATGGATCCGGCCACAGGAAATATTTCCTTCGGATCTCCAGAGCAAGGGTTAATGGCAGCGGCTATAACAGAATTAGCTAAGTCATATGGTTTCCCAGTAGGGATCAATGTTGGCCTCACTGACTCTAAACTCCTTGATGTTCAGAACGGATTAGAAAGAGGAATGACTCTTTTATTAGGTGCTCTGGCTGGAGCGGATGTCTTTGGGCATATGGGAATAGTAGGTGCTGATCAAGGGGGGAGTTTAGCGGAGCTGATTATAAATAATGAAATGATTGGCTATCTCAGACGGATTATGAGGGGGTTTTATGTAAATAAGGAAACGCTTGCCTTTGAGGTAATCAAGCGAGTAAGCGTTGGTGGGCATTTTTTGGAAGACGTGCATACCTTGAAGCAATTTAAAAAAGAGCTTTGGCTTCCCGACCTCTTTGATCGTGATAGCTGGGAGATTTGGAATAAAAAAGAAAACAATATAATATTAGAAAGGGCAATTAAGAAAAAAGAAATGATTTTAAGGAAACACAAAGTAAGGCCTTTAGATCAAGATATAGCCAACCAGATAGACGAAATCGTAAGAGAAGCGGATAAGGATATCCTCGAAAGAGAATAAAATGATTTACTATCCCTTATTCATTCCCTCATCTCAGCCCAGTTTTTTTTCTATTTTGGTATCCACCACTAAGGGGGCGGATAGCTTTATTGTCCTCTCCATCTCCTCCTTTACGATTTTGGGGGTTTTATCCACATTCCTTAAAGCAAAAGGGATCTGGACAACAAGCAGGAAGCACTCTAAGATGAGAGGAAATTTAATGGCCAAGTTTTTTGTCTTGCTTCGGGTAGTCATAATACTAGATCTTTTCTTGTTTTTGGGAGTTTCCCCAAATTCTATCCAAAATCTTAAGCTTTGTCACGCCAGAAAGTCCTTTTCCACTTTCTCGTCTTCCCCCGTTCCTCTTTAATTCAGCACGTTGGGAAAAACGATATGGAATTTTTGGAGAATCTCCAGACGTAACAGGGGCTGTTACGGTGTCGGTAGAATGTCCTATTAACTGTTGAGCAAGAATGTCATATTGTTTGTCAAAGAACTCTTTTAAACTAAACCTTATAAGGAAACTCCTGGATAAATTTTCCCTGATAAAAAGCTCTAATACACCTCTCAGGGAGAATATGTAGAGTTATTTTGGCCTTGTTCCAACTAAAACGATGAGTCTGATTGGTGATCTGATAGGTTTTATTCTGGTAGTTGAAGGTGTTATCCTTTTTGAGGATTCTGGTGTCTTTAAAGCAGAACACATCATCCAAATTTATTCTCTTAGGTAAAGGCTTAAAAGAAGAACGATGATGCCTATCAGAAGGCCTTAGGCCTGCAATGGAATGGATGTGCTTTTTGTTGTACCATTCTCTCCATTCTTCCAGAATCTCATTAGCTTCGGACAGCTCTTTGACATCTTTTAAGGGATAAAAGAGCCTATTCTGCATAAAAGAAAATATTTGTCAGGCTTGAATAAAAGTCTCTTGGACAATATCTTCTTTATCTTCTTCCAGTTTACAATATTTGGTAGTTAAGAGGAAGACTTTATTCCAGTACCTATTTACCAGTTTGCCAAAAGCCGTGCTGTTCCCTGATTGAGCAAGTTTTATTAGCTGAGCCTCTTTGATCATTTTATCCCCCTTTTTTGCTTACCCTAATATATAGATGCAAAAAAGGGTAAAAAGCGGACATTTTTTCTTAAAAGTAGCATTATTTCTAAAACAAAGCGATTTGGGTAAGTGCAAAAAGGAAAGGATAAAACTAAAGGAGATTAATTAACTAAATCTTTTAGGGTAGGACATTCTAGCTTGATAGTTATATATGACATTCTATTAACACAATAACCTCAAGTGGCCCGATGTTGACTTCAGAAGAAAAATCATTACAATACTAAAGACCAAGAGTCAGAGAAAAAGAGAAAACCGAAAAATTGTTGTTTCCTGAAATCTTTATAGATAAAGAGTTTCGGTTAACAGAGCCGTTAGCTCAGCTGGTAGAGCATCGGCCTTTTAAGCCGAGGGTCGCAGGTTCGACTCCTGCACGGCTCACTCGGTCCCCATAGTCTAACGGATAGGACACTGGGTTTTCATCCCAGCGATGGGGGTTCGACTCCCCCTGGGGGCACGCGGGGTTAGCTCAGAGGAAGAGCGCTTGCCTTACAAGCAAGAGGTCGTTGGTTCGAACCCATCACCCCGCACCAAACTCAAGGATCATAAATCAGTAAAATTAGATGGGGTTCAGAGGAAGGGATTTCTTTAGATATTGTGGGCAAAATCACAATTACCTTTGATACTTGACCGCTGATACGTTAAGGGGGAGGGGGTGGGAGAAGAGCTTTTTTTACTTGTTGAGCTTCAAGACCTGGACTCAGAGATAGCTAAAAATGAGCAAAGGAAAAAGAAACTGTGTCATCAGATTCGACAACGAGAGATCAAAATCAGTGAACTGGAGAAGAATTTATTAAGCAAACAGGAGGAGTTGAAAGAAATAAAGAAAAAAAGGAGGGGAGAAGAAAGAAGGGTAGATGAAGTCGATCTGAGGTTGGCCAAGCATGAGGAGGAAAAATACAAGGTTAAATCAAAGGATGAATTTGCAGCTTTAGATAAAGAGGTTAGCCACGTAGAGAGTGAAAAAAAAGAAATAGAGGATGTCCTGTTGGAATTGATGGAAAAAGAGGAAGAATTAACCCAATTTCTTCCTTCTTTTAAAGTAAAAGCGGAAGCAGAAAAGAATGAGCTTGATCGTGAGAAAAAAGTTTTGATCTCCAATTTAAAAGAGCTTACCTCCAAGGGAGAGAAATTCCAGCACCAACGAGAAAAATTGATTCCTCGATTAAATCCCGTTTTATTGGAGCAGTACGAGAAACTTCGCCAGCTAAAAGATGAACTAGCTGTGGTCCCCATCAAAGACGGCATCTGCGAGGGATGTAATGTAAAAGTTCCTCCTTCTCTGATCGGCCGAGTTAAAAGGGGCAAAGAAATCGTCTATTGTGAAAATTGCAATCGGATACTTTATGATGCCTCATTAAGAAAAGTATAGGGAAAGATGCGAGTATTGTCTCTGGATTTAGGAGATAAAAGTATCGGGTTAGCAGTGAGCGATCTTTCTCAAACCGTAGCCCAAGGGATAGGTCAGATGAGGTGGTCTAAATCTACTCTCAATGAAAGTATAGATCAAATTAGAAAGCTCCTCTCTCAACATAAGGTAAAAAAAATAGTAGTGGGTCTACCCAAGAATATGAAGGGTGAGGAAGGGTGGCAGGCAAAAAAGGTGCGCTCCTTTGTCAGAGATTTATCAGCAAGGATAAATATTCCAATAATCTTATTTGACGAGAGACTATCCACGGCTGCTGCGGAGAGAGTTTTAAAAGAGGCGAAGGTAAGTTTTTCCAAGAGGAAAAAGGTCAGGGACAAAGTGGCCGCTACTGTGATTCTGCAGAACTATCTAGATTCTCAGAAATACTTGAAGGATAATCCTCTAAATTCTTCCCTCTCACAAGAGTGAAAGAGAATCGCCTTAGCCGCATGAAAACTCTAAAAATCCAAAATTTCAAGAAATTATGGTGGAAGAATATATGCGTAATAGGAGCGTTTCTTTTGGTAATCTGGTTTGTCTCTCTGATTTTCTTTCCCTCTTATAACCAGAAATCTGTAGAGGTCCTCATTCCTCAAGGAGCGGATTCTTTGAGGATTGCCAAGATTTTATCTCAACACCAGCTTATAAAGAGCCCATTTCTTTTTATAATTCTATCCAAAATCTTCAATTGGGAAAAAGACCTCAAGGCAGGTAAATACGAGTTAACTTCCCCTACTCTGATCGAGGTTTTACACCAGTTAAGGAAAGGACAAATCAAGATCTATCGAGTCACCATCCCCGAAGGACTTCCCAAATGGGAAGTAGCAAAAATTCTGGGCTCTAAGGGAGTCGTAAAAGAAGATGTCTTTCTCAGGTTAATAGACAACCCCCAAATTTTTAAGGAAGATCACACTTTTCCACTACCTAAAGAGAGTCTGGAGGGGTACCTTTATCCCGATACCTATTACTTCGTCAGCGATGAAAATTCCCAAGAAGTGGTGAAAAAGTTCCTGGTTCGATTTGAGGAAGTCGTGGGTCCACTCTATGAAAATTGGAGAGGGAACCATCACCTCTCTCTGAAAGAGGTAATTACTCTGGCTTCCATAGTGGAGAAGGAGGCTTGTGTGAGTTCAGAAAAACCCATTATTGCTGCTGTCTTTTATAATCGTCTCCAGAAAGGATTAAGATTGCGAGCAGACCCCACTGTCAAGTACGCTTTGGGAAATTTTCGGGAGAGATTGACTCTCGATGAACTTAAGACCCCCTCCTCTTACAATACCTACCTTTATCATGGGCTCCCACCTGGTCCTATCTGTAGTCCAGGAAAAGATAGCATTTATGCGATATTGTATCCAGCTGAGGTGGACTACCTCTATTTTGTGGCTAAAGGCAATGGAATCCACCAATTTAGTCAGACTTACGAGCAGCACCTGAAGGCAGTTTATAAGTATCAAAAGGAACAGGTTAATGATTCACTCCCCTAGGGGAGTAGAGGATCTACTTCCTCAGCAAACCCTCCAATATCAATGGATCGAAAAAGAAGCTGCTTTCCTTTTTTCTTTGTACGGATATGAGGAGATAAGAATCCCTACTTTTGAACGCAGTGAGCTTTTCCTTCGCAGTTTAGGAAAAGAAACCGACGCAGGCAAACAGATGTATACCTTCAAGGACAAAAAGGGAAGGAGTCTATCCCTACGTCCAGAAGCCACCGCCTCCGTTGTACGGGCTTATCTCCAGCATAAACTGTATGGGGACTCTGGCGAATGGAAAGTCTACTATATGGGTCCTATGTTTAGATACGAGAGACCTCAGGCCGCTCGGCTTCGAGAGTTTCGCCAAATAGGAGTGGAGGCAATAGGGGAAATAAGTCCACAGCTTGACGTGGAAGTCATAGAGATAGGAGCTGAATTCTTTAAAAAAATAGGATTAGCCAATTTTCATATTCAGCTCAATTCTATTGGATGCAAGAGATGCCGTCCAGTTTATGAGGATCGACTCAAGGAATACCTTAAACTCAATCTAACCAACCTTTGTTCTAATTGTCGCAGACGCTATCAATATAATGTCCTGCGGGTTTTGGATTGTAAGAAAAAGGAGTGTCAACTCACAATAAAAAGAGCTCCCGTGATTGGAGATTATTTGTGTGAAGATTGTCAGAATCATTTCAAAAAAGTAAGGACGGGTTTAAGAGACGCTCACATTAAGTTCAGCATTGATCCTCATTTAGTGAGGGGACTTGACTACTATACCCGCACTATTTTTGAGATCGTCTCATCACTACTGGGACCACAAGCTACTATTTGTGCCGGGGGAAGGTATGACGACCTGGTAGAAGAATTAGGAGGCCCCTCTATTCCAGCCATAGGTTTTGCCATAGGAGTAGATCGGTTGTTAGTCGCCCTAAAAAAAGAGCATAAAGAGCTCCATCCCCAATATTCTTCTGTGATTCACATAGCTACGCTGGACCAGGAAGGGCTAACGGTCGGGTACTGTTTGGCTAGGATTCTTCGCGGTCAGGGAATAAGAACCAGGGTTAACTTCTCACTAAAGAGCCTTTCTTCTCAGTTAAAGATTGCCGATAAGAGACGAGCTAGATGGGTTATAATTGTAGGGGGAAAAGAGGTAGAGGAAGGAAAGTTCATTCTCCGGGACATGGAGTCGGGTCACCAGGAGAAAATAGGATGGGACGAAGTGAAACATCTTGATCGCAGACTAAACGGAAACGGCTAATGAAGTTGAAGCGAGACCACTTTTGTGGAAATTTGAATAAAAAAAACGAGGGTGAAACCATTATTTTAGCTGGATGGGTGAAAAAAAGGCGAGATCATGGAGGATTGATTTTTATTGATCTAGGTGACAAATCAGGAGTTGTTCAGGTTGTTTTCAATCCCAAGGTAGATGAAGAAAGTCACTTGCAGGCCCGCAGCTTGAGAGAAGGGTGGGTGATTGCAGTAGAGGGTAAAGTGAGCCCACGCCCACTTGAATCGGTAAACCTGGAGCTCGAGACAGGAGAGATAGAAGTGATAGTGGAAAATCTGGAAATTCTAAATATATCTGAATCTCTTCCTTTTCCTATTCAAGATGAAATTGAGGCAAGTGAGGAAACCAGACTGAAATATAGATATCTGGATCTACGAAGGTCAGTGATGCAAAGAAATCTTCGCCTGAGATATGAGGTAACTAAACAAGTACGCAGTTTCCTGGATAAAAAGGGTTTTATGGAAATAGAGACCCCCTTTTTGACCCGCAGTACTCCTGAGGGAGCAAGAGATTATCTAGTTCCCTCTCGGGTAAATCCAGGAGAATTCTATGCCCTTCCTCAGTCTCCCCAGTTATTCAAACAACTTTTGATGGTAGCCGGTTTCGATCGATACTTTCAGATTGTGAGGTGTTTTCGAGATGAAGACTTACGAGCGGATAGACAGCCAGAACACACCCAGATAGACATAGAAGCCTCATTCATTGAAGAAAACGACATATATAACCTGGTCGAGCCCATGCTGGCCCATGTATTCAAAAAAACCCTGGGAATATCCCTGAAAATTCCCTTTCCTCGTCTTGGTTATGAAGAGGCTATGGATCGATTTGGCATCGATAAACCCGATACTCGATTTGGATTGGAGTTAAAGAACATCTCTTCTTTGGCTAGCCAGAGTAAATTCCACGTCTTTCATAGGTGTTTGGCCCAAGGAGGAGAGGTGAAGGGATTAAGACTCCCCGGGGGATCTCATCTTTCTCGGAAAGAATTAGATGATCTATCTCAGAGGATAGAACCTTACGGAGCTAAGGGATTAAGTTGGATCCTTCTTACTCATGAAAAGATAAAATCACCTCTAAGTAAATTCTTCCCCAAGGCTATTCTTTTAAGGATAATAGAGCATATGGAGGGTGAAAAAGGAGATGCTCTTTTCTTTGTAGCCGATAGAAAGGAAGTGGTGGCCGCGTCTTTAGCTCAGCTTCGTCTTCATCTGGGAAAAAGGTTTAATCTAATTCCTAAGGATATATATCAATTAGTATGGGTCGTGGACTTTCCTTTATTTGAGCAAGATAAGGAAGGAAGATTGGCTGCCCGCCATCACCCCTTTACCTCCCCTAAGGAGGAAGATCTGCCCCTTTTAGAGATTGATCCAGAGAAAGTCAGGGCTCGCAGTTACGATATTGTCTTGAACGGTGAAGAAATTGGAGGAGGAAGTATAAGAATCCACCGAAGAAAAATCCAGGAGAGAATTTTAGAAATCTTAGGAATAGATTCTCTTCAGGCAAGAGAAAGATTCGGTTTTCTCCTTGAGGCTCTCTCTTTTGGGGCTCCTCCGCATGGAGGAATTGCCTTGGGGCTAGATCGTCTGGTGATGATACTAGCCAGAGCAGAGTCTATAAGGGAGGTTATTCCCTTTCCTAAAACTCAGAAGGCCGTTTCTTTAATGACCCAGGCTCCTTCCCCTGTGGATGATGAACAGCTCAAGGAACTTTATATAAGGCTTAGAGAAAAGTCATTCCCACCTCAATAAAGTGTGAATTAGTCTCGCATAATTTCCTCTTTGTCGATCAAGGAAGTTGCCATAAAATAAAGGGTAAAATGACATCGGAAGGTAAAGTGAAGTATATCAAAGTGGTATTGAATCTTCCTTTGAATCAATCCTTTGCTTATAAGGTTCCTGCAGAAGTCAGCTCTCGAGTCAAGATAGGGGGAAAAGTGCTGGCTCCCTTTAAGAGGAAAATCCTGAGCGGTTTTGTGGTGGACAAGATAGAAAGAGAACAGAGCAGGGGAAATCTAAAGGAAATTATCAAGGTGATGAAGGATTTCCCTCCCCTGAGTAATAGTTTTATTGAGCTGGGAAAGTGGATAAGTGATTACTATTATTGTTCCTTAGGGCAGGCTCTTCATTCAATCTTTCCCATCCAGGAGACCTTTAGAATCCAGAGAAGCAAAGAGAGCGAGAGAAAAACTTCTGCTGGTCAAAAATTTGGAAAATTAAGCTCTAGGGTGGGGAAAAATAATGAGAGCGTTTTTTTTCTTAAAGAAAAAGGGGTCTTTCTTTTTAAAACAGAGGATAATGAGAAAAGGAAATCTTTATACCTTCCCTTGATAAAAAAAACCCTGGAGAGAGAAAGGCAGGTTATCTTAATTGTTCCTGAAATCAGTTATCTTCCTATTTTGGAAGAGTTGATCCACTCTTATTATGAAGGAGAAATAGCTATTCTTCATAGTCGCCTTTCCTCCAAACAAAGATATGAAGAATGGTGTAAAATAAGCAGGGGAGAGGTATGGCTGGCCATAGGGACGCGATCAGCCGTATTTGCTCCCTTTAGCAGATTAGGCTTAATTATAGTTGAAGAAGAAGAGAATTCTGCCTATAAACAGATAGAAGTACCGCGCTATCACCTGCGGGATGTTGCTATTAAACGGGCAGAAATAGAAGATTTTTCCGTAGTTCTATTCACGGCAAGTCCTTCGTTGGAATCCTGGCATCGAGCAAAAAGGGGAATTTATAAATTTGTTGAATTTTCTCGAAATGATAGTAAATCTCGCCAGGTGAGAGTTATAGATATGCGTAAGGAAAAAGATAGAATCTTTTCCTTGACTTTGGAAGAAGAAATAGAGAAAAATCTAGAGGAAGATAATCCTGTCCTTCTTTTTTTTAATAGACGTGGTTTTGCTAATTTTCTCCTCTGTCATGAATGTGGAAAAGTACCTCGTTGTCCTAATTGCGATATAAGTCTTACTCTTCATTTGAATGGTAAGTTAACTTGCCATTATTGCGGTTATGAAGAAAAAGCTCCTCGAGTTTGTCCTTCCTGTAGGGGGAGCTACGTTCGTGGTGTAGGATTAGGGACAGAACAGTTAGAGATAGAAGTGAAAAAAAAATTTCCCAAAGCTTGTGTCAGGCGCGGTGATCTGGATATTATCAATTCTTCTTTGCTCTATAAAAAGCTAAGGAGTGATTTGATAGAGAAAAAAATTGATATTTTAGTGGGCACCCAGTTGATCATCAGAGAAGAGATTTTATCCTGTATAGGCCTGGTAGGTATCATTCTAGCAGATGGTTTACTAAATCTACCTGACTTTAGAGCGGGAGAATATCTTTTCCAACTTCTTACCAAGATAAAAAGATTAATGAAACCTCAAGGCAGGTTGATTATTCAGACTTACAATCCTACTCACTATACTATAGAAGCATTGGCAGGAAAAGAAGAGAATTTTTATGAGAGAGAAGCTCAGATAAGGAAAGATTTAGAGTATCCACCCTATCTGCATTGGGTAAGAATCCTTCTAGAGGGAAAAATAAAGACAAAAGTAGAAGAAACGGCAGAAGTACTGAGAGAAAAAATAGAGAGAGAAGGAATAGAATTTTTGGGTCCTGCTCCCTGTCCTTTTGCTAAAATAAAAGGAAAATATCGCTATCATCTGGTTTTAAAAGATAAAAATTTGTCTTCCATAAGGCAGATTCTAGAAAAAAAACTGAACCCTTTATTTAGTGGTATTCAAGGAGTTAGAGCAGTAGTGGATGTAGATCCTCTACGGACAATGTGAAAAACAGCGTATAAAACCGGAGTTCCCTTATGACAGGAAATGAGATTAGAAGAAGATTCCTCGAATTTTTTAAAGAAAGGGGTCATCTCATTCAGCCATCGGCGCCCTTATCGATCGATGACCCTGCACTTTTATTTATTATTGCAGGAATGGTTCCTTTTAAGGCATTCTTTTTAGGGAAAAAGAGACCTCCAGCTTCTCGTCTTGCTTCTTGTCAAGTTTGTTTTCGTACCAACGATCTGGAGAAAGTAGGCCAGACTCCTCACCATCATACTCTTTTTGAGATGCTGGGTAATTTCTCCCTGGGTGACTATTTCAAAGAAGAGGCTTGTGAGTGGGGGTGGGAATTTGTTACTAAAGAATTGGGCTTAAAGGAAAAAAATCTGTGGATTACCATATTCAGAGAAGATGAGGAGACTCACCGGATCTGGAAAAAAATAGGCATTCCTTCCTCCAAGATCTTAAAAAAAGGTGAAGAAGACAACTTCTGGTCTTTAGGTGAAGTGGGGCTCTGTGGACCAGACACAGAGATTTTCTTTGATAGGGGCCAAAGCTTTGGCTGTGCAAGATCAGATTGTGAGCCGGGGTGTGACTGCTCAAGATGGGTCGAACTCTGGAATCTTGTTTTCATGCAGTTCAATCGAGACAAACTCGGGAGATTCTCTCCCCTGCCTTCAAAAAACATCGACACTGGAATGGGTTTGGAAAGAACTGCTTCAGTCCTCCAGGGAGTAGAGGACGATTATCAGACTGATTTATTCAGTCCCATTCTTGATTGGTTGAAAAGTCTTCTTCCCCAGAAGATACATCAGGAAAAGAGCTTCAGGACAATCTCTGATCATCTGCGTGCCTTAACCTTTCTCTTGGGAGAGGAAATTCTACCTTCCAACGTGGGGAGGGGATATGTGGTGAGGAGAATTCTTCGACGTGCTCACCGTCTGGGGAGAAAATTGGGTCTGGAGGATCCTTTCCTTTATCAGGGCGTAAGTACGGTGATCAAATTAATGGAAGAACCCTATCCTCATCTAAAAAAGAAGCAAGGCGAGATAGCCTCGGTCATTAAGGCAGAGGAAGAGAACTTTCGGGATACTTTAAGCAGAGGAATGAGAATTCTAGACGTCCTAATCGGGAATTTAAAGGCAAAGGGAAAGAAACTGATTCCTCCCCGAGATGTTTTTCGGCTATACGATACTTACGGTTTTCCTATAGAGCTAACTGCGGAAATAGCTCTAGAGGAAGGGTTAGCCATAGATAAAAAGGCGACTGAACTCCTGTTAGCTGAACAGAAAAAATGGGGAAGAGAGGATTTTAGAAAAAAGAGACAGGATATGAGACAGTTCACTGCGTCAACTCACCTCATGCGTCTAAAAGAACAAATAGGAAGAGTAGAGTTTAAAGGATACGAAGTCTTGAGATTGGAGACGACCTTGGTAGGAATTATTAAAAAAAAGAGCTTAACTAAGGAGTTAAATCAAGGGGAGGAGGGAGAACTTATCCTGAAATCCACTCCTTTTTATCCGGAGGGAGGTGGACAAATAGGAGACCAGGGTCTGATATTTACCTCTAACAGTCGAGCCCAGGTAGTGGATACTCAGAAAATGGATGAGGAGCTCATTCTTCACCGAGTGAAGATGTTAAAAGGTACGCTTAAAAAGGGAGAGGAGGTAGTTGCCGAGGTTGATAAGCCGAGAAGGAAGGCTATTTCTCGTGCCCATACAGCTACTCATCTTTTACAGGCAGTCTTGAGGGAGATCTTAGGTACAACTGTCAAACAAAGTGGTTCTCTGGTTGATGAAGATAGATTACGCTTCGACTTTACTTACTTTTCAGCTATAACCAGGCATGAGCTTCGAAAGATAACCGGTTTGCTGAACGAGAAAATAAGAGAAGTTCTTCCGGTGATGGTAGAGGAAACCACTGTGGATGAAGCACGCCAGAGAGGCGCCATAGCTCTCTTTGAGCCAAAATATAAGGAAAGAGTAAGGTTGGTAAATATTGGAGAGTTTAGCAAAGAAGTCTGTGGAGGAACTCACCTTTCTAACCTCGGAGAGATTGGATTGGTGAAGATAATCAGTGAAACAAGCATAGCCTCTGGCGTAAGGAGGATAGAGGTTTTAGTAGGGGAAAAGGCCCTGAAACAGGGTGAAGAGAAGGAAAATTTGTTAAAAACAATAGCTACTAAATTAGGAACTTCGGAGGATGGGATATTGACCCGTCTTCAAGAAAAAGAGGAAAGACTTCAGAATCAGGATAGAGAGTTAAAAAGATGGCAAGAGAAGTCAGTAAATTTAAAGATCACTAAGATGTTAGAGGAGGCGAAGGAGATTGGAGGAGTCAAAGTGGTGAGTGGAAAATGGGATAATTTATCTGCCGGAATGCTCAGAGAAGTAGCAGAAAAGCTGAAGGCTAAATTAAAAAAGGGCATAGTAGTGTTAGCCTCTGTAAGTCCAAATAAAGCCTTTCTGGTAGCTGCTTCCACCCAAGAGAGCCTCTCCGCTGACAAGATAATAAGAGAAGTCTCGCGTCTGGCAGGGGGAAGTGGGGGAGGAAGATGGGATTTTGCCCAGGGAGGAACCTCAGAGTCTTTAAAGGTAAGCCCAGCTTTAGAAAAGTTATCTCTTATTGTAAGCCAACTTCTGCGCCAGCCTCGGTAGCCGCAGGCTTTAGCCTGCGTAAGACAGCGCAACCTGAAGGTTGCGGCTACCATATTTTACTCCTCTTTAACAAAGTCTGGAGCTGGCGGAGGGGCTTGAACCCCCAACCTGCTGATTACAGGTCAGCTGCTCTGCCAATTGAGCTACGCCAGCGCGGTTAACTTTTAGTTCTCCATACTGTTTCTGCTCTTTTATCTTCTAGTTCAATTCCTAACCCACCCAGTTTTTTTCTTATCTCATCAGCAAGTTTCCAGTCTTTCTTCTCTCGCAATTTCTCTCTTATATTAACCAAAATCTCTATTAACTTTTTCTCTTGCTCTCCCAACCTTTTCTTTTCTTCTTTCTGAAAAAGTCCCAGGATATCTCCCAGATTCTTAATCTTTTCTCTCGTTTTTAAGAGAACCTGCTGAGAGTCCTTATCCAAAGACTGGCCTTCTCTTAGTAATAGATTGGCCTTTTTGACTGCCTCAAAAATGAAGGATAGAGCAGCCGGGGTATTAAAATCGTCATCCATGTCGTGGATAAGCCGGGTCTGCATCTTCTTTAAGTGTGATGAAAGATCCTCTACCAGAAACCTTAGGTTTGGGTCAGTGGTTCTTTGAGATTGTTCTCCCTTTATTTCTTTTATCCGTTTAAGAATATTATAAACTCTCTCCAGGGAGGAGTTAGCTTCCTTTAGACTATTTTTATGATAATCTAGAGGGCTCCGGTAATGAGCCGAAAGAAGGAAAAATCTTATGGCCTCTCCGTCATAATCCTGAAGAGCTTGAGAGAGTGTGAAGACATTCTGGGTTGATTTTGCCATTTTTTGATCTTTCATCTTTACCAAGCCATTATGAATCCAATACTTAGCAAATCTTCTGCCCGAAGCTGCCTCTGATTGAGCAATTTCGTTCTCATGATGAGGAAAAATTAAATCTACTCCTCCCCCATGAATATCTATGCTTTCTCCTAAGAGATTCATAGCCATGGCAGAACATTCAATGTGCCAACCGGGTCTTCCTTTCCCCCAAGGGCTATCCCAGAAAGGTTCTCCCTCTTTCGCTTTTTTCCAGACCACAAAGTCCAAAGGATCTTCCTTTCTTTCATTCACCTTTACTCTTGCTCCTACCGACAACTCTTTTAGATCTTGACCGGATAGTTTTCCGTAAGAGGGAAATCCTCTTACTCGAAAGAAAACATCCCCATCCTGAGCATAGGCCAGATTCTTCCTCTCTAGTTTCCTAATTAGATCTATTATCTCTTTTATGTATTCAGTTGCGCAAGGATAGTCATTTGCTCTTCTTACTCCTAGAGGCTCCATCTGCTGAAAATATTCCTTAATAAGTCTTCCTGTTAGATCAAAGATGGGCGTTCCCAGGCTTTTGGCTCGATTGATAACCTTATCATCTACATCAGTAAAATTGGTTACGTAATTTACTTTAAATCCCCGATGTTCTAAATAACGCCTAATCACATCAAACACTACCGCCGCTCTCGCATGTCCCAAGTGTAACTTATCATAGAGAGTAACCCCACAAACATACATCCTAACCTCGTTATCCTTAAGGGGTACGAACTCCTCTTTTTTCTTGGTCAGGGTATTATATACTTTCAAAGGCAATTTATTCCTCTTGTTTTACACTGGCAACTGTCCAACAGCAGACCCCCCTTTTTTCACCTAAAAATCCTAGTCCCTCCGAGGTGGTAGTTTTGATTCCGATTTTTTCGGGCTCTATTTCCAAAATATTAGCGATATTTTTTTTCATACGGGGAATGTAAGAGGCAAGTTTAGGTTGTTCAGCTACCAGAGTAGAATCGAGATTATTTACCCCATAACCATTCTTTTTTAGCAGCTGGAGAATCTGCTTTAACAAAATTAGACTGGAAATCCCCTTGGTGGTAGGGTCATTGTTAGGAAAAAAAGAGCCTATGTCCTTTTTTCCAACTGCACCTAAAAGGGCATCTGCAATGCTATGCACAAGAACATCAGCATCTGAGTGCCCAGATAGACCCATGGAATAAGGAATACTTACTCCTCCCAGGATGAACCTCCTTCCTTTTACTAGAGGATGTACGTCATAACCTATACCTACCCTCATCCCCCTCTTCCTCCTAAAAGCATCTCAGCAAATTTCAAATCTAGAGACGTGGTAATTTTAATGTTTGTTTCTTCCCCTGGTATTACTTTAACTTTTTCTCCTAATCTCTCTACCAGACCAGCATCATCACTGGCCCACCGTCCTTCCTTTTTGGCTTCCCCATAGGCCTTCAAGATCAAGTCTTTTCTGAATCCTTGGGGTGTCTGGATAGAGTAAAGCCTTCTTCTATTCAAGGTTTTTTTTACTGCATTGCCTTCCTCTGTCTCTTTTACCGTTTCTCTCATGGGAATTCCTAGAACCACCGCCTTATATTCTTTTGCCTGATTAATTACTCTTTCTATAAGATGGCAGCTTATTAGTGGACGAACTCCATCATGGACAAGGACAATATCTGTGCTGGTATCCACCTTCTGCAGCCCTTCAAAAACCGAATCACCTCGTTCTTTGCCTCCTTCCACTATTGCCTTGACCTTCTTGTATCTGGATGAAGAAATCACTGTCTCCTTTGCATATTTGCTCATCCCCGGGGGAACAACCAGGATAATGTTATTAATTAATTTACATTCTTCGAATCTTTCTATGGTCCAGGCAAGAAGGAGCTTTCCCCCCAGAAGACAGAACTGTTTAGGGCGAAAATCACTAAACCTTGCTCCTTTTCCCGCTGCCACAATGACCGTCTCAATTTTCAATTCGCCTTTCCCTTCACTCTTCTCTTTCTCTCCTTGCCAGTCTCATTCTTTATCTCAGTAAATATCATTTTACCAGTGGTGGTCTGAAGAACAGAGGTAACCAAGACCTCCATCTCCTTACCAATGTACTTCTTTCCTCCCTCTATCACTACCATTGTTCCGTCCTCTAGATAGGCAACTCCCTGATTGGGATTTTCTCCCTCTTTAAGGATACTGATCTTCAGGCTCTCTCCCGGTAAAAGAACAGGTTTCAAAGCAGTAGCTATTTCATTTATATTCATAACTTTTACATTTTGAATTTTAGCTACTTTTTTTAGATTATAATCATTAGTAATTATATCTGCTCCCATTATTTTAGCCAATTGAAGTAGTTTACCATCTACTTCAGGTATATGAGGGAAGTCTTTGTCTACAATTTGTGTGGGGATATTTTCCTGACTCTGGAGTCTATTTAACATATCCAGACCTCTTCTACCCCGAGTTCGTTTGGTAGAGGCCGAAGAATCGGCGATCTGTTGAAGTTCAGTGAGGATAAAGTTGGGAATGACCAGGATCCCTTCGATGAAACCTATTTCGCAGAGATCAGCTATTCTTCCGTCGATTATCACTGAAGTGTCCAGGATCTTATATTTTGTCTCCCGAATTTGGGCTTTTTTCCCGCTGAGGCGAGATAAAAAATTAGTTATCTCCTCTCCTCTCTTCACAGCCACAGTTAATCCAACGCTGGCAAATATCACGTTAATGAAAAGAAGAATGAAAGGGGCAAGTTGTTTTAGAGGATCAATTAAAAGAATGGGATAGGCTAAAAGATTGGCCAGAACAACCCCTACCCCCAAACCAAGTCCTCCTATCATAAGCTCTCTTATGGAGGCCCTTACAAGGCCCCGTTCAGCAACAACCACGATTGTTGTTATCCACCCCCCCACCAGAGTGGGCATCCATGGATCAAAACCCAGGTTATCTGCTACTCCGTAGCAGATAACCCCCACTAATATAACAAACAAAACACGTAGTCTAACCTGCTCCATTTTCATAGATTTCATCTCCTTGATAGTGAAGAAATCCCGTGACTATCTTGTCTTTTTCTTATTAACGTTTGACTAACAAGGCTCCGTCTCTTAGCCTTTCCAATTCTCGTTTTATAGAATTAGCCCTTCTTTCTCCCACTTCGTTGATTTCGGTTAGCTCCAGAACAGTAGAATTCATAATACTTGGCAGATCCCCCAGAGCCTTTACCACATTCTCTATTACCGCGGAAGGCAGGTGAGGAACCTTGGACAAAATCCGATATCCCCGGGGAAAGACAGATAAATCGAGATTTTCAGAACTCGTCCCATAACCTAATGCATTTGTGATGTTGGTTAAATCTAGTAGCTCGTCCATACTTATCTCTTCCAATTCCAGAAAAACTTGTTCATAATCTTTTTTAGCATAATCTCTTATTATTTGCCTATTTTCATGCAAAGCGTTTCCTATTATTTCCTTTAATTGCATCTCTATCAGTCGTGCCTCCTCCCCCAATTCTACCATGCATTTTTCTATTTCCTCTTTTATTTTTGCGATTATCTGGCCTCTCTGAATAGCCTTTACAACATCTAGTAATCTTACCTCGTCCTGAAATTCCAAAAGTTCCAGCTGCGTTAGAACCTCATGGAAAGTAGCTCGATATCCTTCCAGGGTTAGCAGAGCTTGATTTGCCTTACTCATAAGCTCTGGCGGAGTTTTTAGAACATACTTCATATTCCCCTGGTAAAGGCTAATTGTTCGACGAGATTGAGAAATAGCAATTACGGGACATTTTGTCTGTTTAGCCATTCGCTCAGCAGCTCGATGACGAGTTCCTCTCTCACCTGTGGCAATAAGATAATCAGGGACCAGTTCAGTATTAGCATACAATATCCTTTTTATATCTTTGGACAAAACAATCGCTCCGTCCATCTTAGCCAGCTCAGCTAGAGAAGTCGGGGTAAGGTGACAATTCACTTTAAAGCCCCCCTCAATAGCAACAAGCACCTTTTCTCTATCCCCAACCACGATCAATCCACCGGTACCGGCTTGAAGGATTATCTCGAGTCCCTGTCCCAGAAGAGTTCCAGGAGCTACCAGTTTAAGAAATTTAAAGAAGTCTTCTTCCTTACCCTTCTCATTTTTGGGCATGTCTAAAGCTCCTTGGTTCCTCTTTCTAATGCTTCCTTGACGCTCCTTACTTTGATGAGCTTCATTTCAGAAGAGATCTTTGTATCCTTTGATCCAAAATATGGAATAAGACACCGGTTGAATCCTAGTTTCCTTGCTTCTTCTAATCTTTTTTCCATGAATCCTACTGGACGAATTTCTCCGGCGAGCCCTACCTCCCCCACCGCTACCGCTCCTTTTAAAAAAGGCTTATCTTTGAAACTGGAAGCGATAGCTAAGACTATAGCCAGGTCACAAGCTGGTTCATCTACTCTCATTCCTCCGGCTACATTCAGGTAAACATCTTGATTATAAAAACGCATATTCCCTCTTTTTTCTAATACCGCCAGCAATAGACAAAGCCTGTTATAGTCCATTCCCTGAGTTACTCTTCTAGGAATGGCAAGAGTTGAGGAGGTTACCAGAGCTTGAATTTCCACCAGGAAACTTCGACTTCCCTCTACAGTTGGTACCACTGCTGTGCCTGAACCATCTCTATCCAAAGAAGGGTCTCCCAAAAAAAGCTTGGAGGAGTCAAGGATCTCTCTTATGCCATCTTCTTCCATTCCAAAAATCCCAATTTCCGAAGTAGGTCCAAATCTGTTTTTTACCGCCCGCAAGATTCGGTATCGATAATCTTTCCCCGATTCGAAATAAAGAACTGTATCTACAATATGTTCCAAAACTCTGGGTCCGGCAATGGCTCCCTCTTTGGTGACATGGCCTATCAAAAAGATAGTTATCTTTTTCTGCTTGGCCAACTTCATCAAATAGGCAGTGGACTCTCTTACTTGAGAAACAGAACCGGGAGCAGAACTATAGTCCTCTCTATAGACAGTCTGTATGGAATCTATAATGACTATCTTGGGCTCCAAATCATTAATCTGCTGAGTGATCTCTTCCAAATTAGTTTCTGAGGAAACATAAAGATAGGCCGAGTCGATTCCTAACCTTGTAGCCCTTAATTTGTTCTGCTCTATGGATTCCTCCCCCGAAATATAAAGAACCAGAGATTTTGGGGAGCTGAGTCTGTTGGCTATCTCTAGTAAGAGGGTAGATTTTCCGATGCCAGGTTCGCCTCCCACTAATATTAAGCTCCCGGGAACTACTCCTCCTCCCAGGATCCGATCAAATTCATCTACTCCACTCAAATAGCGTGCCAGGGTAGATCTTTCAATTTCCCTTATAGCCACAGGCTTGCGAGAGGTGAGAGAGAGACCACGGGTGAAAACTCCTTCTTTCAGCTTCTCCTCAGAGATACTGTCCCATTCACCACATTCAGGACATCGACCAAGCCATTTAAAAGAGAGATAACCACAATTCTGGCAGACAAATCTAGTTTTCCTCTTCTCCACTATTAATATACCTCTTTTAGCAGATCTATACTTTGCAGAGCTCTTCCTGTCCCAATGGCTACACAAGAGAGGGGATCATCGGCTAGTTGAGCTTTGACACCGGTTGTTTTCTCTATCAGCTGAGGGAAATTTTTCAATAGACTTCCACCTCCGGTGAGGATAATGCCTCTCTCAATTATATCTGCCGCTAACTCTGGAGGCGTCTTTTCCAGAACTGCCTTCACTCCTTCCATAATGGAAGATAAAGGCTCAGACAGAGTTTCGGAGATCTCCTCAGCACTGACCTTAACCCTTTTGGGCAGGCCCGTCATTAGATCCCTACCCCTTACTTCTAATTCTTCATTCTTAGGGGGTAGAATGGCGTAGCCTATTTCCTTTTTTATATATTCGGTGGTAATTTCTCCCAGGGCTAGATTATGGTGTTTTCTCATGTACCTGCCAATGGCTTGATCCTGTCTATTGCCACCTGTACGAAGTGACTCGGCGGCAACGATATCTCCCAAGGAAAGTACAGCAATATCGGTAGTTCCTCCGCCCACGTCAACTACCATGTTTCCTTCCGGCTTAGTAATGTCTAAATTTGCTCCTATAGCTGCAGCCTTAGACTCTTCAATAAGAAAAACTTTCTTAGATCCAGCTTGAATGGCGGCATTCACCACGGCCCTCCTTTCCACCGAGGTTCCCCCCGTAGGTATACAGATCATAAGGTAAGGAGGAAAGAAAATCCATCTACCATAAACCTTCCTCACGTAAAACTTAAGCATACTTTCGACGATCTTATAATCAGCGATGACCCCATCTTCAACTGGTCTTATAGCTGAAATGCTGCCCGGTGTCCTTCCCAACATGTCCCTGGCTTCGGTTCCAATAGCTAAAATTTTGCCAGATTCTTTATCTATCGCTACTACAGAAGGCTCATCAAAAACTATTCCTTTACCCTCCACGTAGACTAAACTGTTAGTGGTCCCCAGATCTATTCCAATTTTTTTGCCCACAGAAAACATTTTAATCTTCCACCCTGGTGATTTTCGCTCCCAGTTTAGATAATTTTTCCTCCAGTCTTTCGTAACCCCGGTCGAGGTGATGAACGCCGTTGATCTCGGTGATTCCCTCAGCGGCCAATCCGGCTAAAGTCAAGGCAGCACCTCCCCTTATGTCAGGAGTCCTGACCACAGCACCTTTTAGACAGCCCACGCCTTTTGTCCTTACCTGTGACCTGTCTTCTTCAATCCTTGCTCCCATTTTCCTTAGGCCTCGAACGTGAGTGAATCGGCCCTCAAAGATGGTTTCTCTAATTAGGCTGGTTCCCTGAGCCAGACAGGTAAGAGCTGTTATTTGAGGCTGTAGATCAGTAGAGAATCCCGGATAGGGAAGTGTTTTTACTCTGATGGGCTTTAAGAGATTTCCTCCCTTGACTCTCACCCAGCGGTCAACAGCCTCTATCTCTGCTCCCATCTGTCTTAATTTAACAAAAAGCGAGGTTAGATGACTTGAACAGATTTCTTCTAATGATATCTCTCCTTTAGTAATAATGGCGGCTATTATCAAAGTTCCTGCTTCAATACGATCAGGAATAATTCTGTGGTGCACGCAGTTAAGCTGTCTTACTCCCTCGATTTTGATCAAGTTTGTCCCCTCTCCCTCAATCTTGGCTCCGGCGTTCTTTAGAAAATTGGCTACGTCTACTACTTCTGGACTAGAGGAGGCATTTCTTATAAGAGTTACACCCTTGGCCAGACTGGCCGCCAGCATTAAATTTTCTGTAGCTCCCACACTGGGAACATTCAAATAGATGCTGCTGCCTTGAAGACTTCCTTTAACGCTCGCCTCAATGTATCCGTTATTTACTTCTATCTTGGCTCCCAGTTGTCTTAATCCCTTGATATGTAGATCCACCGGTCTCCTACCTATATCACATCCTCCCGGAAGACAAACCCGAGCATGGCCCCGACGGGCCAAAAGAGGACCCAAAATTAAGATAGAAGCTCGCAAAAGCTTAACCGGTTCATAAGGGGCCTCATAGTAGAAAAGATGCGTAGAATCGATTTCTAAAGTTCTATTCTTCCTTCTTACTTTGACCCCTAAACCCTCTAGTACCTGAGTCATGGTCAATATATCAGTAAGATAGGGAACATTTTCAAGCCTTGATATCCCCTCCGTGAGCAGGCCCGCGGCCATGAGTGGAAGAGTGGCGTTCTTGGCTCCATTTACCTTTAGTTTCCCTTTCAGGGGAAATCCTCCTTCGATGACGAACTTGTCCACTTACAGCTCCTTCTGGTTTTTGATGATCCTGATCTCCGAGTTTGTAGTCAGCTCCTTCAACCATTCTTGCATACTTTCTTTTTCCTTTTCTTCTTTTAGATACTCTTCGATTTCCTTCTCACAGTTAATAAAATCAAGCTCTTTTCTCTTTTTTAATTGGATAACGCGATAAAAATCCTCCTTCTCTTCCTTTACCTTTACTACCTCTCCTTCCTTAAGAGGAAGAATCACCGCTCTTAAACTCGGCTTTATCTCCCTGAGGCTAATCCACCCTAATTCACCTCCGACATTATTGTCTAAAGAAAACTTTCTGGCCAGAGCCGCCAAACTTTCCCCTTTTTTTAATTGTTGGAGGACGAGGTCAGCTGTGGCCTTACTTTTAACTATAATTTGAGCTATTTGGACCTTTCCTGTGTTTGCCAGATTCTTTTTGTGGCTACGATAAAACTGAGCGACTCCCGCTTCTGAAATATCTTGTCCATCTAGATATTTCTTTAACTTTAAATAAAACTCTCTTGTTTCCCTATCTTTTATTCTAATGTTCTTATCAATCTTTCCCCCCTTTTGGTACTTTAGCCTATCTCGCAAAATTTTCCTTCTTAGCCATTCCTTGTACTCGCTTACGGTCAGTCCACCTTGGGCTAAGGCTTGCTCAAATTCGGCATCAGAAAAATCTGCTTTAATTTCAACCAGAGCTTTTTCCACCGTCTCAGAGCTTACCGATATTCCTTCTCTTTCAGCTTCTTGGTAAAGAATGAAATCCTCTATGATATCCTCGAACTCCCAATTTCCTCCGCTTAGGAATATTACCTGCTCTAGCTGTCTTTGAGTAATGATTTCTCCGTTAACCACTGCTACTACTTCGTCAATCAACTCACCGGAGCAAGCAAACTTGGTCCCTATCACTATAAGAAAAACCACAAAAAAGGAAAAAATCCTCATTGGTTAATCTATGCCTCACTCAGAGTATAGCACATCTTTGAGCCGTTGTAAAATCTTCTCTAAAGATACCAAAAGTTCTTTTCCCTCACCTTTTTTAGAGATGATTAAATTTCTCTCATCCAGAGGAAAGGACTGAACTTCAGGTGAAAGTTTTCTTTGGATCTGAACTCGGCTATCTTGATTAAGGGGGGTGAAAGGAGAGAAAGTAGTCCAGATTTTAGATCCTTTGCTTCTCAAACAGACAATCCCCAGCTCCTTAGCTATAAGTTTTATTCGCAGGAGGCTAAGGAGATTTTTCGTCTCAGCCGGTAAAGGTCCGTAGCGATCCCGCAGCTCCTCTTTTAATTTAAGGATCTCCTCATGGTTCCTTATCTCCCCTATTCTTCGATAAAGCTCAAATCTCTGTTCTTGGTAAGGCACATAGGAGGAAGGAATCCGAGCTTCCACCTTTAGATCTAAACTTGTGGGTAGAGATGGCTTGACTTTTTCTCCACGTAATTTTTTAATCTCCTCGGAGAGAAGCTCTGAATAAAGAGTAAATCCTACCGCAGCTATGTGACCGTGCTGTTCTCTACCCAGAAGATTTCCCGCTCCTCTTATCTCCAAATCCTGCATAGATATGCGAAATCCAGAGCCAGGTTCTTTAAACTGGTTAATAACTTCCAGTCTTTTGCGGGCTTCATGAGTAAGTGATTTAGCTGGAGTAAAGAGAAAATAAGCGTGCCCCCTTAACCTGCCTCTACCAACTCTCCCTCTCAATTGATAAAGGTCAGCCAGACCAAATTGTTCGGCTCCTTCCACAATCAAGGTATTTACATTGGGCATATCTATGCCCGATTCGATAATGGTAGTGCATGTTAAAACATTGTATCTTCGTTCAAGAAAATCCCCAATAACTTTTTCAAGCTCTCTTGAAGGCATTCTTCCATGCGCCACGGCAACTTTAATTTGGGGAACCAGCGCCTTTATCTTTTCGGCAACTCTATAAATTCCCTCAATCCGATTGTAAAGATAGAAAACCTGACCTTTCCGCCCCAGTTCTTCAATTATAGCCCCTCTTATCAGCTCCTCATTATACTCTGCCACCTGCGTTTCCACATTGAGTCTCTCTTTAGGAGGAGTAACGATCATGCTCATCGATCTAACTCCCATTAACGACATATAGAGAGAGCGAGGAATAGGAGTTGCACTGAGGGTGAGGACGTCCACTGAACTTCTGAGTTCTCTTAGCCTCTTCTTTTGTATAACTCCAAATCGTTGTTCCTCATCAATGATGACCAGACCTAGATCCTTAAACTCTATGTCTTTTTGTATTAGCCTATGGGTGCCTATGACAATGTCAACTCCTCCATTCTTGAGCTCAGCTATGATATCTTTTTGTTCTTTGAGACCTTGAAAACGGGATAGCATCTCGATCCGAATAGGATAAGCTGCTATTCTCTCTCTGAAGGTTCGGTGGTGCTGTTCGGCCAAAATAGTGGTAGGAACCAGCATAGCTACCTGCTTATTGTCCATTACCACTTTAAAGGCTGCTCGTATAGCCACTTCCGTCTTTCCATATCCTGCATCTCCACATACCAGTCTATCCATAGGGCTAGGACTTTCCATATCCTGTTTTACCTCATGAGTAGCTCTTAACTGGTCAGGGGTCTCCTGATAAGGAAAAGAAGTCTCGAGTTCAAGCTGCCAGTCAGTATCAGGAGAGAAGTGATAACCCGGTATCACTTTTCGAATAGAATAAAGTCGAAGAAGAGAAGAAGCAAGGTCTCGAGCAGCTTTTCTGACTCTTCTCTTGGTTAATCTCCACTGTCCTCCTTCTAGGCTGTAAATGGGAGGCGGGTGATCAGAATCTCCCATATACTTATGCAATCGGTCTAGTTGGTCCAGGGGGATGTAAAGTCTATCAGTTCCTTTGTAATTTACCTGAAAATAGTCACATTTTCTTCCCTGCAGCTTCAAGGTTTTTATCCCACTGAATTTACCTATTCCATGATCAATATGTACCACATAATCGCCTCCTCGAAGTTCGGTCCATCTTTCAATCTTCTTTTCCTCTTCACCAACCCATCTCTGCCTTCTTTCTCTATAACGTTTAAAGATATCCTCGTCAGTTATAAGGACCTGTTTTACCTCATGGAAAACAAAACCTCTCCTCAGATCACCCAGAGAAATGAGAAGAGGAGGAAAGTCCTCAGACACGGAAAACTTCTCTTTTAATGGTATTTCGAGATCTTTTTCTTCAAATAGCTCCTTCAATCTTTCACCCTGCCCTCGATTGGGGGTCAGAAGAACTATTTTGTATCTTCTTTTTCTCCATGATTTTATGTCCTGAATTAACAAGTCAAAATGACCCTGGTAAGAAGGTAAACAGCTGCAGGAAACCGACATACTCTCCCGAGGCTTCATCCAGGAGGTCTTTCGGGCCAAGGTGGAAAGATACAAATGAGGAGACTCCAAAATAGGTTTAAGTATTTCATCCTCAGGATTTGCCCATTTTTCTAGCCGATCCTGAATCTCACCCGGTTCATCTAAAATTATAGCAAAGGAAGGAAAAGCCTCAAATAAAGAATAAAGTTTTGCATCTGTCTTCTTGCTCAAAGCTAGCTCATCTTTAGAAGACAAAACAACCTCTCTTTTCTTTCCCACAGAGGACTGCGTCTCGGGATTAAATTCTCTAATCGATTCTACGGTATCTCCAAAAAGTTCGATCCTGATAGGTCTGAGGTAAAGAGGAGAATAAAAATCTACAATTCCTCCCCGAAAGGAATAATCACCTTTTTCTTGCACCAAGGGAGAAAACTCATATCCTCCTTCAGTCAAGTGTTTTATAAGTGTATCTCGATTTACCGTCTTCCCTCTTTTCAGTAAAAAACAATCCTTATCCAAGCTAGATGTGGCTGGCACTTTTTGACGGAGAGCATCTAAAGAGGATACTACGAGGATGTTATCTTCTTTCCTCAATTGATGCAGAATCCTAAGACGTTTTCCAGTTTGGTCCTTTTCTTGAGATGGAAAAAGGGAAATTTTTCCATCTGAGGGAAGCAAGGGAAGCAAATCTTGGTAGGTATTCTCAGCCTCTGATTCACTGGGAAGAACTAATAAATAAGGAACCTTTAACTCTTGACTCAGGAGGGCTACTACATAGGATTTAGCTTCCTGAGTCAAGCCGTAAAGCCAATAGGGAATAATTCCTTGTTTTATCTTTTGAAGACATACCTTAAGTTTGTTCCTTGCCAACTACAACCCTTTCCTCCCTTAGCTTTCTTTGAAGAGATTCGATCAGGTGGTCCATCTCTCCATTCAAAATACCTTCCAAATTATGCAGGGTTAAGTGAATTCGGTGATCGGTAACCCTGTTTTGTGGAAAGTTGTAAGTTCTGATGCGCTCCGATCTCTCTCCACTTCCAATCTGATTTTTTCTTTGCTTAGAGATCTCCCTTTGCTGCTCACTTTCTTTTCTCTGAAGGAGCTCAGCCCGCAGGACTCGCATGGCTTTAATTTTATTTTGATGTTGGGATCTTTCATCCTGACATTGGATTATAATGCCGGTAGGTCTATGAGTGATTCTTACCGCAGAATCGGTAACATTTACGTGCTGCCCTCCTGCTCCTCGAGAATGAAAGGTGTCTACCCGTAGATCTTCAGGCTTTATCTCAACTTCTACTTCCTTGGCCTCGGGAAGGACCGCTACCGTTACAGTCGAGGTATGAATTCTACCACTCGATTCTGTAACAGGTACTCTCTGTACCCGATGCACTCCACTTTCAAAGCGCAGGGTAGAAAAAACATCTCTTCCTTCAATGGCAAAAACCGCTTCCTTAAAGCCTCCTCTATCTGTAGGGCGATGATTTATGTTCTCTATTGTCCAACCACGTTTTTCTCCAAAACGAGTGTACATTTTGTATAGATCAGCAGCAAACAGAGCCGCCTCTTCTCCCCCTGTTCCAGCACGAATCTCCACAATTACATTCCGGTGAGAATATTGGTCACCAGGTTTCAAAAGATCTGAAAGTTTTTTCTCTATCTCTGCCAGCTCATTGTTTAGGCTCTTTTTTTCCTCTTCGGCTAATTCTTTAATCTCTTGAGTCTCTTTCTTATCCTCCAGAATATCCTCTAGCTTCGTTATCTCATTTTGAATCTTCTTATATTTTTGCCAGAGAAAAACAGTTTCTTCTAGTTCTCGATATTCCTTACTGTATTTTTCTAGAAGCTGTCTATTTTCTAAAACATTAGGATCGGAAAGAAGTCTACTGAGCTGTTGGTATCGAAATTCGACTTTGTCTAAACTAGCTATCTCGGATCTCTGCATCAAGGAATCCTTATTATTTAATCACCAGTTTTTTTAAATTTCAATGCTATTATACACTTGGCAGCTCTTTTGTCAATTCTTTTACTTCGCTACCCAGAAATCGACTCAGTCGATTTTCGATCCCGTAATCCTCTCATAAGCCTCAAGATATCTTTGGGAGGTCTTTTTAATTATAGCAGGAGAAAGAGAAGGAGCAGGGGGAGTCTTATCCCAATCCAGACTTTCTAAGTAATCTCGCATAAACTGCTTATCAAAATATACCTGGTGATGGCCGGGTCGATAATCTTTCTTAGACCAGAATCTTGAGGAATCTGGAGTTAAGAGTTCATCAATCAGGATAACCTTACCCTGATTGAGTCCAAATTCGAACTTGGTGTCTGAGAGAATAAAACCTCTAGACTCTAAATATTTACTGGCTTTTTCGTAAATCTCTAGACTTATCTTTTCCAATTTCTGTGTTAATGTGACTCCAATCATTTTCTTCATTTTTTCCTTGGTGATGTTGATGTCATGGCCATTCGCTGCTTTGGTCGCCGGAGTAAAGATGGGCTGAGGGAACTTGTCAGCTCTTTTCAATCCGGAGGGAAGCTTAATACCTCCTACAGACCTGTGCCTCTTATACTCCTGGTAGGCAGAACCAGCCAGATATCCCCTTACCACACATTCAATCTTAATGGGTAGGCTCTTTCTCACCAGCATAGATCTTCCTCGTAAGATGCCTCTAAATTCTCTTAGATTGGAAGGAAAATCCTCTTCTTTGGTAGTGATTAAGTGATTGGGGATAATGTCTCGGGTGAGATTAAACCAAAACTCCGACAGACCAGTTAAAATTTTACCTTTATATGGAATTCCAGCAGGCAGCACACAATCAAAGGCTGAGATTCTATCGGTGGCTACTATGAGAAGCTTTTCTTTTAAATCATAAAGATCACGTACTTTTCCTTTTTTAAAGATTTTTAATCCAGGAAGATTTGTCTCTAGTACTACTTTATCGGTAGGCAATTTTTAGATGCTGCTGGATTGATGCCTCAGCTATTTCTCATCCTGCTCTAACTCGACATTCCAGTAGGCAAGATCCAGAAAGTCTTTCCAACTTTCCTCAACCACGTTGTCGAGAGTGTATCTAACCAAAGATCTCCAGTGAGGCCTTTTTGGAGTTCTAATGAGACTCATTCCAGCCTCGGTCAAAGTTTTATTTCCCTTACGAAGATTACAGGAGACACAGGAACAGACAACATTCTTCCAGCTATCCTTCCCTTGTCGGGACAAGGGAACCACGTGATCCAGGTTCAAATCTTGGGACTTAAATTTTCTTCCGCAGTATTGACACGTATTTTCGTCCCTCTTATAGATATTTTTGCGGGTAAACTTCACTCTCCGCGGAGGAAATCTATCGTACACGAGCAGGAGTATGACCCGAGGTATCCTAATTTTATAGGTAATCGTTCGTAATATCTCGCTATCCTTAGAACGGTTTTGAGAAAAGTCTCTCCAATCCTCAAAACCAAAGGTATAAAAAGAGCCACCTTTTTTCAGTACTACCTGGGCATGCCTTAGGTAAAGCAGGCAAAGGGCTCTCCTGACCGAACACACGCTAACTACCTGCCAGAGCTTATTTAGAACTAAAACTTCACTGGTAAGAATTTCAGTTGACAATGTGCTCAACCCCTAATTTTTGGTCTGTCTTCTCTTCTTCTTGAAAGCTTATCCATCTCTTTTACCAACTCTTCAGGTACGACAACATGAGTCCTTCTTTTCACAGTCATATTAATCTCTTTTGTCAAAATATAATTCTGTTTTTATGTTAATCAATTATGGGATTTTGTCAAGAGGCGAGAAGTTTGCTTGTCCAAATTATACCGGCACGAGGTGGCTAAAGTATGTATTGAAAAATACCTGAAAAGCTCCTCGATCTCTGCTCGTTGTCGAGCGTACTTTGATAAGAAAATGGGGAATTGGAAGAAGCTGAAAGCTTGGGAGAAGGCTCATAGCTTAGCGGTTGAAATCTACAAGAGTAATTAAGCTATCGATCTTTTTCTTCACTCACTATTAAGGCCTAAGATGCAAAAATATGGCATAAGGCGTGCAAAAATGTCTAAGTATTATAAGCTCTCAATATCTTAATTAAATAATCTTCTGGGCCGGACAGCGGCTAAAGATGTACAAATTTTGGCACCGGGAAGGAAACATAGAGGTAAAATCAAGTCCACTTGTTGTAAGCTGGCATAAAGATTGCCATTTACTAACACAAAAGTAAAGCTCTTAAAGCGAGAAATATTACTGAAAAGATGAACATTAGATCTCCGAGGAGAAAGCTTAATTCTCCCCGCTGCCGAAGCCCTATTTTCCTTGATCTTCCCAGCGTGGGGGCCACAGAAAATCTGATGCGCCTCTGACATAAAGGCAGGAGCTGCCCTGGTTCTAGCGGGATTGGCAGCTCAAGGACCCACAATAATAGAGGAGATTCACCACATTGATCGAGGTTACGAAGAACTTGAGGAAAATTTGTCTCGACTGGGAGCTAATATGGTTAGAATCAAGGAATAGAGATGCTCACCATACCGTGGCCTAAGGTGTACAAAAATGTTCGATGCCACAAAAACGTCCAAGTAATAATAAGCTCTCAACATCGTAATTAAATAACCTTCTGGGCGGGGCAGGTGCTGAAGATGTACAAACCTTGCTACCAGGAAGGAAGCATAGAGCTAAAACAAAGTCCAATTGTTTTTGGATAAACCCTTTATAAACATAAGCCATCCAGGATAACATCTCTGGATGGGTTATTTTTAAAAATAAGTTGGCATAAAGATTGCTATTTACGAATACAAGGTAGAAGTCTTCAAGCAAGAAATACTAGGGAAAAGATGAACATTGAATCTCCAAGGAAGGAGCTTAATTCTCCCCGTTGCCGAAGTTATCCGTCCAAAAAAGCAGTGACGCCCATGGTTTCGATATGAAACTATGGGCTTTTTTATTTGGAATTTACCCTGGATAAACAAAACCTATATTGGGGAGAAAAAAGGAAGTGAGATAGTGTATAGGTGTAACCGAGTGCCTATCTGGTGTGGAGGAAAGCTTCAAAGAAAAATCAAAAAAATAGACCATTCTCGTACCAGGAATCTTCTGCCGGGAGGACATGATTGAGCAAGGGCTTTTATAAAGTGATTTTTGATGTTCTACCCCACGCCATCTTAGTCCTGGACGAGGGGTTAAGAGTTGTGATGTCCAACCAAAGCTGTGACAATCTTCTCTTGAAGTCGGGCGGAGAAATAGAAGGTAGAAATCTTTTCGAGGTCATGCCCCACGAGGGCCTCCAGAATCAAGCCCGAGCGGTCCTACAAAACCGAGAAATTAGAACAAAGTTTGTCGAAATCCATTTGGATACAGAAAAAGATAGCTCAAAAATCCTAAAAGCCACTATAACTACGCTTCATATGGAAGATTCGGGGACTCGCCTCTGCCTCATCACCTTAGAAGATATCACCCAGCAGGTGCAACTTGAAGAACAACTGGTGCAGTCAGAGAAGTTAGCCGGGATGGGATTGTTAGCAGGGAGCATAGCTCATGAGGTGGGCAACCCGTTAAGTATTATGGCCTCAACTCTCCAGTATATAAAGAGTGTTCTCTCGGATTCTGGCAATCAAAACATTAGAGAGGGCATCGAAACCATTATGGATAACGTCCACCAGATGCATGTCCTGCTGCGCAGTCTCTCTGATTTTACCGGTTCAAAGCGGCCGCAATTTGAATCCTGTAATCTCCAGCACGTTCTCTCCCAACTGTTGACCTTTATTAGCAGAGAAGCTGAGACACACCACGTCAGTATCCAGCAAGAGTTTGACAACAACATCTCTAGCTGTGAGGTAGATCGCCGAGAGATGAGGCAAGCGTTTTTGAATGTTTTAAAAAATGCCATCGAGGCTATGCCTCAGGGAGGAAAGCTAGGTGTCAAGATGCACCCGGCCCCGAAGGATTCACCAGGGAATGAAGACAAGGTGTTGGTGGAGATTTCTGACACGGGGATGGGAATTAGTGAAACTGAGATGCAATATGTTTTCCGGCCCTTTTATTCGACAAAACCCAAAGGCACGGGTCTGGGACTTTGCTTCTGTCGACGGGTGGTGGAGGAACACGGAGGAGAAATCTCGCTAAAAAGTCGGGTGGGAGAGGGAACCACTTTTATGGTAGCCCTTCCTGTCAGACAGGGAAAGGAGGGACAGGTATGAACAGCAACCCAACCGTTCTGGTCATTGATGACGAACAGGGAGCACACCAGGCTCTTACCCGACTGTTAGAGTCAGAATTTTCTGTTCATCCGGCATACTCCGGGCCAGAGGGGCTTAAACAAGTGGATCTGATCATGCCTGATCTGATCCTGCTCGATATGAGGATGCCTGAGATGAGTGGCCTGACTGTCCTAAAGAAACTGAGGCAAAACGATAACAATATCCCGGTTATCATTCTCAGCGCCTATGGAAATGTGGGTTCGGCGGTTCAGGCGATAAAGCTGGGAGCAGCAGATTATATTGAAAAGCCCTTTGCAGATGGGAAACTCAGGCAAGCAATGAGGACAATCCTTAAGGGGAAGCAGGATATTGAGCAACTGTCGAGTCAGCTGGGTATTGTAGGAAAAAGCCCCCGAATCCAGGAGGTGTGGCGATTGGTTAAAAGGTATGGGTCCACCGATCTGCCGGTACTCCTTCAAGGGGAAACCGGCACCGGTAAGGAACTGTTTGCCAGAGCCTTGCACGAGATCAGCAAACGACACCAAGGGCCTTTTGTGCCCGTTGACTGTAGTGCACTTCCTGAATCCTTGGTGGAAAGCGAGATCTTCGGATACGAAAAGGGTGCCTTCACCGATGCTGAGAGGAGCAAGCCTGGACGACTGGAATGGGCTAATGGAGGAACTTTGCTGCTCGACGAGATTGGTAACCTTCCCTTAATATACCAGGCAAAGTTTTTGAGAGTCCTCCAGGAACAGCGATATGTTCCTCTGGGGGCGAGAAAAAGCAGGAGTCTGGATGTGCGGCTTGTCAGTGCCAGTAATACCGACCTCAAAAGAGCCACCCAGCACGGCAGCTTCCGAGAAGACCTTTACTACCGTATCAGTGGAGTGATTATCGAACTTCCTCCTTTAAGGGAGAGGGAAGGGGATATTGAAGTTATAGCCCGCTATTTTGTAGAAAAGTATGGAAGAAAATACCGTAAACCAACCTTGGAGATTTCAGACGAAGCTATGGGCCTTTTACTTTCCTATCATTGGCCAGGAAACGTCCGGGAACTAGAACACCTGATAGCTGGAGCAGTTATTCTTGCAAATCAGATCATCCTTCCCGAGCATCTTGCTCTGGGGCCTCGAAAAGAAATATTTACTTCTGGCGGTAACGGTACAAGAAGTATTAGGTTAGAACTAAAGTTTGGCTGTAATACTGACAAACCAATCGATTTAAAAAAAATCAAGAGAAAGCTAGCAGAAAGGGCTGAAAGACTCATTATCACTGAAGTGAAAAAGAAGGTCTCTTTGAATCAAACCGAACTGGCAAAGTTTCTCGGCTTAGATCCAAAAACTCTACGGAGTAAGATAAATAATGATTCTCATAGTAGATGATCAAGAAAGTATGTGTTGGGTTCTGTCCAAGGTTCTACGAGGAGCCGGTTTTTCCGTGGAAACCGCCGGGACTGCCAAAGAAGCTCTCTCCATAGCCACCAACAATAAAATCTTAGCTACTATCATAGACTATCGTCTGCCGGATAAGAATGGTTTTGACCTCTTCAGGGAGCTAAGAAACCGAAATCCAAAAATCCTGGGGGTACTCATCACCTCTTACGGTTCAAAGGAACTCCAGGAAAAAGCCCTTCGGCTTGGCTTCCACGCTTACTTTGATAAACCCTTCCAAAACCAAGCCCTCATCGCCGCTCTCCAGGCGTGCTTAAAAAACTCATAGGAAACTAACACCCGAAATTGGGGAATGAATTCCCTGATTTCCCCCTGTAGTGGCCAGAGTGAAATTCCCTAAATCCTATAATATAAGGGAATTATGATCTTCTTCCTAATTTGGCCAATCTGTTGCTAGGATTATTAGGTATCACAAAATTACCTTCATTGCCTCCTGCTGGGTACGGGAGGGTCTCCTGATCTACATCTACAAGGCATTTCAGCGGGAAGACCAGGAGACCCCGCTTGGTATTTTGTCGGAGGTCTGTAATGCATATAGATATAATTATTCACCGAAAGGGGGTGAGAACAAATGGCTACAGTGCAGAAATCCATGGATAGTGGTAGCATTGCTGAGGTGGTTGACCGCATCCTGGACAAGGGAGTCGTGATCGACGCGTGGGCAAGGATATCACTGGTCGGGATCGAAATTCTGGCTATCGAGGCACGTGTGGTGGTTGCTTCAGTAGACACTTTCCTGAAGTATGCTGAGGCTGTAGGACTGACCGCTGCGGCTGCGTAGGCTGCCTAATCTGAAAGCACAAGGAAATACCGAATCCCCTATGACAGCAGCGGCGGGTCTTCTGTCTCTGCTGCATAGGGGCCAGGGAAAAAGGACATTGCGTAGAAGACCTACGATGAGAAGAAAAAAAAATTCATTAAAAATAAAAAGGAGGATTTAAAAAGATGGGAAAGATAAGTGATGCCATGCAAAATGTGGTTGATGAGATTGGCTCATCAGCCGAGGCCCGAGGTACTGCTCTGCGAGAACTTTCAGAGGAGGCCAAGCAACTAATGAAAGATACCCACAATGCGATGAAAGATATTCACCGGATCAATGAAGCTCAAGCTAAGGATCTCCGAGACAGACTCTCTTCTGAGAGGAAAGCAGGTGTGGAGGAGACGCGAGGATTTATGGAGGATGTCGAGAAATTTATAGAAGGGATCAGAGTAAGAA
>Ga0307438_1000308_pt1 | contig 39427 bp, 47 predicted proteins | sample SalMarWE160110MG_FD_202144 | JGI IMG/M metagenome (GOLD analysis project Ga0307438, IMG submission 202144) | Salt marsh sediment microbial communities from the Plum Island Ecosystem LTER, Massachusetts, United States - WE1603-110 | ecosystem: Environmental > Aquatic > Marine > Intertidal zone >... | reverse complement strand
TAGTCTCGGTCAAAAGTCAAAACAATGCGATTTTCTCTACGTGCTCGTTTTAAAATATCCAAGTCTTTCGCTCCAGGTGTTTCTTCAATTACGCTTGCCACATTATGGCCAGCGTTTCTTAGTAGTTTAATGCTAAACAGAGGAAAATTCTCGTTTGCCAAAAAGTCCATCAAGTTACCTCACTCGAAATTGTATATAGAGACTCTTCGCGCATACAATCTGTGGCAAAAGCAAATACAGCCTGTAAACTCTCTGCTGTTAATGTTGGATAATTCTCAAGTACTTGTTGTTCTGTCCAGCCTTTAGCGAAAAGTCCTAAAATGAATTCTACAGATAGCCGCGTTCCCTTTACCACTGGCTTGCCGAGTAAAACCTCTGGATCTGAATGTATAAATTTTTTCCAATCAACATCCATCGTTTGCCCCCTCCTTTCAACAATTTTTATATTATATCATAAAATAATAGGAGTTGAAACTTCCGATAACCTTATCCCTCTCCCCTGAGAGGAAAGGGGTCACAATATACGAGCGACCAGCAACGAGCAATGAATTTATGGCGGACGCGGTTGCAACCAATTCGAACCGCCGGCGAAATCACTGCGCATATCAAAATATTCCCTACCCACCAACTCTATTTATATCAGAAACTATCCCAAAAAGCAACCCAACTGCGTTTGTTGGGGATGTCCTATCAACAAATAGCCAAAAGCTTAAACATCAATAGATGAAACGTATATGCTGTGTTATATGCTGAAAGCGCGCACTCTTTTCTTTTCAAGCCAAACACGGATGTTGAACTTGATTTATCTGACATATTATTAGGTTCCAATTATTTCATTCAAACCTTCAACAACTTGAGCCAATTCTTCTGGAGATGTCCTGCCAATCCTTTTGCCAATCCTTTCCATGGAAAGTGTTCGAATTTGGCTAATTTTGACCCATGAGGGCTCTGGTAAAATACCTGATTTTAACTCCAGAGTCAGCGGAAAGCCCGCGCGTTGAGGCTGACTTGTAATAGCCATTACTATAACCGTACCCGAACGCTCATTAAAAATATCCTGGCTTAGAATCAAAACAGGTCTCAAACCCGCTTGCTCACGGCCTCGCACAGGGTTTAAATCAGCCCAACGAATCTCACCCCTCAATATTTGGGCCATTCGCTTAACTCCTCAGACAGACCTTCTTCTGCCACTGCCTTTTCAAAGTCTGGATCGAGTTTAGCACACTCTCTGGCCAAACGGCTACGCTCCATCCGTTCCAGTTTTTCCTGTACAGCTCCCTGAATTGCTCGGCTGCGGTTTGGAAAAATATGATTTCTGACCAATCGATCCAAACGTTCAAGAGTGTTTTGATTTAAAGTAATGGCAATTTTTGTTGTGCCCATGATCCACCTCCTAGTATTACTATACATCATACCAAGAATACTGTCAAGCATGAAATTTTCTCCAAGAACCTAACGTTAGAGATGAGTTGTTCCTATAGAGCAGAGCGAAGCGGCGGGGGTTACGGTCAGCTGCATTGAATTGTTAGATGCCATCTATTCTCTTTTTTATTAAATTCGGACTTCTTTTGCCATGAATTACAGCCAGAACGATTATCCTTTCTTTTTCAACCAGATAGATTATTTTGTATGGGAACCTTTTAATGAGATGTTTTCTTGTTCCTCTATATTCTGGCGGACAAATCTCTGGATTTCTTTCAATGAATCTTAACCCTGCATCCACCTGTAAAAGAAAGTCGTACCCTAATCCTTGCCTTTTATTCTCCATACCAGGGGAAAGCTCCCTTTAAGTCATTTTCAGCTTCAGGCCTGACAATAGTTCTATATTTCATTTTTTGCTTACTATTCTCTTAAAAACGTCCTCCCATGGAGAGCCTAAATTAGGATTCTGGTGATACCTCTTCAACCTTTCATCAATTACCTTTTTTTCCTCTTCGGTTAATTCGACCCGGTCGGCTTGTGCAGCTATCGTATCCCAAATGTCTTCTACCAGTTGAATTCTCTCGGGGATTGATAAATTAAGAGTATCAGTTGCAGTTTGTTTCTTCATGATTCATATCTCCTTTTTCTTTCATTTTGCATCGGTTTGTTAAATCTTTATATTAAAATAATATTCGTATTTTTCACAGGGAATCACTTCACCGTTTGTAAAGCCGCCACGTTGTTGGCGGTCGGCTGCAGCGAGTTGTTAGGATTTCTTATTATTGAATTCTAAAAAAGGCACTCTATTTCCATCTTTGTCTTCCCAGAAGAATTTTTCTCCATTTTCACTTTTTACCAACTTCCGCAAAGAAGATGGATTTTTCTTTGCTTCTTCTGCCTCTTTTTCTAATTGTGCCAATTCCTTTTTTATTTTCTCCTGTGTAAATCCATAGAAAGTCATTTCCCAGAGACAATACCCGATAATATCTAATTCAGAATATTTCGAGAGATATTTTTGCTCAATCTCCATAGCGAGCCATTCTCCCCAATCTGTGAATTCAATGGCATATAATACTTCTTGATTGCCAACTTCATCGTCTTTGAAATGTTCTGGATCGCTTTCTTTATTTAAAGTACCATCTTTACCAGAAACATGAGCACAATATTCTTTGTCGTATTCATCAAATACATCCTCGATAACAATACACATTTTGGTTTCTACAGGTTCCAAAGTGCGTAACTCTTCAAAAACTCGTTTATATCCTTCAATATTCTTTTCTTGATCTAGATATAACTGCATAAAGGTAGAGTAAACATCATCCCACTTGTATTTGTCTATCAAATCTTTGAATTTCATAATGGGTTCCTCTATGAGTTATGTTCTGATCAATCTCATCTGGCGATAAGTTTATCACTTTTTTTCTCAATTCGCAATAGCGGAAGAAGAAGAATCTCACGCCAATCATCTGTCGAACCGTTCACACCATTGATTTCAAGCCCTTCGTCATCGTAGTATATCTCCAGCTTCTCATCGCAACAACCACATTTCAAAAGATATCGTGGCATTTTCTTTCCTGACCCCTCTTTGTGATAAACCCTGATTTGAGGATAACCGTCTGGTCTTGTGTAATAAAAGCGGTTGGTTCTTTTCAGTATGTTCATTTAACCCTCCATTTACCCAGTAGTAATACTTATCATCTTAACGGTCAAGGATCACCTACCGCAGGAATTAAACGCACTGAAATTATGGATTTAATCTTTACTTACTAAATTGCTCTAAACGTTGAATTCGCACAGAGCCCCTGCGGTCAGGTGCATGCTCAGGAAGAAACAAAAATCCCAACAAGTCCCGACGATAAGGATGAAATGATTATGATGAGGCTTTTTCTATGCGTTCTGCTATCCACACTTTAATGATGGATTGTCGAGGCACACCCAAACGTTTTGCTTCTTTATCTAATAAGTGGACCATCCACAGAGGGAAATCTACATTTACTCTTTTCTGTTCTTGTTCAGGTCTTCTGGCTTTTGACATATCCAGATATTTGGAAATATCCTTGCCATCATCAAACCTCTTGTCAAATTCGCTAGCTTTCATAAATATCAATCTCCTCCTTTCTGGATCGTCGTACCGAAATAATCCTTATCTTTTCAGCCCGATAGGCAATGACCCCTGACCAATGCTGTCCTGAAATCTTCCCAATTACCAAAAATCTTGATTCATCGCTGGTTCTTGCGGGAATCTCAATTAAATCAGGATCATTCCACAATGCTTGAGCTTCGCAAAAATCAATCCCGTGTTTTTTCTTATTGCTCTGGCTCTTTTGGGAATCGAATTCAAACTCCATGGTATAATAATTATACCATAACAGTATCTATTGTCAACCGAATATTCCCTTTTGATTCTAACGGGTCTGCGGATAAACGGCGGAAGAAACCGCAAACTTGCTTGCGGCGACTGAAGTCCGCTCCATCGTCAAAGCTGTGGCTCCCCGAGGTAGGTGCAGCGCCTTGTTGTCTTCCTTATCGACTGTGACACACACCTAGTTCTGAGGAGACTGTCCGAAGTTTCCTATCAAGAGTCCGGATCGAAGCCCCACACAAAACAGCCGAGGCAAGCAAATGTACATCAACATAGCCAAGCCCCCTTCCCATCAAATCATTGCTTTCCACGAATTGCAGTACCTCTTCGTGCTCAACTTGATCCACCATCGGCAATGAGTGCAACAACGACAATATCTCTGACCTGTTGGTGAGATTCCCACATGAGAGTTCCCCAATGATAAAAGGATGACACACAACATCACCTTTATTCAACAGCAATACCATCCGTGGATGGCTTTCTCGCAGGTGAGACACCCACACAGAAGTATCAACGAGAACCATGCAATCTATCCCCTGATCTTCTGCGACGTATTGCTCTCAGTCTCTTCTCAGTCCCCCCAAGTTTCGCTAGCCTTCTGCTGCTTTCGCGGCTGATCAGAGCTTCCAAGCCAAGTCTGACCAGAGAGGTCTTCTCTTTGATACCCGTCAATTTCGAAGCTTTATCAATCAGTTTGTCTTCAATGTTCAAGGTTGTTCTCATGGTCCACACCTCCAAATATATGCAATAATATATGTATCATTATGCATCATTAATGCATATTTGTCAAGTACCACGGCAATTCATCCCCACGAATAAATTCGGGGCTTTTCTTGCCTGGGATTTTATAACTTACTCTCACCTCCTTTAAATAGAGCCCAATTTCACATAACTTAAAACAACCGAACTAGTTCGTTTATGCCTGATTCTAGGTGAAGCATCAGATTCTAACTTTTTTGTTATTGTCACTTTAGGGGAATTAAGGACGCATCTGTTGTTAATCTTATCGGACCTCCTTTTCTTCGCTTTGCTCCTCCAAAAAAAATATCCAGCTGGTTTTTTGAGAACTTTGGCTATTTTGACCAGGGTTTTTATAGATGGCAGTGATGCTCCGGTTTCATAGCGAGAGATGCTTTTTTGTTTGGAATTGATTCTTTGGGCAAGTTGAGTTTGGGTTAGACCGAGTTCTATGCGGTAGCTCATTCTTCCTCCATTGGAGGCGCTCGTTAATAATTCAGAACTGAGAACTAAGAATTAAGAAAAAAAACTTTTTGGTAAATCTCAGTTCTCAATGCTTAGTTCTTAATTCTATTCACACTCTGGCGGACGCGGTTGCAACCAATTGCGATGCCGACCTTCTACTTGGTAAGTTTTCACCAGAAATTCTCCCACCAATTCAAAATCATCACAACAACATGCGCATAGGATGAAGAGTTCGATCGAAAGGGTTGAATACAAGTCCCAGAATCTCTAGGGTCACTACGCCCAACAACGCTTCGTCACCTTCTTCGCCCAAAATTACTGGTGTGTGAGCTTCCCCTTGCGGGAAGGTAATAAAGACTTCTGATACAGACCTTTCAACCGTTGTCCCATCAGCTAGTGTAAATGATAACTTTCGTTTAGGCTTCAATCCAACCGCTTCCCACGCTGTTTTGGGTAAAAGAGAATAGGTTGCTCCACTGTCTACAAGGAACTTTACATTTTTCTGTTTACCTGAAGGTCCTTTCACTTGGCCCTCAATATAAGTAACACCCATAATTCTGTCTCCTTTCTTTATTACAAGTTTTTATTATTTAAATTCCATCTAACGGGCCTGCGGACAAGCGGCAGAAGCGCATGCGAGCTTGCTCGCAGGAGCGACTATTCGCTTCAGCCATTTGAATCAACCACTGTTACAATTCATTCAGGGAAAGGCGATAAAGATAGAACAGTAATGTTGCCGAAAAATATTAAGCCGGATTTAAAAGAACATATCAGTCTTTGTAAAGATCAATATTTGGCGGATAAAAGAAATTGTCGAAGGCAATTCGGAGAAATCTTTGATTTCCCTTTTATCCACTGTTAGACGATAGCGCGAACGAAGGGACATATTTAATCACTTTTCCCAGATTCCGGTATTCCTATCCATTTTGGGGTTTTAGTCATATATTCCCGATATTCATTCCCAAATTTCTCGAGACACATGCGTTCCTCGGTAATTATCAAAATGTGTTGCAGGATTATGAATACCATTGCTATCAACAGAAAAATCCAGGAAGCGCAGGCTATGCCCATGCCGATGTATATCAAGAACCAGCCAACGTACATAGGGTTTCTTGAAATGCGAAAGACCCCTTTAGTGACTGGTTTATCCGCCGGCGTAGTAGCAAAATTTACCACTGCTATGGTGAGAAAAATCATACCCACCAAATAAATAAACAATCCAGCATAGAGCCATGCCGTGCTTAGTTCCAGCGGCAAGAAAATAGTATAAATAAATGATGCAAAAATAGTTACCATTAGGATAGTGAGAAAGTTCTTCTCCTTTTTATTATATTGGGGCCAAATGAACAGTGCCGAGTCTTTAGCAATCAAAGAAGCTAGACCATAATTTATTAAAAGAAAAGGAAGGATAAAAATCCAGGCGTTCCATAAACCTATTTGAAAAGCTGGTATAAGTGACATTTTTCTCACCTATTAATTTATTGTTTTTATTGAATTTTTTGTTCATATCTCGCTCCACTTTATTAGAAAATATCTGGGTACACGTTTCATATAATCCTCATACTCTTGTCCGAATCTCTCTATATTCAGCTTTTCTTCATTTAGTACACCAAAATGACTCGGGGTAACGTATAAAACGAAGTAAACCCACAACACTATATACATAAGTGATGATGGGTTCCATCCAACTACAATCGTGCCGAGGAGACAAATTACACCTGCTAGGACATGAGAGTGTCTGCTGACCTTATAGATACCCCAATCCACAACAGTTTTCTTTTTCTCGGGATGCTCTCTCATAGCGATGTAGCCTAGGGCAAAAACTACTTCTCCAAACACAGTAATGGCAATCCCAATCCAGAAAGCCAGATTAATACTAAAGGTGACAAACCACGTCAATATCCATCCTACCATGAGAGCTGTCCAAAAAGCTATCATCCAAGCCTTACTTGGCCCCGGACCACTCATCCTCTTCGCTCTTATGATTCCAAAAAGAAGCCAACTGATAACAAACCATGAGATGTTCACAAAGAAGAGCCTAAAATACCAGGTCGTTTCCATCATTTTTCATTCGCTCCTTGCTTAAATAACGATTATCCTTTGTTTTATATTTTGCCCCGAAGTGAGCATTTTGTCTGAACGTTCCCAGCATATACGACGTTGCGACCGAAGGGAGCACTGTCTCAAAGGGCAAGGCCGATAGCCCGCAGCGTATATGCTGTTATATGCTGAAAGCGCACACTCTTTTCAAGCGAAACACGGACGTTGAGCTTGATTTATCTAACGGCTACGAGCTCGGTCGCCGCCAATAATGCGGGGCAACGGAACTCCAAATAATCTCTGAGTTTATTGCGGGGTAGAACCTTCCAGATTTCTACGGCGTTGTTGGGGTCTGGCTGCAGCGCTTTGTTAGGCAATCTTTAATTTTTTTGACAATTAACTCTTTTTCTCTATGCAATGAATTCTCTTACCAAAGCTAGAAAAATCGTTTACCACATTCCGGACACTCCTCTGCCGCGTCACTCAGAATGGGAACACCACAGTTCTTACACCATCCAAAGATTTCCTGCATCGGATTAATCTCGAATTCCTCAATTTTTTCTTCTAAGATATTGAACATTAGAGAAAAACTGATAGGTAAACGCAAGATCATCTGCGCCCACATATAATGTTTATTCCAGTCTTCATCCATTATGTGTAGAGTATATTCTTCTGATATCTGATAGTAATCTGATTTAAAGATAAAGACATCCACGATAACATCAGCCAGTGCTGTGGCGTCTAAATAAACTCGATCATCATCTAAATTATAAGCATCTTCAACACTAATTTTCTCAGGATTTTCAATATAGCTGACTTCAGGGTTCTCTAACTCTGTGGTGGATGAAAGTAAATTCTCTATCCATTTGTCTGATGATTTTATAAAGATACTTCTGTTTTCTCCAAACCAATCATCTATCGAAAATGATTTATATTGTCCCTGTCTTAATTCCCCTAGCATCTCTTTGGTTACTCTTTCTAAATGAGGCACTATTTGATCATCGAGGAACTCCTTCAAATTCGTATACAAACGTACTGATTCTGGCGCAAGGTTGTGCTTCACAAGATCATCCGTGAGGTCTGGATGAAGTCGTCGCTTATTCTTATGGCCGAAGTCTTTATGATTGTTAGTAATGAGGAAAGTTATTGAATTACTGTTCGCCACCTTAGTCAGAATTACCTCCCAGAAGAGGGTATCTCTGTACCCTTTGTCTGACTTGCGGAACGGCTTCCGAATGGCAAGGGCTCTGGATACAATGCTACTATGCGGAATGTCGGAGTGTGCAATTACATCTACGCCTAATTCAACAAACCTTGAGTGCAAAGCCTTTTCGTATTCCGTACAGAGTATTTCCATATCTGGAATATAGGAACCAAGTTTCAGGTTTGGAACCAGCCTGTCTATTTCTTTTGCACTCGAGATATGTTTTGAGAGTTCTTTCTTGAATAAGTTTTTTGTTTCCAAAACTACTATTTCGGGCACCACTAGGGTTGATTGTCCAAGTTTGATATGCCTTTCGAGAACGGTGAAGTGTGGCCCTTCCAAATACCAGTTGCCAAATAATATGTTTGTATCCAAAACGACGTACATTTAGAGCACCTGCTTATAGATAATAATCATTGGATTCGGCAAATTTGTCTAACGCCCGAAATCAGTGGCGGCGTCAGCCATCCGCTGGATTGACTGGTTACGTGCTAATTGAAGATGTCGTTTCAAATTGGCTCGACATCCCAAGGTCGGCAGTACTTTGCGGTGCCTTTGAAATAGAGGTAGCCGTTTTTGCCCACCGAACTAACAATAAGTTTTTGCGGCATATCATCACGGGAACCGATGTATTTAACCTCGGTTACCGCTTTGATTCGATTTTTTTCAACGGTGGCAAAGGATTCCAATTCAAGGACATCTCCAATTTCAGCACTTAGAACACGGAAGGACTTCCCTTCCGTATTTATGCCCAAGGAATTTGCAAGTTCTTTTTGTTTTTCCGTAGGTTGACGTAATTGGTGCATGGCTAAATCTCTTTAAGTATTTGTCCTTGCTATTCTCTTATTAGAAATCCCTTTAATAATTCTAATTTAACCTTTTCCCCAACCCCTATAACACTTTGAAATGACTCCTTAATTCTCATCCCACCATATTCTCTACGCCAACGGTAATAAGTCTGCTCGGTTGCTCCAATCTTTCTGGCAGCTTCACCTACGGTAGATCCTTGACTGAGAAGAATCTCCACTTCCCGGAGCTTCTTGATGATTCTCTCTGGCGTGTAGCTTCTTCTGGCCATTTGCATCCCCCCTTTTTTCGATCCCTCTTCTAGCATAATAACTGGACCGATTCTAGGGGGGCAGGTCAAGCCAGTTTGGGCAAAGCGAGCTTGACGAGCGAAGCCGGAAAGCCGTAGTTAGGCACTGTGGCCAATTTTAAATGCTGTTTATATCTAATAAATCATTTAGTATTTTTTTACACTTTTCTTTTAATCTTAATAGTCTATCCTTTCCCTTCAAACCTAATTCTCTATAAATGACATCACAATCAGATGAATGAGCCGCTTTATTTCGGGCACGATTAATTCTTCTTGCCGTTCCTTTCCAATCATCATCAATTTTTTCTACTGCCTCTAGCCATTCATCAGTTACTGATCTATAATTAATTTTCTTATTGGTGATTATATCATAATCTAGGTTTGGCATATAAACAGCACCTGGTTTTTCAACACATTCAGGATGCAACTTTTTATAATAATCTTGTTCATATTTCATTAATTTCGAATAGAATTCTGGACTATCCTCTTTTATAAACTTCAAAAACTCAAATGACCATCTTATACGGCGATCAACACTTTTTGCCTTTAATGTTTTTTGAGTTTTTTTTATCTTTTCGATCAATTCTATACAGTTATCGAATCCTCGTGGTAGCAAATAATCTCGGAGATCTAAATCATCAACGATGAAACGTGATAAACCTAGGCCAGTTATTAGAATTTCTCTAATGCTAAAATCAATAATTAACCACGTTTGAATTACAATAATTCTTGGATTATCGTTATTATCAATTGTGGTTTTACTTTCTTTTACTAAATCTTCGAATATTAAAAAACCTTCTTGTGTTGTGTATAACGGATTCTTTTCACACATTCTATTCCTCTATTTAATAGGGACAGCGCCCATTTATTGATTCTTACGAAATCTCCCGCGAGACAAATCCTTTAGTTGCCGCCCAAGCAGCCCCTCCATTCTGCTTATAAAACCATCTTTATCTTCAAAAATATATTGCTGATAATTTCCCCTCTGAGTAATATGATGAGGAAAACCTATTACTACAACTCTTGATATGCGTGGCATGCCAAAAGAAGCTTACATAGAGCGACTCAATCTGTCAATCATGATAGGCGCTGTCCCTATTTTTTCTACTGAGGAGTTCTCGAGCTGATACGTTGCATTCGTGTTTCATAGGAACCCTAAACTAGAATATGTTTATTTCTCCTCAAATCCCTCTAATTGTTTCTTCAGTTCAGTGCCTACATCGATTCGCTGGTCCATTATCTTCGATAAGAGCTCAAGAAAGACTGTGTACCTTACGGAAAAGAAACCCACAAAGAGATTTTCTGCTAGGATATTCGCAACCTCATCTTTTTCAACACCAAAGGCTCGCTCAAAAATGTATTGGTACATGAGCGACCATGATTCGCCGTACTTCTCTTTCCCAATCATTTGGTCTATTTGTAGGAAAACCGTCTCCTCGCATTCCTCGTAGCCAAAAACCTTAAAAACTACATTTCTCATATGCTCTTCCGGTATGTTGCCAAACGACAGCAGCTTTTTGATATCTTTGTTCACCATGAAAAAAGCTACAAAATACCTTGCCAACAGTCTGAAGAGAATGAAGATTCCCTCCCTATCTAGACGGTTAGAGAGTTCTCTGAAATAATTGATGCTCGTCGGAAGTTTTAAAAAAAGAAATTTCTCTATTAGAACAGTTATGCTCGCCAGCATTGCTGATATCATATCCCTCTCAAGGGGCTCCATATACGCAGAATAAACTCTACTAACGAGTTCATCTCTAACCTCAAGAACTGCGCGTTTTTTCAGCCTCTTGAAAGCCATTCACGTTTCTCCCTTCCTCGATCTTCTCGTTGGCACTAATCAGCAGTAGTTATTGAAGTCACTGCCTTATTCTCTCATATATCTCTTTCAATTAATAAGGACGGCGACCATTTATTGATTCTCACTCATAGAACATTAAATCCATATCTTCAGTAAGTCTCTTCGAGTATAATCTCTAGGCCACCCTAGATATCGTCTGAAATCATTCTTATCTTCAAAAAGACGTTCCCAATAATTTCTCCTCTGAGTAGCATGACGAGGGGAAACCTGTTGCCCGGCTCTCGATAGTCGTGGTATATCACAAATTTATGTGCAACGATCAATCTGTCAATAAAAATGGTTGCTATCCCTATTTTTCCTAGTTTTGTGTCAGATGCACTAAATTAACCAGGTCAATTATATTCAGCAATCATTGAAAAATTAATCTTAAACTGTCTTATCGCTGCCCACCAATCTCTATACACTCGAATTGTCACCTTACGAACTCTCGGAGCATATCCCGTCATCTTTAATTTTTCATGTAGTCTAAATCCCGAATCGAGTATGTCGCATGCAATTTGATATCTCTTGCGAGTCGGTATTTTATGAGGATCAATAAATCCCCGTGTTATATTATTCGGAACACTCGTTGCGTTGTTTTTCCACCAAAATTCCTCGGTTGGATTTGTCGGTAATATTCTTCCGTTTTGATAGTCGCCAAGCCATAGCTCGAACACCGCAACACAATTTTCGAAAAGAACTGAAGAAATCGCACTAAAATCCAGATCCGAACTGTCGTTGAAAGGTCGACCATAGTCATCACCTGGTGCAAGTGAGTACCCGATTCGAGCACTCCCAATTAGGGTGATTTCTTTAGCGTGGATTTCGATTGCTCGAGCTAACCATCCACGAATCGCTTCGTACAGCAAAGGACACTCACGAAAACAATAAGGGATGCCCTCGCTTAGCCACTGCTGGACAATACCGAATTTTTCGGAATCTGTGACACTCTTTGCCATGGTGCGTAATTCTTCTGGACACGGGTAAATATTTTTTAACCGCTTACCATCCTCAGATATTATGAAGGGCCGCATAAACACCACCTCCGTCTAATAACTCATATACTCCTTGCTCGGAATGTCGCTGGTACAGTTTTATGAGATGTTGAGCACGGCGTGAAATTTGTCTTCTTCGAGACAATGGTGCTTGTCGTGGCTCCGGATACTTTAGGCGCGCAATTAATGCTGCTGCCTCGTAGAAAGTTAAAAAACTAGAATTTAAATCAAGCCGTCGGCAAGCTTGGTTGAGGCCGTTCATTCTCCAACCTAAGTAAGCGATACGTAGATATACAGCCAGGAGTTCTTCTTTAGAGATAACGTATGTGACTAAAGTTGCTAGAAGCATCTCTTTTATTTTACGCCTGAAAGTCCGCTCGTACCGCCCCGTGAGGATACGAACGGTTTGCATTTCGATCGTACTCGCCCCTTCACAAACACCCCATGCTAAGCGCCTCCATAGCACTCGGCAGATTGCAATAAGATCAATGCCATTGTGCCCAAAGTATCTGTGATCTTCCCCCGAAATTAATAACCTCGAAAGAAAAGGAGACACCGAATTATCGTCATCAGTGAGATAATGTTTATATTCTAGATCTAAACTTTGTTTCAAAGAACTCCAATCTTTACGAAGGAGTAAACGAGCTATTTGAGGCAAGAATCTTGACATACTTAAACTCCCATTTGAGTAGGAACCTAACATTATAATAAACACCACAACTAACTAAAATTCATATTCCCTATATGAGGAATAAAAAATGCCTATTAAAAGGCATTGAGAGCATTTTACTTTGCACCTAGGTAAACTAAAATCTTTATAATTCAGATTCAATAACAACAGTCAACTTATCACTCTCAGTATCATGTTTTAATATTGCATAATTTTCAATGTGTCCGTCTTCCATTTTGACCCCAATATAATTATTTGGTAAAAATAATACTTCAATGACAAACCAACAAGTAGCTCCTAAAACCGGTTTATTCCTGAACAATTTTTTCTGTATTTTTTCAATCTTTTGAATTAACACAGTTTTTTTATCATTAACTTCTTTTGATAAAGCTGATAAATTAAACCACTTCTCACATAAGTTAAATTTATTGACACCGAACAATTCTTCAATTTTCATTACAACACCTCATATCTATTTATAAGTTCCTTCCGATTACCACTAATAAAAAATTTAAGTTTCAGCTTTTCTATAAACCTCGTCAATCTTTCCCTGTAATTCAATCGTTAACCTAATAGCTTTTGCCATTTTCATGTAATGGTTAATTTCATCAAGAGAGAGTTTTCGACCTTTTCTGTCCTTCAGATATTTCTCCATCACCTGATAGGCTCCGATTCGATAGTCCCAGATTTCTTTTGATATGCCCTCAAAATACTGCTCCTTCTTTATAAAAACTCTCTGACTTCCTTCATTATAGAAAACCTTCCCCACCGTATTGGAACCGCCTTTTGGAAAGCCTATCTTGGTCTCCTCAAGAACGGGAGCTTTAAGCAAATGAAGATCAGCCAGTTCTTTCCCAAAATTGCTTAATTTCTGGAACAATTCAATATTCGGAGGTAATGGAATCCTCGGAAAATCTATTTTAAGAAATTCTTCGTAGCGCTTTCGGTAGATGGAAGAATAAAGAATAGCGTAGATATAATAGAAAACCGCCCGTGGGGATGGTTCTATACCTAAGGACGCTCTCATAACTTGTAAAAATTCAGAGGTGAAATTTGGGATGGGCTGTGCTTTAAGGATTTTATTGTTAAATAACTGTGCTTCATTTTGATTAGGATAGAGGTAGAGAGGGAAGAAGTATCCTGTCTCTTTAGTTCTTATCGATATATAGCACCTATCACCGATATTCTGTGTAACAAACGCATGACCAAAAGGTGATGTAGATAGTAATCTGGAGGTCACCAGAGCTAAGTTATCTTTCGTCAAGTGTTTCATAATTTCGTCGTGTGGCCTTCGAAGAAACTCGCAGTAATAAGTAAACCTTATATCAAAAGGACGATATGCATATGAGACGATATTTCTACGAGAAAACGTCTCTCCTTTTCTAAATAGCTCTTCCCTACGAGTTCGTATGTTCCAGCCACTCGTTGGTCTTAAATCATGATAGACCTCTAAGTCCCTCATAGTAATTTTAGGATCGAAGATGTTCAAAAATACTTTAACTTTCTCTTCGCGAGTAAAACCAACTAGCCTGTCATCCTTTCCAGTTTCAACCCCACTTGACCACTTCTTAAAAATCTTCGTTACCTTCCAGAACTTCTCATACTCAGATTGTAATGCAAAATCCTTTGGAATAAAGAAGTAGTAAGAAGCAATAGGTTTAAGTTCCTGCCAGTCAGTCGTTTGCACGTCATTCCCAAAAAGGTATGCATGCTTCTCCTCTCTTAGTCCCCAGAGATCAGCATAATAAATTTTTTTCTCTTTGTGCGGCTTTTCCAATTTCACGTATAGAACAATGGCAACCCCTTGCTGGATGTCAAAGACATTTTCATCTTTGCCGTCTTCGGGTGTCTTCTCACCAATTCTTGAAGAACCGTGAAGATTCAAAATGTATATCTCATCAAAGGTCTCTAGAAGCTTTCTTCTCATCCCTCGATGGATTACACCAGAAAGATAGGAGTTATTGGTAATGAATCCCAAGATTCCTTTTCCCGCCTGAGCTATCTTCCAATGGGCAAATCGAATGAACTTTATATAATCATCTGAAAGTGGCTGAATATTTCGCTCTTTCCTCACATCTTCTTTATAATCATACATCAAGTCTTCAATAAACTCTGACTTATTTTCTGAACTAACTGAATAGGGAGGATTGCCAAGGACAACAAGAATTGGAACTTTTTCCTTTATTCTCTTTGCTTCCTGAGCTTCTTTGGTAAGGTCAATTAGAAAACTTGTTTGCTTTGGGTCTTTCATTTCAAGGGTGTTCGTCAGGTAAAACTGAAACCGTTTATCCTCTTTGAAGCGATAACCCATATCTTCCAAAACCATAGAAACCTTAAAATGTCCCACAGTATATGGGGCCACAAGAATTTCAAAGGCGTGGAAATGCGGCAAGATATGTTCTTCTATGTAAGATGTAATGAGTCCTTCTTTCTTCTTTTCTTCTAACTCCTTCTGGATCTGCTTGATTGCCTGTACTATAAATGTGAGAGTCCCTGCCGCTGGATCAAGAAGAGTAACATCATTTGTGGCAAGCCCTTCACTTTTTCTAAATTTTTCTTTCAAAAGCTTATGAATAGACCTAACAATATACGAAACTACAGGTAATGGAGTATAATATACCCCTAATCGTTGTCTCTCCTCTGGATTATAAGTAGCAAGAAAGGTCTCATAGAAATGAATTACAGGATCTTCCTCCCATCGAGTTGTTTTGAATTCTTTTAGTATCGATGAAATATCCGCTTTTTCAAGTATCTGGCTTATATCATCCACAATCCAAGTCAACGATTCAGGAAAATGAGGCCCTGTCATAGAATAGAATATCTCTTTGAGTAAAGGCAGACTTTCAGGAATGAATTTCCAAGCAGTTTCTCTCTTGAATCCATTTTGGACTTTCATTCTTGCAGCAAAGAGACCATAGGTGATAGTCTGAGCATAAATGTCGGCAAATCTCTCCTTTGTCAAAGTCTCTATAAGTTCTTCCCGAAAAGCTTTGTAATATCTTGTTACTTCCTCATTTTCTCGTGAAAGCTCTTCTTGTAGGATATGCTCAAGAAATCGAGTTCGCTTTGCAAGTTCAACAGAGAGGTCGGATGATTTCTGAATCTTGGGTGTAGAAAAAGAGAAGAATTTTTGTAGTAGTTCATAAAATAAATCTAACTTTTCGGGAACGGGAGGATACTTCACTCTTTGTAAGGTAAACTGGCGACCTACTTCCACATCATCTATGAGATCACCATGTCTATATAGCCTGAACTGTAAGAAATTAGTTAGAATAAGGTTTGGTAAAGAATTCCGATATCTCTTGAGCTGTTCAGATTCTTCAACCTCTCTAAGGTTAGCATCCGGTAGTTTGGCTTCAATGTATCCGATGATCTCGTCATTCTTACCAATGCGAAAATCAGGAATTCCTGCCTCTGTTCTTTTAGGTAGGACAAGGACGCTTGCTCCCGCTTGGATTCGGAAAAGTTTAGAACACTCTTCAATCAGCTTTTCAAGTGATGAATAAAAGCTTTCTTCTCTAAAATCACCACCTGTGTAGATTTTATGAATTTCCTTGAAGTAGGCGATAAGGACTCTCTCTAATTTAACTCTTTCTGTCTTGTTCATATCTTTTATACCTCACTCTAGTCACCGTTTCGGATAATTGTGAAGCCAGAACGGTTTGGACGAACGAAGTGAGCAACCGTTTGTCCCTATTTAACTAATCGTCATTTCTATGCTTAGGTAGTCTTTGAATTATATCACATAGTTCTTGTAAATCTCGTTCACTAACTAGAATTTCATTAAATATTTGACCTGAAATTTTTTCGAATTCTCTTGAGTTAACAGGTGAAAATTTTGACGCAATCAAAAAGTTGTACTTACTTAGATATCTCACTCTTAATTCTGCACCACTTGTGTCTACGACATTTCCATTGATAACTGCTGCACCATCGTCATAGCACGTTCTGGTTATAGGAGTTTGATCAAACAAACCATATTCTTCCCATGCATAACCAAAATTACTAACGAATCTGTCAATATCTTCTTCGGTAGTTTCACGAACTCCAACTGGTTTATCACGATTAACTTCTACATATACAAAGCATTTATAATAAGCGTTACTATGGAAAACGGCAACTTTGTCTATATCAAGTTCATATCTATCCAGTAAACAACGAGTTTCACTAAGCCTTTGAAGTTTTTTGATCCACAAGCCCCTCATATCTCGCCACCACCAAATGGGATCAGTGGTGGTACCGTAACCGATACTTTTTTCAAAAAACAATGGTTGCTTTAAAAGTAAATCTAGTCTGTCTAAAGCCTCCTTAGATTTTTTAAACCAATGTAATCCTCTTATTCCTGGGAAAGCTTTAGCAATTCTGTAAGCAAAGAAATCAGTTGGTGCAACTGAAATGGTATGATTACCAAATTCATCAACTACTACACCATATTCTATGTATTTTGATTTACAAGGTTTATGCTTAACTGTTTTAGTTTTATTCTCTACAGATGGCTCGGAAATTGAGCTTATTGAGGTATCTTTTTCAAGAGTCGATTCTTTTTGCTCAGTTTCTCTGCAATATTTTTGTACTTGTCTTCTTATTTTATTGCAAAATGGGCCCAATGCGGATAGTAAGTTTTCATCTTTTTCTTGTGGTTCATATTGACCAGGTTGTATTCCTAGTAAATCGGTTGGGAGATGAAGATCATTTGAATTCTTAGGAATTACAAAGAATACCTTATCTTTGCCTAGTCTGCTAATAAAGAGACCAAATTCAAATATTATATTATCTCTAACGGTTCCAAGTATGTTATCTCGAATTTGTGTTATATCATCGGGTTGGAAAACAAAGATTGCAAAGTCAAATTTTTCAACAGCTTTTAATAAGTTATCTAGAGCATTTCCTGATAGATTAAAGATTCCTTGATTCCAGACAGTGCATAAAGCATCGTCTTCAAGATTCTCCTGGATTGCACGTGCTATCTTTAATGCCTCAACTGAAGAACCAATAAACATTTCGGGTTTCATATGAGTCTTTCACCTTATGACAAGCTAACGACGACGCTTGAGCCGCACGTGTGAAGGCTTGCACAACCTACCTCACCATATCCCCGACAATCTGAAACGACCGCCAATACAACAGAGTACCGATAGGCGCGGGTCGGCTCCAAGCACGTGTTAGCCCGCTTTTACTCAGACTTGACCAGCCTTCTCGGACCGAGTTTCTCACGCAACGTTGCCCTCACATCTGGGTGATGCAAGATAGATAGGATCGTTGGTGAACATGGAGCAAAATCTGTATCTGTCACTTCAATCCAGTTGTTGCCAGGATGTTCCCCTTTAACGTCTATCCATGGGCCTTTCTGCGAACCTATAAATGACCTATTTGCGAAACAGTATGAGCCGTCTACCAAACTTGCTTCCAGACGTGCACGGTATTTCTTCCATTTACCAAGCACTTGTATGGTCAGTTTCTGATCGCTCTCGCTTGTCACCAGCGTTAACTTCGCAGACCAGTCTTTTGGAAAACCAAGCCTCCCTTCCGTCGATTCTCGGCATTTCGTGACTGCCCTATCACCACCAGCGATATATGCTTCAGCGACCACATCTAGCACTGTTCTGTCAATATCTTCCTTCAGACTGAGGTCAAAAAGATCGTTCCAAGTCTCCAAAGCTAATGACACGACATCCGTGTTCAGTACCAGCTTAATGCTCTGCGCACAAGTAAATTGCTCAAACCAAATTGAGGCCGGAATGTCCGGCGGCTCATCTCGATATAGTCGACAACAGGCAACGCCATTTGCTTTTGCCTTCTTGAGGGCTGGTTCAGTGAACCCTGAGCTGCTGTATATCACGCCTGTGCTTGCTCCTGTGGAACGAATCTCACCGCAGAATGTTTCTATGTCTCCGATGTCCAGCTTTCTCGTATGATCTTTACAGCTCACCAAAATTGATAACGGCCAGTGCCCACTAAGCTTTGCGTTGACCCAGACGTCGCACTGCCGGGGTGTTCCCGTGTCACGATCTAGGACTTCATGATCGAAAATGACTTTTGCTGAGGGATCGAGAGCTTTAATAAAGGCGAATACGGCTTTCTCAAATTCACGACCAGCTCTTGGCATCTCTCCTTCCTTAACATCCTATCGTATCCCGCGCAAAGCGGGCTAACATGTATTAGCTGCTTTTTTCCATTATTATTTTCACATAGTTGTATTCATCTATTTTCTTCGCAATTATTGAACCTGGTTGTAATTTTTCTTTCAGCCTATAATCGTTAATGATTTTTTGAATCCCTTTTAGGTATTTTATGTAATGTTCGGTCTTTTCCCCATTAGAAATTCCTCTAATCAATTCCTTGTTCAAACGTTTTCGTATTTTTGTATCCCACATCACGAATAATTTTGAATTCAAAAGACTAAGTGCTTTACTTGCTCCAGTTTGCCCCATCAATTTTTTAAATTTAGAAAATACACGTTGAACAATTAGAAAATCGTTCCGACTTGCATCCTCAATGGAGGAGTTTTCGAGTTTTTTCAGATTTTCTTCACATTCTTTTATAACTTTTCCCACATTCTCGAAATTCAGTTTTTTTGTTTCACGTGCTGCAAAGTTCCAAGTATATAGCAACAATAGGGTTCCCTTTAGGGTATTCTCATTGTTATACCAATTATTGACGTCTTCATCTCTTGCCTTCTTTATTAATTCCATTGCAAGTTCATAGCAAAATGAGCGAGGCTCATTGAGAAAATCTTCTGATGGGTCATAAAACCGTATATACAGGTTGTCCATTTTACTCATGCAGCTAACGGTGCTCTTCAGCCGCAACGTTTAGCTCTCGCCTGTGGGAGCCTTATTGGAGCTCCCAACTTACAGGTTTTAATGAATAGGAGGATCGCACCAATGCATGTCAAATACGTAAAGTCCACGTCTCCAGAAGACAAATCAAACGATACTGTCATGCCATGGCCAAATTTGTGATTTCTTAGATTGTTAATTGCTTTGAGCACTGATATTACCTCACCTTGTAAGGCATTAGTCTGACGAACATAATTAAGAACAGATCCGAATGTAGCATTTGGCTTCTTGAAGACTTCCTTAGCCACAGACTCCATGGAATCGAAAATGTTTGTACATGCATCTCGATCGCGGCGTGGCTGGTCGTCAAACGCTTCCCTTGCAGCATTCAGCAATGCTAATGCCGCAGCAAAGCGGGGCTCTCTCAATTCTGTGATTGCAGCAACTACCACGGATTGTGCCAGAGATGGAAGGTGTCTTTCAAGCCGCCCCTCCTCTGTCAGCTTCCAGACCACACCATAACCAGCCAATATCCGATTCACGCCTGAGCGATATTCGTGACCGACTTCTGCCTTAGTAAATTCTGGCCACAACCGACAGATTACATCATAAACCCTCTGCCAATCAGCCTTGGCAAAGTCACGCCCCGCCGCATATCTGAATCCACTGTAGGGCTGTCCAGAAGCTCTTTCGCCTAAGCTCTGGCAGACTATGCGGTACATAATACCATCGTTCAAAGGAGGAGAATTGTGCTCAGCAAGATGAAAAAATAAGTCAATGAGCTCTTGTCTCATCCCGGTAGGAGCATCCGAATCAATGTCTCGGACGGGCCGCTCCACTTTGTCAGAAGCTGAAAACTCTCTGAAATTGCTCACCTTTATACCTCAAAATAAAAACGTTCAGAAAGTTGAAAAAGTTTTCCTGGGATCCTATTGATACATCTTATCATTAGCTTTAACGTATTGTTACACAAAGTTCTGCCATACAGACAAGGTATCAATACACAACCAGTAGATAGGTCAACAGATCGTTACTGGGGAACCATTTAATAGAAATAAAAGAAGCAGAATTAGGAACACATCCTCTCTTTAGTCTTGCTAGACCTCCCTCTTCATTCTATTCATCCAAAAAATAACTAGCTGGTTTTTTGAGGACTTTGGCGATTTTGACTAGAGTCCGTATGGAGGGTAGTGTGGCCCCGGTTTCATAACCGGAGATACTTTTCTGTTTGCCACTGATCTTTTCGGCAAGTTGAGTTTGAGTTAAATCAAGTTCAACGCGGGCCAATTTGATCTTCTTGCCTAGTTTCTTGGGATCCATTTGTTTACTCTTCCGCAGAAGAAGCACAAGAACAGTTTTGTGGAAATCCTGTTTTCAAAACCGAGATTGCTTCGCTCCGCTCGCAATAACGCAAATTGCATTTTGAGAATTATCCGGACAAGCCACTTGACAAGTTAAACCTTTTGTGGTATAATATATCTACATAAAGGTTTATCCTTATATAACTTTCACAATGACATTATATACCTATTTCGTAATAATGCAAGGTTCTTTTGATGCATGCTGCGCAAACCGAGAAGAATAGTAAGAAAACAACTCAACCGATAAGTTTTGTCTGGGTTGACAATCCTTCTGTTCAGAAACTACTGGACGTTGTGGTTTCTATTGTTGCGGAAGAGTATATTCAGATAGCCAAGAAGAATCCTGATATATTTTCAGATAACGGAGGTAAGAAATGAGAGCAGCGATATATGCACGATATTCTTCTGAGAATCAGAGCGAGAAAAGCATTGATGATCAAACAAGGGTATGCAAGAATTATATCAAAGAGCATGGGATGACCATTGATGATGAGCACATCTACGTTGATGAGGCGATTTCTGGATCTCTGGTTAACCGACCCGGACTGCAAGTTCTTGAGAAAGGTATGGAGAATAAGGAATTTGACGCGGTGGTAGTAGACGATTTGTCGCGCCTCTCAAGAAGTAATCATCAAATGCTCACCTTAGTTCTGAAATTCGACTATCATCAGGTTAAACTCATCTCCGTTTCCGATGGCATCGTGACTGGCGATGAGAATTCCAAACTAGGTATTCATATACGAGGATTTATAAATGAACTCTATCTTGATGACCTTAGGAAAAAGACGATGCGTGGGTTAGAAGGGCAGAAGCTAAGGGGGTTCAGTACCGGTGAAAATGTATACGGATACCGGACCGAGCCGGTGGGTGAGTTAAAGCTGAACAAGAAAGGGCAGGCCAAATACGAGGGAATGGTTCATTAAAAACTGGCGGAGAGGGTGGGATTCGAACCCACGGAGCACCTTTAAGGCACTCAATTGATTTCGAATCAACCGCTTTAGACCACTCAGCCACCTCTCCTGAATTGAATTTTCTCTATCTTTAGCTCGGTGAAGGCTTGGCGATGACCGTATTTCCGATGATAATTCTTACGCCGCTTAAATTTGTAAACTATGATTTTTCGATCCCGATCCTGCTTGGTAACCTCAGCCACTACTTTGGCCCCGGCTAACCAGGGACTACCAATGAAACTTTCCCCATCCTTCTTTATCAGCAATACCTTATCTAAAACTACTTTTTCTCCTTTTTTTGCGGCTAGTTTTTCAACCCTTATCAAGGAACCCAGACTAACCTCGTACTGTTTTCCACCCGTTTCTAATATGGCTATCATTTTTAAGCTCCTTAAGTCCCTGTCCTCCAGGAGGAAAGATATTCTGTTTGTTCTTGACTTAAGCCGTCGATCTTAATCTCCATGCTGCTTAATTTTAGCCTGGCAATATTGGCATCGATGGCTTTGGGAACTTCATAGACTCTTTTCTCCAATTCTTTTCCTTTACTAACCAGATACTCACAGCAAAGAGCCTGGTTGGCAAAACTCATATCCATTACCAGGGAAGGATGCCCCTCGGCACAAGCAAGATTAACCAACCTACCCTCCCCTAGCAAATTGATTCTTTTACCTCCCTTTAATTTAAATTCCCTAATATCTTTTCTTGTTGTTCTTTTTTGCACGGCTAACTTTTCTAGATCTTCTAGATTAATCTCTACGTTGAAGTGGCCAGCATTAGCCACTATCACGCCATCTTTCATCTTTTCAAAGTGGGATTTTCCGATAACATTCTTATTCCCGGTACTGGTGACAAAAATATCTCCCTGGCAGCTCGCCTCTAATAAGGGCATCACTGAATAGCCATCCATAGTAGCTTCCAGGGCTTTCAATGGATCCACCTCGCAGACAATAATCTTAGCCCCCATTCCTCTAGCCCGCATGGCTATACCTCGCCCGCACCAGCCATAACCACAGATCACGAAGACAGAACCCGCTAAGAGAACATTAGTGGCTCGTAAAATTCCATCAATAGTAGATTGACCGGTCCCATAACGATTATCAAAAAGATGTTTAGTATTGGCATCGTTCACAGCGATGATAGGATATTTTAAAACACCCTCCTCAGCCATACTTCTTAAACGAATTACCCCCGTAGTAGTCTCCTCGGTTCCTCCATAGATTCCCGAAGCTAAATCCAAGATCTCAGTATGAATAGTAGAGACTAAGTCTGCTCCATCATCCATAGTAATATGAGGATTTATCTCCAAAGCATCACGAATATGCTTATAATAAGTTTCTCGATCCTCATTTTTAATAGCAAAAACCTCGATCCCGTGGTCTTTCACCAGCGATGCGGCAATTTCATCCTGAGTTGATAAAGGATTGGAAGCACACAAACGAACTAGACCTCCTCCATCTCTCAACGTCCTCATCAGGTTAGCAGTTTCAGAGGTAACGTGCAGACAAGCAGCAATTCTTGTCCCCTTCAAGGGCTTTCCCCGAGAAAATCTTTCTCTAATTAATCTTAAAACCGGCATCATCGAATCCGCCCATTCAATGCGGCTCTTTCCTTCTGGAGCTATCCCTATATCCTTAATGTCATTCATCATCCTTAAGTATCTCCTTTAAAGAAAATTTCAGAACTTTCCCTGGTGCGCTAGGTCTCCTTTTCCTGGTTAATTAATTGAGTGGCTAACCGAATGGCTGCAATTAAGCTCTTTGGAGAAGCAGTTCCTCTGCCAGCGCGGTCAAAAGCAGTGCCATGGTCAACAGAGGTACGGATCAGAGGAAGTCCCAGGGTAATACTTACTCCCCCCAAAAAATCCCACAGCTTGAGAGGAATATGTCCCTGGTCATGATACATGGCAATGACAAGATCAAATTCTCCTTCTTTAGCCCGATAAAAAACGGTATCCGGGGGTATTGGTCCGGCTACATTCATCCCTTGCGAACGAGCCTCTTTAACAGCAGGTGAAATCTCGGCGATCTCCTCTCTGCCAAATAAACCCATCTCTCCTGCATGGGGATTGAGGCCTGCCACGGCTATGCGCGGCTCGGGTATACCCAATTTCTTGACAACTTCAAAACTTAATTTAATGACGGTAAGGATCCTTTCCTTGTTTACCGCTCGGCAAGCCTCGGTTAAAGGAAGATGTCCACTAATATGGGCCACCCTCAGATTTCCCGCTATCAGCATCATACAGACCTCTTTTCCCCCGCAGAGTTCAGCAAGAATTTCCGTGTGACCAGAATAATGGTATCCTGCCTTATTAAGAGACTCTTTGTTCAGAGGAGCAGTTACTATTGCCTGGATTTTGCCCGATAATGCTAGATCAACGGCCCGCTGTAAATACTCAAAAGCTGCTTTACCTAACATAGGAACCACTCGACCCTTGAGGAGAACCCGAGGATCAATATTATGTAAGTCAAGAACTTCAATGACTCCCTTGTTGAATTTGGCATTATCTACTCTTTTTATCTCCTCAACCTTAATCTCTGTAGTCATAGTCTTAAGGGCGTCTCGGATGGTAGCAGCATCTCCAATAACCAGAGGCCTGCATAACTGGTGCACTTCAGGAAAAGCAAGGGCCATGACAATGATCTCGGGTCCTATCCCGGCAGCATCACCCATGGTGATACCCACTATTGGCTTACCAGAAATCACTTTAGAAAAACTCCTTCAACCACTCCTTAATTCTTACTCCCAATTTGTCCTTGGAGACAAACTCTTCTCTTTTTTTTATCCCATAAAGAATTAGACCGACAGCCGTAGCGTATATGGGACTGGTGACCTCCTCCGGTTCCTTTATACGAGTATAACCAATTCTTGTAGGTAGCCCTAATTTTTTTTCAGAGATTTCTTTGATTCCTCTTAATAGGGAACACCCTCCTGTAAGTACAACCCCAGCTGTTATCAAATCCTTATAGCCGCTTTTTTTCAGTTCCCTATCCACCAGTTCGAACATCTCCTCAACCCGTGGTTGGACCACCTCAACTAACTCCTCTCCACTGGCTATATATGTCTCCCTTCCAGCTACCCTTTCTACTTCGATCTTCTCATCCGTATCAAGGCATCTCCGAGAAGCTGATCCATACCTGACCTTGATCTCCTCAGCTTTTGCTCTTGTAGTATGAAAACCCACGGCGATATCATTGGTAATATGATTACCTCCTACTCCCAGCACCGTCGTGTATCTCATCCCTTCTCTGAGAAAAATAGCTAGATCAGTAGTTCCTCCACCAATATCAAGAAGAGCTACTCCCAAATCCTCCTCCTCAGGAAAAAGAGTAGCCATAGCTGAGGCTAAGGATTGAAGAACCATTCCCTCACACTCATACCCTGCTTGCAGAACACTATTCTCAATATTCTGTCGGCAGGTAGAGGCAGCGGTAATGATATGTGCTCTTACTCCCAGAGTAGCGGCGCTAATCCCAATGGGTTTTTTTACTCCACTTTGCCCTTCCACGAGGAATTCCTGAGGTAGAACATGAATAATTTCTCTATCGGGAGAAAGAACTAGATGAGAAGCATCCTCTAGTACTTTTTCTACATCCTTGACAGTAATTATCCTATCCCCTTTTTCTATTTTAACCAATCCATGACTATCTTGAGCCTGAATGTGATCACCGGCAATGCTAACCCAGCTTTGTCTTACCTTCAGACCGGCCCCAACCTCGGCCTTGTTTAAAGCTTTTTTGACCACCCGAGATGCCTTCTCAATATCTGTAATTACTCCCTTATTTAGACCTTCAGAGGGATCTATTCCAATCCCTATAAGTTCAAAATCTCTCTCCTTTTCCGTTTTGGCAATAAGAACACAAATTTTGGTTGTCCCAATGTCTAATCCTACCACCAGGTCATCCTTCAAGGTTGCCCCCGCGTTTTTGGGATAAACTATTCGGTCCCCACTACAATCTGATCGCGAAAACGAATATCTACATATTTAATATCTCTACCTTTGCTTCCTTTCGCTGCTAAAACCAAGGGAAGGTAAGATAGATAAGCTAGATAAGGAGATTTCCCCAGATAAATCATGGGACCATTCTTAAGGTATCCAATCATAGCACCTTTATTATCCATCTTGATTTTGGAAAAGGATAATTCTAATTCTTCAGCAGCGTGAAGAATCCTCATCACCAGTTTTATTCTTTCTGGTCTGGATGACCAGCCACTTCCTATGATCATGGGTAGATCCGTGATCTTTTTCCCCTTTCCTAAAATAACCCCTTCATCATCTACCTCATAAAGACTACCTTTTTGGGACAGATAAACAAAAGGCATCCTTTCCTCTACCCGAATAAGAACCGTGGAAGGAAGAATTCTTTTAACCTCAGTGGTCTTGACTAGAAGACTAGAGCTTATCCTCTGAGCTATCCTTCTTAAGTTCAACTGAAAAATGGATTGTCCGGAAGGAATATCTGCCCATTTCAATATTTGCGCTTGGGATAATCGGTTAGTCCCCTCAACCCGGATAACCTTAATCTTAAAATAAGCAGAGGTTAAGATAGGTTTACCTATTACCCATACCAAAACCGCCAAGCTAGCAACTAGAATGAGAGCCTTCAGTTTTCTTTGACGTCGCAAATATTTCCTTCTTACCACATACTCAAGCGAAAAATTTCCCTTTTGAAAATCCGGCCTCATCCTCTGCACAATCCTCTTAACGGTATAGGATTGAAAATTTATTCTATTAAAGAGCTTCTAGATTATCTCCAATTCAGGTTCTAATGAAATACCAGATCTGTCTCTGACTCTTTTTTTCACCTCCTCTATTAGCCTGAGCACGTCCTGAGCTGTAGCTTTCCCTTTATTGATGATGAAGTTAGCATGCTGATGGGAAACCTGAGCATCTCCCATCCTTAGCCCCAGACATCCAGCCTGTTGAATAAGATAACCAGCCGGATAAGATGAAGGATTTTTGAACACGCATCCCGCGGAAGGAAAGGAAATCGGTTGGGTAAGAATTTTTCTTTTTCTTATCTCTCTCAAGCGAGAAAAAATGTCTTCCTTTTTTCCCGAGGACAAGGCTAAATTAACCTCAATTATCACCCAATCCTTGTGTGCAAGAAAAGTGGAGGTGCGATAACCAAAATTCATATCTTTATCCGAAAGAACAAAGTAGGTCTCACCTTTATTCAATACTTTCACCGATAAAACCCTCTGGGAAAGCGATTGTCCAAAGGCACTGGCATTTCTTACCATTGCTCCTCCTACTGTTCCCGGAATTCCAGACAAGGATTCTAAGCCTGAAAGCCCCTTTTGGGCTGTAAAATTTATCAAAGTGGATAAGTCCGCCCCTGCCCCAACCTTTATCTCTTCCTTGTGATTCTCTATTTTCCTGAAGGAATCGCCCAGCTTAATCATCACTCCTTTGAAACCCTCATCTGGCACTAGCAATTTGCTTCCGTTACCAATAACAAAAAAAGGGATCTTCTTTCTTTTACAAAAAGATAGGATCAGTTTAAGATCCTCCAGATCCTCCGGGACTATAAAGAGGTCGGCTACTCCTCCTATCTTCAAAGATGTTAGATTCTCCATAGATTGATGAACTACTGTTTTACCTTTAATCTTCGGAAGCTGATCCTCCCTGATCTGCATGGTCTTTCCCTCTCTCCTGTACAAGCTTGTTGTCTATTTTATCCTAACTGTTATAACAAGTCAACTCTTTCATCATGCCCTTGATTGGGAGAAATGAGAGGAAGGAACAGAGGTTAACCAGAGCAAAATAAAATGTCAAGGAGGTATTTGATAGTACCAGAAGAGTCCCGAGATATCCTTGACTTTAAAGTGGAAAAAGCTACTATCTAAATAATGAAAAAATATGAGTTTATCAATCATACAGCCGATTTGGGCATCAGGGTGTGGGGAGAATCGATTGAGGAGCTGTTCAAAAATGCCGCCTACAGTATGTTCGACATTATGGCGGATCTTAACCGCGTGGAACTCAAAAAAACTATGAAAGTACATATCGAAAAGGAAGAACTTGACGAATTATTAGCTGATTGGCTGCGAAATCTACTTTATAAGTTTAATGGAGACAGATACCTTTTGAAAGAGTTTAAGGTAGAAACCATAGACACTCAGGGTCTTAAAGCAAAAGTGAAAGGAGAAAAACTGGATTTATCCCGTCATCATCTAAAAACAGAGATAAAGGCGGTTACCTATCATGGCCTTGAGGTTAAAAAGATTGATAGAGGGTGGGAGGCTCAGATAATATTCGATGTATAAAAATCCAAGAGGCAGAAGAAATGCCTGAAGAAATTAACATAAAGAAGATTGATAACTATCGCTGGGAGATACCTAAATCTGAAGGAATGAGAGTACCGGGCCTTCTTTACGCCGATGAGAAGATGCTCAAAACTGTTCAAAAAGATCGAACTCCTCTGCAGGTTAAGAATGTCGCCTATCTTCCCGGAATAATAAAATATTCTCTGGCAATGCCTGATATGCACTGGGGGTACGGTTTTTGCATAGGGGGAGTGGCTGCAACTGACCCTGATGAGGGGGGAGTCATCTCTCCTGGAGGAATCGGCTACGATATCAACTGCCTCTCTGGAAAGAGTCTAATTCTACATCCCCTTGGCTACACTCTAAGGATTGAAGAATTTGAGAAATTATGGTTCGAAGAAAGGATAGACTGTTTTAACTTTAAAAGCGAAAATTTAACTTCTACTGCTATTATTAATTTCTTGAAGCGTACTCCCCAAAATAGAGTCTATAAAGTAACTACAAAAACTGGCCAGAACATTATAGCCACCGAAGATCATCCCTTTTATACCAGGGATGGAATGATTCCTTTGAAAAAGCTAAGGACAGGAAATGAAGTAGCTATATATCCATTTGAAGGAGTCCCATACAAAAAACCTGGCTATGAAGTTATTGTCAGCGAAAAACAGATAAAAGAGCTTCTCTTAAAAACGGGTAAAGATTCTCGTGGCCAAGGCTTAGAGCAGATTATTTCTCACCTGAAGAAAAGAAAGCTCCTGCCTCTACGCTATGATTCGCCTCAACTCCCCTATTTACTGAAGATAATGGGATATGTGTTTGGAGATGGTAATATTCACTTTGTAAAAAAGAGGGGGAAAGGCGTCACCTCTTTCTATGGTAAACCTGAGGATCTTGAGGAAATAAAAAAAGATGTTTCTTCTATCGGATACAATTGCTCTCGTGTATATTTTAGAAAAAGAGATCATAAGATAAACACCTCTTATGCAAAGTATGAGTTTACCAATGAGGAGACCCACTGTAAAGTTGTCTCAAGTAGTTTTGCTATCCTTTTAATTAGCTTGGGCGTCCCGCTGGGCAGAAAGACAACTCAGGATTACTCTCTTCCCAATTGGCTCTTTAAGGCTCCCCTCTGGCAAAAAAGACTCTTCTTAGCTGGTTTCTTTGGGGCGGAACTATCCACTCCAAAGACTATGCTCAATCATGATTATAATTTTTACTGTCCTATTATTTCCATGAATAAAAAAGAAGGATTTGTGGAAAGTGGAAAGATATTTTTGGAGCAGGCCTCTTCCCTGTTAGCTGAATTTGGCGTAAAAACCCAAAAGATTAGCCAAAGGACTGAATATGTAAACAAGGAAGGGAAAATATCTTACCGACTACGCTCAACCCTCTCTGGCCAAGCAGAAAGCATGATCAATCTTTACAGCAAGGTTGGCTTTGAATATAACAAAAAACGACGTTTTCTCGCAAATGTAGCTGTGCAATTCTTAAAGCTTAAACAGCTTATAGTAAAAAATAGAAAAGAGGTAGCCATAGAAGCTCTAGAATTAAAAAAAGAAATGGGAATAGGAGCTAAGGCCATTCATAAACAAATTAACTCCCCTTATGTTAACTTGCGTTTTATAGAGCGCTCTATTTATGAAGGAAGGAAGACCGAGCCGAGAGTTAGTTTTGACTGTCTTTCTTTCGAGGAATTCTTAAAAAAACACACAGAAGGATTGGGATATTCAGGGATGCTCTGGGATGAAATAATTAGCAAGCGGCTTGTGAATTTCAATGATTATGTTTATGACTTCACGGTAGAACATCCTCATCATAACTTCATTACTAATAACTTCGTCGTCTCCAACTGTGGGGTTAGATTAATGAGGACAAACCTCACCCTTCCCGATGTAAAAGATAAGCTGCGCCATCTCCTGGCAGCTTTGTTTAATAATATTCCCTGCGGAGTGGGATCTACCTCATCACTTAAACTCTCTTTTCATGAGTTAAGAAGGGTTTTGAAAGAAGGAGCAAAGTGGGCCATAAAACAAGGCTATGGCTCAAAGGATGATTTAGAGCGAACTGAGGACTACGGAAGAATGGAAGGAGCAGATCCAGAAAAAGTCAGCCAGCAAGCTCTGAAAAGAGGAAATAACCAACTGGGAACTTTGGGTTCAGGTAACCATTTCCTGGAGATAGATCTAGTAGAAGAGATTTATCTTCCCGAGGTAGCTGAGGTTTTTGGTATAGCCCGGAACCAAATTGTAGTGACCATTCATTGCGGGTCTCGCGGCTTGGGCTATCAGGTTTGCGATGATTATCTGGCCAGGATGCGCCATGCGGTTGACAAGTACCACATTTCTCTTCCCGATCGCCAGCTCTCCTGTGCTCCACTCACCTCCCCTGAGGGTAAAGACTACTTTGCTGGAATGGCGGCTGCGGCTAACTACGCCTGGACTAATCGGCAGATAATAATGCACTGGACCAGAGAAGTTTTTCAAAGGGTTCTTAACCTTTCGCCACGAGATTTAGGTATGGATTTGATTTATGATGTCTGCCACAATATCGGTAAATTTGAAGACCATCTGATCGATGGGAAAAAAAGAAGAATTTTCGTTCATCGCAAGGGAGCCACCCGGGCCTTCCCTGCCCATCACCCACTCCTGCCTTCTGTTTATCAGTCAGTAGGGCAACCCGTATTAGTTCCCGGGGATATGGGGACTAACTCTTATGTAATGGTAGGAACTCCCCAGGCTATGGAAGAAAGCTGGGGAAGCACCTGTCATGGAGCTGGAAGAGTGATGTCTCGCTCAAAAGCAAAAAAAGCTGCTCGAGGAAGAGCCTTAGAAAAAGAGTTAGAGGATAAGGGAATCCTGGTGATGGCAAAAGGCCGAGGAACTATAGCTGAGGAAATGCCCGAGTCCTATAAAGATGTCGATCATGTAGTGGAGATAGTGGAGAAAGCTAACCTTTCCAGAAAAGTGGCTAAATTACGTCCTCTGGGAGTAATTAAAGGATGAGTTAGGAATGCTTCAGTAATTTATACTCAATAGAATCGAGGAGAGCCTCCCAACTGGCTTCGATGATATTACGGGATACTCCCACCGTAGACCATCTACCCTCCCCATCGGAGGATTCGATTAAAACCCTGGTTTTGGCCCGGGTGCCTGCCTTCGTATCTAGAATTCTCACCTTATAATCAGCCAGGTGCATCTGGTGAAGATGAGGATAGTGTTGTTCTAGAGCCTTTCGCAGAGCATTATCCAGAGCATTAACCGGTCCATTTCCCTCAGCCACTGTATGCATAAGTTTTCCTTTCACTCTCAGTTTTACTGTGGCCTCGGAGATTAATTTACCATCATCTCTTTTTTCCACTGTCACCCTGAATCCTTCCAGATCAAAAAGCTTCTTATAACTACCACTGGCTTTCTTGACCAAAAGCTCAAAAGACCCTTCCGCCCCTTCAAATTCATAACCCTGATTCTCCAATTCCTTGATACGATTGATGATCTTTTTGCTAAAGGATCTTTTTTCTTCCGATCCTAACTTTTTTTCCTTCAGTTTATAAACAATGTTGCTCTTTCCTGCTAGTTCGCTAATCAGCACTCTTCTTTTATTACCCACCAATGTGGGATCTATATGTTCGTATGTTTTTTTGTCTCTCGAGATAGCACTAACATGAATCCCTCCTTTGTGAGCAAAAGCGGATCTACCCACATAAGGTTGATGGTTATTGGGAATAAGATTAGCTAATTCATTAACCAGATGGGAAATACGAGTAAGAGATTTTAATTTTTGGCTTGAGATACAATCAATACCTAACTTCAGTTTCAGATTAGGTATAACCAGGCAAAGATCGGCATTTCCACATCTTTCCCCATAACCATTGATCGTTCCTTGAATGTGACTTATATTCTTTTTTGCTGCGACTATCGAGTTTGCCACCGCCATGCCTGCATCATTATGAGCATGCATCCCGAGGGAAGCCTCTATTTTCTCCTCAACTTCGCCAATGATTTTCTCTACTTCGAAAGGCATGGAGCCTCCATTGCTATCACAAAGAACCAGACAGTCTGCTCCTGCATCACGAGCTACCTCCAGGGTCTTTAGTGCATACTGAGGGTTAGCCTTGTGCCCATCGAAAAAATGTTCGGCATCGAACACTACCTCTTTTCCCTTTCTTTTAAAGAAATTGACTGAATCTTCTATCATACGCAGATTCTCTTCTTTATTGGTCCTCAGTGCCTTTTCTACATGAAGAATCCAACTCTTCCCAACCAGAGTAACTACATCAGTTTCGGCCTCCAGTAAAGCCCGAACATTTGGATCGGCATCTACTTTCTTCCCCGGCTTCCTTGTACTTCCAAAGGCAGCTATTTTAGAGGTTCGAAAGGAAACTTTCCTTATCTTCTTAAAGAATTCCATATCCTTGGGATTAGAACCAGGCCATCCACCTTCAATGTAATCAAAACCAAGTTTATCCAGTTCTTGAGCAATCTCTATTTTGTTCAACAGGGAAAAGGAGACTCCTTCTGCCTGTGTTCCATCCCGCAGGGTGGTATCGTAAATCTTGACTTTCATCCTAGGCATTTTTTCCTTGTCTCATCCGGTTCTTTATATACTTCTCTAATCCTCCCTGCTTGATTAATTCCTGCAGGAATGGAGGAAAGGGAGCCATGGAATAACTTTCCTTTTTGGCCAAGTTTTGAATTTTCCCCTCAACCCAATCTATAATAAGCTTATCATTATCTCTTATTCCTTGAGCCGCTTCACGGCATTCTACAATAGGAAGACCAATATTGAGGGCATTACGAAAAAAAATCCTGGCAAAGGAGGCAGCAATTATGAAGCTCACCCCCGCTCCCTTTAACGCGATAGGAGCGTGTTCTCTTGAGGACCCACAGCCAAAATTTCTCCCCGCCACCAAAATGTTCCTTTCTTTAACTTTTCTTAAAAAATCCTTATCTATAGGTTCCATACAATGTTTGGCTAACTCTTTACCATCAGTGATGTTAAGATAAACCCCAGGGATAATCTCATCAGTATTAATGTTGTCTCCATATTTCAGTGCTCTACCTTCTATCTTCATCCCCCACCTTCTCTTCTATCCTCTCCATTACTTCAAGAGGGGTTGGCACTCCCCCTCCCAATCTTCCATAAAAATATACCGGAACTGCCCCTTCCACAGCTAATTTAACATCCTCCAACATTTGTCCTTCACTCATCTCCACCACAAAGAAAAACCTAACTCTGTCAGTTAGCTTCCTAATGGGGCTATAAGGAAAAGGCCATAGGGTAATTGGTCTAAGAAGACCTGCTTTTATTCCCTTTTTTCTAAGTCTAGTTACGACCTCAGAGGCAAGACGAGCCATACTTCCATAGGATACTAAAAGAAGCTCCGCATCATCTGTTTGTATGGATTCATATTTGACTTCGAGTCGGCGTATCCGGGCATACTTTTCTTGAAGCTTCTTGTTGTGTTCCTCCAGAACTCCTTCCTCCAAAAACAAAGACCTTATTATGTTGGGTTTTTTTCCTTTATCTCCACCAACTATCCAATCTTTCTTCTTTTTTACTCCTTTATTTTCTTCTTTGAACTCTACCCCTTCCATCATTTGCCCTAAAATGGCATCGGCAAGAATCATGACCGGATTTCTATATTTATCAGCTAGTTCAAAAGCGAGATGCGCTAAGTCAAGCATTTCTTGAACAGAATTAGGAGCTAGAACAATGAGATGATAGTCTCCATGACCACCCCCGCGGGTTGCCTGAAAGTAATCTGACTGTGAAGGAGCTATATTACCCAATCCTGGACCTCCCCGCATTACATTAACAATTACTGCGGGAAGCTCTGCTCCAGCTAGATATGACAAGCCCTCCTGTTTCAAACTAATTCCTGGTCCGGAAGAGGAGGTCATGGCTCTTGCTCCTGTGGCAGCCGCTCCATAGACCATGTTGATGGCAGCTATCTCACTTTCTGCCTGTAAGAATACTCCGCCTACTTCTTTCATTCTCCTGACCATATAGGCGGGTATTTCTGATTGAGGAGTAATGGGATAACCAAAATAGCAACGACACCCAGCCTGGAGAGCCCCTTCAGCCAAGGCCTCATTACCGGAAAGCAATACCTTTTCAGACTTTTTTATCTTGCACCTATCCACCTAAGGATATCCTGATAGGTTATAAGCAGAATTAAGGCAATAAGGATAACAAAGCCTATATAATGGATTAATTCTTCCTTCTCTAAGTCGAGAGCTTTGCCTCTAATCCCCTCCACAGCCAGAAACAGGATTCTTCCCCCATCTAAGGCTGGGATGGGAAACAGATTAAATAATCCCAGGTTAATGCTTAAAAGAGCAGCCAGGGAAAAAAGAGGACTTAGGCCCATTTTGACACTTTGCCCTATAATTCCAACAATACCCACCGGCCCGGCAAATTGGGCGGGAACCTTACCCATGATCATTCCTCCCAGGGCAGTAAGGATAAGTTTAGTTATAAAGAATGTCCTCTCTACCCCTTTAGCCAAAGCAATTAGAGGGCTGTACCGGACAAAGACTTGGGAGGGAGAAATGCCGATCATTTTCCTCTTCAGTTGGGGATCAAAAATAGGTTTTACCTCAATGAAGAAAACTTTCTTTTCCCTTTGAACCTCTAGTTTAAGAACAATCTCTTGACTATCCTTTATGGCAAGTGCCATCTCTTCCCATCCTTTTACTTCCTGTCCATTAATCTTTAAAATCTTGTCTCCGGGTAAAAGAGAAGCTGATGCTGCAGCTGAATCTTTTTTAACCTCTCCAACAACTGCTTCTTCCAAATTAAGAGTTTGAAAACCCATCATAAAGACGAGAGAGAACAAAATGACAGCTACAAGATAATTCATTGCTGAACCGGCACTCAACACCAAAATCCTATTCCTTAAAGGCTTACGATAGAAGCCATTTTCTAAATCTCTTTCCCCTGGCTCCATTCCCGCTATCTTTACGTAGCCTCCCAGGGGAAAAACTGAGATAGAATATTCAGTCTCACCTTTTTTAAACCCCCATAATTTAGGGCCTAAACCAAGGGAGAATCTATGAACCCGTATCCCGCATTTTTTTGCGGCCCAGAAATGTCCCAATTCATGCGGGATAATTAAAAGAAGAAAGACTCCTAATGCAAATACAGCCGTCATAATCATGAGAAATTTCCCAGTGTTATCAAGTATTTGACGTAGTGGTAGAACAAAGGAACGGTGAAAAGAAGGCTATCAAACCTGTCTAAGACCCCTCCATGCCCAGGAAGAATTCTACCAAAATCCTTTATTCCCATCTCGCGCTTTAACATGGATTCAAAAAGGTCCCCTATCTGCCCGACCATCCCTATCATGACCCCTAAAGCTAAAGTATGAAAGAGGGGGAAAGTCAGCCACAATCGGGAGATAAGCATAGCAACACAACTTATTAGGACTGCCCCGATAAAGCCCTCCATGGACTTATAAGGACTCAGGCGGACACACAGTTTATGCTGACCCCATCGTTTGCCTATTAGATAGGCTCCTGTATCACCCAGCCAGGTAACAAAGAAAACAGTTATTACTAGCCTCGCCCCTGAGGTCTCGCCTCTCAAGATTAACGCATAGCTAAATAGAAGGCATATATAGAAAATCCCCCCCATGGTTAGGGCAATATTGGTAAAAGCATCCTTGGTCTCAAATTTTAAAAATTGCCTCATAAAGACGCAGAAGATGATCAAAATGAGAACTGGAGGTAGAGTTCTATCCCCCCAGATATAGATAGAAACCGGGACAAACATGCCTAACGAGATACCCTCAATTAAGAAAGGCTTTTGTCCCTTTTTTTTAATTCCCTGGTAAAATTCAAATAATGCCACTGCACTGATGAGACAAACCAACCCCAGAAAGACTATCCCTCCCCACCATATGATGAGAATAAGAAAGGGAATAAAGATGCAAGCAACAACTGTCCGCTTCAGCCACACTTTAATCTTCGCGTATTCCTCCAAACCTCCTTTCCCGGTGGGCATAATCTTCAAGAGCTTTGATAAACTCTTTTTTCCCAAAATCAGGCCAAAAAATAGGGGTAACCCAAAACTCGGTATAGGCGATTTGCCACAAAAGAAAATTACTTACCCGATACTCGCCACCGGTCCTGATTAGAAGATCAGGATAAGGTAAATCATCGGTATACAGATATCGCTTAAAAAGAGTTAAGTTTATCTCCTCAGGAGAAAGATCTCCCTTTTTAACCTCTTGAGCTATTCCCTTAACCGCATCCAGAATCTCCTCCTGTCCTCCATAGTTAAGGGCCAGGTTAAAAATAAAATCCTCATTGCCTCTCGTTAAGGACATCGCCCTCCTTATCTTCTTTTGCATAGATGCCGAAAGACTCTCCCTTCTTCCGATAACCTGAAATCGAATGCCTTTCTTATTCATCTCATCTATTTCCTTGTTAAGGTAGGCTTCAAACCTCGACATGAGAAAATTTACTTCCCAGGAAGGCCTCTTCCAGTTCTGGCAGGAAAAGGCATATATGGTTAAGATCTTTATTCCGAGATCCGAGCAGACCTGAATTATCTCCCTTATCTTCTCAATTCCTACTCTATGTCCCTCCATCCGAGGTAGACCCTTCTTCTTGGCCCATCTACCATTACCATCCATAATAATCGCCACATGCTGAGGGAGTTTATCTTTAAGAATGGACACTGGCTCTACCTTTCTACCAAACTGAAGAGAAACTCTGCTTCCGCTACTACCTTGTCCTCTACCGTGCAGGTAGCTTGAACCCGTCCGGTCGCTTTTCTTAAATTCAACACCTTTACCCTGGTGATCAGCTGATCACCGGGAACTACCGGCCTTCTAAACCTTGCTTTATCAATTCCTGCAAAGTAGGCTAGCTTTCCCTGGTTCTCACTTTTATTCAAGAGGTAAACCCCGGCCACCTGAGCCATAGCCTCGATAATCAAAGCAGCCGGTACTACAGGATGCCCGGGAAAATGACCGCCAAAATAGGGCTCATTTACCGTGACATTCTTTACTCCCACTATTTCCCTTTCTCCCAGCTCTAGAATCTTGTCTACCAGAAGGAAGGGATACCTATGAGGAAGTACTCTTTCAATATCGTTTATGTCCAAAAAACTTCCTTCTTTATTCTTTAACTCCTCAAGTTTCTGGATTAACTTGACATGGAAAAGATGACCTGATTTTACCGCCATAATATGAGCCTGGATAGGTCGGCCCAGCAAATACAGATCACCTATTAAATCAAGTATTTTGTGACGCACAGGTTCATTAGGAAATCTTAGCCCCTCCTTATTTATGATCCCCTCCTCACCAATCACTACAGCGTTCTGCAAAGACCCTCCCTGAACTAAACCCTGTTTCTTTAACTCCTCCACCTCTTCCATAAAGCCGAAGGTCCTGGAAGGAGCAATCTCCTGAGTGAAAACCTCCTCGTTAATGTTAAATTCAGCAAATTGCGACTTAAGAAGAGAATGAGGAAAATCGACGGTATAGGTGATTCTGAGTCCATCATGGGGAAGAACAACCAATCTTCTATCTTCTTCCTCTATCCAGAGAGGTTTTTTAATCTTAAGGAATCGCCGGGGAGTGGCTTGTTCAACAATGCCTGCCTCCTGAATCAATTTTACAAAAGGAAGGGCGCTTCCATCACCAGCAGGTACCTCCTCCTCATTCATTTTTATATTTATATTATCTATTCCGAGGCCTGCAAGAGCAGCTAAAATGTGCTCCACCGTCCGAACTCTTGTCTTTCCTTCTCCTAAACTTGTTCCTCGCACATTACTTACCACTTTGTTAACGCTGGTCTTAATCTGGGGACTACCGGGTAGATCTTCCCTTACAAAAACTATTCCCGAGCCCGGTGGTGCAGACTCTAAAGTTAAAGTAACTTCTCTACCCAAGTGCAGGCCAGTTCCTCTGTAAGAAACGACCTTCTTGATAGTGCGTTGCAGTTGCATTATTTCTTCCCTCTATTCATCCTCTCAAGTTTTCTCACCCGTTCCAGAAGCTGAGGTAGTCGGTTGATGATAGCCTTTACCCTTTTTTGTTTAGAGTGCGGTCTTGCCGGAAAGCCGGATACAAACTGATTTGGCCCTATATTCTTGGTAACTCCCGATTTAGCAGCGACTATGGTGTTATTACCAATCCTTACATGATCGGTTACTCCCGCTTGACCAGCTAGAATGACCCCATCCCCTATAGTTGAACTACCCGAGATTCCCACTAAACCAACAATAGCTACATTTCTTCCTAAGGTGACATTATGTGCAATGTGTACCAAATTGTCGATTTTACATCCTGAGCCTATTCGTGTTTCTCCAATAGTTGCCCGATCTATGGCCACATTGGCTCCTATCTCCACTTCATCTTCGATCACAACCTTGCCCACCTGAGGAATCTTGTAGTAGGACCCATCTTCTTTTTTAGCAAAACCAAAGCCATCAGAACCTATCACAGTTCCGGAGTGAATGATCACTTTTTCCCCTACAATTGTATTATCCAGAATAGTAACCCGGGGGTGTATGAAACTTCCTTTGCCGATTCTTACGTTGTTACCCAGATATACTTCAGAAGAGATGTAGACATTATCCGCTAACTCAACTCCATCGCTGAGGACTGTATAGGGACCCACCGTAACATCTTTACCCATCTCTACGTTAACACCAATTAAAACCGTAGAATGAATTCCGGAAGGTCTCGGTGGTTGAGAAGCAAATAGCTCCAGTACCTGGGCAAAGGCTAGCCGAGGATTTTTTACCTGGATAACAGGTTTGGAGAAATCTTTAACCCCCAGGGGAACTATGACAGCCGAAGCTTGACTTTGGCGAGCCTTGTGCAGGAATTTCTCGGAGACAGCTAGAGTAATCTCTCCTTTTTTTGCTTCTTCTACCTTGGCCACGCCCTTAACCTTCACCCTCCCGTCCCCTTCTATTTTTCCTTCTACGAGCTCTGCTAATTCTCTTAAACTTTTTTCCATTCTTTAGCCTGCTAATCTTTAGTTAGTTGGGGGAGGGGGAGAGGTGGATTCGGAGATGGCTCTATATTTTTCATTCAATTCGGATAGTACCTTTTCCGTCAAATCAAACTCCGGCTCCGGGGTGGCATAAAATAAGGCATCCTTACTAAAAACCAGCCGGTATCCTTCTTTTTCGGCGATGGCCCTGGTCGTAGCCAAAATATCTTTCACTATCTCATCCGTATACTCCTCTCTCCGTCCCTCCAGCTTTTCCGTAACATCC
>Ga0307438_1000302_pt1 | contig 40140 bp, 34 predicted proteins | sample SalMarWE160110MG_FD_202144 | JGI IMG/M metagenome (GOLD analysis project Ga0307438, IMG submission 202144) | Salt marsh sediment microbial communities from the Plum Island Ecosystem LTER, Massachusetts, United States - WE1603-110 | ecosystem: Environmental > Aquatic > Marine > Intertidal zone >... | reverse complement strand
CCTGAGCGGCCTGCCCTGAGCGCAGTGAAGGGAAGCGAAGGGCCTCCACCAGAGCAGAGGGAGATTCTTCGCTACGCTCAGAATGACGGCTAGCCGTCAGGGCGACTTTTGCGATACTGCGGAAATTCTCTGGATGGCGTGAGGAAGTGAGTAAAAAATAAAAGGCCATCGGTTTATTGATGGCCTTCCTAATGGCGGGGAGAGTGGGATTCGAACCCACGAGACATTGCTGTCTGCGGCTTTTCGAGAGCCGTGCCCTAAGCCTGACTAGGCGATCTCCCCCATATACACTTATTCTGTTTTCCTCCGCAGCCCGGCGAAGAATCGCTCCAGCAGCGCCTGGGACTCCTCGGCCAGCACACCACGGGTGACGATCACCTGGTGGTTGAAGCGCGAGTCGCGCAGAAGTTCGACTACCGATCCTGCCGCGCCGGCCTTGGGATCGTCGGCCCCGTACACCAGCCGGGGCAGCCGGGCCGCCACCATCGCACCCGCGCACATCGGGCAGGGCTCCAGCGTGCAGTAGAGCGTCACGCCCCCCAGTCGCCAGCCACCCAGCGTGCGGGCCGCCTCCCGGAGCGCGATCATCTCCGCGTGGGCGGTTGGGTCGGCATCAACTTCCTTGCGGTTGTGACCTCGCCCGACGATGACACCATCGCCCACAGCCACTGCACCGACGGGCACGTCGCCGTGGGCCAGCGCCCGTTCCGCCTCGGCCAGTGCCTCGCGCATCCAGGCTGCGTCGTTCACACCAGTATTATAACATAAGCCGGATGAGGCGACAATCTCTGATTGACAACCGGTCGCGAGACGGTATAATCAGCGCAGTATGTGACATCTGAAACCAAGGAGTGAGTGAGTGGACGTATTCTTGGGAGCCTTGTTGATCTTTGCGCTGCGCGTGTTAGGCATCGCCGTTAGCACAGTAGCGACGCTGATGACTGTTCAGGGGCGCAAATTGCCTGCTGTGGCGGCGGGCTTCATCAGTGCATTGGTCTATGTCATCGCCATCGGTAAGGTGGTAGCGAATCTGAGCAACGTCTGGAACATCCTTGCTTACTGCGGCGGATTTGCCGTGGGGACACTGATCGGGATGGCCTGGGAGCAGCGACTGGCGCTGGGCTACACCGAGGTGCGGTTCATTTCCACCGAGAAAGGCTATGGACTGGCAGAGGCGCTGCGACAGGCGGGGTTTGGTGTGACGGAACTCTACGGGCGCGGGCGTGAGAGCACTGTAGGCATCGTCGAAGCCATCGTTCCCCGTAAGAACGTGGAGACAGTGCTGGGGATCGCCAAGTCCGTGGACGAAAACGCCATCGTGACAGTGACGGAGGCCCGCACGGTGCGGCGCGGTTACTGGGAACCTAACGTGCGCAGGTAGGGGTGCGGTCACCGCGCCCCTATTCGGCAAGGGAGCGTTGCGATGACTACCGTCGTTATCGTGGACGACCATCCCGTCGTCCGCGCCGGTATGCGGACAGTGCTGGACACCGCGCCCGGCGTCACCGTCGTGGCGGAAGGGGCCAGCGGCGCCGACGCTCTGCGCCTGGTGGCCCAACACCGCCCCGACGTGCTGGTACTCGACGTGAACCTGTCCGACCCTTCGCCCGGCTCAGGGCAAGCTCTGAACGGTGTGGAGGTGGCCCGGCGGTTGCGCGACCGGGGCACAACCACGGCCATCCTCATCCTGACCATCTACGACGACAGCCAGACCGTTTTCGGGCTGCTGGAGAGTGGAGCCACCGGTTACGTCCTCAAGGACGAGGCGCTGGAGACGCTGGTGAGCGCCGTGCGGGCCGCGGCGCGGGGGGAAAGTTGGCTCAGCCCGGCCGTGGCGCGCCAGGTCGTGCGCCGCGCCGTCGGAGAGGCCCCTTCACTCCGCGAACAAGTTCGCGCTTCCATTCCCCTCACCCCACGCGAGGTAGAAGTGCTCCGCCTCCTGGCCCAGGGTCTCGACAACGAGGCCATCGCCCAACGGCTGGTGGTGACCAAACGGACGGTGCAGAACCACGTCAGCAACATCTATGGTAAACTAGAAGTCGCCTCCCGCACCGAGGCCATGCTCTATGCCATTCGCCACGAGTTGGTGCAAGTCTCACCGGCAGGAGGTGCGCACGATGAGCCTTGAGCCAAGTCGCTCGGTAGGGGCGCGGTCACCGCGCCCCTACTGGCCCCTTGTCCTGCTGGCGCTGGCGGTCCCGATACTGGTGGGATACGACATCTATTTTCAATGGCGCACGCCAGTGCTGGACTTTAGCTTTGATGGAAACACGGGCCTGATCCACGAGGTCCCTTTTGGGAGTTTTGCCGACTGGGCCGGGCTGCTGCCAGGCGACGTCATTTTGACTGTGGATGGTATCCCCTTTGCCGAGTGGCGCGACCCGCCGGTGGGGAACTGTGCGATGGAAATCGAGCGGGACGGCCGGCGCCTGACACTAGAGTTGCCGGTAGTTCCACTGGCGAGGGTCAATCTCTTGCCCCTGATCAGCGCCGCCGTCGTCGTCCTGACCTTCTGGGGCGCCGGCACACTGTTGCTCCTGCGGCGCTTCCGGCAGAAGGAGGTACGCCTCTTTTTCCTGCTGGCTCAGACCATCGCCATTGCCCTGCTGCCTCCGCTGGCCCATCCCGCCCCCTGGCCTATCCCTCGCTGGATGGTTTCACTGAGCATCGTCTGTTTCCACCTGGTAGCCCCTCTTCTACTGCACTATCACCTCACCTTCCCGGTGTCGTTAGGTACTCCTCGCCAGCGTCGCCGGGGACTGAGCCTGCTCTACGGACTGGCATTGGTGGCTGCGGCTGGCGGACTGTCGCGCACCGTCCTGGGGTGGCGATTGAGCGCCTTCTACACCGCTCTGGAGATCGTCGTCGCCATCGCTGTCCTGGTCTGCGTCTACCTGCGCCGGGCCACCCCCGACGGCCGCCGCCGCCTGCGTCTCGTCCTCTTTGGCACCCTCCTGGCCGCGATCCCGCCCCTTCTCTCTTACTTCCTGCCCTCCATCGTCGGGATACCTACTCTGATACCAGGATGGCTGGTGAGCCTGTTCCTGATCCTCGTTCCGCTATGTTATCTCTACGCCACCGCACACCACAATCTGTTTGGCATAGACCGCCTGCTCAATCGGGCGATGGTCTATGTCCTCCTATCACTGGGCATCTTCACCCTCTTCCTGGGACCACTCCTGTTGCTCTACCGCTTCCTGCCCGGCGATTTGCTGCTCCAGACGATGATCGCTGCTGGTCTGACATTGCTGGTGGGGTTGACCTTTGACCGAACACGAGCGCAAGTGCAACGGTTGGTAGATAATATCTTCTATGGCGGCTGGTACGACTACCCAGGCGTGGTAGAGACAGTCAGCGCTGCCCTCGCCCGCACCCTCGAGCGGGAGCAACTGGCCGGCGTCCTGACCCGCCAGGTGTCGGAACTGATGCAGTTGCACCCCGGCCAACTGTGGATCGGGGAGCCAGACCAATCTCCCCCTCTTCCCCCCTCTCCCTCTCCCCAGTTCCCCCTCACCTTCCAGAGCCAGGTGCGCGGTCTATGGACTGTCGGGCCGCACCGTGATGGGGACGACTTGAGCGCCAGCGACCGCCGCATCCTCCAAACGTTGGCCCGCCAGGCCGAGGTCGCCCTGGGCAACGTACTCCTGGTGGAGACGCTACGCCGTCAACTGGACGAGATCCGCGCCATGCAGCGCCAACTGCTTCGCTCCCGCGAGGAGGAGCGGGCCCGCCTGGCCCGCGACCTGCACGATAGGCCCATCCAGGCCCTGGTGGGCTTGAACCTGCAACTGGGCTTGCTCCTGAGCCAGCCCTCGCCCCCACCCGCCGCCTCCGGCGTCACCCTCCCCCTCTCCCAAACTTTGGGAGAGGGGGAGGGCAGGGGAGGGGATGAGGGCGACTCACCGCTCACGGAGGCCCTGAAGGACATGCGGGCTGAGGTGCGACAGTTGTTGGCTGACCTACGGCAAGTGTGCGTCGAACTGCGCCCGCCGATGCTGGACACGCTGGGGCTGGGGGCCGCCCTCCGCGCCCTGGCCGGCGACTGGTCGGCCCAGAGTGGCGTAGAGGTACGTCTTGACCTGCCTCCCGACGCGACGCTGCGTCCCCTGCCGGGGGAGGTGTCCGTCAACCTCTACCGGGTGGTGCAGGAGGCGCTGGCAAACGTTGCCCGCCACGCGGCGGCCCGGCAGGTCACCGTCCGGCTGGCCTGGGAGGACTCGCGTCTCGTCCTGACCATCCACGACGATGGGCAGGGCTTTGTCGTGCCCGCCGCCCTCCACGACCTGGCTGCGCGGGGTCACTTTGGCCTGGCAGGGATGCAGGAGCGGGTTGAACTCATCGGCGGCACGTGGGCGGTGGAATCGGCCCCCGGCCAGGGAACGACCGTGCGCGTGGTCAAGGACACGGATTCGTAGGATTAGCAGATCAGAGCGACTCGCCGCGCATTGTCTGACATAGACTTGCCGATTCGCTGACTCGCTGACTCGGCCAGTACCCCAGTACCGACTCTTCCCCCCAAAAAACAGTACCCCGCCCCGATGACACACGGACGGATTTATGCTACACTGATACTGATCCGCAAATCCTGCCAATCCGTGTTCTGAGGGAACAATGACCCGTGTCCTGATCGTAGACGACCAACCCGCCTTTCGCCGCCAACTGCGCCAACTGCTGACCTACGCCGGGCTGACCGTCGTCGGCGAGGCAGGGGACATCCCTGAAGCCGAAGCGCAGGTGCAGACACTGCAACCCGACCTGGCGGTGGTGGACGTGAGACTGCCGGGCGTCAACGGAGTGGAGGGCACGGTCTGTCTCAAGGCACTGGCGCCCAACCTGCGCGTGATCCTGGTCAGTGCCTATCGCGACCAGGCCGAGGTTTTCCAGACGGCTGCGGAAGAGGTGGGCGCCGAGGCTTTCGTCCCCAAGGACGACCTGGACCTGGATGTGGTGCGGGGGTGGGATCAATGAACAATGAGCCAATGAACAATGAACAATTCTCGAAGGGAGGTGATGCGCGGGAGAGTGAAACGTGATCCGCAGTTCTGTCAATCCGTGCTATCAGCACAAAACCCAAAGGAGGTATGCGACAAATGAAAAGACAGCGAATTCTCATAGGTGCATTGGTTCTGGGGCTGCTCTTGGCCCTGGCGGTGGGGCTGAGCCAAGCCCAGGAGCCGGAGCCGCCAGCGAGAGAAGTCGGTGCGGAAGGAGATGTCGGCGCGGCAGCGGCGGTGGAGAACATAATCCCTATCCAAGGGCGGCTGACTGACGCCAGCGGCAACCCTCTCGACGGCACATACAACATCACCTTCCGCCTCTACGACGTCTCTTCAGGAGGGACGCCCCTATTCCCCTATACTACCGACGTGGTTGTAACCGACGGCTTGTTCACAGCCTACATGGGCTACTGCGCCGTGTCGAACATTGATGGGCGGCCACTCTACCTGGGCATTGAGGTGGAAGGCGACGGGGAGATGATGCCCCGCCAGCCCATCCTCCCCGTTCCCTATGCCTTCAGCCTGATACCGGGGGCGATCATCAGCGATACCCGTGACGGCGTCCTGACGGTGCGCTCTACCGGCAGCGGGGATAGTGACGCCTTGTACGCCTATGCCGAGGGTACAGGGGAGGCGGTGACAGGAGAAGCCACAGACGGCATCGGCGTGTACGGCACCAGCGTCAACGGCAACGGCGTGTACGGCTCCAGCGCCAACGGCAACGGCGTGTACGGCTTCACTGACAGCAGCAGCGGCGTGTTTGGCGGCAGCTTCGTCGGCATCGGCGTGACCGGCTTGAGCCTCACCGGCCCCGCCATCAGCGCCGAGGGCAGCGGCGTCATTCAGAGCACGGCCAAGTCCTACCTCTGGATCAGCGGCAACGGGGTGCGACCGTACCAGCAAAGTGACACCACAGTCATCGACATGGACACTGTTGGTGGGGCTCTCATTTACCGCGGCGTGATCGCCGGAAACAAGAATGTCATGCTCCCCATCACGGTGGTGGGTCCTCTCTATGGACAGGATGTGACGATCTCCGACCTGGACATCTACTGGAAGGGCAACACCACATCCGAGGCGATTACAGCCGTCCTCTTGCGCCGGCAAACGGGCGTGTGCTCTTCCGCCTCCTGCTATGCCAGCATTATCCAGGACGTCGGTGGCGCTGGTTACACTTGTGAGGACGCTGCCAATCCGGAGGGCTGCACGCTGCATTATGATACGACGTCCAACAATGTGTTGACCGCGGACTCTGGCATACTCTACCTGACCTTGGAACTCTCGTTCAGCAACAGTAGTGCTTGGGTCGAGATCGGTGGCGTGCGGCTGACGCTGGAACACGACTAGCGTGGAGGTGAGTGATGAAACGAGTAACATTTCTCCTAGCCTTGGTCGCCATCCTCCTGCTGGCCGGGGTTGCTGTGGCGATGTCCTCCGACAACTACCGCCTGGACTGGTTCACGCCGCTGACCGGAGGCGGTGGAGGAGCGGCCAGTTCCGCCCACTACGCCGTCAACCTCACCGTCGGCCAGTCCGCCATCGGCACGTCCGGCAGCACGAACTATGGGGGCTGCCTCGGTTATTGGTGCGAGGCAGCGGTGGAGTACAAAGTCTATCTACCGCTGGTGTTGCGGAATTCCTGATGACTGGGGTGTGTCACGCCTACGTGGGCCTGACGCGCTCGAAGGAGGCTAATCGGATGAAAGCACGACGTTTCTTCGGATTGGTTCCCGTGTTGGCCCTGCTGGTGGTAACGTCGAGTGGGGTGGGATGCGCTTTGACGCCGGCCCCCACCAGCGAAGCAGCGTGGCACACGCCAGTCCCCCCCTCTTTCCCCCCCAATGGGGGGGGAGGAAGGGGGGGAGTGGGCGGGGGCGCACTCTGCCCGGCGCTGGAACCGCCCACCGGCTCCACTGTCACTGTTTCCACCGAGGCCGACCTGCGCGACCAAGCCTACAACGCTGCGCCCGGTACGACCATCCTGGTGGCCGCGGGAACCTATAACCTGCAAGACGCCATTTACGTGGTGAACGATGGCATTACCATCCGCAGCGCGACCGGCAACCGGGATGACGTCATCCTGGATGGGGGTGGTATGCTCACCTGGTCTCACACCCACGTCATTGCCATCGACGCCGACGACGTCACCATCGCCGACCTCACCATCCGCAACGGCGACGAGCACGGCGTTTCTGTACAAGGCAGCGACCGCCCCACGTTGTACAACCTGCACATTGTGGACACGGGCTACCAACTGGTCAAAGTCAACCCCATCGGCGACGGCAGCGACGACGGCTTGCTGGCCTGCTCGCGCCTGGAATACACCACCACTTCGCCCGAAGACTACACCAACGGCATCAGCGCCCACGACGCTCACGATTGGACCGTGCGCGACAATGAGTGGTACCGCATCCACACGCCGGGCAACGCGCCGGTCCCCACCATCCTCTTCTGGTCCGGCTCGTCGGGCACGGTGGTGGAGCGCAACCTGCTGGTGGACTGCTACCAGGGCATCTCCTTTGGCAACGCCAGCCACGGCGAGGGCGACCACACCGGCGGCATCGTGCGCAACAACTTTATCTACGCTTCTATGCTCCACGACGTGGTCATCGAAATGGTTCACGCCACGGGCTGGCTGGTGGCGCACAACACGGCCCTGCTCTTCAACCCTGTTTCTGGCGTCACGCACGGTATGGAAGCCCGCTATTCCGATTCATCAGGTACTTTTGCCTACAACCTGACCAATATGGACATTGCGCTCAACCGGGATGGCGCTAACGGCACCGGTACGGGCAACGTCACCAATGCTCAGAGCAGTTGGTTCGTGGACCCATCCAGCGCCGACCTGCATCTGGTCTCATCGGCCACGGCTGCCATAGACCAGGCAGACACGTTATCCGACGTTACCGACGATTTCGACGGGGACGCCCGCCCCATCGGCCCCGCCTCGGACGTGGGCGCCGACGAGTACGGCACGCCCCCGCCGGAGGCCGTTACGGATTTGCGCGTCGGCCGCGCCGTCACCGATTCCACCACGCTGACCGCCACGTTGACCTGGACCTCGCCCACCGAGGCGGTCACGGCCACCTTGCGCTACTCCGATACGTTCATCGGCGCGGATAACTGGGCCGGAGCCGCGCTCCTGACCAATACCCTGCCCGGCGGCACGGGTATCTTTACCGCCGTGCTGCACTACGGTGGCGGCCACGTCTACTTTGCGCACCGCTGGCAGAACACGGCCGGGGTCTGGTCGGGCCTTTCTAACAACGCTTTCTGGCCGGCATCTCACGTCTACTTGCCGTTGGTGTCGAGGAATTGAATTGTGGAGGAGATCAAATGAACCGCAAAAATACGATTCTCGTGACAATCGTTCTGGCGTTGGCGACTCTGGGTGCGGCCGGCCAATATCTCTCGTCTGCAACCCACGCCCAGACGCCCGTCGCCCCCACCGGCGCCATCACCCAGGCCCGCCTGACCCGCTCCGACGACCTCAGCCCCACCCTCTACCTGCCGCTCGTCACGAACAACTACTCGCGGCGCATCTATTCCACCACTCTCGTCTACAAAGGGGCCTTTGTCTACCCAACCGGCGACGACTGGGCCTACAGCGGCCACGCGCTGGCCTACTACCCCTCCGGCGACCCCGGCGGGCCGGCCGACGGCTATCCCGGCTCGCTCTACGCCGCCGCCCACACCTGGTACGACCTGGTGGGCGAGATCAGCATCCCCGCGCCGGTCATATCCGGTAATTTCGACGCTCTGCCTCGCGCCTCTGCACTCCGCCCCCCGGCGGATATCACTGGCGGCTGGAAGGACAATTGCACCTACAACGACGATTGCGAGTATCGAGAGGTGGACGGCCTGGAATATCTGCCCAACGTGGACAAGATCGCCTGGAACCTGAACGATTGGTACAACGTCGGTGGCTACGACCAGGACTCGCTGGGCTGGAGCGCGCTCGACATGACCGGCGCCCAGGGCGTGTGGCACATCGGCGCACGCCCACTGAGCGACAATGTCTTTCACAACGGAAAAACCTGCAACTATCTTTTCCAGGCCCCAGAGAGCTTTGCCGACGCTAATCTGAGCGGAAAATGGCTCATCGCTGGCAACCACCGAGAGGCCGGAGCATTCGGCGGCTCTCAAGGCCCAACGCTTTATGCCCTCGCCCCCTGGGAGGACGGCAACCCTCCCACGTCCGAGCAGAACCTGGACGCACTGGCCTTGCTGTACTATCCCGAAATCTACGATTGCGTCTGGGGAGACCCGGCCGTCTGCCATTTTCCAGGCTACCGGGCTGCAGACAATTGGGGCGGCGGGGCCTGGGTACAGACCACGGACGCGAGCGCCGTCCTGATATTCGGGAGAAAGGGGCTGGGAGACAACTGCTACGGAACGCAGGAACACTGCGGCGGAGACCCTTGTGTCCCGTCTAAAGGTTACCACGCCTATCCATACGAGCCTCAGATCCTCTTTTACGACCCGGAAGAGATAAAAGCGGTGATCGCCGGAACCAAAGAGCCGTGGGAAGTGCTGCCTTACGAGGTCTACAGCCCGGCGGACGAAGTGCTTGGTGGAGAGTGCGCCACCCTCGGCGCCGCGACCTACGACCGGGCCAGAGGGCTGTTATACGTGGCCGAACGGGAGGCCGGGCCATCAGGAGAGACAGTGGTACACGTGTGGCAGGTGGAATAGTTGGCAAGTGGGCAAGTTACAAGTGTATGAGTGAGCAAATCCGTAAATCCTGCTAATGTATCTTTTCAATATCTTGGGGTAGAGGCAACGTAGGGCGGTTTTGCTAACCGCCATACAGGGTCGGATAGCAAATCCGACCTACTTTCGCCCCAGCTTTTTGAAAAGATACGGCGGCCTCTTGCCCTGCCAGACTGTCGTGGATGCGGATGCGGTGGAGTTCGAGGAGCGGAGGTAACTGGTCGAGCTCCCGGGCCTGACCGTCAGCAGCCTGCGCTTCCTAGAGGCCGTCTCCAGTTCGGCCCGAAGCAGGCCAGTTTGCCCCGCCCAGGCCACTGAAGTACAATCTGGCCTGCGGGCCGGACGAGTACACGGTCAACGCCGATCCGACGCGGGCGCAGCAGGCGCTGATGAACCTGGCAGTGAACGCCCGAGACGCGATGCCGGAGGGAGGAAACCTGCGCATCGGGCTGGAGCGGATACGGGTTCAGCCCGGAGGGACATACCCCCCCCAGCCCCCCCGAAGCGGGGGGGAGGTACCCCCGCCCCTGCCGGGGATGAAGGCCGGCGAATGGGTGCAGGTGACGGTTGCGGACACCGGGAGCGGCATTCCGCCCGACGTTCTGCCGCACGTCTTCGATCCTTTCTTCACCACCAAAGCGCCTGGGGAAGGCAGCGGGCTGGGCCTGGCCCAGGTGCACGGCATTGTGAAGCAGCACGAAGGTGAGATTGGCGTGCAGAGCCAGGTGGGCCAGGGGACGACCTTCACCATCTACCTGCCCGCCCTGCCGGTGCATCCAGCGGAAGCGCTCACCCGGGAACTGCCGGCCCTGGCCAAGGGACAGGGGGATACCATCCTGGTAGTGGAGGACGACGCGGCTGCGCGGAAGGCGCTGGTGGACAGCCTGGAACTGCTGAACTACCGGGTGCTGGCGGCGGCGAACGGCCAGGAGGCGCTGGCGGCCCTGGAGCAGCCCCCCCCAGACCCCCCCGCAGGCGAGGGGGAGGAGAGAGGGGGGAAGGTCGCGCTGGTGCTGAGCGACGTGGTGATGCCGGGGATGGGCGGTGTCACGTTGTTGCAAGCCTTGAGGCAGCGTGGCCTGGCGGTGAAGGTAGTGCTGCTGACCGGCCACCCGTTGGAGAAGAAATTGGAGGAACTGCGGGCGCAGGGGATGATAGAATGGTTGCCCAAGCCTCCGAGCCTGGAGCAACTGGCGCAGGTGGTGGCGCGGGTGCTGGAGGAAAGATAAGTAAGTTCGTCATGAAAAATCTGGCAGCGCTGATAGCCCTCTCCACACTGCTGGTAGCCTGCGGTCGAGAGACTCCCACCCCTTCGACTGCGCTCAGGGCAAGCCCGGACGTCCCCGCGACGACGACCGCCGGCGCCGCCAGCATCTACGCCACCGCCACACCTGCCTCCCTACCCCCCCACACCCCCACACCCACCACCACCTCTCAACCCGGCCCGCTGCCAGTTGTGACTGCCACCATCAAACTGGGCGAGGAACCGCAGGTATGCGCGGGCAGTGCGCTGGCTGTGGATCAGGCGTCCGGCTACCTCCACACAGCGGGCGTGCGCGACGGTCAGCCCTGTCTGACGGTAATTGACCCCGCCACGGGCCAGGTACAGGAGCCCCACGTCCTCCCATTCGAGCCGCGCTTCCTGCTGTGGGACGGTGGGGCACTCTACGCCCTCGGCCAGGATGGTAGCGAGTTGGTCGTCGCTGACGCTGGCACAGGCCGAATCGTGGCCCGGGAGCCCCTCGGCTACGCCCAGGACAGATTCGTCGGCGGGGAGTTGTACGAAGCACGGGCGGCAGTGCGCGACGGGTGGATCTACGTCGGCCTGCCTGGGGACCCGACAGTGGGCGGCGGCACACTGCACCTCATCCCGCTACAAGGCGGGACAGCGCTGGACATCACCGACATCACTGCCTTCGACCTGGCCGACGATGGCCGGTTCGCCGTCGTCGGCGGTCAGGAAGCGACGGCCGTGCGAGTCTACGCAGGCACCGGCGGTGACCTGCTTGCCGAGCGAGAAATCGGCCCCGGAGAACCCGGTATGAGCGTAGCCTTCGATGGGCCGGCCGACCGCATCTTCGTCTCCCGCCAGCAGCCTGCGGACGATACCTCATCTGCTCCATCGGCGCGCCATTTCGTGGACGTCCTCAACGCAACGTCCCTGGAGTCAGCCAACCTGGTCGAGGAACAGGCGTGGATGCTGACCGCCGACCCACGCCGTGAACGCGCCTACGCCTACACGCATGAGAGCCATATACTGGGCTTCGACACGGCCAGCGGCCAGTTGCTGGGCACGCTCTTCAGCGTACCCCAGCCCGCAGAGGGCTTCTCTACCATCCGTCCGGGGGAGAAACTGCGCGTTGACCCGGCCACAGGGCGCGTTTACACCGTTTACGAGGACTTCGACCTCAGCACCTGGATCGCGGGGTTCGACCCGGCCACGGGCGCGGGAGTGGCCGATGTGCCGGTGCCCGCTGGCGCTCCGTGGGTGTTGGACAGCATGCACGGACGGCTCTACTTCGCCGACCGCTCCTTCATCCTGGCCCTCGACGCCGCCACGCTGCAGCCTGTGTACCGGATGGCACTCTCCCGTAAGCCGGTCTCCGCCGCCGTCGCGCCCGACCACGACATCCTCTTCGTCGGCGACGAGGGCGGCGACGTGCGCGTGCTTGACCTCCAGACCCACGACGAGGTACAGTTGCTGCCGGGCGTGGGCGGCTACGTGGATGTGGACACAACGCACGGCTGGCTCTACGCCGGAGATGAATTTGCGGCCGGCATCTCCGTCTACGACCTGGCGACGCTCGAACGGCGCGGCACCATCTCCCAGCCAGGCCGCCCCACCGCCAGCCCCGCCGACGGGCGGGTCTACATCCTCGAGGAAGACGTGTATAGCGGCGACAGCGCGACGCTGACCGTGATCGAGGGACGCACCGCCCGGAACGGGGGCTGCAACGGCTGCACCCAGCCCACCGGTGTCGTCGTGGATCCCCGCAGCGGACTCACACACGTCACCACCTATTCCACCTGGGTGGGCAAGCCAGGCCCCACCAACCACGTCGCCGTCGACCCGCTCACCGGGCGCGCCTTCGTCGCCCGCACCACCGGCGGCTATCGCGTCATCTACACCCTGGCCGCCTACACTGACCTGACGCTGGAGCAATGCTCTGGCCGGTCCCTGACCGAACCAGCCTGGCGGGATGGGTTCTACGGCCAGCCGCTCTACAACCCCGCCACCGGTCACCTCTACCTGACCGACGGCCCACGCCTGCTTGTCCTCAATGGGGAGACGCTCGACCTCATCGGCTGGATGTATCCGAGCGACGAGGGAGACGAGAGATTAGTGCCCGCCGCCGTGGACGTCCGCACAGGCAGGGTCTACCTCCTGGCCGGCCAACAGGTCCTCGTGCTGGAAGGGACCGGCGGCTGGCCCGAAACGGTGCCCCCGCAGCCAACCGCACACCTGCCCGGCCCACCCGAAGGCATCCTCCCCCTGCCCGACGGCACTCTCTTTGTGCGCGCTTACGACCGCGAGGGCTACACCTCCCACCTCTACCGCTCCACCGGCGATGGCCAGACGTGGGAGGAATTACACGGCGGGCTGCCTGGCGCGCCCAACGACCTGGCCTTCGCCCCCGATTCCACCCTCTACGCAGCGGCCGTGCCCGCCGCCTGGCGGGCGGAGACGGAGGATGCATCCTGGGGCGAGGGGGTCTACCGTTCCGACGACGGCGGGGACACCTGGGTCCCCTTCAGCCAGGGGCTGGCCCACCTGCGGGTCAGTCGCATCCACGCCGACGCCGATAGCGAGGTGTACTTGCTCGCCACTGGCACGTGGCCGGAACAGCAAAACTGGCCGGTGTCTACCATCTGGCAGTTGGGCGGGGACGGGCGCTGGAGCCCGGTTGAGGTTGCCGGGGCTGGTCCCTTCGCCAGCCCCGATGGCGGCGTCCCCTACACCTATACCCAGGCGATTCGTGCCGCCTGGCACACGCTCACCGGCAGAGGTGAGCTCTATCGCAGTTGGAGCAGCGACCTGCAGCGCTCCGCCGACGGAGGCATGACCTGGGAGACAATCTCCGCCGGCCCGGCCGAGTACGGCGTGGAGGTGCTCACCGGCGCAGGCGAGCCACCGACGCTCTACTGGCTCACGTGGGACACGCTGTACCGTTCGACCGATGGAGGGGCCAGTTGGGCCTGGCTTTCGCACCCGGCGCTGGCCGATAGCGCCCCCAGCGCCGTCGCCGTGGCGGAGACGAGTGGGGAAGAGATGCTTTTCGTGGGCACCGAGTCCGGCGAGTTGCTCGTGCTGTCTGCGGCGACGGCGGACTGGCGACCAGAGAAGTCACCCGCCCCCAGCCCGTAGCCTTACGGCTCACCCCCGCAACTCAAAGTTGACACAACCCCATCGGCCTGATAGAATGCCCCGGCGCAATGCTCCGGAATCAGACGCAGCCAGCGCACCGCCCGCCGCGCTGGCGGGTTATCATGTACGAGTGCCATTATCGCTATCAACCAGGAGGGACACTCTATGAAACGAGCCATCAGCATCAGCCTGGGGAGTGTTACCCGTGACAAGAAGGTCACCATCACACTGCTGGGCGAGGAGATCACCATCGAGCGCATCGGCACCGACGGTGATGTGGAGAAAGCCATCCAGTTGTACAATGAACTAGATGGGAAGGTGGATGCCTTCGGCGTGGGAGGCATTGATCTGGGCATGACAGTCGCCGATCGCTATTATCCTCTCTACGACGCGCAGAAACTGGTCACCGGCGTCCGGCAGACGCCGGTCGTAGACGGGGGCGGCCTTAAGCAGACCCTGGAGCGCGGCATCGCCCAGTTCATCGAGCGGGAGATCGGAGACGAGATCCAGCCCAAACGGGCGCTCATCACCGCCGGGGTGGACCGCTACGGTAGCGCCGTCTCCTTCGACGAAGCGGGCTATGAGATCATCTGCGGCGACCTGGGATTTGCTCTGGGCATCCCCATCCCTATTCGGTCGCTGAGCGGGCTGCGTATCCTGGCCCGCATCCTCATGCCCATCGTCGGCCGGTTGCCGCTGGAGTTCCTCTATCCCACCGGCGAGAAGCAGGAGGAGATTGTACCCAAGTTCGACAAGTGGTACGCCTGGGCCACCGTCATCAGCGGCGATTGCCTCTACATCAAGCACCACATGCCCGAGCGGCTCGACGGCAAGGTCATCGCCACCAACACTACCACTCCCGCCGACATCGAGGCCTTCCGCCAGCGCGGGGTGCGCTACCTGGTTACCTCCACTCCACGGCTGGAGGGTCGCTCCTTCGGCACCAACATGATGGAGGCCGCCCTGGTCGCCGTCGCAGGCAAGGGGCGACCGCTCACCACTGACGAACTCCAGGGGATGCTGGAGCGGCTCGATCTTAAGCCCACGCTCCAACGATTGAACGAGTAGGAGGAGAGGATGAACGAACAACCGTCAGTCGCGGCCGTCGTCACAGCCGGTTGGAGTCCTGGAGAGGATGATCCGCTGGCCGAGTACACCCAGGGCAAGCCAAAGGCCCTCATCCCCATCGCCGGCAAACCGATGGTCGTCCACGTGGTGGACGCCCTGGCCGGATCCCGCTACGTCCAGCGCATCATCGTCGTCGCGCTCGATCCCGCTGCCGAGGTGCAGTTCCTGGTGCCTATCGAGCACGTGCCCGACGCCGGGGGTATTCTGGCTAACGCGGAAGCCGGTCTCCAACACGCGCTAGCCCATTATCCCGACCTGGACGCAGTGCTACTCAGCAGTTCCGACCTGCCCACCATTACCCCAGCCATCGTGGACACCTTCATCGAAGAGTGCCTCCGCACCGACCATGACCTGTACTACAGCATCGTCGAGCGATCGGTGATGGAAGCGCGCTTCCCCGAATCGCGCCGCAGTTACGTCCACCTGCGCGAAGGAGATTTCGCTGGCGGCGATCTTTTTCTAATCCGCCCCAGCATAACCCTCAGCCAGCGGGATTTGTGGCAGAGCCTGGCCGGGGCACGCAAGAACGCACTACGTCAGGCCCGTATGATCGGCTTGTGGCCCCTATTCAAACTCATCATCCGCCGTCTGTCTCTGGCCGAGGCCGAACGGCGCGCCAGCAAAGCGCTCAACATGCGCGGCCGAGCCATCCCCTTTCCCTACGCCGAGATAGGGATGGACGTGGATAAACCGTTCCAGTTGGAGATCGCTCGCGCCGAACTGGAAGCACGCGCTGCCAACACCTCGTAGGGGATGCTCTCTCTACAGCGGCTCATCACCCTCGACCAGCAATTGTCGGCGCACCTCGCCATCTCACGTGAGGCGCGCGGCCTGCGCCTGCTGGCGCTCGTCGTCGCTCACACCGGCGACAGTCCGCTCTGGCTGGGCGGTGCGGCCGTGGCGCTCATCTGGGGGGATGCGGCCTGGCACGACTTCGGGTGGCGCGTGCTGGCCGGAACGCTGGTCGCTGGCACGGTCGTCACCGCCCTTAAGTGGCTCTTCCGCCGCCAGCGCCCGCCAGGAAAAGGGCAGTGGTTCTACACGCGGTTTGATCGCCATGCCTTCCCGTCCGGTCACACTGGCCGTTCCGCCTGCCTGGTCGTGCTGCTGGCCCCACTCTTCCCTCCCTGGGGATTCGTGCTGCTACTGTTCTGGGCTGGGCTGGTCGGGCTGTCCCGAGTCGCGCTTCAGGTTCACTTCGCCTCAGACATCATCGGTGGATGGGCAGCCGGCTTGCTGGCCGGCCTGGTGTTGCAGGTGATGTTCTGAACTGCTGAAACAGATTGGGCACTGTTAGCCAATTCTGACCTGCGTGCAGCGTAGTTCTTGGAAGTAGCACGCAGCCGCCCAGAAGCCTCTTGCGCGTATCACCCCTACATCTTGGGGTTGCCACCTCCCGCAAACCGAAGGGATAGGGAGAAACACGACGCGTCGCCAATTGGTCAGACACTCTCCGTAATCCACCTTAAAACATTGCCTCTTTTAAGTTCGCTACGACCAAAAACGGTTGCCAGGAATGCGCTCTTTTGGTAAAATGGGATCACTTCAAGGGCGGGAAGCAACTGACCATCGCGAGGAAAGGCTTGCCACAATCAGCCGCTTTGGCTGGCAACGCGAAAGAGCCGCCAGTTCCACGGAGTGCGAAATCCGTTCTTCTGCCTCCGCGCTGCTTCTCACTGCCAATCGGTCGTTGCCCATATTTCTACAATGAAACCTAATCACATCTGGTCGGCCGCCCTCGGCGAACTTCAACTGCAAATGACCCAGGCCACCTTCGATACCTGGCTGCGCGATTCCAGGTTGCTGAAGTACGAAGATAGCACCTTTATCATTGGCGTCAAGAACGGCTATGCCAAGGACTGGCTGGAGAATCGGTTGCTCGCCACTATCAAGCGCACCCTTGCCCGACTGGCTGGTCAGACCGTCGCAGTCAAGTTCGTCGTGTGGAGTGAGGAACCTCGGCAGCAAGATGACGTTCCTTTGCTCAACCTGCCCCCAGCGGTCTCAACCTCGATCCCAGCCCCCCCTCCCGCTAACCTGAACCCGCGCTACACCTTCGACAGTTTCGTGGTGGGGCCGGGCAACCGTCTAGCCCACGCAGCCTCCATGGCCGTCACCGAGTACCCCGCCGGCGCCTACAACCCGCTTTTTATCTACGGCGGGGTAGGCCTGGGCAAGACGCACCTCCTAAACGCCATCGGGCATAGCTGCCAGGCGCAAGGCCTGCGGGTACTTTACGTCTCATCCGAGAAATTCACCAACGACCTCATCGAGGCCATCCGTTCCCACATCACCGCTGCTTTCCGCGAAAAGTACCGTACTGCCGACGTCCTGCTCGTGGACGATGTCCAGTTCATCGCTGGCAAGGAAAGCACTCAGGAGGAGTTCTTCCACACCTTCAACACACTCCACGGCACAGGCAAGCAAATCATCGTCTCATCGGACCGGGCACCAAAGGCGATGGTTACGCTAGAGGAGCGACTGTGCTCCCGCTTCGAATGGGGATTGATCGCCGACATCCAGCCGCCTGATCTGGAGACACGCATCGCCATCCTGCGCTCCAAATCCGACACCTGCGGCGCATCGGTCCCCGACGAGATCCTCGTCCTCATCGCCACCCAGATACAGAGCAACATCCGCGAACTGGAAGGTGCGCTCAACCGGGTGCTGGCCCTGTCCAGCCTCACCCATCAACCTCTTACGCCGGAGGTTGCCGAGACAGCCTTGAGCAATCTGCTCCCTCAGCGTAGCAAACTGACCCCGGACCAGATCGTGGAGACAGTAGCGCTCCACTTCGGCGTCGAGGTCACTGCGCTCCAGGGGCGCAGTCGCAGCAAGGCCATCGCACGCCCACGTCAGATCGCGATGTACCTCATTCGAAAGGAGACCGGTGGGTCGCTGCCCCAGATCGGAGCCATGTTGGGTGGGCGTGACCACACCACCATTCTCTACGGCTGCGAGCGCATCGCCGATCTGATCGAGGAGGACACGAACCTCCGGCGGGAGGTCATCGCTCTGCGCCAGCAACTCTACAACAACGGCAAGTAACTGTCCCCCCTGGTTTCCACAGTCCCCCGTTAATATCCACAGCTCCCATTTCTGGCCTCTGCGCTCTTGCAGCCCCCCATATGTGGGGGGAACGATGGGTCTGCGGCACCTATCAGAGCGTGGCACATGTGGATAACTTCCCGTTTTCTGTGGATAACAAGCGTGGCCTGTGGATAACCTCCGCCTGGAATAACCTGGAATAGAGCGACGTCTTTAACACACAAGAGGCAGTTGGTTAAGCAGCCAACCGCCTCCAAGGCATATCTCGTTTTCTCCTACGCTATCCACATCTGATTGTGGACAACGTATTCCGCCCAAAACCCCCGCATTTGCAGCCAAGAAGATGCCCACCTACCACATTTAGGACTGTCCAAAATCAGAATGTACATTCTCCCCACTTTCCCCTGCCCTGCTACTACTATTATATCAGTCATAACATACGTCAATGTTGTTGATTCATTCTCTATTTGCGGTTAGTCATTTCAGCACAGGTAACCCAAAACAATTCTCAGCCAACATTTAGATGGAGAGAGAGCCCTCAGAATTAGTCTGCCAGGTTTCCTTTACTCGAATCAGAGCAAGGGCAGAGAGGAGGAACAGCACTGCGTAGATGGCAAAAATGAGCAAGTAGCCTATTTCTGGCGATTGGGGGACGTGAACAGTAAAGTAATCCGCTATGGGGCCTCCAATGTAGGAGCCCACTGCCCCTGCGCCCGCCCCGGCCAGGTTGGAGATACCGAGGTAACGTCCGGCCTCCTCTCGGGGCACCACGTCTGTTCCCAGTGCCCAGTTAGTCGTGAAGAACATTCCCGTGGCAGCGCCGATGATACACCCGCCCACGTATATCACGCTCATGTTGGGGGCCAGGACGAGCACCAATGTGCCCAGTGCGGCCGCGATACCACTGAGTGCCACCAGTCGCTTGCGCCCGATCCGGTCGGCGAGCCAGCCACTTGGCAGTGCGCACAGCAGGATCAGGATGCCGACCATCATCATCAGTTGCGAGGCTGGCCCCGCGGCGGCCTCTCCTTTCAGGCCCAGCCGGGCCTGAAGGAAGTAAACCGCGAAACCGGAGAGGTTTGTGGTTCCAACGAGGAAGGCCAGCCGGTTGATCACCCACCAGGCGAAGGAGGGGTAACGGCGTGCTGCCTCGGAACCGATGCTGATGCGCACGCTGGCCCACACGCCCACGACGACGGCGGTCCCCATCGCCAGCAGCCCCGTGACTCCCATCACGATCAAGAGTGTGGTCACCGAATTTGTGTGGCCCAGGAGTTTGCCTATTCCCTTGACGCTCTCCCCCAGGCCCAAAATGACTACCATAAAGACCAACGTCATCGCCACGAGGCGTCCGAACGGTTCCCAATCCAGGGGACCGGGAGGTTCGCGCAGCGGCTCTTCGCGAACGAACATGGTGGTGGCCATACTCAGGAACAGGATACCGATTGCCACCAGGATGCCGGCCCACATCTGTCCTGCTGCAATCAGTTTGCCGACAGTGAGGGCGACGATGATAACCGGTAGGAGTTCCATGGTGGACTTCACGCCGGAGAAGCGGCCACGACGGTCTTCCGGCACCAGGTCGGGGATCAGTCCCTGCTCCGCGCCGTGGGCGATGTTAGAGGCAAACTGCGAGAGTACCACTGCCCCGAACAGGAACCAGTAGCCGGTGGATGCCCCGATGGCAATCATACACGCCATGTTCAGCAACGTGCCAACCAGGATAAATGGGCGTCGCCGTCCCCAGCGCAGGGTGCTGCGGTCCGAAAGCATACCCATCAGCGCCTGGACCAATAGGGCGGCCATCAGGGTGTAGAGGCGCAGGCTACCGAAGGCGGTGCCTTGCTGCTCGGGGCCAACGAACTTCTGTACCAGCAGGGGCACGATGAGCCCATTGCTCTGCGCGACCGTCGTCAGCCCCAGCCAGTAGATGTTGACCGTGATGTAGTCATACCAGCGGATAATGCGTTTCATCGTTTGCACCTCCTTCTGTACGCTGGGTTATCGTAGTTCGATTGCTCCTCCCGGACATTGCAACACGCAGGCACCGCAGGCGATACACCGCTGCGCGTCGTGAAAGACCGCTTTGCGGCGTTCCCGGTCCGATGCCCAGCAGCCCACCGGACAGACCTCGTAGCAAGTCCAATCGCCCACGCAGCGGTCAGGATCGAAGTAGATGCGCAGATAGCGTAGTTTGCGGGCCAACTCTACGTGTTCGAGCAGCGACTCTTGGAAACTCATTCCACCAACCTACCAATTTACCAGTCTACCAATCTACCACCTATCAGGTAGACCGCCAACAGCACGGCCCCGATCGCTCCCTCCCATACCCAATTGGCCTGCTCGCCCCGCAAATGAACACGAGCGGCACACTCTTGGCCAGTCCATCGTGGCCCGGCAGCCAGGGCAACACCACAGCGTAGAACAGGGAGAGACCAACGAGAGCAGCGGTCACTGGCCACTTCATGAAGATGGTGGCCACGGGTTATTCCTCGTCCCCCTCTTCCTGCCACTCGATGAGTTCATGGACTTCCCGCTCCAACCTCTGCCCGGCGGCGAGGATGTCAAGGAGTTGGCCTTCGAGCTCTTGATCGTCCTCGGGGCGTGTCTCCCATGCATCTTGGAGCGCCTCGTTCATCCGTGTCAAACTGCGGGCCATGGCGGTGAACACGTCCTCGGCTGTCACCTCTCGGGAGACCAACTTGACGCGCGGGCCGCTGTAGAAGCCCAGCGCCTCCATCTCCCGTTCCATCTCCTCCGCGAACTCCGGTTCATCCTCGAATCCCTCCTTGTGATCCACGCCAGGCGTGAACTCGAAGCGCTCATCGTCCGCGAGCACGTGGTGGAAATTCTCTAGTTCGACGTCCAGCGCCAGGCCCTCTCCTTGGAGCATCAGCCACACTTTCTTGACCGGCACGAAGAAGTCGGGGTCAGTCTCCAGGATCTCCACGGTGCGTGCGACAACCTGATCGTTCATGGCCCAATCTCCTGTAAGAACGCCTGTGCGAGTAGATAGGTAGACAAGTAGACGAGGCGGCAAGGCGACACTTATAATTCGTAATACTCACCGGGTTTGAGCACGACCGGTTCGGCGGACGTTGCGGCTCGCACACGCTCGGCCCAGGCGTGGGGGTCCTGCGCAATGACGTCAAATGTGTCGTAGTGGGTGGGGATGACGACCCGGGGCTCGATCAACCTAACCGCCCGTAGCGCATCGTCCGGTCCCATCGTGAAGTTGTCTCCGATGGGCAGGGCGGCCAGATCAATCCCCTCCTCGCCGATGAGGCGCATACTGTAGAAGAGCTCGGTGTCGCCGGCCAGGTAGATCTTCTTGTCCTCGGCGGTCAGCAGCAGCCCGCAAGGGTTGCCGCCATAAGAGCCGTCAGGCAGGCCAGAGCCATGATGGGCGATGGTCAACTTAAGATAACCAAAGGGATGCTGAAACCCGCCGCCGATGTGCTGGGCATGAGTGCGGGGCACACCCTGGGCCTGGAGCCAGTTGCAGATCTCGAAGTTGGAGATGACCAGTGCCCTGGTGCGTTTGGCGATGGCGACTGTGTCGCCGATGTGATCGCCGTGGCCATGGGTGACCAGGATGTAGTCTGCCTCGACTACATCGGCCGAGATGGGGGTGAAGGGGTTGCCGGTGAGGAATGGATCCACCAGGACTTGTGTGCCCCCGACGTTCAGAGCGAAAGCAGAGTGTCCGTACCAGGTCAGTTTGATGGTCATTTTCTTCCTCCTCATACTTGTTGAGCGCAATAACTGATATGTAACCTCTGGCATGGACAAGTATAGCCTACAGGCACAGAGATGTCAATACGTGCACGGGCTGGGGTGACAATGTGACGCTGATAACATCCTGGAAAGGTAAAGATGATTTTGGGGGTTGACAAGTCCCACGGAAATGTGGTATAGTAACATTTGGCAGAGACATTCATGCCGCTACCCGATCGAGCACGGGAGCACACTGCCTGACCTGTAGACGTCAAGCATGGTGCTCCTTAAATCACTGAGCGAAAGATGAAGTTGTATCAAAAGAACGAATCAGAAGAAAACAAAGAGGTGAACGGCGAGGAATACCTGCTGGTCAAGGCATCTGAGCAGAGCTTCGTCACGTACGATGACATCCTGACCGCTTTTCCCCAGGCCGAGGAGAACCTGGATGAACTTGAGGACATCCTGGCTATCCTGATAGAAGCCGGCATTGAGATAGGCGCGCCGGAAGAGAGAGAAGAGTCAGAAGGCGGCGTGTCTGATGAGCCTGAGCAGGCTGATCAGAAAGCGTACTTCGACACGATCGCGATAGATGATACGATTGGTCTCTATCTTAAGGAGATTGGACGGGTGCCGCTGCTCACGGCTGAACAGGAAGTCATGCTGGCCAAGCGCATGGAAGCCGGTCAGATTGCCCGGGAGAGGATGAATCGGGATGGTCTCAATCCTGAAGAACGGATCGAATTGAGGAAGATTGTGCTGGACGGTCTGGCTGCCCGTGAGCACCTCATTCGTGCCAACTCTCGCCTGGTGATCAGCGTGGCCAAGAAGTACATCGGCCGTGGCGTGCCCTTCCTCGACCTGATCCAGGAGGGCAACATCGGGCTTATACGTGCCGCCAATAAGTTCAACTACCAGTTGGGGCACAAGTTCTCGACCTACGCGACCTGGTGGATTCGGCAGGCGGTCACACGCGCGATCGCTGATCAGAGCCGCACCATCCGTGTGCCGGTTCACATGGGCGACCAGATCAACAAACTGCTGCGGACCTCCCACCGGCTGACGCAGGAGCTGGGGCGCGAACCCACCTCCGAGGAGTTAGCCAGCGCGCTGGAAATTCCCACGCGCAAGGTGGAGGAGATGCTGAGAGTGGCGCGCCGTCCTCTCTCGCTGGAGATGCCCACCGACGACGAAGGGGAAAGCGAGTTGGGCGATTTCATTGAAGATGAGGATGGCTCTGCTCCGGACGAGGAGGTGACCTCTTCGATGTTGCGGGAGTTGCTCCAAGGGATTCTACAGGATCTCCCGCCGCGTGAAGTACGCATTTTGCAACTGCGCTACGGGCTGGTGGACGGCGAGACGTACACTCTTGAGGAGGTGGGCAAGAAGCTGGGGGTGACCCGTGAACGAGTGCGCCAGATAGAGGCTCAGGCGCTCAGCCGACTCCGCCATCCCACTCACGCCCGCAAGTTGCGCGATTTCCTGAAAAAGTAGCGGCCTGCTGCTGCTGGCGGCCACACTCACCAGACCACCACTAGACCACGGAGCGAGGCCTCGGGTGCGCACTCGGGGCCTCGCTGTGTGTGGGACTGTGTGTGGGAGAGGAAATCTGAAAAAGTCTCTGTTTGCAGCCTCTCCCCTTGTGTGTTAGAATAACAAAGCGTGCTGGGAGTGACCAGCACGCTGATGTCCAATGCCATTGTTTCCTGTTCTCACGATCATCCCGTTGCTGCTGGGTGCAGGTGGGGCGCTTGGGTTATCTCTCGTGCCCCGTGCTCGTCCCTATACCCGCTACATCGCCCTGACGGCGGTTGGCCTCACCACCATCCTGATCCCTGCGTTCAGATGGATGGAACCGGTGGTAATGATTCCCTCCTTGTGGCGACCTTCGCTGTTGTTTGGGACCGCGCTGGCGCTACAGAGTGACGCCACTATGCAGCCTTTGGCCTTAGCACTGGCGCTGGTGACTTGTGGCGCGGTCCTCGTAGATCTCAGTCGCACGGAGGAGCCCCGCCCCCAACTCGCAGCCACGTTGCTGGCTTTGCTCGCCGCCGGTTTTGTGGTTTTATGGTCGGCCAACGTTCTCACTATGGTCATCAGTTGGGCTATCTATGATCTGCTACAGGCCGCGGGGCTCATCGCAGCTGGGGGCTCATCGCGGACGGCTATCCGTGGCTTGATCCTGGGCGGTCTAGCGACGCTGCTCCTCTGGGGCGGGGCGTTGTTGTCCGACGGTGGAGCAGACAGCGAACTGTGGCCGTTGATCACTCTCAGCGGTGCGCAACTGACGCTGTGGGCAGTGGCTGGCATTCTGCGGCTGTGGGCGTACCCATTTCATCTCTTCGCTCCAGACGACCTGGGCACCGCCCCGTCTCTCGCCGCCCCGCTTTTTCTGAGCCCTGTTGTGGGCTGGGGACTGTGGCTCCGGCTCGTCCCGGCGAATGGCGGCTTTCTTCCTGGTAGCACATGGGTGCTGATCGTGGCAGCAGTCACCTTGGCCTTGGGCAGTCTTCTGGCCTGGTCTTGCAAGGCCCCCCGCCACGTGTCGCGGTGGGTCGGGATGGGGGTCGCCGGGGCGGTGCTGCTGGCCGCCGGGCTGGCGGGGGAAAGCGCCGCAGCCGTCATTGCCGCTGGCAGCGTGGCCTGGGTGTTGGGAGGAGCAGTGATGTTCCTGAGCGATGGCTTGCGACGAGAGTCGCCATGGTGGAGCATCCCCTCGCTGGTCGGAGCGTTGGCACTGCTGGGAGCACCTCTCACGTTGGGCTTTGTGACAGAGGCAACCCTGATCGGCGGGCTCACGAAGGGAGGCCACCTGGGGTGGGGAGGCGCGTTTTTTCTCGGAAATCTGTTCCTGGTCCCATCGCTGGTGCGTTGGCTACTATTGCCACCTTCCTCCCCTGCGAGGGAAGGGGGCCGGAGGGCTAGAGCCGTAGCGTATGGGGTCGGGATGGGATTGCCAATGCTGCTACTGATTGTGGCTGGCTTGTACCCTCCACTTCTCGTCGGCAGCGTCCTGGCTCCCACGCTGGGCTTGTTATTCGCGATGCCAGGACTGACAGGTTGGTTGTTGTGGGTGGTCTCGCTCGCCTGCGGGGGAGTGCTTGCCTGGCAGGAGGAAGCCTTGCACCCCAGGATAGAACTGTTACTCAGCGCGATGCACGATTTGTTGTGCCTGGAGTGGCTCTATGACGCGGTGGTAGGAGCATTAGATCGGGGGTTGAGCGTGCTCTGGGCAGCCGACGAAGTGATGAGAGGCGCAGGGGCGCTGTTATGGTCATGGTTGATATTCCTCCTCCTGCTGGTATGGGATAGGTTGTGATGCCGACACTGGTAGACCTCTTGGCGCGCGTTTCATTCCTGGCTGCCGGGCCCGCCGTGGCTGGCGTGTTTGTCACAGCCGGGCTCTTGGTCGTCAGTCGGGATTGGCGGCTGAACGTGATAGCCCTCACCGCGCAGTACTTCTTCGTGGTGTTGCTGTTGACCTGGCTGATCCGGTTGGAAGTGGCCGCTGTCAAAGGGCTGGTTGGGTGGATGATCTGCATGGTGTTCTACCTGACCGAGCGGCGAGCCAGCGTGCTTGAGCAGCCCTCGGCAGCCGCAGGCGCAGCGGCGTCGCAGCGCCGTCGTCGTTGGGTTATGTCAGCGCGAGCGTCATTTTGCCTGCTGGCTGGGCTGTTGGTCTCGGTGGCGGCGTATACAGCCGCGCTGCGCATTCCCTTGCCCGAGGTCCCAACCGACATCACACTGGCCTGTTACCTGTTGGCCGGGCTTGGGCTGCTGCTGATTGGGCTGAGTGAGGCGCCGATGCAGGTGGGATTGGGATTGCTGACCTTTCTATCGGGTTTCGACCTGTTCTACGTCGCTCTGGAGCCGAGCCTGGCCGTGGCTGGGCTGTTGGGTGCCGTCAGTTTCCTCATTGCGCTGGCAACGGCCTATCTACGAGCGGCCCAGATTGCCGCTGGCGGCGAGGGAAGGACACCGTGATCGCAGGTCCACTTTTGCTGCTGATCCTCCCGCTGATGATGGCGGGTGTCGTATACATTCTACTCCGGTGGGCGTCTTTGTCGGCACTGCTGTCCGTTGGCACGGCGTTGGCGTTGGGTGTCGCAGTCGTCACGCTGCCTCTGGATCAGCCGGTGCGCCCTTTTCCATTTTGGGGGAGAGGCTACCAGATTGCGTTGGGCGAGGCGGTGACCTTCTTTGGACGCGAGTTGGTTCTGGAGCAGGCCGACCGGATGGCGATGGCGTTCCTGTTCTTTACGTCCGCGGGCCTTTTTTTCTTGGCGTGGCGTGTCACGCCACATTCTCTGCTCTTTCCGATGGGCCTGGGCATGCTCAGCCTGCTGGGCGGGGCGCTGCTGATCCGGCCTTTCATCTATGCTGCCCTGCTCATTGAGATTGCCGCTGCCTTCTCCATCTTTGCGCTGCAGGCTGAGGGACAGATGCCTACTCGAGGAGGGCTGCGATACCTGACGTTCACTACCCTGGCTCTGCCTGGGTTGTTGGTTACTCACTGGCTGCTGGAGCGGTATACGCTGACGCCGGACGAGACGGGACTGCTCAGCATGGCCGCCACCCTGTTGGCTATCTCATTTGCGTTGCTGCTGGGTGTCGTGCCTTTCCACACCTGGATGCCGGCCGTCGCCAGCGACAGCGTGCCGCTGGCAAGCACTTTTGTCCTCACCGTCAGCAATGGGGTCATTTGGTTCCTGTTGCTTGATTTCCTGGAGACCTATCCCTGGCTCAGCAGCCATCCCCGCTTCGAATCCCTCGTCTTCACCGCAGGTCTGGTGATGGTTGTCGTGGGAGGATTGCTTGCGCCTGCTCAGCGTCGCCTGGGGCCGCTGATGGGGTACGCTGCATTGGTAGATAGCGGTGCTGCGCTCATTGCCCTGGGAATGAACAGCAGACTGGGGTTGACGCTGACCCTCCTGTCACTGTTGGTGCGTCCTTTTGGCCTGGCCCTCATGGCAACCGGTCTGAGTGGTCTACGGGCGCGCAATGGCGGCGACGACGGTTTGGATGCGCTGCGCGGGTTGGGATGGAAAGCGCCGTGGAGTACGGCGGCGCTGATCGTCGGGGGGCTTTCAATTGCGGGATTGCCGGTCAGCGCTGGCTTCACCTGGCGTTGGGCCCTCTGTCGTGCACTGGCGTCATCCAGTCCAGGCGTCGCGCTATTTCTCCTCCTGGCAGGGGCGAGCGTAATGGCCGGCGTGTGGCGAGGACTATCTGTTCTCCTGGTGCGTCCCCGCTCGCCAGAAGATCGCAGTGCTGTCTCCTCGGGCATCTCTGGGGGCACCTCTGAGGGTTGGCTGACGGCGGCAGTCGTGGCTGTGGCAATACTGGGCTGTGTTGGGGTTGGGCTCTTCCCGCAGGTACTCGCACCGCTGGCGGCCCGCCTGGCGGAGATCTACACTTTCTTCATCCCTTGAGTGGATTCAGCGATGGACTTGTTTGAGCACAGCCGGCAAGAACAAATTCGCCGCGAAGCACCGCTGGCGGCGCGCATGCGCCCCCGCACTCTGGACGAGTTCGTCGGCCAGGAGCACATCGTCGGTGAGGGGCGGCTGCTGCGCCGCGCCATAGAGGCCGACCGGTTGTTCTCCTCCCTCATCTTCTGGGGGCCGCCTGGCACCGGCAAGACGACGCTGGCGATGATCATCGCCAATACGACTGCCAGCCACTTCGAGACCATCAGCGCAGTGCTGGCGGGCGTGGCCGACCTGCGGCGCATCATCAAGGAGGCCAAGGAGCGGCGGGGGATGTACGGCCGGCGCACGATCCTGCTCGTGGACGAGATCCACCGTTGGAACCGGGCCCAGCAGGACGCACTGCTGCCCCACGTCGAGGATGGTACAGTCGTACTCATCGGCGCGACGACCGAGAATCCCTACTTCGAGGTTATCGCCCCCCTGGTCTCCCGCTCCCGTGTCTTCCAGTTTAAGCCGCTCGCCGACGACGAAGTGGTGACGATACTGCGCCGTGCCCTGGCCGATCCGGGGCGTGGCTACGGTGCGCGTAACGTCCAACTCGACAACGAGGCGTTGGCCCACCTGGTGCGCATCGCTGGCGGCGACGCCCGAGCCGCGCTCAATGCGCTGGAATTGGCCGTGGAGAGCACGCCGCCCGACGAGGATGACGTCATCCACGTCACGCTGGCCGTGGCCGAGGACTCGATCCAGCACCGTGCGTTGCGCTACGACAAGGCGGGCGACGAGCACTACGACACCATCTCCGCCTTCATTAAGTCGGTGCGCGGCAGCGACCCCGACGCGGCGCTTTACTGGCTGGCCAAGATGGTCGCCGCTGGAGAGGACCCGCGCTTCATCCTGCGCCGGCTGTACATCCTGGCGGCGGAGGACATCGGGCTGGCCGACCCTGACGGAATCGTGGTCATCAACGCCTGTGCCCAGGCCTTCGAGTGGGTGGGGATGCCGGAGGGACAATATCACCTGGCGCTGGCGACACTCTACCTGGCCACCGCGCCCAAGTCCAACTCGGCGGGGGCCTACTGGGGAGCATTGGCGGAGATCGAGGAGCATGGCGCTGGGCTGGTGCCGATCTACCTGCGCGACAAGAGCGACGTCTTCCGCGGCGCGCTGCGCGAACACTACAAGCGCACGCTGGGCGAACACGAGGGGCTTGCCCTGAGCCTGTCGAATGGGTACAAGTATCCCCACGCCTATCCTGATGGGTGGGTGGAGCAGCGCTACCTGCCGGAGGGGGTCGAAGGCGGGTGGTTTCGGCCCGAAGGGCACGGCTACGAGCGGGAGATCATCAAGCGGCTGGAGCGGTGGGGGCGCAGGCGCAAACCGTGATGTAAGAACACATAATGCGCGACGCGCACTGCGTGGTGCGTGTTGTATCCCTACCGCAGCACCCGCTTGTCCCCCACGCGCTTCGTCATCCCTACTTCGTCCAGATGCTCCAGAAGCGCCTGGGCATACTTGCGACTGGTCCTAAACATATCGCGTGCCTGGGCCAGGGTGATGCTGTCTTCGTGCTCAATGTGTGCGCGTATGCGAGCCACCATTTCCTCGTAGGTCTTGGGCAGGAACAGTACCTCCGGCGAGACTTGCACCAACTCCCCCCGGTCTGCCAGCACACCCAGCACCTCCTCTCCCACAGCAGCAACGCTTTCCTTGAATGAAGGTGTGGTGTAAGGCTGACGGCGGAAACGGGCCAGCAGTGCGTCTACCTGCCGCTGTTGCTCGGGGTTGAGCCGCACGGCGTGGGATGGGAGTCGAACGATGGCCCCTTCGTCGGCGACCAATCCCTCGGCAGCAGCATGGGTCAGCGCTGCGTTGAAGACTTTCGTCTCCATCTTGAGCCCGCTGCGCAGGGCCTCGCGGCCCATGCCCGCGCGCAACGGGAACTGCTGATGATAAGCGGAGAGTGCGCGGGAAACCCGTTCGACCAGAGTTGACCACCAGTCATGGGTTGCGAGCAACTGATTGCTGGACGCCCACTCCTGCTTCCTGCTTCCTGCTTCCTGCTTCCCGCTTCCCGCTTCCCGCTTCCCGCCGACCTGTGGGCCTAGAATGATCGCCTGGCCTTCGTCCAGCAGTTTGGCCAGCGCCTCGAGGGCAGCCTCGCCCAGGCCGCTGGCGGAGAGCAACTCGCGAGCGGGGGTGGGACCACGCCGTTCGAGGGCTTGCAGCAATATCTCGGCCGGGCTGCCCTGGGCCAGCGTCTCCAGGCGGGCCAGTACCTCGGGGCGGAAGCGGCGGTGCTTGCGGCCCGGGTGAGGGTCCACGACAATGCCACCGCCCACGGTCGCCGGAGGTGAGGGAACACGGACGATGAAGCGGTCCCCTTTGACCAGCGGTACCGGCTCCTGGAGTCGCAATTGTGCCCAGCCAGATTGCCCCGGCGGCAGTCTGTCCTGGCCCAGGAGTCGCACGCGAGCCAGCGTCTCAGCCGCGCCGGAGAAGAACTTGAGTTGGGTGTTGTGGCGCAACGGGCGCTGCGCCTGCCCTGAGCCTAGCCGAAGGGTGTCGGGCAGGTAGCGCAACCGCACGTCCACCAGCACTGTAGACCGCAGCCAGCCGGGGGTAGTGACGACGTCGCCGCGCTTGAGGTCGGTCTTGCTGACGCCGCTGAGGTTCATTGCCACGCGACTGCCCGGCACTGCCCGTTCAACCTTCTGCTTGTGAGTCTGCAGGCCCCGCACGCGGGCCTTCAACTTTCGGGGCAGCACCTCGACCTCTTGCCCCACCTCGAAGCGACCATCGCCGAGCGTGCCAGTGACGACGGTGCCGAAGCCGCTGATGGTGAAGACGCGGTCTACTGGCAACCGGGGCCGCCCCCGGTCGCAGCGGGGTTCGACCTGGGCGAGCATTTCCTGCAACGCAGCCAGCAGTTCGTCAAGGCCCTGCCCCGTGCGGGCGGAGACAGGGACGATGGGTGCGCCCTCCAGCGCCGTCCCTTCCAGGATCTTGGATACGTCGGCGGCGACCAACTCGACCCACTCTTCGCTCTCGGCCAGATCCACTTTGGTCAGGGCGACGATCCCTACATTCACCCCCAGCAGGTCGAGGATAGCCAGGTGCTCCCTGGTCTGCGGCATCACGCCCTCGTCGGCGGCGACGACGAAGAGAGCGGCGTCAATGCCGCCCACGCCTGCCAGCATATTCTCGATGAAGTCCCTGTGCCCGGGCACGTCCACGATGCCGACCGATTCGCCGTCAGGGAACGTGAGCCAGGCGAAGCCCAGGTCTATCGTCATCTCTCGTTCCTTCTCCTCGCGGAGCCGGTCGGGGTCAATCCCGGTGAGGGCGTGAACGAGGGTGGACTTGCCGTGGTCTACGTGGCCTGCGGTGCCGATGACGTGCATGGTACCGCTCCCTAACGCTCGCCGCGCAGGATACTTAGTTGTGCGTCCGCTTGAGCGGTGAGTGCCTCATAATCGTCCTGGACGCTCTTAAGTGCACGGGTAGCGTCGGCGCGGCGGGTCTCCCAGAGGGTGCCCAGTTGAGCACAGTGCAGTTCAACCGTGGCTTGCAATGTATCCAGGTGCTTCAGGTGCTCCTCGTTGGTCTGTTCTTGCAGTCGCTGGCGCTGCTCGACTACGACATCTCGCTTCTTCTGTTGTTTCTCTTGCCTCTCCTGCCACTCCTCCCACTGTCGTTTGACCCGGTTCTCGGCCACCCGCTGCATCTCGGCCACTTCGTTTTGCCGCTTTTCCAGCCGTGCCTGGAAGCCCTCTAGCTTATCCAGTGCTCGCTTGACCAGTTGCTGATGCCCGATGAAACCCTGCGTCTGCTCTCGTATCCGCTCCATCTCCTGGGCCACCCGCTCACCCTGATCCAGATATTGCTTCATTTTCTGTTCGCGCTGGAAGTCGGAGATGCGCAGTTCTTCGATGGGCTTCTCGAGCTTCTTCGTCTCTTGGATGGCTTCTTCAATGCGGGTTTTCTGCTTCTGAAGCGTGTCCTCAAGAAGAGGGAACTTCGTAGTCAGGGTCCCGAGCCTCTTGTGTAGTTCGGTCGTATCATATTCCAAATCGACGATGCGGCGGTTATCGGCGCGGCGCTGCTCCTCCAGGTAGGTGACAGCCTGCACGCGGTCGTCAGAGCGTTTGTTCAGATCGGCTACGGTGACTTCCAGGCGCTGGAGGGCCTCGCTCAATCGCTGACTCTCGGCCCGGTGGGCGTTCAATTCCTCGTCATAACGGGGTAGGATGCGCAGGTCTTTCTCCATCTGGTTCAGATTGACGCTTAGCGCCTCGTACTCAATCTGGCGCAGCCGCTCGGACTCGGCCCGTTCCTTGCGCCGTGTCTCTTCGCGCTGATCCATCTGCAGGATCAGTTCGGTCTTGTAGTTCGAGATCATCTGCTCGAACTCAGTCACTTTAGATAGTACACCCTGGATGCCCGCTAACGCGGTTTGCAGTTCCTGGATCTGGGCCGCCTGTTGAGCCAGTTGTAGTTCCTGGCTCTGCACCCGTTCCTGCATCGTGGCAACGGTGGCTTTGTCCTTGCGGCGCTCTTCATCCAGCCACTTGAGCGTCTGCATCGCCTGGGTCAGGTCCATCGTCTGAGTCGCGTTCATCGCCATTATCACACCCCCTGGGTGAATTTAGTGGTAACCTGATGATGCTGATTATAACATCATTCTACTCCACAGGCAACGGTTGACAGGTTACAGCGGGCCGCTATAATGGCCTGGGAGCAAGACATGCGCATTGGTATTGACGCCCGTATCGTTCACTATGCCCGGGGCGGAATCCGCAACTACGTGCTGCACTTGCTTGAGGGGCTGGCCCTACTCGACGTAGACACGGACTACTGCGTCCTGCGCAGCCGCAAGGACCGTAACCCGCCGCTGCCAGGGTCCAACTTCCATCCGGTCGCCTGTTGGACCCCTGCGCACCACTGGCTGGAGCGCTGGGCGCTGGGGATAGAGACAGCGCGACTGGGACTCGACCTGCTCCACAGCCCCGATTTCATCCCTCCCGCCTTTGGCTACCGCCGATCGGTGATCACCGTCCACGACCTGAACTTCCTCTATTACCCGCAGTTCCTCACTGCCGAAAGCCACCGCTACTACAACCAACAGATCGAGTGGGCAGTACGGCGCGTCGATCACATTCTGGCCGACTCTCACGCCACCAAATCCGACCTGACCTTGCTGCTGGGAGTGCCGCCGGAGAAGGTCACGGTCGTGCACCTGGCTGCCGACCCGGCCTTCCGCCCGTTGCCGGAAGCGGAAGCCCGGAAGGTCGCTGTGCAGTACGACCTGGAGCCAGGTTATCTGCTCTTTGTGGGGACACTGGAACCGCGCAAGAACCTGCCGGGCCTGCTGCAGGCCTACCGTCTGCTGCTCAACGAAGAGGTGACGACCGCGCCGTTAGTGCTAATAGGTGGCAAGGGTTGGCTGTACGACGAGGTTTTCGAGCGGGTCGAGGTGCTGCGCCTGACCGAGCATGTGCGCTTCCTCCACGACGTATCGGATGCTGACCTGGTGGGGCTGTACAACAGTGCTGGCGTGTTGGCGATGCCATCGTTCTACGAAGGGTTCGGGCTGCCGGCATTGGAGGCGATGGCCTGTGGCACGCCAGTCGTGGTCGCCGAGCGAGCCTCGCTGCCGGAGGTGGCAGGGGAGGCGGGTCTATTGATGAATCCGGACGACCCGGACGACATCGCCCGGGCGCTGGCCCGTGTGCTGACGGATGAGCCGCTGCGAGCCCGGATGCGGGAACTGGGGCTGGCGCAGGCGGCCCGCTTCACCTGGGAGGAGACTGCCCGCAAGACTCTGGCTATCTACCGCAGGGAACTGGCGCGGTAGAGACGCGCCGGAGGATAAAACGGCTCGGACAGGTTCTTGATCGTCTCAATCACGTCCGCCTCCCTCCACAGGTCTCCCCGCTCGCGCCCAGGCTGCTCTGGCATCCTTGTAGCCCATCTGATACAGCCCCTCGTGGTTGTCCGGGTTGTAGCGGATAATGTCCGCCAGAGGGATGGGGTGCTGGGGGGAAACGATGACCGGCGGATTAATTTCCTGGTGGAGAAGGTCAACGGCCCCGGCCGGATAGGAGGGGGGGGGCTTTCTGTGCAATTGGACTTTCAGCGCCTCATTCTCCGCCCGCAGCCGGGCGTTCTCGATGGTCAGCCGGACCACCTGATTGGTGCGATGGAAGAGTTTCAGGTCGGCCTGGAAGGAAGCCAACAGCGCCCACTCGAAGGCGGCCTGGGCTGCCGACAGAAGCCCTTGCACACCGCCAACGGGGACGTACCGGGGATGGTTCTCTTGATCCTCCCAGGGGGTCATCAGCACTACCACAATATCCTCAGCGCCCGCATCAATGGCCGGGCCCAGTGGCGTGTTGGCCACAGTGCCGCCATCCCAGAAAGCCACGTCGTCAATCTCCGTAGGCGGATAGACCATCGGGATGCTACAACTGGCCAGGATGTGGTCCAGGGTGATGACCACGTGCTCGCAGTGACCGCCCGGCGAGGGATCGGGGCTGTTGCCGAAGACGCGCAGCCGGCCTGTCTCCATTTCGACGACGGTGATGCGCAGGTGCTTGGATGCGGGCTGAGCGTTGATGCGCGACAGGTCTATCCAGCCCTCCTCGATCAGGGTCCTGCGCAGGGGAGCGGTATCCAGCAGGTGGTTCCATTTGTCCAGCGAAAACAGGTCCCAGGTGCGGCGCTGCACGTCGTCGGTCTTCAATCGCCGCCACAACGCCCACAGCGAGTGCGCCGTGTGGCCGGAGGCGATAGCCGCCCCGTTTACGGCCCCGATGGACGTGCCGACGATGATGTTGGGATTCCACTCGTGCTCCTCGAGGAAGCGGAGCACGCCTATGTGATAGGCTCCCCGTCCCCCGCCGCCGGAAAGCACCAGGGCTCGCAAAGAGTTTGAGTAAGTCATTGTGCTATCTCCCATCATCCGGTTCGCCAGTCCGCTGACGCGCAGGCGCCGCCCCCTGGATCAGGCCCAGGGCACGGCGCTGCGAGGCAAGGTTACATCTGCTGGCCCCGGGACATCCAGAGCGGAACTGGTATCAGGGTGCCGTCCATTATCGGGTGAACGCTCTCCCTTCTGCTACAGAGTCAGTATACACCACGCCGGCCTCCTTGCCAAGTGGCGATTCTACCATCTATTCTTTCCGCCCCCCTACTCTACATAGATCTCCACCCGCTCGTTGTCTTCCTCGTCCATCACCTCCACGATCTTGCCGGCCGCGCCGCTGGCGAGCAATTCCTCTAGTTCCTGCATGTCGAAGCCCTCGAACTCCGGGGCAAACCGCTCTGCCATGCGCAATCCCACGCTCACCAGGCCCGTCGGAATCGTCACGTTCACCTTCGCCGACCCCGAGGTCATGTCGGTCACCTGGATGCGGAGGTAGCGGTGCGTGCCACCAGGGCCAGGCGCTCCCGGTCCGGCGCTCCGCCTCCCCCCCAACGCCCGCAGCAGGGTGGTCGCCTCCTGTGCGGTGATCTTTCCCTCCTCCAGCATCTGGAGGATCTTCAGCCGTTCTTCGCTTGCCGTTGTCATACTTCACCTCCTATCCTAACCGAAATAAATCTGCACCTGCTCCCCGCTTTCTCCCTCGTCCACCTCCACGACGAGGGGGCATTCATCTCGTGCTTCTTCCCGCAACGCCAGGATCAGCTCGTCTGCCCCTGTCTCCTCAATCTGAGGGACGAAGGGACGGGCGAGACGCAGTACCCAGGCGATGGGACCGAGCGGCAGCGGCAGGGCAAGAAATATGTTGGGGCCATCAGCCTGCCGCACCTGCAGGGAGAACCAGTGGGCCCGTTGCAACCACCAGCCCAGCGCCAACCCCAGCACGCCGGAGGCGAGGAGCAGCCAACCCCAGGTCAGCCACCGGGCGGCGACTGCTTCAGCCTGGACGGCGGTCACCAGCACTCCCCCGCCCACCATCAGCCCGACACCTGTCCAGGACACAGCCTGCCACAGCCAGCGTACCACGGCCGGGCGGGCGACGGGGGCAGTAGGGCCCGCTGGTGGTTCCGGTAGTTCGGCGGTCTCCGTCAAAGCCTCCAGTCGCCGCGTTCCCTCCTCGACGCTGATCTCACCTGCTTCAATCAACTCCAGTATTCGCAGTCGCTCACCCATAAGTCCTCCCAACTAAACCCTCGTTCACTCGAGTGCCCGCCTCCGCACCCTCTCACGCCGGGCGAGAGCAATGGCCTCGGCGGGTCGCTCAACCCTGCGCTGCAGCAGAGCGAAAGCCTCAGCGGCCACCAGCCCCACCAGCCCGGCGGCGTACCAGACCCAGCGCGAGTCGGCGTTGTCCATAACCAAACCGGCCAGGAGCGGCCCCACTGCCCCTGCGATCACCCAACTGAATCCGAAGATCGCCATGTACCGCCCCCGCATATCCTCGGGCGCGAACCGGGCCACCAGTGCCTGGGAGATCGAGGCGGTCATCATCTCGCCGATGGTGATGATGATCATCGCCACCAGGAAGAGTAAGTAAGTCGAGACGAGGCCATACATGCCGAATCCGACGGCGTATAGCAGCGTGCCCAGGGCCATCACGATCAACGGCCTGTACCTGGCGATCCGGCGTGTGATGGAGAACTGGAACAGGACGACCATCGCCGCGTTGAGGCTCAATATGTAGCCAAAGCCCTGTTCGGAGACGGAGCAGGTATCCCGCAGATAGACGGCCAGTGTGGTGTTCATCTGCATGTAGACGAGCGTCATCAGGATGCAGGCGCCGATAAACAGGACGAAGGTGGTGTCCCGTAATACGTGCAGGTAGCCACCGAATGTCTGGGCCATCGTCTGCTCGGACTCGCCCTCGCGGGGAGCGGGCCTGGTCTCCTGTATCGCCAGGGCCACGATGCCGGCAGTGATCAGGCTGAGTACCGCGTCGCAGATGAAGAGAAGCAGGTAGGATCGGGCGGCAAGGAGCCCCCCAATCGCCGGGCCGATGGTCACGGCGAGGTTGACCACCACGCGCAGGATGCCGAACCCCTGGGCGCGCTTCTCCTCCGGCAGCAAATCGGCGACCATCGCCTGCTGCGCCGGGCCGCCAGCATTGGCGAACAGTCCCACGAACAGCGCGCTGGCAAAGAAAAGTTCGATCTCGTTGACCAGCCCCATCAGCAGGCTGGTGGATGCGCTGGCGATCAGCCCGAATATCAACATCCCCTTGCGGCCCAGGCGGTCGGTCAGCGCCCCGCCAAACATGCTGCCTACGACGCTCGCGATCGAGAACATTCCGAAGAGCACGCCGACCTCCGTCATGCCCACGTTGAACTTGCGCGTGATGTAGAGCGTGAAGAAGGGGAACATAATCGCTCCACCGACCCGGTCAATGAACGTGCCCAGGACAAGGATCCGGAACTGGCGGGGATATTCGGCGTAGATGTTGCGAATGCGCGCTAGTGGTTTGTGGATAAACATTTGTTAACTCTCCGCCACGGCAACCTCTGCCGCTGTTGATGGCAAGGGGGCGACTTCTGCGACATGCCCGTTGTGGTTCTGCTCAATATTCACGATCGCCGGCACGAAGAAGCTAATTAGCCCTATTGCCCCGCAAAGCACCCCAGTCGTCACGTACCACACCTGTATGCCAAGCCAATCGGTCACCGGGCCGGCGACCGCCAGGCCAAAGGGCGAGGTCATAGAGAGCAAACTGCCCATCAGGGTAAACACACGCCCCTGCATCTCCGGCGCGACCGTCCCCTGGAGAATAGCCATGATCGGCCCGTCTATCAGCGGGATCATCAATCCTACCACAAAGATGCTCGCCAGCGCCATCCAGAACCATCCTCCCGGCGTCAGGCCCAACACCACGAAACCCAAGCCCAGTATGACCATACCCATCATCGTGGTGTAAATCTTTCGCCGGAAGCCGCCCCACGCGCTCAGGACAAGCCCGCCCACCACGATACCCACCCCGGCGACCGCTTCAAGCAGGCTCAACTGGGCTGCGCTGCCGTTGAAGTGCTCGGTTACCAGGAGCGGCAGCAGCGAAAAAGCCGGGGTCAGCGCAATCTTAAAAACCATCGCCGCCCCTATCAGGACCACCAGCCCTGGCCAACCCCGAATGTAGCACAGACCCTCGCGTATGTCGGTCCATATAGATGGCTTTTGCGCTGCGCCCTCATCCGCACGCGTCGGCTGCGGCACGGGCACAGAAAACAGCGGTCCAATAGCAAGCGCCGCCGTGCCCACGTCCACCAGCATGACGCCGTACAGCGGCAGCACCTCCATCAGCAGCGCGCCCAGCGGTGGGCCAACGATGTTTAGCACCCCGTTCATCGTCTGGTTGAGGCCGGCCACGCGCGTCAGGTGCTTGTCGGGCACCATCAGCGAGGTCGAAGCCTGCATCGCCGGCCAGTGAAAGCTCCCGCCCACCGAGCGCACCAGCATGATGACGTACACGTGCCAGACCTGCATCGCATCAGTCCAGAACACGTATGCCAGCCACAGCGAGGCCAGCGCTATCATGCCATCGGCCACAATCATTACTATGCGCCGGTTCCAGCGGTCTACGTACGCGCCAGCGATGGGACCGAGGAAAATCTGCGGGATAAGTGCTACCATCGTTGCCGTCGCCAGCACCGTCGCTGAGCCAGTCAATTTGGTAAGCCACCAGACCAGCGCGAACTGGGCCACTCTGCTGCCGATCAACGAGAATGCCTGCCCTGTCCAGATGGTGAAAAACGGGACCTCCCATTTGGGTTGATGTTGCTCTGTGTGTTTCACGTTATCGCCCTTCCAGCGCAGCCAGCAAATCGGCCGCCTGTTCAGGTGTGACCTTCCCCTCCTCCACCAGCCGCAGCACCTGCATCCGCTCCTCATCCGTTGCCGGCTCCTGGCGGGGGCGAGGTCGCTGGCCGCTGGCCCGCTGCCAGCGCCGCTCGGCCCGCTCCGCCCGCAGGCGAGCCCGCTCCGCCTCCCGCTCCGCCTTCCGCCGCGCTCGCTCGGCGGCCTGTTCTGCCTTCCGCAGTGCCTGTTCCGTCGCCCGCTCCACCTGCTGGCGAAGCCCCTGGTCGTCAATGCGGCCCAGGCTCTCCTCCAGACGCGCCTCCACTTCCGCCATCGCCTCGGCGATGCCAGCTTCGATTTGCGCCCCCAGCCCCTCCAGATCGGCCACGAATTCGAGCGGTAGCCCCTCCGCCGGCCCCTTCCCCGGCTCCAGAGGCTGCAGGGAGACGCGCCCGCCGACCTGTGCCTCCAGGCTAGCATCACCGGCTCCCAGGATGCCCCTCGTCTCCCCATTCGCCTTCTCCAGGACCAGGTCAGAGACACGAGAGCCAACCCGGCCACCGGCACGGAGGGCCAGGCGGAGGCTGGCGTCGGCGGGGAGGCGGACCGTCAGGTTGCCGTTGGCGCTCAGTCGGTAGGTCAAGCCGGGGGAGAAGGGCGGCCCCAGCCGGACGTTCCCCTGCACCTGTTCCGCTGCTAACCCACCCTGGAGCCCCTTGGTCGCCAGATTGCCGCCCACCAGGCTCAGGGAGAGGGAACCTTCCACCTGGTGGATCTGCGCGTTCCCCCTCGTCGTCTGCGTGCGCAGATCCCCCGCCACCTGGCGGACGCTCAGGTTACCGAAGGCCTGCTCCAGAGCGGTGGGGCCGACGGTACGCAGGTTCACGTTGCCGTGGACGGTGCCGATGGCGACCGGCCCCTCCACTCCCTTGACCTTCAGGTTCCCCCGCACCCCACCGACGGTGAGGGTAGTAGCCGGGGGGCAGGTGAGGAGGCAGTCGGCGCGGGCCACGAGGGTGAAGGTCTCACCTTCCCGCTCCAGGACCACGTCGTCGGCCCCACCCTGCACGTGAAGGGTGATCTGCCGTTCCTCCGATCCCCGCACCACCAGGTTGCCCTGGCAGTCGGTGACGGTGATGTGGGGGGTTGCTGACGTCTCAACCGTTTGCTCGAACATCTCTTTCTCCTATCTCTGTCCCGAAGTTTCCCTGACCTGTCTTTTTGTTGTTCATTCTGCTTGTTTCTCAATCCGCTGTAGTGTTGTGCGTACGAAACAGACCTCCCGAGGAAGTTTCTACACTGAACGATTCCTCCTCTTGGAGAAACCGGAGTGCCTCTTCCGAGGAGATCTCCTGGCGTGCCAGCCGCTCCAACATCTCCCGACGGCGCTCGTTGCTGACTTCCCGCTCCTCGCCCGCCTCGTAGCCCAGCGCGCGGATGACCTCGACTAGGCGGCTGCGGACGGTGGGGTAGGAGAGACCCAGTTCCTCCTGCACGCGGTTGATCTTCCCCTCACAGCGGAGAAAGATCTCCACGAAATGGAGTTGCTCGGGGGTGAGTTGGAAGAGCCGCCCCATGGTGAAGCGACCCTCCAGGGCCGTCCCGCAGTTGCGGCAGACCAACCGGGTGACTAGCAAGTCGTCGTGGCAGACAGGGCATTCAGTTGGGACTGGGTACATCACATCCTCCTAAATTAAATTAAGTTATCTATGAAGAATTATAACACATAACTTAATTTTTATCAAGATGAAATCCATAAAATGACAAGTGAACAATGATAAATGACAAATGGCTAACCGCTGACCACTGATGGCTAACGGCTAACCTGCCAGATTGTCGGCACTGGACAAACCGGCTTCTTAGGACCTGTTCAAAAACAACTTCGTACTTTTACAACCCAATCACGGTAATGCCAAACGTGGCTTGATGACATAATTCCATCTGGGACACACTCTTCGTCGGTGCAAGTTC
>Ga0307438_1000281_pt1 | contig 41073 bp, 30 predicted proteins | sample SalMarWE160110MG_FD_202144 | JGI IMG/M metagenome (GOLD analysis project Ga0307438, IMG submission 202144) | Salt marsh sediment microbial communities from the Plum Island Ecosystem LTER, Massachusetts, United States - WE1603-110 | ecosystem: Environmental > Aquatic > Marine > Intertidal zone >... | reverse complement strand
GTTCAGCTTATCTTAAAAAGTACCTGGGTGATGTTGTGAGGTACTCGGCTGACAAAGAAACAGTTGTGTGCGTCGCAGACAATGGTTCTACAGACGGATCTGCAGACTGGGTCGCTGAGAACTTCATAGATGTTAAATTGATCCGGTTAGAAAAAAATCATGGATTTGCCGGTGGCTATAATCTTGCTTTAAAAGAGCTTAATACCGACTATTTTGTGTTAATTAACTCTGATATTCAGGTGACTAAAGGCTGGCTCGATCCATTGATAAATCAAATGGATAAAAATCCGGAGGTTGCTGCATGCCAGCCAAAGATCCTCTCCTGTCACCAGCGAGATTACTTTGAATATGCCGGAGCAGCAGGTGGTTTTATCGATAAATACGGGTATGCTTTCTGCAGAGGCCGCATCTTTAATAAGGTTGAAAAAGATAACGGTCAGTACGACAACGAAAGGGAGATATTCTGGTCGAGTGGCGCCTGCATGATGGTACGTGCTGAGGCATGGAAAAAATGTAAGGGGTTTGACAGTGACTTCTTCGCCCACATGGAGGAAATAGACCTTTGCTGGAGATTTCATGATTCAGGATACAGAGTGATATTCATTCCGCAATCAGTTGTTTATCATGTTGGCGGAGGCACCCTTCCGTATGTTTCTCCTTATAAAACTTATCTCAACTTCCGAAACAATCTGTTCCTCCTTTATAAAAACCTCCCTGATAGTAATTTGCATTCAGTTTTATTTATACGAAAACTACTGGATGGTATGGCTGCCTTAGCGTTCCTGTTTAAAGGAAATATAAAAAGTACAGTTTCTGTTTTGAAAGCCCACAAAGATTATTACAGGAACATCAGAAATTTAAAACAAAAGAGAAAAATGGTCAGAGAACTGCAGATCAGACAAACCAGGAATCTTATTTTGAACAAGAGTATCATTTTCGAGTTTTATATTAAAAAACATAAAACTTTCAGCAGCCTGAATTTCGCAAACTGATATGAAATGAAAAACCACCAGATGCTAATATTCCTGACTATAGTGCTGTTATTATACTCGCTTACAAATATTTATGTTTTCTTTAAGGGATACCATACATTACCAGATACCAGGAATATAAGATCTCTCTATATAATTATTTTCATCATTCTTTCCAGCACATTTATTGCAGGGAAGATACTGGAAAGCCGCCATTCTTCTGTTATCTCTGACATCCTGAATATAATAGGGGGCTTCTGGCTTGCTTTTATGCTTTATGCATTCATGTTCCTTGTTCTCTCCGATATCCTTTCGCTGATCCTGCGCCTGCCTGGTTTAATTCATGGCCAGAATATCATCCTGTTCAGAAAGTGGTCAGTTATTATTACACTTATTCTTTCTGCAGCCTTGATAACCGGTGGATTTATCAATGCAGTTATTCCGGTTGTAAGGAATTATGATATAACTATTAACAAATCAGCCGGAGAGGTAAAATCTTTGAGGATAGCTGCAGTTGCGGATATTCATCTCGGCAGTGTAATAAGAAAAAGAAGTATGAAACAACTATCCGGCATTCTGGAAAAGATTCAGCCCGATGTAGTTTTTCTTCTGGGAGATATTGTAGACGGAGAGATCGGTCCGGTTCTGAGAGGTGACCTTCTGAAATATTTCAAATGTCCCGAGTGCAGAATTGGCCTTTATGCAATTACAGGTAACCACGAATATATTGGAGGTGCGGAGCGCACTATTCCTTATATCGAAAGCAAAGGTATCAGGTTGCTGAAGGATGAGGTAGCCATACTTCAGGGGGGTATACAGCTTATCGGAAGGCTTGACAGGGATTCTCGCCGTTTTAGTGGTCATGAACGATTACCACTTTCAGAACTGATGAAACAGGTTGATCCCTCAAAGCCTGTTATTCTTCTTGATCATCAGCCCTTTAATCTTGACGAATCTGAAAAACATGGTATTGACCTGCAACTTTCAGGACATACTCACAATGGGCAGATGTGGCCATTAAACCATCTTACGCGCATGATTTATGAACTTAGTTACGGGTATAAGAAGAAAGGTAGCTCCCAGTTTATAGTATCTTCCGGTTTTGGTCTGTGGGGTCCCAGGATCAGATCAGGAAGCCGGTCAGAAGTGCTCCTGATCAATGTGAAATTCACCGGAAAGGCAATGCAACAGGACTGATCTTCCTAAAGGAAATCATATATTTTCTCGAGTGCAATGCCTCTGGATCCTTTTACAAGTATAGTGTATCCTTTAACAGGTTCAGCTTTAAGATGATCAATAAGAGAATCCGTATCCTTAAAGGCTTTAAATCCGAATTCAGAAGCATATTTCTGAAATACTTTACCAGTAAGTAATACTTCAATGTTCTTTTGTTTCGTAAGTCCCTTCAGTACTTTTATGTGTTCACCTCTGGTTTTGTCTCCAAGTTCGAGCATATCTCCAAGGATTAATAATTTCCTGTCTGCCTCAATCTCAGCAAACGAATCAATGGCAAGTTTCATACTTACCGGATTTGCATTATATGAATCGCAAATCAGGGTGTTGTCAGAAGTTTTTTTTATCTGTGATCTGTTATTTTCAGGCTGGTATTTTTCAACAACATCAGAAATATCGTCCATGTCCACACCAAGGAATAAACCAGTTGCAATGGCAGCTTTTATATTCTCCAGGTTATAGTTGCCGAAAAGGTTAGTGGAAATATTATAAGTCTTGTGATGATAAGATACAGTTGCTTTAAGGTTTAGACCGGATGATAGTGGTTCAACAATAAGTTCAATACCAGTAGGATCTGAAAATGGTACTGCCCTGTTAATGAGCTTAAAGATCTTTTCGGTTAGAATCGGATTCTTATCATCGTATAAAGCTATACCGTTTACTTTCCTCAGGTATTCATAAAGCTCAGTTTTAGCCTTTAGCACTCCTTCAATTGATCCAAATCCCTCGATATGGGATGTTCCTATGTTTGTAATTATCCCATAATCAGGTCTGGCAATCATACACAGTGTACGTATTTCACCAAGGTGGTTTGCTCCCAGTTCCAATATCATCATTTCAGTATCCTGAGGTGCAGAAAGGATTGAAAGAGGAACGCCAATCATATTATTAAGGTTGCCCTTTGTGGAGTGTACTCTGAACTTTTTTGCAACAATCGCAGCTATGAGGTCTTTTGTTGTAGTCTTTCCGTTAGTGCCTGTTATTGCCAGCACTGATGCCATTAGTTCTTTACGGTGGTGTGTTGCCAGAGCCTGAAGTTCAATCAGGCAATCGTCAACAAGAATTGTTTTTTCGTTCTCATAGGCAGGTTCGTCAATAACTGCCCAGGTTGCTCCTTTTTCGATAGCTTCGGCTGCGAACTGATTCCCGTTAAATTTCTCACCCCATAAAGCAAAAAAGATCTGCCCTTTCTTTACAGTACGGGAATCTGTTGAGATACCATTTGTTTCCCTGTAGATCTGGTATAGTTGTTCTGTCTTCATAGTATTAGAAAAAGGGGCTGCTTAAAAAGTAAAAAAGACTTTTTAAATAGCCCCTGTTATTATGATCATTTCTCTAATCAGAATCCTGACGGACTTCCCACCCTGATCATTGCACACCTGAAGCCGATATCATCACGACAACTTTCCTGATCGAGGAATCTTCGTGTTGAAGGATTCAGCCAGTAAGCTCTGTCTTTCCATGATCCGCCTTTAAAAACCCTGGCATTGTCATTAATTAGTGTTACATAGTCGGATCCTTCCTGAACATACATCCTGAGAGAGCCTGGTTTGTTGTCTTCTATGTTCCAGTCTGCTCCTTCGGGTATAGCTGACTGAAGATCACCATCCCTGTAGTTCCTGTAATCTCCTTTCTGGTAGTTATATCTGTCGGCGACATCACTGTCTTTTACAGTATCAATATATAATCGGCCAAGTCTGTCTTTGGGAACCACAACACCATTGGCATCTCTTCGGAGATCGGTAAAGACGTTCCCTCTGAAAGGATTAAATGCATCAACATCCATTGAACTAAGCGGACGGTAAACATCCTGAACCCATTCATTTACATTACCTGCCATACAATAAAGTCCGTAATCGTTAGGCCAGTATGATTTCACATCAGTTGTAATACTCCCGTTATCGTTAAGGCTTCCTGCCACACCCATCATATCGCCCCTGCCCCTAACAAAGTTGGCCATAAATTGGCCACGATTCTTCTTAGCCGAGTTCCTGACATTGTGCCCGTCCCACGGATAGACTCTTCTTTCATATACTCTCTCTTCGAAAGTGTTTCCTCTGAGAGCATATGCAGCAAACTCCCATTCAGCTTCAGTAGGAAGTCTGTAGGACGGAAGCAGCAATCCATCCTCAAAATTAGTACGTCTCTCTGTCTGGTTGGGATTAAGACTTTCACGTAACTGGTTAACCACACCTTCGTACTGGCCGGCAAGATAAGCCTCAGTGTTAAAGTTTTTTTCGTTTAACTGGTTAGGATCAGGATTCAGTTCACCCTCGTCAATAAGAAGCTGTTCATTCACCCTGTCTGTTCTCCATAGGCAGTAGTCATTAGCTTTAACCCAGCTGACGCCAACCACGGGGTAGTTATTGTATGCAGGGTGACGGAAATAATATTGTACATAAGGATCATTGTAACCCATAGGACTTCGCCATACAAGTGTATCCGGCAAAGCTCTCCGGTAAACCTCAGGATAATCCTGGTATACTCTTCTTTGCCAAAACAGATATTCACGGTAATCTATATTCCGGACCTCTGTTTCATCCATATAGAATGATGAGACAGTAACAGTTCTGGGTTCATTATTCCAGTCAAACATTACATCCTGCTGCACTCTGCCCATGGTAAAACGACCTCCTTCTATAAGTACCAGACCGGGACCAGTCTGCTGTTCGGCATCTAGCGTAACTTCGAATCCGCCGTTGTCAGGATCGTTATATCTCCATCCTGTTGCTGCTGAAACATTCGGGTCGCTTCTTCTTCCTCCTATGCAGGATAAAAGAAAAAGAAATAATGCAGCAAAGAAAACAACCGGTAAGGCTCTTAATCTATACATAATTCCTTTGTTTTTATGACTTTAATAAGATTTCAAATATAATAATTTTTACTAAAACAATAATTTTTAATCACCAAATATAACTACAAATCAGGAAATTTTATTGTTCTAATGTCATATCTTTTTTCAAAATTGTGTAAACTGAAAGCTAAACCAGTCTGGTGAAGAAGTGAAAAAGGAAGCAGATTGTTACCTGATACAGCATTAAAACGATAGTTGTAATAGACTGACAGATTTCCTGCTTTTGCGGAAAATCCGGTTTGAATATCCATGTTCCCGTTGTTGTTTGCAAGAAATACTGCGCTGATTGTCAGATAATTATTACCTACTACTACTCCTGCTCCCCCTGCTATGAATTTTCCCTGAAATTCAGCAAGTGCCAATGGCTGTAAATTCAGGCTTTTTCTTTTATCCAGTTCAATATCTGCGGATAAATGTACCATTAGCTTCCTTTTCAGTTTTTCATCCGCTAATCCTGTATGTGACAGGTCTGGTTCTGCCAAATGACTCACAGAAAAACCACCAAACACTCTCCCGGAAATGAAAAGGAAGCCTGTTCCTATATCAAACAGGGTCCTGCCTGAATTTACAAGCACTTCTCCCGATGGATATGAAATAATTCCCATAGGATCGATCTGATCGGGTAATACAGCCTTCCCGAATGAGAATGTTCTGTGGTAAAATGAAGCTGATAGCCCTCCATTTATATAAAGATCCTTACCTGCATGTAAAAAGTAAGAATATGAAAATCCACCCCTTATGTCATTAACAATTCCTCCCAGATAATCGTTTGAAAGATAGATACCTGCTCCTCCATGTATGGCCGGGAAAAATGAATCGTACGAAAAATAAACAGTATGCAGATTGTAATTATTACCCGGGTAAAAATTCATATATGACAGTCTTAGTTTTCCATCACCTTCACTTCCTGTAACTGCCGGGTTACTCATCATTAAAGTCTGATAACCAGGACCGTAATAGGTATCCTGCCCAAAAAAATAGCGGGATAAGGGTAAAAGAACCACTATAATCAGAAATACTCTCATTTTCACACAAACCGGAGCTGCAATATCAACGTGTTGGAACCGTTATTATTTTGACCGGAAACAACTACAATTCACAAATTAAAGTAAAAACAGGAAGTTCATTCATATCTTTGGCGGATATAATGATCAGAATATTACAAATATTACAGATAATCCTGCTACTTATTAATGTTGACCTGCTTGCCCAGGACACTAAGGAAGAGTATTCTGAGTCTTCAGTTCTCTCATCCGGCAGATGGTTCAAAATATCTGTCACAGAGGATGGTGTTTACAGGATTGATTATAGCCTGTTAGTTCAGCTTGGCCTGGAATATCCTTCAACTCCGAGGATATACTGTAACAATTATGGTCAGCTTTCGTACAATAATAATGATCCGAGACCTGATGATCTGCGGGAGTCAGCAATATTGACAGTGACAGGTAGTGATGGTATTTTTAATGAAGGTGATTACCTTTTATTCTACGGTAAAGGTACAAACAGGTGGATTTATGATGAATCAACCGGTAATTATGACTTTTTAAGGCATAACTATTCTGACACAGCTTTTTATTTCATCACCTCAGATGCAGGACAGGGTAAACGAATTACATTCGATGAAGAGCCTGCCGGGCCTGTAAATTACACTTCTTCCGAATCTGATGCTTTATATATCCATGAACTTGAATCTGAAAATCTTATCAAATCGGGAAGAGAATGGTACCAGCCTGTTACTGCGGCTAGTACTATTCAGGTTAATCCGGGATTTACAGGTATTGTCATATCTGAAGGGATCAGATACAGCTTAAGGGTCCTTACAAGGGCATCTGTTCAGACGATGCTCAGTTTATACGAAGGGGAAATAATCCACGAAGCTGTTATGATGCCTGAGGTTGACCTGTCTTCGACTACAGGTACTTATGCCCGGATTGATACAGCATCGGGTACTTTTATACCATCTTCGTCATCACCGGTTTTTGAGATTAAGTATTTTAATAATGGTGAATCCGGAGCTAAAGCCTGGATTGACTATATAAAACTACAGGGACGAAAAACAAGTTCATATGATGGCAATACTCTGCATATTTCTGATTCAAAATCAATTGGATCAGGCAGTATTACAGAGTTCAACATAATGAGTACAGAACAGGATGTTACTGTATGGGATATTACCGATCCTTTCAATATTAAAATAATACCATTCACCTTTACAGCAGGGAAAATTAAGTTTAAGGCTGCAACAGATCTCCTGAAAACCTTTATTGTATTCACATCCGAAAAAGCAATTCTTCCCGGCATTAATAGCAGGTTGCTTGAAAACCAGGATTTGCATGCTTCAGAGCCAGCTGAAATGATAATTGTTACCCACCCGCTTTTTAATTATCATGCCGGCAAACTGGCAGATATACATTTTAGTAATAGTGGCCTTACTTCCCTGATCGTTACACCTGAACAGATCTATAACGAATTTTCAGGTGGCATACCTGATATTTCCGCTATAAGAAATTTTATCAGAATGAAATACCTCAAACAAAAGGGAACTGTCAGTCCACTCAAATATCTTCTATTATTCGGTGATGGTTCGTTTGAGAACAGGACTCCTCCTCCTTATAATCCCAATTTTATTCCTACTTATCAGTCGAAAAACTCAAATGTTGTTATTTCATCCTTTACGTCTGATGATTTTTACGGTTTGCTTGAAGATGGTGAAGGGGAAGACTATGGGACTGAAGATATCGGCATTGGCAGATTACCGGTTTCCGATACTACCCAGGCAGGTGTTTTAGTATCAAAAATAGCCCGTTACCTTGATCCCTCAAATGAAGGTGACTGGAAAAACGTGATATGTCTTGTTGCAGACGACGAAGATGGAAACACTCATATGTCAGATGCTGAAGGTCTTGCAGCACTCATTGGAAACAAGTACCCTTCCTTTAATGTCGATAAAATATATCTTGATGCCTACCAACAGGTTACTTCGGCAACCGGACAGTCATATCCTGATGTAAATAAAGCAATAAATGACCGTATGAATTCAGGCTGCTTGATATTCAACTTTGTTGGTCATGGCAATGAATTGGGCCTTGCGCATGAAAGGGTGTTAAAACCTGAAGATATCAGATCATGGAAAAATAAAAACAAACTGCCTCTGTTCATAACAGCAACATGTGAATTCAGTCGTTTCGATGATACTGAATACAACATTGTAACAGGTATCCGGTCAGGCATAAATTCCTCAGGCGAATCAGTGCTTCTCAGAGAAAACGGAGGAGGTATCGCTCTTTTATCAACCACCCGTGTGGTTTATTCTGCTCCGAACTACTTTCTGAACAGGAATATTTACGATATTGCTTTTGAATATGATTCATCCGGTAATGCACTGAGACTTGGTGATGTTATCAGGATAGCTAAAAACAATTCTGGTGATGGCCCGAACAAAAGAAACTTTCTGTTACTGGGTGATCCTGCTCTAAGAATCGCATTCCCGTGGCACGGAAAGGTAATTACTGATTCAATAAACAATATTCCTTCCTCAGGTACAATCGACAGCCTTAAAGCTCTTTCCCTGGTGACTGTATCGGGTCATATAGAAGACTCACAGGGGAATACAGCTGATTCTTTTAACGGTATGATTAATTCTGTCATATTTGACAAGGAAACACTAAAAAGAACTCTTGCAAACGATGGTGGTTCACCTATGGAATTCGGCATCAGGAACAATATCCTGTTCAGCGGCAAAACAATAGTTAATGAAGGCAGGTTCAGGTTTAATTTTATAGTCCCAAGAGACATTGACTATTCTTATGGAACAGGGAAAATCAGTTATTATGCCTCCAACAATAATATTGATATGCATGGAAGTTTTACTGATATCATCATAGGCGGATTCAGCGATCCCTCTAACACTGATACTTCAGGTCCTGCAATAAGACTTTTTCTCAATGACACACTTTTCAGGAATGGAGGTATAACAGATTCTGATCCAAGGTTGCTGGCAATAATTGAGGATAGCTCCGGCATTAATACGACAGGATCAGGTATTGGTCATGATCTTGCATGCTATCTGGATGGTGAACGGAACAATCCATTTGCACTTAACAGTTATTTTGAAAATGATTTTGGAAGTTATACGAGGGGATCGGTTATTTATCCGCTCAGCGGTCTGGATCAGGGTCCTCACTCGATTACCGTTAAGGCCTGGGATAACTTTAACAACTCCTCCGAAGAATCAATTATGTTCATGGTCGAAAACAGCGAAGGTTTTGTATTGAAAGACCTCCTGAATTATCCTAATCCTTTCTTCCATGAAACAAAGATTACAGCAGAGCATAACCGCCCTGATGAAAAGCTTGTTGTCACCATCAGTATCTATAATTCCGCAGGCAAGCTTATCAGGATATTAAACAAAACGGTTATTTCTACAGGTTATCAGCTCCCTCCGTTTATCTGGGACGGGAATGATGCAGGAGGAAAAAGAGCCGGGAGAGGCATTTATTTTTACAGGGTAGCTGCAGCTACCATAAGCGGGGATAAGGCAGTTATTTCCGGCAGAATGATCATTTTATAACAGATACACAATAACTACAGCGAAAAACTGTTTTATATTTGCAGAATCCTAAAAAGATCATAGTCAGAATGAAGAACAAGGTAATAACAGTCATATTTTTCGCATTATTACTATCAGGATCTCAAATCCTCTATTCGCAGGATGACGAAGGAGAGCTTAACGCTATACAAACAGTTGTCCCATTTCTTACCATAGCTCCTGATTCAAGAGCCGGAGGGATGGGCGATGTTGGTGTTGCTACTTCCCCTGATGTTTTCAGTATGCACTGGAATCCTTCAAAATTAGCATTTATAGATGGTAAGGGTGGAGTTGGTATTTCATATTCCCCGTGGCTCAGAAATCTGGTACCGGATATTAATATTGCCTATCTTTCAGGTTACACCAGAATCGACCGGAAGCAGGTTATAAGCGGAAGCCTTTTATATTCATCGCTGGGTGATGTGCCATTCACGGATGATTTCGGAAATCTTGAACGGACTTTCAAACCAAATGAATTTGCAGTTGATATCGGTTATTCACGACTGTTCACTGAAAAATTATCCGGGGGTACGGCCTTTAGGTTCATCTATTCAAACCTAACAGGAGGTTCATATGCCGGAGGTGAGGCAACAAAACCCGGAATATCTTTTGCCGCAGATATTTCAGGTTATTATCAGACTGACATAATACTTTTTCATAAGGATGTTTTGCTGGGCTTCGGGCTTAATTTCTCGAACATAGGTTCAAAAATGAGTTATTCCGACTCACAGACATCCGATTTTATTCCAATAAATATGCGGATTGGTTCAGCCGGAACAATTGATCTCGATAATTTCAACAAGCTTACTCTTGCTATCGATATCAATAAACTTCTTGTTCCTACCCCTCCGATCTATAATGTTGATATGGAGATTATCGACGGAAAGGATCCTGACGTTTCTGTCCCGGTCGCTTTGTTCCAATCGTTTTATGATGCTCCTGGCGGATTAAAGGAAGAGCTCCACGAACTGACCTACTCATTTGGGGCAGAATACTGGTACAATAAACAGTTTGCAGTGAGAGGTGGTTATTTTCATGAAAATGAAACAAAAGGTAACCGGAAATATTTTACTACCGGAGCAGGATTCAAACTCAAAGGATTCACCCTTGATTTTTCATACCTGATGCCGCTGGCTCATAATCATCCTCTTGCACGTACACTCCGCTTCTCTCTCTCATTTGATCTGTATGCTCTGAGGAGCGTCACCCAAACCGAATGATGAAAGTAAGGATAGGCCAGGGTATTGATTTTCACCGTCTGGAAAAAGGTCTTGCTTTGTGGCTTGGTGGCGTAAGAATACCCTCTGAACGCGGTTGCGTTGCCTGGTCCGACGGTGATGTACTGTTACATGCAATATGTGATGCAATGCTGGGTGCAGCAGGATTAAGAGATATTGGATACTATTTTCCCGATACAAACCCGGAATACAAAAATATCAGCAGCATGATTCTGCTGAAAAAAACCTTCGGCCTTATTAGAGAGACCGGTTTCAGTGTTGTAAACATTGATAGTACTGTTTGCCTCGAGAAGCCTAAGATATCTTCTTTCATAACAGAAATGATAGCCGCTATTTCCGGAATTGTTGAAACAGATCCGGAAAATATCTCAATAAAAGCCACCACAACGGAAAAACTGGGTTTTACTGGCAGGGAAGAAGGTATTGTGGCAATGGCTGTGGTTCTGTTGAAAGGTATCCCAGTTTAAAAATAGGATATTGTACCAATAATAATTGTAGGGACGTTGCATGCAATGTCCCTGCAATTCAAATATGTAACATTCAATCTCCTTATCCCGGTATAACATCATCAACTACCTCATCATCTGCTATAAATGGGATTGTGACCTTCAGTCCGGGAGTCCGTTCCATCTCCTGTTTGAGTGTGAAAAGGGCACCACTGTTACGGGCCCAGCTCCGGCGAGCTATACCATTGTTAACATCCCAGTGAAGCATCATCCTGCATTTGTTCTCAGTCTCTCCTGATCCGTCCAGTACCATCCCGAAACCACCGTTAATAACCTCTCCCCATCCCACGCCTCCTCCGTTATGCAATGACACCCATGTGGCGCCACGGAAAGCATCACCAATAACATTCTGGACTGCCATATCAGCAGTAAATTTGGATCCGTCACGGATGTTTGAGGTTTCCCTGAAAGGTGAATCAGTACCGGAAACATCATGATGGTCCCGTCCGATAACAACAGGAGCTGATACTATATTATTGTCTACAGCATCGTTAAAGGCTTTTGCAATGGCTATCCTGCCTTCCGCATTGGCATATAATATTCTGGCCTGGGAGCCTACAACGAGGTTGTTTTTTGCCGCTTCTTTTATCCAGTGGATATTATCTGCCATCTGTTGCTTTATTTCATCCGGAGAATGTTTCATTATCTCCTCAAGAGTCTCTGCAGCAATTCTGTCAGTCACTTCCAGATCGTGCGGATCGTTGGAACAGCAAATCCATCTGAAGGGACCAAATCCGTAATCGAAACTCATCGGTCCCATAATATCTTCAACGTATGACGGGTATCTGAATTCTCCGTCAGGCTTCATAATATCAGCCCCGGCTTTTGATGCTTCCAGTAGAAATGCATTACCGTAATCGAAGAAATAGGTTCCTCGTTCAGTATGCCTGTTGATTGCCCTTACCTGGCGTCTGAGGGACTCCTGTACACACTCTTTGAATTTCTGTGGATTTGCAGAAATCATCCTGTTTGCTCCCTCAAAACTCAATCCTGCTGGATAATAACCTCCAGCCCAGGGATTATGAAGCGATGTCTGGTCTGAACCCAGATCAACCATAATATTTTCATCAGCAAATTTCTCCCATACATCAACTATATTGCCATGAAATGCCAGGGAAACAATTTTATTGCTTTCTCTTGTTTCCTTAACTCTTCTGACAAGTGTTCCAAGATCAGATATCACCTCATCAACCCACCCCTGTGAGAGGCGCACTTGTATAGCTTTAGGATTGACCTCGGCAACAACTGAAATGATCCCTGCAATTGTGGCAGCTTTGGGCTGTGCTCCGGACATACCTCCGAGTCCTGATGATACAAATAATCTGCCACGTAATTTCCCCCGGTCATTCGTCAGCATTCTTTCGGCATTGAGAATAGTTAAGGTTGTTCCATGTACTATTCCCTGAGGTCCTATATACATATATGATCCTGCTGTCATCTGTCCATATTGTGTAACTCCCAGGGCATTAAATTTTTCCCAGTGGTCGTGTGAGGAATAGTTGGGGATTACCATCCCATTGGTCACCACTGCCCTTGGTGCATCTTTATGTGAAGGAAAGAGTCCCAGCGGGTGTCCTGAATAGATCACAAGTGTTTGCTCATCTGTCATTTCAGACAGATATTTCATTGTAAGCCTGTACTGAGCCCAGTTCTGGAAAACTGCACCATTACCACCATAAGTTATCAGTTCATGAGGATGCTGTGCAACTGAAATATCCAGATTATTTGAAATCATCATCATAATCGCTGCTGCATGCTGCGACCTGTGAGGAAATTCATTGATATGACGGGCTTTTATTTCATAATCAGGTCTGAACCTGTACATATAGATCCGACCGTAATCCCTGAGTTCCTGCGCAAACTCAGGTGCAAGAATCCTGTGAAATTTTTCAGGGAAATACCTCAAGGCATTTTTTACGGCAAGTTTTTTTTCGGTGATAGAAAGTATATCTTTCCGTTTAGGTGCATGATTCAGATTTGGATCGTACTGTGCAGGTTCAGGCAGATTATCCGGAATACCTTCTCTGATCATCTTCTTAAATTCATCTGCAATCATATTTCATGGCAATAGGTTATAACTGTAAAGTTACAGAATAATCTGAAAAAAGACCACCTTGTTCCGGGTGGTCTTGCAAACCTTAATTGCCTGTTTTACAATTGACTATCCTTAATAATTTCATCATCAACAAGGATACGTCCACAATACTCGCAAACAATTATTTTCTTTCTTGATTTGATATCGAGTTGTCTCTGTGGAGGGATCTGATTGAAACAACCCCCGCATGCATCACGCTGCACAGTAACCACTGCAAGGCCGTTCCTTGCATTGGAACGTATTCTTTTGTAAGCTATAAGTAATCTTTCTTCAATAACTTCCTGTATTTTTTCTGACTTGTTGCATAATCCTTCTTCTTCCTTCTGGGTATCTGAAATGATCTCCTCCAGTTCAGCCTTTTTATTTTCGAGATCTGAATTCCTTTCACTCAAAGTAGTCTCAGATTCAATAATAATAGCTCTTTTCTCTTCAATCTGACTATTGAACTCTTTTATTTTTTTATTGAAGAGTTCAATTTCAAGGTTCTGGTATTCGATCTCTTTAGAAAGGGAATCAAACTCCCTATTATTTCTTACATTTTTCTGTTGTTCTTCATATTTTTTAATCAGAGTCTCCGCTTCAATTATCTCGTTATCCTTTTTTTGTACCGATTTTTCAAGGTTAATTACCTCTTCTTTTAAATTATTGAGTCTTGTTTCGAGTCCTGCAACTTCATCTTCCAGGTCCTGAACTTCAAGGGGAAGCTCACCTCTTAGTGTTTTTATCTTATCTATCTCCGAATCAACCAACTGTAACCTGTATAATGCTCTGAGCCTTTCTTCCACGGAAATCTCAGTTTCATACGATTTTGCTTTTTCCATATTTTAAAGATAATTTATCGGATTGGTGTTTATGCTTGAAAACCGGAGTGCAAATGTAGGGAATTTTTTATTAATAAGATCGTATAAAATCTCTGAAGCGAATTTTTCACTTTCGAAATGCCCGGTATCAATAAGAAGAATTCTGTTCTCAGCATCAAAATAGCTATGGTATTTAATATCTCCTGTTATAAAAGCATCAGCCTGAGATTTTATAGCATCTTCAAGAAGTGAAGAACCTGAACCTCCACAGAGTGCAATCTTTCTGATTCTTTTGCCGGTAAGCTTCGAATACCGGACCCCCTTTGACTGGAACACGGACGATACTAATCTCAGAAAATCTTCTTCTCCTAATGGTTCCGCCAGCTCACCGGTACATCCCAGACCTTCTTCAATATTATCATTTTCAAGAGAATATATATCATAAGCGACCTCCTCGTAAGGATGAGAGTCAAGCAGGGCTTTAATCACTCGTATTTTAAGATGAGAAAACATAACCGTTTCAAACCTTACTTCCTTTTCAAAGTGGATTTTTCCTTTTTCGCCGGTAAACGGGGAAGTCTCTTCATTCCCCCTGAAACTTCCTGTCCCTGAAATGGTGAAACCACACTGATCGTAGTTTCCAATAACTCCTGCTCCTGCTTCGAATACTGCTTCTCTAACCTTTTCAATGTGGGATTCAGGCACATATGTAACCAATTTAAGAAACTTTTTTTTCAACGGAGAGAGGACTTTAATTTTTTTAAGTTTCAGTTTTTCAGCCATCTTTCTGCTAACGCCATGTCTGAATACATCCAGATTGGTATGAGAGGAGTATATGGCAATATCATTCTTTATTGCTTTAATAAGTATTCTATCGATATGTGTCCGACCGTCAATATTTTTAATGTTACTGAAGATTAACGGGTGATGTGAGATTATGATATCACATCCTGCTGAACAAGCCTCGTCAATTACTTCCTCGGTCACATCAAATGAAATCATACCTGAGGATATTTCCTTACCGGGTATACCTACCTGAAGTCCCGAGTTGTCATATCCTTCCTGAAATGACAGCGGAACAACCGAATCGAGATAAGAACATAATTCTACTAATTTCATATACAAAGCCACGCGGTTAGGACTCTGTGTAACTCAATGGCTACTCTGTGTTTCTCTGTGTAAAAAAATAAAACTTACACTGAGTCTCACAGACCTGCCGGCAGGCAGGCAGGGAAGACACATGGGGTTACAGAGAGATAATTAAATATTGTCTCTTATATCCAAGAGAACACTCTTTATTCTTTGCAGCGACTCATTAATCTCGTACTTATAGTCAGTTTCATCCCATTTTCCTGAGAGTCTCTTCTTTACCCCTGCTAGGGTCATTCCTTCCTCTTTTAAAAGATGATGAATGATCCTGAGGTTTTTAATATCGCCTGCAGTAAACAACCTGTTTCCTTTTTTATTCTTCATAGGTTTCAGGATATTGAACTCGTTCTCCCAAAAGCGCACTGTTGATACAGGAATGTTAAGCATTTCAGCTACCTCACCGATAGAATAATATAGTTTTTCAATTGTCTTTTCCCTGTAAGGCATATCCTTTTTATTTATAATAGATTTCACCGTCATCTGAAAGAGTAATGAGAGAATCAGGAAAGTCGAGGTTCATTAATTCCTGTATCTTCTTAATTACCCTTTTTTTATGATCATATCTGACACCACCTTCCCACAACTGATAGACAGGAATTATTCTTCCCGAAATAAATCTGCCTCCCGAATCAACTTTTATTTTTGCAATAGGTGCAATACCATTAGGGCCTGCCAGATTGAACCTCCCGTATGTGCAAAAATTTCCAAGACTATAGCTAATGAATCGTTCTTTATATACTTCAATAGCCCTTGTTACGTGTGGTCCGTGACCAAAAACAATATCAGCACCATTGTCAATCAACCTGTGGGCAAAATCATGAACATCTCCCCGGCTTTCACCATAAAATATCTCAACAGTTTTTGGGACACGCTCAAAATCTGCTCCTTCAGCACCTCCATGAACAGAAACTATAACAATATCGCATGTATCCGAGAGGAATCTTACAATCTCCTCCGCCCTGGCAGTATCATTAATATTTACCGTTCCTGCATTTGGAGCAAAGGCACAAAAGCCATATATCAGGCTGTCCCTTGTAAACACAGACCATGGATATTCAAGCAAACCGGCATAATAAATTCCTGTTGAATCGAGAATTTCCATTGTACGGGCCCTGGAAGGAAGACCAAAATCACCGAAATGATTATTAGCCAGACTAATAATATCAAATCCCGCTGCGATCAGAGCTGATATATATTTTTCAGGCATCCTGAATAAATAGCATATCGTGGTATCTCTGCATTTTTTAGCCGGATCGCCTTCATTTAAAAATGAACCTTCAAGATTACCAAAGGTAATGTCCGATGATGAAAGCGAGTCAACTAGATGTTCAAGCAGTAATAAGGGATCATCATGCGGAGGAAGATATTTACGTGAGGGGAAAGAGGTTCCGAGCATTATATCGCCTACTCCTGTTATTTCAACAACTCTTCTTGCCGGAACTGTATCATACTGTATCTCAACGCTGTCGGTCTGAGAAAAACATGTTAAAGCAATGTAAGAAAAGGGAATTATTATTAGTACTCTTAAGACCAGACCAAATGACTTCTTCATCTTGTAATTTAAGGTATGGCTAATCGAATGACTGGCCTGTTTTGGAAGCAATTTCAATCATTCTTTCATATTCTTCAGCTGTCAGATCATTAAAATAATAGTTGATCGGATCAACATTTTCTCCATTCAGTTTAATCTCATAATGCAAATGAGGAGCTACAGACATCCCTGTATTACCTACAAATCCTATCACATCTCCCCTCTGGACTTTCTGTCCTTTCCGCACGTTAAAACCGTCCAGATGTGCATAAACTGATGAGTAACCGAACCCATGATCAAGAATAATATGATTACCAAGCCCTCTTCTTGACGATAATACAGCATTTATAACTCCATTACCAGTTGCATATACATCAGTACCAGAAGGAGCTGTAAAATCCATTCCTGCATGGAACTTAATGATCTTATAAATCGGATGTATTCTTAATCCGAATCCCGAGGCAGTCCTCTTAAGATCTTTATTCGAAATAGGCATTATAGCCGGAATGCATCTCAGCATTTCTTCCTTTTCATTTGCAAGAGTTATCAGATCATCAAATGATTTTGATTGTACATATACCTGTTTCCTGATCTTATCAAGTTTTTTTACTGTTCCAATTACAATACTTGAATTATCAAAACCTTCGAGTTCCTTATATCTGTTCACTCCTCCTGTTCCACTTTGGCGAAGTGTAGTCGGAACCGGTTCAGCTTCAAAAATAGTCCTGTAAAGATTATCATCCGTCTCCTGAAGATGATCAATAACCTTCTCCAGGTTTTCCATCTCTTTATGTATCAGATTGTACTGCAGTGAAAGTTGAGCTACTTCACGTTTGAGGGCTTTTTCTTTAGGCGAATCAATGAATATAGCGAAAATGAAACCATAGATAACGGCAAGAATCAGGGAACCAATAAAATAGGCTAGAAACCGTAGCAGAACAGCTCTGAAACCCAGTCTTATCTTGTCAAAACTCAGAGATTCCTGATTGAACTTATATTTTGTATTTGCCATTACACCACAAAGATAAATAATTAATAAAATATAAAAACACTCAAAAAGCGTTAATAGCCGGATAAAACTTAAGATACAAAAAGGGATTATCTGAATTTCAATTTTGAACTTAGTGTCTGAATCATCTTAAAATATTCTTCTTCAGTCAGATCATTATTAAAATAGTAAAGGGGATTTTTATGCTGGCCATACAGGTCAATCTGGTAATGAAGATGGGGGCCTGATGAAGTGCCGGAACTTCCGCTAAGACCTATCATATCGCCCCGTATAACGTTCATTCCCTTCGATACTTTAATACTGCTGAGATGTCCGTATGTTGTCTGAAATCCATAACCATGATCAATAACCACATAGTTACCAAAGCCACCTGAATTCCATCCTGCTTTAATCACTTTCCCCGCACCTGTAGCAAAAACTTCTGTGCCATAAGGTGTATTGAAATCCTGACCATGATGCCATTGTGAAGTACCCAAAACAGGATGAACCTCTCTGAATTTTAATCCGTCGCCAAGTCTGTAAATAGGATTTACAGGGCTTATATATGGCAGATACTCCATTTCGCGTTTCCATTCGCCTTTCTTATCCTCAATGGACTTGAATGATTCAGTCTGGACAGATGTTCGGTTTCTTATCTCGTCAATCCTTGAACGAAACAGGATCATAAGATCAGAATTCACATAGCCATAAAGATCTCTGTACCTGTCAACACCACCAAATCCCGGATTCCTGATAGACTCCGGGATGCTGTCCATATCAAGTATTGGTCTGTAACGACTGTCATCCGAAAGCTTCAATTCACCAAGAACCTCTATCGAATTATCAAGCTGGCGTCCCAGCAAAGAATACTGAAGTTTTATCTTCTCTATTTCCTGTTCCATCATCTTCTCTTTTGGCGAGCCAAATATATTTTTAAAAACAGTAATATAAAGAAAAGCAACTGCCAAAGATGCTGCAAACCATAATAAAAGACGCAGAGCCTTCTGTTTCCATGTAAGATAAATCTGCTTGAATTGCAGATCGTTCAGATCAAAAAAATATTTCCGGTCACGCATCCACGATACCTGTTTTTTAGACTTTTTTTCCTGTAGTCAACAAATCTAAAACAAATAAATTAATTTTACAAGTCTGAAATGAGGTTTATTTATATTTCTGAAATGAGGTTTATTTATATAATAATATGACAATTACAATGAAGGCACATGAATTACGACAACTTTTTTTCGAATTTTTCCGGAGAAAAGACCATAAAATTGTTCCTTCAGCGCCCATGGTCATCAAAGATGATCCCACCCTTATGTTTACCAATGCCGGCATGAATCAGTTCAAGGATATTTTCCTTGGAAACCAGCAGCCGTTGAATAGAAGAATAGCAAATTCACAGAAATGTCTGAGGGTATCCGGTAAACATAACGATCTCGAAGAAGTCGGAATAGACACTTATCATCATACGATGTTTGAAATGCTTGGAAACTGGTCGTTTGGTGATTACTTTAAAAAAGAAGCTATTGAGTGGAGCTGGGAATTTCTCGTCAACGAGCTTGGTATCCCTGCCGATAGAATATATGTAACGATCTTTGAAGGAAGCAGCGAAGAGAACGTTCCCCGCGATGATGAAGCATTTGAATGCTGGAAGAAGTGCTTCCCAGATCCTTCAGGAAGGATCCTTGAGGGAGCCAGAAAAGATAATTTCTGGGAAATGGGCGAAACAGGACCATGCGGACCCTGTTCCGAAATTCATATTGATATCAGAGACAACAATGAAAGAAACAGGATCCCCGGAGATACACTGATAAATAAAGGACATCCCCTCGTAATTGAGATCTGGAACCTTGTTTTTATTCAATATAACCGAAGATCTGACGGGAAACTCGAACAACTCCCTTCGAAACATGTGGATACAGGTATGGGGTTTGAGAGGTTATGCATGGTAGTACAGGGTAAAAAGTCCAATTATGACACTGATCTTTTTCAGTCACTAATAACAGAAATATCAAAGATTACCAATAAAAAATACGGAGAGAACAAGTCGTGGGACATTGCTTTGCGCGTTATAGCCGACCATCTGAGAGCCGTTGCCTTTTCAATCGCCGACGGACAATTACCTTCAAATATTAAAGCAGGTTATGTTATAAGAAGAATCCTACGAAGGGCAGTAAGATATGGCTATAACAATCTTGGAATGGAGAATCCATTTATTTACAAGCTTATCCCTGTACTGTCCGCCACCATGGGCGATAACTACCCTGAATTAAGAACAGCGGTGGATCAGATAGCCCGGATAATTTATGAAGAGGAGACTGCATTTCTTAAAACCCTTGGCAAAGGTTTGAAGATGATTGAAAAAATGATTTCTGATCTGCAGAAAGAGCATAAGAATATTCTGCCAGGGAAAGTTGCATTTGAATTGTATGATACTTACGGATTCCCTGTTGACCTTACACAGTTGATCCTCAAAGAAAAAAATATGCATCTGGATATCACCGGGTTTGAAAATGAGATGAAAAATCAGAAGGAAAGATCGAGAGAAGACGCTTCTGTCGCAACTGGTGACTGGATTATTATAAGAAATATTGAAGGCACAGAATTTTCAGGTTATGAGAAAACCGAAGAAGAGGTGCTTATTACCAGGTATCGTAAAGTAAAAGTTAAAGGAAAAGAAATATACCATCTTGTTTTCAATAAAACTCCGTTTTACGCTGAAGCAGGAGGACAGACAGGTGATACAGGTATTCTGAGATCACAGAATGACAGGATAAAAATTATAGATACAATAAAAGAGAACAACCAGATTATTCATATAGCGGATAAAATAGTGTCTGATCCGAAAACATCCTTTACAGCTTCAGTCGATACTGAAAGACGCTTAATGACTGCCCGCAACCATACAGCCACACACTTAATCCACCTTGCTTTAAGGTCAGTTCTTGGTAATCACGTTGAACAGAAAGGATCACTGGTTACACCTGAAAAGCTCAGGTTTGATTTCAGCCATTACACAAAATTGACTAAGGAAGAGATCATGAAAGTTGAAGAAATGGTCAACCGTATGGTCCGGGAAAATTATAACAGTATAGTTACTGATGACATTCCCATGGAAAAAGCTAAATCGATGGGTGCCATGGCACTGTTCGGGGAAAAATACGGAGAAACTGTCAGAGTTGTTGAGTTTGGCGGATCGGTTGAATTATGCGGGGGGACACATGTCACAAACACAGGTAGCATTGGAATAGTCAAAATAATCTCAGAGACAGCCATTGCATCAGGAATAAGAAGAATTGAAGCAGTTACTGCCTCTAAAGCTGAGGAGTATATAAATAAAAAACTGGCAGCCCTGGAAGAAATTGCCAGTCTCCTCAAAAGCACAGGAAACATTAAGGAGAATATAGAAAAACTTATCGCGGAAAATAACTCACTTAAGAAGTCAGTTGAAAAGCTGCAGGCTCAATCAGCAAAAGTATTGATTAAGAAACTGGAAGAAGAAACTGTTCAGATAGGAAATATAAAATTCATTTCCGGACAGGTCGAAAACGAACCGATGGATTTTCTTAAGACATTAGCTTATCAGATACGCAGTAAGACGCATAGTTTTGTTCTGGCCATCGGATCAAATATCGGTGGAAAAGCTAATATTCTGGTAATGGTAAGCGACAGCCTGGTAAGGAATAATAACATTAATGCAATCAGTATTATAAATGAAATAGCCGGCGAAATAAACGGAGGCGGTGGAGGTCAGCCTTTTCTCGCCACAGCTGGGGGTAAAAACCCGGCTGGTCTCGCCAGAGCAATCAAAAAGGCAGAAGATTATATCAGAAAAACTTCGGAAGAAGTATAATACTAATGCGGTGTAGTTTCAAACTACGCCGAGCCTTTAAAACTGAATTTTACACAATAACGCTGATAGAAATTACAAACAATGCTGAGCGTAGTTTTGAACTAAGCTCGGATTTTTAGTACCACAAAATTCCGTTGTGATCTCCCGAAACAGGTGTCGCAGGAATTCGTATTGAGCTGAATTATGAGAAATATCCCCGCAATGACATGTACGGAGGGAAACAGGACAACGAATGGATCAAATATTCCACTGAAGATGTCCGGAACTATGTTAACTGGGTAAGTTATGGCCTGCTTGCACTCGGATACAATAAAGGTGATAAAATTGCAAGAAAACTGATATTCAGTAAGTGGCAGGAAGCTCTCGGAGGAGAGCTCCAGGTAATGGTCTCGGGTGGAGCAGCATTGCAGTCAAGACTCGAAAAAATCTTCTGGGCAGCCGATTTGCCTGGAGAACTCTCTCCTACCCTTAAGCTCAGGAGAAGCTACGTTGCAGAAAAATACAAAGATCTTATATCCGGAATATACTTTGTCAATGAAAAAGAGTCTAATATGCTTTCAAAAATTAAAAACGGTATTAGTGGAATATTGAAAAACCTGCCGAAGTTCCAGGGAAACGTTAGGGCGTTAGGGCGTTAGGGCGTTAGGGCGTTAGGGCGTTAGGGCGTTGAGGAGTTTACTTTATCTGTTTGTCTTATAAAATTCATTAAAGAATAAATGAATCATTATGCCTTTCACAGACAGTGAGACGGGATTTTTTATATTTTTGATACTTTTAACAGTTAAATGACCAGATTTGTTTCAGTTGCTGTTCAACTAATCATTGCAGGTTTTTTTACTTATCTGATTTCCTGCTCTCCGGAAGCATGTTTTGAAGAGACAAATGCCTTTCTTAAGGCATCATTCTATCTTGACGCCACAGGTAATTATAAGGCACCCGACAGCCTTACTTTGTACGGCATGGGCATGGATACCAATAAACTGTACAATAAAGCCGTATCTGTTCAACCAGCCCTGCTTCCTCTAAATTCAGCAACTGATAATTGCACGTTTATTATCAGAATCAATGGAATAACCGACACAATAATACTGAAGTACAGCAGCTATCCTCATCTTATCTCAAAAGAGTGTGGCTATACCTTTTACCATATACTCGATTCATATATTGTCACAAATAACATCATTGATACAATAATCGTAAGGAATAATAATATAACTACCATTAATGAGGAGAACGTACGCATATTTTATTAGTTTTCTGATCCTTGCAGTTCCGTGTCTGCTTAAAGGACAGGACAGTCTCCTCTTTCCGCTTAATCTTAGAGCCGGAATTGAAATTTCAGGCCCTGTTATTTATCTAACAGACGAAAACAACATGAGCGTTGAAGGATTTGTTTCTTATGAGCGGAATGAAAAAATGACATTTGTTCTTGAAGGCGGATTCCTTAAATACAAATATTCACAATATAACTATGATTACAGGACTAAAGGCTCATTTGCCCGCGCCGGAGTTGATTTTAATTTATTGAAACCTGATATCTCTAAAGGAAGATACTGGGCCGGGATCGGATTAAGATATGGTGTAAGCGTCTTCAATTTTGCAACCCCTTCATTTCAACACGAAAATTACTGGGGAACAACAACCTCTTCCATACCATCCAGAACAAGCTGGGGACATTTCGTTGAAGTAGCTCCGGGAGTAAAAACAGAAGTATTTAAAAATCTCAGTTTAGGATGGACAATCAGGTTAAGATTATTGATATCAGCCGGGACTGGGAAGGATCTCAGACCCATATATTTTCCGGGATTCGGCAGAGGAGGAAAATCCACCAGTGCTGGTATAAGTTATTATATGATACTGAATATCCCTTATAAGACCATTAATGTAAAAATTAAGGAGGAGGTCCAGGTCCAGGAAGAACCAGAGGAAACCGATCGTTAAATAACATGCTTACGGCTGAATATCAGTAAGCCGGTGAATGTCAGGAATCCATTAACCAGTAGTAATTCGAAACCAAATTTATACCCGTTGAATAATTCCACCGAATAAAGACTGAGGAAGTAACACACTACAGGAGAAATGATTGCAATATAAGGTGTCAGTCTGTCGTTTGCTTTCCTTTTTGTAAAAAGTCCGAATGAATAAAGTCCCAGTAAAGGCCCATATGTATAACCAGCTATTGTAAAAAGTTTATCTATAACAGCTCTGTCGCTCAACTTTCTAAAAATCAATATACTGATAAAGAATATAAGTGCTATGGTCATATGAACAGCGTACCTGATCCTTGTCCTGGTTCTTTCTGAAATTTCTTTTTTGCGATCAAGTCCCAGAAAGTCAATGCTTACTGATGTGGTAAGTGAAGTCAGTGCACCGTCAGCACTCGGGAAAGCTGCAGAAATCAACCCGATAAGAAAAACTATACCCGCAACCGGTCCCAGATATTGAAAAGCTATAGTTGGGAACAGGTCATCTGTCAAAGCCACAGAGATTCCTTTGTTCAGAGCATAAATAAACAGAAGGGCACCAAGTAACAAAAATATGAAATTTACCAGAACCAGAATACCGCTGAAGGTGAACATATTCTTCTGAGCTTCCCTGATATTCTTACAGCTCAGATTCTTTTGCATCATCTCCTGATCAAGTCCTGTCATCACTATTGTAATAAACATCCCGCTTAGAAACTGCTTGATAAAAAATCTTTCATGGTGCCAATCAGTAATAAACATTCGTGAAACAGAGCTGTCGTTGACATGGGATATAAGTCCTGAAATTGATACTCCTATTCCTTTGCTGATATAAATTATTGAAAATACTACTGCTAATAACATAAAAGTTGTCTGCAGCGTATCAGTCCAGACTATAGTCTTTATTCCCCCTTTTAAAGTATATAAAATAATAAGTACAATAAAAATAAGGACATTAATCCAGAAAGGAACGTTCCAGGAATCAAAAACAAATACTTGTAATACATTAATAACCAAAAACATACGAAGCGACACTCCAAGTGTTCTTGATATGATAAAGAAACCTGCACCGGTTTTGTATGACCAGAACCCAAAGCGCTGATCGAGATAGGTGTAGATTGAAGTTAGTTTTAACCTGTAATATAAAGGCAGCAAAATGAGGGCTATGACAAAATAACCGAACAGGTACCCGAAAACAACAACCATATAGCTGAACTGTGTCTCCTGTACCCATCCGGGTACTGACATAAAGGTAACCCCTGAAAGCGATGCACCTATCATCCCATAGGCAACAACAAACCACGGAGATATCTTATTCCCTATATAGAACGACTGGCTGTCGGCTTTGTGTGCTGTTATCCATGTTACAATAAAGAGCAGAGCTGTGTAAACAAGGAATATTCCAAGAATAAGTGATGGTGACATCCCGGGCAAATAATCTGCAAGAATAGTAAAAAGAATGCAGACAAAAAATTCCTGACCTGTTTAGTTTAAAGGCAATAATTGAATTAATTTTGTCCAAAACATCTTAATATGAGTTTCACAGAGTTCCCTTCAAGATTACTGGAGAATGCAGTAAATGAATTCGCATCACTTCCCGGTATCGGGCGTAAAACAGCTCTTAGGTTGGTTATGAACCTTTTAAGAAAAGATACTGAAGAAGTAAGAAGATTCGGAGAGTGCATAATAAAATTACGTTCTGAGATCAACTATTGCAGTATCTGCAATAATATATCTGACACTGAAGTATGCAACATCTGTAAAGATGAGAAAAGAGACAAAACAATAATTTGTGTTGTCGAGAATATCCAGGATGTAATGGCGATTGAAAATACAAGACAGTTCAAAGGAGTATATCATGTGCTTGGTGGTATCATTTCACCGGTTGACGGTATTGGACCTTCCGACCTTAAAATCGAAAATCTTGAAGAAAAATTAAAAGCAGGTGGAGTTAAAGAAATTATTTTCGCACTTAGTACAACAATGGAAGGCGATACCACTAATTTCTATCTTTACAGAAGACTTAATAAATATGATGTCCTCCTTACTACACTTGCCAGAGGTGTGGCTATCGGCGATGAGCTTGAATACACTGATGAAGTAACTCTTGGAAGGGCAATTACGAACCGAAATCCCTATCAGCAATGATGAAATCCATAAATCATTTCCTTAATGTTGCATTTGTTTCAGGATCAACTTTCTTCTGTGATAATTCGGGCAAAAATACAATGCGTATCAATTTCTGCTTTTCCGACAATGATGAGATCGAAGAAGGAGTTAAGAGGCTTTCACGAGTCATTCATAATGAAATAAGTAATCAGTAAGTTCCAGTAGTACCGCTTATCTTGTTTTATTAACACAAAGATTTATCAAACATATTGCTGTCATAGTTGTTAGTACGATAAGAACAAAAAACATATTCATGGCAAGAATGAACATAGTATTGCCCGCGATGGGTGAAGGAGTTATCGAAGCAATAATTAATAAATGGCTTGTTTCTGAAGGTTCGGTAGTCAAAGAAGAAGACCCTATCGTAGAAGTAGCCACTGATAAAGTCGATTCAGAGGTGCCTGCTCCTGCTGCAGGTACTATTGTTTCCATTGCAGCTGCTGAAGGGTCCGTAGCAAAAGTAGGAGATGTGATCGCTGTAATTGAAACCATTGTTGAGACCGGTCCGGAAGATTCAAAGAAAATCGCCAAAGAGGTTGAAAGAATCAGGGCAACTATTAATACTGCCAGACAGGAAAAGAAGGAAGTTGAAACTCTATCCCATGATATGAAAAGCAGGACTCCTTCAGGCAAATTTATATCCCCTCTTGTCAGAAGCATAGCTGCCCGGGAAGAAATCAGCTATTCCGACCTGGATAAACTGAACGGGACCGGAATGGATGGAAGAATTACCAAAGATGATGTATTAAAACTCCTGGAAGAAAGAAAAAAAGCAGCAGAAGATAAAAAGAAAGCAGAAACATTAAAGACTTCAGAAACAGAAGAAAAACAAATTATTTCCGGCACCTCTGCAGAAGGGGATGAGATAATAGAGATGGACCGTGTTCGTAAGCTAATTGCTGAACATATGGTTATGTCAAAAAGAACTTCCCCGCATGTAACATCATTCATCGATGCTGATGTAACCCGCCTGGTGAACTGGAGAAACAGAATAAAGGAAAAATTCCTTGCCACTGAGGGACAGAAACTTACACTTACACCTATCTTTATTGATGCTACTGCCAGAGCTTTGCACGAATATCCGATGCTTAACATATCAGTCGAAGGTGATAAAATAATCATCAGGAAAAATATCAATATCGGTATGGCTACTGCTTTACCTGACGGAAACCTTATCGTACCGATAATAAAAAATGCAAATGAGAAAAATCTGACCGGATTGGCCAGAGCTGTCAATGACCTGGCTGACAGAGCCAGAAAAAATAAATTAAAACCCGATGAAATAAAAGGGGGAACATTTACTGTAACTAACTTTGGAAGTTATAACAATCTTTCCGGAACTCCTATCATAAATCAGCCCCAGGCAGCCATACTTGGGACCGGAGCAGTCAGAAAAACACCTGCAGTAATTGAGACACCCGATGGTGATGTTATTGGCATCCGTCAGTTTATGATCCTGTCATTAAGCTATGACCACAGAGTTATCGATGGTGCTCTTGCGGGAAAATTTCTTAACAGGCTTAAAGAGATCCTCGAAAACTATACACCCGATCTGTATTAAAATAATAACAAATATCCATTCTCTTTCTTACTCATTTCTGGATTATCAGGATTAACATAAAATTTAAGATAGTTAATAAAAAGGACAAAAAGGGAATATCTATTTTCTTTTATTTCTCATATATTAGTAGCTTGAGAAATGAAAATCAAACGAATGAAAAAGATAGTTCTTTTATCATGGAGCCTGGTTATATTAATCAATCCGGAATTGATATCCCAGTCCAGAAGTGAAATCAAAAACAATTTCTATGAAGCTGAAAGCTGGATTCTCTTTGAAGATTACCAGGAAGCTTTGCCTCTATATCAGAGACTCCTTGAAATATACCCTGATAACGCCAATTATAAATACAGGATTGGACAGTGCTATATTAATACACCCGGGGAAAAAGAAAAATCAATAGGATACCTCGAAGATGCTGTTAAAAATATTAATTCAAAATATATAGAGGGAAGTTTCAGGGAGACCAGTGCGCCATATGATGCCCTCTACTTTCTTGCAAATGCTTACAGAATTAATAACCAGCTTGACAAAGCTATCGAGACATACATCCAATTCAAAGAGAATCTTGATCCGAAAATTTATGACTCCATAATCGTTAACCTTCAGATCCAATCCTGTCATAATGCAAAAGACCTGATGGCGAATCCCCTTTTCATCAGGGAAACCAACCTCGGCAACTCAATAAACGAGAATACCTCTGAATTCAATCCAGTCATTTCCGACAATGAGAATATTCTGGTGTTTTCAAAAAGCGAGCCTTTCTATGATGCAATTCTTTATTCCACCAGAAATAATAATCAATGGTCGGGACCTGTCAATATGAATGAGATACTGAAAATAGACAGAGATTTCTTTCCGACTTCCCTGTCCGCTGATGGTAAGGATCTGTACCTTTATAGCTCTGTTGATTACGACGGCAACATATATATTTCAAGATTTGAAAACGGTACCTGGTCTCTCCCTGTAATGCTCAATCCTAATATAAATACCAAATTCTGGGAGTCACATGCAACTGTTTCCCACAATAATAAAAAGCTCTACTTTACAAGCAACAGGAAAGGAGGATTTGGAGGATTGGATATCTACGTATCTGAAAGGGATAGTTCAGGAGACTGGGGTACACCTGTTAACCTGGGATCAGTTATAAACACTCCTTACAATGACGAGACTCCTTTTCTGAGTAAGGATGATAAAACACTTTTTTTCAGTTCAAGAGGACACTTTAACATGGGGGGTTATGATGTCTTTTACTCAACACTTACGGACAACGGTGAATGGACGGTCCCCATGAATGTCGGTTATCCTCTTAACTCCACCGATGATGATATATTCTTTAAACCTGTAAATGAAGGACATGAGGGATATCTTGCAAAATACAGTCCGGAAGGTTTTGGAAACCAGGATATTTACAGACTGGAGTTGTTCTCAGATAAGCATCCAAGAGAATTCTATGTAATGGGAATGGTCAAAGTGGCTGATCTGATCGGCGATATGAATGACAGAGTAAAGATCAGCGCAGTGAATACAAGAAAAACAGACCAGTCAAGCAGTAGCTTTTCAGACCCGGAAACAGGCGAATATGAGTTACAGTTACCGCATGGCAATTATGAATTTACTTATGAGGCAGATGGAGGAGGAAAAATCAGTAAAATCATTCAGCTTCCGCTCACAAATCCTTCTGATACAATTATTCTTCCCGAAATTGTCCTGCCACAAAAAGATTTAGTTGCAGATCTTGTTGTCGGAGCCGACAAAATAATTATTGTCAGTACAGATGATCCGGTTGTTATTCCTTTAGAAGTCGAAACCCGGTCGGTGCTTGCCATTGAACACCTGTCCGGTATTGACTCCATATCTCCGGAGAAACATAAAATAACCCGGTCTTCCTTCAATTATAAGGTTATACCTCTGCCCGGCGATAACAAAATCGTGTTTACACTTACTGACAGGTTCAATAATAGAGCTGCTGCAGAAGTCCTGATAACCAGGATAAAAAGTACTGAACCAACTGTAAAACCTGAATACATCATTGCCAAGGAAGAGGCGGAAACATTTAACCAGGTGCAGAAGGAGCAGGCTGATGATAAAATCAGAATGATAATTGAAGATTCTGATATTGAAAATCATCAATTTGACAAAGATGATGATATTATAACAAGCCCGGCGGAGTTTAATAGATTGGCTGAGGATATTATTGCTCCTTCTGATCCTGCGATATCAATTATAAGGGAAAAGATTCTTGCATACAGTGAAGTACATAAATCAGGCAGTCTGATCCGTAAATCAGTCGAGAATACAGATAATCTTGAAATAAAGACAGCTGGTAAATGGTTGCAATCAGTCTATAGTGACGCAATCGGTCAGGGACTTACAGAAATTCAATTAGCTCAGATGTTTGCCATCCTCAGTTCGCCTCCGGAATCAGATGCGAAACAATTTCTTGAAGAATTCATCAATTATACAGAAGATCCGTTACTCTCATTGCTCAGGGCTATTAATGTCAAAAAAGAAAAAATAAAGTCAGCGCAGGATCTGATAAATCATATTATAGTAAATGAAGATCTGTATCCTGCTGAAGATGTATTTGAGAGTTTTGCCCGTATTATTGCTGCCTGCGAAATTCCTTCGGACACTTTTGAAGATCGCCTGTCTGAAGGCAAGGTATGCCGGTTATGGATTCTGTGGATAGCACTCGGTGCAGGATTAATTCTCCTTTTCATAGTAATATTCAGAAAAAGAAGAAAAACAGATGGTCAGTAATTCAGTCTGAAAAATTGCAGGCAAGTATTTTTGAGGGTGGTAATATTTTTAATAAATTTGGATATTTAAATCTTCTGCTATGAGCAAAAAAATTGTCTGTCTGATTACTGCAATAACAATTTCCATCACATTGTGTGCTCAGGACACACGTAATCTTCATGAGACATTCCTCGATGCCGAGTATTTTTTTATGAATGAAGATTATTCTGACGCTCTCCCTTATTACCTTAAGCTGTATGAGATATTTCCGGATAATTTCAATCTCGCATTCCGGATAGGAGCCTGCTATCTTAACATTCCCGGTAAAAAGAACCTGTCTGTCAGCTATCTGGAGACAGCTGTAAAAAACATGTCGGCAAAACACAAGGAAGGATCACTGAATTATAAATCAGCACCTTATGATGCATTATACGATCTGGGTAAAGCCTATCGTATTAACTACATGTTCGATAAAGCCAAAGAGTGCTACCAGAGATATTTTGAAACACTCCTGCCTGATGATCATGAAAATATCGATTTCATACAAAATGAAATAAGAATATGTGACAATGCCACGGAAATCATAGCCCGGCCCGTTGATTTTATTGAAGAAAACATTGGCCCGCTCTTTAATACATCACAATCCGAGTTTAATCCGGTAATATCAAGCGACGGGCAATCATTTGCATATATGGTTTCTCTGAAGTTTTATGATGCAATAATGTTTTCAAGACTTATCAACAGAAAATGGAGCCTGCCTGAGAATGTTACCCCCGGACTTCAGTCAGACGGAGATCTTTATATCTCATGTCTTTCATCAGATGGAAATCTTCTATTCCTTTCCAAAGATGACAACAATAACAGTGATATCTATGTTAGCACATTTGACGGAATCAGATGGACTAAAAGTGTCCTGCTTAACCGGAATATTAATACAAAATACTGGGAATCACATGGTTTTATATCTGAAGATGGTAATCAACTGATATTTGCGTCAGACAGACCAGGTGGTTTCGGTGGTCTTGATCTTTATATTTCTCAGATACAAAATGGAGACTGGGGTCCGCCTGTCAATCTTGGTCCCGAGATTAATACACGGTTTAACGAAGACAGACCATTTCTTATCAATAATGGCAGGACGCTTTTCTTCAGCTCACAGGGACACAATAATGTAGGAGGTTATGATATTTTCAGATCCGAACTTCAATCAAACAATTTATGGAGCACTCCTGAGAATATCGGATATCCGCTGAATAACCCTGATGATAATTTTTTCTTCATGCCAACCGGTAACGGAAATTCCGGTTATTATTCAATCTATAAAGAATTTACCGGCTCCGGAAAAGAGGATATCTATAAAATTACCTTAAGAGAAAAACAGCCTTGATACCTGATATTAGTTATAAAAAGTATTATATATTTGTTATAATGATTAAATTCAGAGTAAAAATACCTTGCTTTAGATTGCAGCTGTTAACTCTGGTTCTTTTCCCCTTTGCTGCCTCCTCTCAGCCTGCCAGTGAGATGAAAAAGATTTTTGCCCGGGCAGAATCCCACTGTCTTTATGAAGAGTATGACCTGGCAAACCAGCTCTATATATTACTTGAAACACCCGATAATTTAAATATTAAATACAAAATAGGCTTATGTTATCTGAACATTCCTGATGAGAAGGATAAAGCTATACCATATCTTGAAGCTGCGGTTAAAGATGCTGCATATGATGCCAAAACATCTAAACTTAAAGAAAAAAGAGCTCCTCTTGATGCATGGTTTCTGCTGGCTATAGCATATATGATTAATAACAACCTGGATAAAGCCCTCGATACATTTCAATACTTCAGAAAACTTGCCAGAGACACAGAGATGAAAGGAGGTATGCAAAACCTAGGGTACATTGATCAGGAGATACTGGCCTGCCGGAATGCTATGGAATATCAGAATAATCCGGTTGCCATGACCATCAAAACCCTTGGTTCTGATTTTAATCAGGGTTCAATAAGTGATAATCCGGCAGTCAGCTACGATGGCAACACAATAGCCTTTACAGAGCGAAGGGGTATTGTAAACGTTATACTCTTCTCTAAAAAAGATGGAGATAAATGGCTGCCTCCTGTCGATATTACTGACCGCATCAATGCCGGGGAAGATTGTTCCACCTGCTCCCTTAATAAAGATGGAAATGAATTATTTCTTTATAAGATTGATAACTACGACGGCAATATCTACTCCTCGGAATATGTGAACGGGGAATGGACACCTGTTAAAAAGCTCAATAGAAATATTAACACAAAGTATTTTGAATCACATGCTTCTGTCTCATCAGATGGTGAAAGACTATATTTTACAAGCAACCGGGATGGTGGAAACGGCGGGCTTGATATTTACATGTCAGAGAAAGATGCGACAGGAGACTGGGGCCCGTCAATAAACCTGGGAACCACGATAAATACAAAATACAATGAAGATACACCGTTTGTTACACTGAATGATTCCATGCTCTATTTCAGTTCCGAGGGCCATAGTTCGATGGGCGGCTATGATAATTTTAAAAGCCAGAAACAGGGATCCTTCTGGAAAACACCTCAAAACCTGGGCTCTCCTATCAACACCACAGACGATGACAGATTCTTTAAACCGGCAAATAATGGGAAAAACGGTTATTACGCAATGACGACCGAATACAAAAAAAAAGAAATTTTCTATCTCAATATTGGTAGTACAGGCCTGAATAAGATATTCGAAATACGAGGGGAATATGGTCTGAGAGACACAACCGTCTTCTTTGATGAAAAGTATTCCATACATCTTCTCAGCAAAGACTCAGGAGATACAATCGATGTAGGTTATCCCAATAAAATTACCGGCCGTTATAATTTCATTGTAGGCCCCAGTAATTATGAATTAATCTACACCGGTGTCGGATATTTATCACAGACTATTGATACAATAATTTTACAGGACGATCCCGACAAGATTATTGATCTTAACGTAGTGCTTGACAAAGATCCGGACTATAAAGAGCTGGCTTCCGGCTATGACAGGATCAACCTCGATGATATTCCAGTGGTCGCATCAGTTGATTCAAGTATTTTTATTACCAATATGAAGGTGAATGACCTTACCGACAACAATGTTGAAGATTCAGATGTTCTTTATTATACAGTGCAGGTAATGGCACTTTATAATCCCGTGGATATCAGTTATTTCAAATATGTTGACAATATAAAGGTCCTTTACAATGAGACTGACTTGTTTTACAGATATACTACCGGCCAGTTTAAGGATATTGCAGAAGCATATGCACACAGGAATGAGCTTTTTACAAAAGGTTATCCGGAAGATATTTTTGTCAAAAAGGTTAGCAGGATTCCTGGAGATAAACCTGTTATAAACTGGACATACTTTACAATTCAACTTAAAGCTTCCGGCAATCATCTTGATATGGATACTGAATTCAGAGGGTATGAGGAAGTCAGAGAAACAAAAGAAGTTGACGGATTATACCATTACCTGTATGGCAGATATGAATCATTCCCGGAAGCTATGACTGCACTGAAAAAAATTATCAAAGAGGATTATAAAGACGCAATTGTCAGGGAAATAAAAGTATTGGTTAAGTAATCAAATCTAACTGGCTAATTAATAAAATATAAATATAGCCTGGAATCCTTGAATTCCATTATCTTATCAATATTAAAATATTATAATCAATACACCTCTGGACTATGAGAAGATTTATTGTCATTTCAATTCTGGTTTCATGTTTCATTTCCCTGAAATCCCAGGAAACTCCTTCCAAGGAATTCATCAGGGCGGTTCAAAACGCTGATAACTCTTATTATTATGATAAGGATTATGAAATGGCTGCCAGTTTATATGAACCTCTTTACAATGCCAATCCCGAAAATAGTAACCTCGCTGCAAAGCTTGGAATATGCTACCTCAACATTGACGGGAAAAAAACTGAAGCACTTGAGCTTTTAAAGAAAGCTTCAGTTAATGTGGTAAATGATGAGAAGGAATATCAGGAGCATGGTGAAAAAGCACCCTTTGATACGGATTTGTATCTGGCTAATGCTTATCATGTAAATGATAGCCTTGAAAAAGCAGTCTCTCTTTATTATGATGTTAAGAAAAGACTGGCCGGTACTGAATCCTTCCTGGAAGATTATATTGACCTTCAAATAAGAGATTGCCGCTATGGTATGGAGATGAAAAAGAAACCCCTGACTATTATCTCGGAGCTTTTTGCTCCCTGGCTGACTGACTATCCGGGAGCATGCAATCCCGTCCTTGCAAAAAACGACTCAGTTTTTGTTTTCACCGTAAAAAAAGATGGTAAAACACAAATTTTCTGCTCATATAAAAATGACAGCTGGAATAAGCCGGCTAATATAACAGAACAGTTGGGAGGGTATGACAGACTTTATACAAATTCCATTACAGGTGATGGAAAAACATTAATACTCTTCATAGATGACGGAGATGATGGTAACCTTTACTCCAGTGAGAGAACCGATACTGTCTGGTCAAAAATAAAAAGTGTAGGAAGGTTTGTTAATTCTATTTACTGGGAATCACATGGGTTTATTACCACTGACGGCAATACAATGTATTTTGCAAGCAACCGTCCCGGTGGTGAAGGTGAGCTTGATATCTGGATCTCCCGGAAAGCTGCTGATGGTTCCTGGGAACGACCGGTTAATTGCGGAAATGTCATCAATACTCCCTATGATGAAGATACACCCTTCTACGATCCTGAAAATGATGCGCTGCTATACAGTTCTATCGGTCATATAAGTATGGGAGGCTACGACGTATTCAGATCAACTTTCAGAAATGGCGTATGGACTCAGCCTGTAGGAATGCCTTTTGCTTTTAATGATGTCTCGGAAAATACAAATTTTATCCTGAATAATAATGCCCCGGGATTTGTAGCAAGCAGGTTCGACAATAAGACAAAAAGCAGAAATATTTATGCGATTGTTGCTATTGATCCGGCAGACGAAATAACCCTTGCTGATGGAAGTATTACCCTGGAGGATGGAATGAATGTTAATCCTGAACAGGCACAGGTAAAAGTGACAAATATTAAAACCGGAACTGTAATGCAAAACATACCGGTCAGCGATAGCGGATCATTCAGGTTTGATATAAAACCAGGTGATTATCAGGTATTTGTAAACCATGCCGGCTATCAGACAGACACTATTAATCTGAATATTCCTCTTTATTTCTTGAGCAAGTATATATCATTTAATGCTTCTCTTGTTCCTGAAAAAGTGGCAGCAGGCGAATTCCTTGCAATTAAAAATGTCCTCTTCGATTTTGACAAGTATGCAATTAAGGACGAAGCAAAACCCAGTCTTGAAATAGTTAAAAACATTCTTACCAGTTATCCTGAATTAACAATAGAAGTGGCTGGTTATACAGATGCCATCGGAACCAGTGAATATAACATAGGACTGGCAGACAGAAGGGCTCAGGCTGTTATCGACTATTTTACATCAGCAGGCATATCCTCTGCAAGATTTGTCAAAAAAGCATTCGGGGAATCAGAATTTGCCGCTGTGAATAGAAATCTTGACGGTACTGATAACCCTGAGGGAAGAAAATATAACAGACGAGCTACCTTCGGCATTGTGGATTCAAAGACGGGTGTTGTAATACGACAGGATACTTATACTCCTGAACACCTGCGACAACCATATTCAATGAAATACAGTACAGTTTTGCTCAAAACAAAGGACAAACTCTATCCGAGCTATTTCAGTAATCTGATAAACAATAAAATGTTATTCCTTAGATCAATTGAGGTGGATGCCGTTACGATATATGTGATTGGCATCTTCTACAACAGAGCTGATGCAGTTAAATATCTGAATTTTGCAAAGGAGAAGGGGCTTAAGGATGCTTATATCGTAAACCAGTATGATCTGAACAACGAATCAAAATCATTGCTCACCCCGGATTCAGAAGATAAACCGGTAGTGACTCAGAGGGTTTACACAATTCAGCTGGAAGCTACCAGAAATCCGTTGAACATAAGCAGTGTATTTGGAGGAATTGAAGGAGTAAGAGAGATAAAAGCTGATGATGGATTATTCAAATACGTTTATGGCGATTACAAAACCTACTCCCAGGCTAAAGCAGCTATTGAAAAGTTCCGTAATTCAGGATACCCCGATGCATTCATAAGGGAGATTAACGTAGTGGTTAACTGATGAAGTAACTGGCGTTACAGCATAATATGAAATATAAAGACGTAAGACTCAGAGCATTAGAACCGGAGGACCTGGAATTGCTGTATAAGTGGGAAAATAATAGTACTCACTGGATTATCAGTAATACCATTACTCCTTTTTCCAAATATACTCTCAAAAGATATCTCGAAAATTCTCATAAAAATGTTTATGAGACAGGACAGATAAGGCTTATGATTGATCATATTAAGGATAACACAACAATAGGAACAATTGATATTTTTGATTTTGATCCCTTTCACAAAAGGGCCGGAGTTGGAATTCTTATCGCTAACGAAGCTTACAGAAGGAAAGGATATGCTTCAATGTCACTCACATGCCTTACAAAATATTGCTTTAAAACGCTTCAATTACACCAGCTTTATTGCCATATTCTGGCCAATAATTGTGAAAGTATGGATCTATTTAAAAAACAGGGATTCGTGCAGACCGGAATAAAAAAAGACTGGATTAAGACTACTGACGGATACCTTGATGAATATATATTTCAACTGATAAATACACTGTGAATCATTCCGGGAGTTTTCATGTTGGCAATCATTCTGTTGCATTAATATCAGTCACAGGATTGTTTTCCCTGCTATTTGTTCTCTGGTCATGTACAAACGGAACCGGGAAAAACAGATTTATAAACAATATTATGGTAACGGACACTACAAAACAATATGGGTATAACAGGGAATTCCTGAAAAAGCATATAAATATTATAGAATTAAGGAACAATAATTCAGCTATACTTATTGTACCTGACTGGCAAGGCCGGGTAATGACAAGCACATCCGAAGGTGATGAAGGCTTCAGTTTCGGTTGGATAAATCACGAACTTATTGAGTCAGGTAATATTCTGCCTCACATCAATCCTTATGGTGGTGAAGAGAGGTTATGGCTTGGTCCTGAAGGTGGTCAGTTCTCAATCTTTTTCGGGAAAGGTGAAGACTTTGTTTACGAAAACTGGCAGACTCCGGCATTTCTTGATACAATGCCTTTCGAACTTGTTAAGCTTACTGATTCTTCAGCATTGTTCTCAATAGATCTTGCCATTGAGAATTACAGTGGCACTCCATTTAAACTCAGGATTGAGAGGGAAGTCATTCTTCTGACTGAAAATGAAATTACTAAACTTACAGGTACCGATGATGAACATTTAAATTGTGTTGCATATAAATCGATGAACACCCTTATTAACGCAGGCGATAATGAATGGCAAAAGGAAACAGGTTTGCTTTCGATATGGATGCTTGGAATGTTTAATCCTTCACCTGCGGTGGTTGTTGTAATTCCGTTCAAAGAGGGCGACGAAGACCTTCTGGGAGTACCGGTGAATGATACCTATTTCGGAAAGATTCCGGAAGAGAGGCTAAAAGTATCCGGCAGTCATATATTTTTCAGAGCCGATGGAAAAAGCCGGGGAAAAATAGGTGTTCCGCCTCTGAGATCGACAGGCACGATGGGTAGCTTTGACTCAGATAACAATATCCTTACCATTCTTATTTGCAATCTGCCTGAAGGTAAGACTGAATATGTAAACTCATCATGGCAGATTCAGGACAATCCCTACTCTGGTGATGCTTTTAACTCCTATAATGACGGACCTCTTGAAGATGGCACACAGATGGGCCCGTTTTATGAGCTTGAGACTTCCTCCCCCGCTGCAGACCTGAAACCGGGAGAAAGTCTCAACCATATTCAATATACTTTGCATTTCACGGGACCCATGCAAAACCTTGATAATATATCCCGCAAAGTACTGGGTGTCAGTCTGGAGCAAATAATGAATAACTTTCAGCACTAAATTTCTTCCGGGATCAACCCTCTGTTCTTCAGCAGGGGCTCTATTTCAGGTTCTCTCCCACGGAAGTTAATATACATTTGCATAGCATCCATTGTACCATTTTTCTCAAGGATGTTCTTACGGTAGGATGTTGCAACTGGATTATCAAATAATCCCTTTTCCTTAAAGGCTTCAAAAGCGTCATTATCAAGCACTCCAGCCCATATGTAGCTGTAATAACCTGAATCGTAGCCACCTGCAATATGAAGAAAATAAGTACTTCTGTAACGGGAGACGATTTCAGGGATCAGATTGATCTTATCGAAATATTCCTTTTCAAAACTTTGAACATCAATAATTGCCGGAGTCTCAAGTGTATGAAAAGACATATCAAGCAGTGAGGCTGCAAGGTATTCAACTGTTTCAAAACCCTGGTTAAAATATTTGCTGTTCTTTATTTTCTCAACCAGTTTTGAAGGTATCATCTCACCTGTCAGGTAGTTCTTTGCATATAAATTAAGTACTTCCGGTTCGGTTGCCCAGTGTTCCATAAGCTGCGAAGGAAGCTCAACAAAGTCCCAGGCAATATTGGTCTGATTATACGTACTCTTGTTGAACAGGGCATCCAGTGCATGACCGAATTCATGGTACAGGGTAGTAACCTCTTCAAGGCTGAGTAGTGAAGGCTGATCACTAGTTGGTTTTGTAAAATTACAAACCACTGTAACAACAGGTGCAATACTCTGTCCGTCAGCAATATGATAGCTACGGTATTCACCGCACCATGCTCCCTGTTGTTTGCTGGTCCTGGGATGAAAATCCATATATAAAACTCCCAGATGAGATCCGTCACTCTCTTTCACCTCAAAAGCCAGGGCTTCCGGATGTGGAAGTGGGATGTTACTCAGAGGTGTAAATGTGATACCAAAGAGCTTATTAGCGACAGTAAAGACTCCCTCCCTTACATTCTCAAGTTTAAAATACGGTCTCAGTTCCTCATCGTTAAGATCATATTTTTGTTTTCTGAGTTTCTCGGCATAATACCACCAGTCGGAAGGTTCAAGCATGAACCTGTCTCCCTCCCTGTTGATTATTCCCTGCATCTCCTTTACTTCATTTTTTGCCACAGGGATTGATTTTTCCCAGAGATTGTCTAATAATGTAAAAACATTTTCAGGCATCTTGGCCATTCTCGGCTCAAGAACTATATGTGAATGAGTTTTATAGCCCAGAAGCTTAGCTCTTTCCGCCCTCAGTCTTATAATCTCGGCAAGAATTTCATTATTATCAAATTCATTTCCGTTGTTTCCCCGGTTGGTATAAGCATTAAATAATTCCCTTCGAAGTTCCCTGTTGGGCGAATACTGCATAAACGGAAAGATGCTTGGTCTCTGTGTTGTGAAGGCCCATTTACCCTCCTGACCTGCTTCCTTTGCTGTTTCAGCCGCCGCGGCAATTACAGATTCAGGCAAACCCTCCAGATCATCACCTGTTACATACAGTTTATAGTTATTTGTTTCGGCAAGGACATTCTGACTATATTGGACAGTTAAAATAGAAAGCCTCTGGTTCATCTTTTTTAAAGTATCCTGATCCTGCTTGTTGAGGTTAGCCCCGTTGCGTACGAAGCTTTTATAGAGGTTTCCCAGGAGAAACTCCTGCTCCGGATTAAGGTTATATCCGTCCTGATTATCATATACATATTTGACTTTTTGGAACAGATCAGGATTAAGTATTATTCCGTCGTAGAATTCCGATAATTCAGGAGAGATCTGAACTTCAATTTTCTGTAATGAATCATTTGTGTTTGCCGAAGTTTGTGCAAAGAATACATTGACAACATTTGTCAATAATTCTCCTGATTTATCAAGAGCTTCGATTGTATTTTCGAAAGTAGGTTCCTTTCTGTTTTTTACCAGGTTCTCAATCTCTTTTCTTCCGTCAGCCATACCCTTTTCAAAAGCAGGCATGTAGTGCTTTGCCATGATCTTTTCAAAGGGAGGAACATTAAATGGAGTATTGTATTCAGTAAAAAATGGATTGTTCAGATCAACGTCAGGTTGATTTTTACAGGCTGTTAAAGCCAAAACTGCCAATCCGCAAATCAATAAGATTTTAGATAGTTTTTTCACAATAGAAGATTTTAATGGTTATTATTTTATTTACTGTCCGTTATGCAAAATAAGTTTATTCAGCCATGGAATCAAAAGATTTTCAGTTTTTTTATCATTCTTCAGAGTTAGTGCTGAAGAGTTATCTTCATAAATCTGTAGATATCAGTAATCAAATAATTCTTATTTTTGTCAATTCGGCAGGTGTGTTGCTTTTAAACATCATGGCGAATGCGTCTTATATATTTTTTGGAGAGATGGCAGAGTGGTCGAATGCGGCGGTCTCGAAAACCGTTGTCCTGCTATCGCGGGACCGGGGGTTCGATCCCCCCTCTCTCCGCGAAGCCAAATTACAACAAAATCCCGGCCAACGAGGCGGAAATATACGAAGCCATAGTACCGCAGAGCATTGCCTTAAATCCCAGTCTGGCAAGGTCAGCTTTTCGATGAGGAATCATCGCACCTATTCCGCCCAACTGAATGGCAATGGAACTGAAATTAGCAAATCCGCATAGTGCGAAACTTGCAATAATAACTGATTTGGTGCTCAGGACACCCTGTTGTATCATCGGTGAAAAATCCGTATAGGCAACAAATTCATTTATTACCATCTTAGTTCCCATTAATGAGCCTACAGTAAGTGATTCTTCAGGCGGAACACCCATTACAATTGCAAAAAGTGA
>Ga0307438_1000280_pt1 | contig 41297 bp, 36 predicted proteins | sample SalMarWE160110MG_FD_202144 | JGI IMG/M metagenome (GOLD analysis project Ga0307438, IMG submission 202144) | Salt marsh sediment microbial communities from the Plum Island Ecosystem LTER, Massachusetts, United States - WE1603-110 | ecosystem: Environmental > Aquatic > Marine > Intertidal zone >... | reverse complement strand
TTACCTTAACCATTCTATCTACAATAGGGATAAGGAAAAAAAGCCCCGGTCCCTTGGCTCCGACTAATCTACCCAATCTGAAGATAACCCCTCTTTCATATTCCGTGACCACCCTTATAGAGGCCATCAGGATAATGATCACTATGATCACTAAAAAAATTACCGATCCCATCTTAAACCTCCTTTTTTTTCACCACTAATCTCATTCCTTCAATTTTGACTACCTCTACCTCTTCTCCTTTTTTAATCACCTCCTCCTTTGATTGAACTACGCCATTCCAGATCTCTCCATGGATCTGGATCTTACCACGGGGGTTAAGATTACTCCTGGCTACCCCGGTTGTTCCAATCATACCTTCCAGTCCCGTAGCTGGCTTTTTAAACTGGGCTTTTATAGCATAAAAGACGACGAATATAAAAAGAGAACTTGTGGCTACCACCATGGTGATAATGTAAGTTAAAGAGATGGAGATATAGACAGCAGAAGGACGTATAAGCATGAGAGAGCCCAAAGTTAAAGCGATAATCCCTCCAATAGTTAAAGCTCCATAAGAAGGCACCTTGATCTCCAGAACAAAAAGAATGATGGCCAGGATAATTAACAAAAGCCCTGCTAGATTAAAGGGAAGAATTTGAAGGGAGAAAAAAGCTAAGATTAAGGAAATTGAGCCGGCAATGCCCGGTAAGAATATTCCCGGATGAAAGAATTCCAGAATAATTCCCCAAATTCCTATCATAAGTAAAATATAGGCGATGTTTGGATCGGCTAAGGTTTGGAGAACTTTTTCTCGAAAGGACATCTCCATAAAACGAAGATGAGCTCCGACAGTCTTTAAGACTGCCGCAGTGTGGTCAAGATTTATCTTTCTTTCATCCAATTTTCCCAATAGATCCTGCATATCCTCGGCAATGAGGTCTATAACTCCCATTTTCAAAGCCTCTTCATCGGTGATGGACACACTTTCTCTTACCGCTTTCTCTGCCCACTCAACATTTCTTTTTCTTTTTTGGGCAATAGATTTAATATAGGCGGAAGCATCATTAACTATTTTTTCCTCCATTGTTTTATTCACGCCCCCAACTCCCATGGCCACAGGATGAGCTGCTCCGATGTTGGTACCCGGGGCCATGGCAGCAATATGGGAGGCCAAGGTAATGAAGACCCCTGCCGAGGCTGCTCTGGCACCCTTAGGGGAAACATATACCACTACGGGAACCTGACTATTCATAATAGCCTTAACCATCTGACGCATTGATTTATCCAATCCTCCCGGGGTGTCCAGTTCTATCACCAGACACTGAACTTTTTCCTGGGAGGCAACCTTCAAGGCTTTATCAAGACGATCTGCAGCAACCGGACTTATTGGTCCTTCTAGCCGCAAAACTTGCACTACTTTTTTCTCCTCACCCATAGCAGAGCAAGTAAAGAGAAAAATCAAAGAAACTAATGTAATTGTTATGAGTCCAGGGTTTCTGGTCATCAAGTCATCTCTCGGGTCATCTTTCTGGCTTCCATTAGCCATTTTATTTTATCCCATACTTTTTGGGCTACTTCTCTTTTGCTTCTTTTGGACAGAGCCTCTTTTTTAAGATCGCCATCGATTAAGGTAACCACGTTCGTATCTACCTCAAAACCAGCCCCTTCTAAAGTTATATCGTTGGCTACCACCAGATCAAGATCCTTGGTCATTAATTTCTTCCTGGCCTCATTTTCCAAATCTTTAGTCTCGGCGCAAAATCCAACCAGGATCTTGTTAGCCTTTTTTTCTCCCAGCTCTTTTAATATGTCGGGGTTTTGCACCAGCTCTACCACCAACTTTTCCCGGGATTCCTTTTTTATCTTATTTTGCCAATGCCTCGCTGGTCGATAATCGGACACCGCTGCTGCCATCAGTACTCCATCTACCTGGGGAAATTTATCCATCACGGTATCGTACATCTCTTGAGCTGACTCCACCTGGTAAAACTCAACTCCACCGGGAGGAGTGAGCGAGCTAGGGCCACTCACCAGGATTATTTTTGCTCCCCGCCATCCGCCCTCCTCGGCCAAAGCATAGCCCATTTTGCCGCTGGAATAATTACTGAAGAAGCGAACAGCATCCAATCTTTCTCTGGTGGGACCAGCGGTAACCAAAAAGGTCTTTCCCAAAAAATCATCTCTAGATTGGAACAGCTTTTCCAGATATTCGACAATTTTAGAAGGCTCCGTCATTCGGCCCATTCCCACTTCTCCGGAGGCAAGATCTCCTTTTTCTGGCCCAATGAACCTATAACCCGCAGTCTTGAGTTTACTTATGTTTCTTTGCAGGATAGGACTGTGGTACATCCCGTGGTCCATAGCCGGAGCTATAACTACCGGAGCCTCGGTAGCCAGGACGATGGTGGTGAGAATCTCGTCCGCAATTCCACTGGCGATCTTTCCTATCACATTTGCACTAGCTGGAGCAATCAAAAGCAGATCGGCCAACCTGGGCAAAGAAAGATGTCTCATCCCTCTATTATTTTTATCAAATAACTTCAAGGTAACCTTTTGAGCGGCCAGGGTTTGGAAAGTAATAGGATGAACGAAATGGGTAGCCGATGAGGTCATAATAGGATAAACTGCCGCCCCCCTTTTTCGAAGCAGCCTTACAATTTCAGCCGCTTTATAAGCGGCAATACTGCCGGTAATTCCCAGTAAAACATTCTTTCCCTTTAAAACCGAATCCATTTTAATTTCCTAGAAAGGGATTATCCCTTCTTTCCTTTCCTATAGTGGTATTGGGTCCATGACCTGGATAAACTACTACCTCATCGGAAAGCTTCAGTATCTTGTGTTCGAGAGAATCCTTTAACTGTCTGAAATTACCTCCTGGAAGATCTGTCCTTCCTACACCACCGGCAAAAAGTGTATCCCCGCTGAAGAGCCTCTTATCCCCATAGAGACAGATACTGCCCGGCGTATGCCCGGGAGTGTGCAAAACCTCCAGATCAAATCCATTTAGTTTCAGTTTATCTTTATCCTCTAGCGCCTTTGTGGGAGGTAGAAAGTTCTTTCCCCTCCCCAACGCCTGTGACAAATTGAGCTCTAAATCTTGCAGTAAAGAAACATCGGCTGAATGGATGAACAGAGAAGCCTCCGTCTTTTGTCTAATTAAATCATTGGCCTCCACATGATCGACGTGACCATGAGTATTAATGATATGGATGATCTTGAGTGAGTTCCGAGATATGGCATCAATTATAGTGTCTGGATCCCCTCCGGGATCTATTACCACAGCTTCCTTACTTTGCTCATCCCACACAAGATAACAGTTTGCCTGCATTTCTCCCACGACAAGTTTTTCTACCTTCATTTTTGAAATCTCAATTCCTCTACCCTCTAATATCTAATCAAGGAAAAAATGTCATACCCTTTAAGCTTCTCCCGTCCTTTGAGAGAGGTCAGCTCAATCAAAAAGCAAACTCCCACTATCTTTCCTTCTAACTCCTGCACCAACTGACACATGGCTCTGGCTGTTCCTCCTGTGGCCAGAAGATCATCAAAAACCAGAACCCTATCACCCTTATCGACCCCATCCTTATGGATCTCCAGAGAATCCTCACCGTATTCAAGTTCATAAGTCACCCTCTTTACCTCATAAGGGAGTTTACCGGGCTTGCGCACCGGTACAAAACCTACTCCCAGCCGGTAAGCAATCCCTGCACCAAGGATAAAACCGCGAGCCTCTGCACTAACTACCAGATCAACCTTCCTATCCTGGTAATGACCTACCAGTAGGTCTATAGCCTCCTTGAAGGAGGTGGCATCCTGCAAAAGAGGAGTGATATCCCGGAAAAGAATTCCCTTTTTAGGAAAGTCCGCTATGTTTCTGATCTTTTTGGATATTGTTATCATTGGTTTCTCCTCGGAAGTCCTTTATCTCCAGTTGATGAGTTATCTCACCTCTGAACTCATTTACTCTGGGAGTAAAGATTACATCTATGGGTCTTAATCCATCGATTTTTTTTAACTCATTACCACAATTAAACCCAATTACCTCAAATTTCTCGCCTTTTTTTGAGTTTAAGGATGCCTTAAGGATGCCTCTCTCTGCCATGGTCGGGGAAGGACTAATAGACAGAGCTTTGGTTAAAAAAAGAGGGGCAGGGTTATCACGGCCATAAGGAGGAAACAGTTTTAGTTCCTCAAAGACCCTATTTTGTAGTTCCTCCAGATTCACCTCGGCATCTATAAAATAAGAAGGGATAAGATCCTCAGGAGAGAGTATCTCATCGGCTAGCTCATTCAACCTTTTTCTAAGCTCAGGTATATTCCTTTTTAAGATTCTCATCCCTGCTGCCATGCGGTGCCCCCCAAAGCTGAGAAGGAGATCTTCACACTTCTCTAAAGCATTAAATATGGAAAATTCGGGGATGCTCCTTGCTGAACCCTTGGCTTGGTCCGCATCCAGGGAAAAAATAACTGTAGGACGAAAATACTTTTCCCTGATGTAGGAAGCTACCAAACCAATTACCCCTGCGTGCCATCCACTTTTAGAGAGAACAATTACCGGTCCCTTTTCTTCGGGCAGAAGCTCCTCAGCTTCTTTACACATCCTCTCTTGTGTCCTCCGACGGTCGACATTCTCCCTATCTAAATTCTTGGCTAATTGAAAACTCTCTCTAGCACTGGTAGACAGCAGCAGCTTTACCGCTTTTCTGGCTAAAGAAAGGCGGCCACAGGCATTAAGTCTAGGAGCAAGGATGAATCCGACCTGTCCTTCCGTGATCTCTTTTCCGGATAGACCGACGAGACTCAAAAGTGTCCTCAGGCCGAGGTTAGAGCTTTGCTGCAGACGCTCTAGGCCTAGCTTTACCAGAACTCTATTCTCATCCTTCAAAGAAACAACGTCAGCAATGGTTCCCAGGGCCACCAAATCCAGATACTCTGATGGGTCTACCGCAGTTGAGGAAAGCTTCTGGGCTAAGGCCTGTACTAGTTTAAAGGCGACTCCTACTCCGGCTAGTTCCTTAAAGGGATAAGAACAATCTGGTTGATTGGGATTAACAACTGTACAGGAGGGTATAAGAGATTCTTTGATTCGATGATGATCGGTAACAATCACTTCTAATCCCAAACTTTGGGCATACTCCACTTCCTGAAAGGAAGAACTTCCACAGTCACACGTAATGACCAAATCTATTCCTTCCCTGGCAGCTTTTTCTACGGAAATTCTGTTCAGTCCATACCCTTCGGTTTTCCTTTGTGGAATATAGAAATAGGCACTGGTTCTCAGACTCTGAAAGAAAAGGAGTAAAAGAGAAGTACTCGTAACTCCATCTACATCATAATCACCATAAATTAAAATTTTCTCATCGTTAGATATAGCTTTAAGGATTCTGTGAGTGGCATTCTCCATTCCTTTCATAAGAAAAGGATCGTGTAGATGTTCCCAGACTGGATGAAGAAACCTCTCTACCGCCTCCCCATCTATTTCCCGATTGTTTAGGAGTTGAGCAACCAGAGGAGATACATTCCACTTCTTAGAAAGGAAATCACACTTTTCCCGGTCTAGTTGATCACGTAAGATCCATACTCGTCTCATTTTAAGTTATCCCTTGGGGTTAATTGTACCCCATTTAAGGTTAAAGTCAATCTTGAAAATGTGCCCATCCTTTAGAGGTGATTCTCTTCATTCCTTCACTGACTATCATTCCCTCAACCTGGGGAAGACTTCCACTTTCTATCAACTCCATTCCTTTTTGCGGTCCCAGGACAAAAACTCCTGTAGCCAGAGCGTCAGTAGTAGTAGCATGGGGGGCAATGACAGTCACACTCATAGGTACATCCTGTACAGTTTGACCGGTTTTAGGATTTACAATATGAGAAAGTCTCTTTCCCTCTATGGTAAAGTACCTTTGATAATCTCCTGAAGTTGCCACTCCAACATCCTTTACCTTGATGATGCCCAGGAGTTTATCCTCCTCACGGGGGTCCTGGATTCCTACCTTCCATTTTTCATCCCCAGGACCGTTTCCTAAAGCGTATAAATCTCCCCCCGCATTGACCAGAGCCCGTCTTATGCCATTTTTTCTCAATGCTTCTATGGCTCTATCCACCGCATAACCTTTGGCAATACCCCCAAGATCAATCTGCATCCCCTTTTGTTTGAATCTAATTATGTCTCCTTCAAGCAATATTTTCTCATAACCGACCAGAGAAAAAGCCTCCTTGATCTCTTGCGGGGAAGGAATCACCTGCTCCTTCTTGGCTTTTTTCCACAAATTGATGAGCGGCTTACAGGTGATATCAAAAGCTCCTCCCGTTATTTCAGAAAAATTAATGGCCTCACGAATTACCTGGAGAGTCTCGGCGGAAAGGTGATTTTCTCCCTCACGATTGAGAATGGATACCTCGCTATTTTCCTTATAAATACTCATCAGGGTATCCACCTTCTTTATCTCCTCAAAGGCAGCTTCAATTGCTTGCTCGTCTGGAGGGATCACGGTTATCTCCACCATGGTGCCCATTATCACTTGACTTCGCTTAAGAGGCTGGACTTTTTGTCTTTGTATAGCTAATACAGTGAATAAGACCACCAGAGCAATGACGGCTCCCAACCCCAACTTTCCTGGTTTACTCCTTAAAAACTTCATTCTTTTCCCCTTTAAATCGTCACTTTCATAAAGTCTTCGGCAATTGTTAGGGTAGGATAATCTCTTACCTTTCTTCTTAACTTCTCTAAATCCCGGTATCTTCTGCTAATATGGGTTAAAATAACTCTCTTAACTTTTGCCTGCTCAACCATTTTTACAACATCTTCAAGTGAAGCGTGTCCATATTTTTCTTTTCTTTCCGAGTCAAAATAGGTGCAGTCCTGAATTAATAAATCCGCATCTTGAACTAATCTAATTAAGTTGTTACATATCTCTGTATCCCCAGAATAGACGATTTTCTTGCCTTTTTCAACCAGAGAAATATCCTCAAACTTAATCTTTTTGCCTTCAAAAATTATCCTACCTTTTTCTTTAATCTCCCGGTAAATCAGTCCTTGAGCCGGTAGTCCTACCATTCTTGCCTTTTCCTTGTTGATTTTAACCCTATCTTTCTCTATCAAACTATAAGCTACCGCAGTTACCCCATGCTTTACCGGCACCGATACAATTTTGAAGTCGCTGGTTTCTAATAATTTTTTTATCTGGCAACCTTTAGCAGGGACATTTTTTGGGGTAATTTTAAATCCTTTTGAAGAATAACCTAAATTTAAAAGATTAGTAAGTCTTTCTGCCTCTGGTGCATAAATGGTCAAAGGCTTCAGCCTCTTTTCGAAGCTCATAGTATCTATTAATCCAGGAAGGCCAAAATAGTGGTCTCCATGCCAATGGGTTATGAAAATTTCATCTAACTTCATAGGATTTAAATCAGCTAAAAGTATCTGTCTCTGCGTCCCTTCTCCGCAGTCAAAAAGATAACAAAATTCATTTTTTCCCTTATAGCTAAGGTAGAGAGCTGCATGAGCTCTTTCTCTGGTGGGAATACCTGCCGTCGTTCCTAAAATAGTGATCTCGATCTTAGCCATAGCTCTTTATTATATCTAGGGAGTTTATTTTAAATCTTTCCTTCAAAATTAGGCATGTATTCATTTTAATGTAAGTATTCAGTGAACCCCGTCATTTTTGGTAGTCGCCGGTAGCCGCAGGCTTCAGCCTGCGTAAAACCTTAGCCTGCGCACCCTAAAGGGTGCGGCTACCCTGAAAATTCAATGTGACACGGCGTTTACTGAGCATTTACATCTTAATTCCTCATTCTCCTGGAAGGCTTGATTTTGAACGCTTGCCTTTGCCTGCATTTTGAAGCAGCCATTGCTTAATTTCTGGATCTTCCCATAGAATTCCACTTCTTTCCCAATAATAGAAAGCCTCATCCTCTCCACCAACGGTATACCTGTCTGGATGAAGAGACTTAGGCGGTATATGCTTCTTTTTGAGAAACTCTTTAGCCACCTTCGGACTAAGCTGGATAGCCTCCTTCAATAAAAGAGTAGCCTTCCCTTTATCACCCAATTTAAACAGAGCATAGGGTTTTCCATAGGTAAGGTCCACTGTAGGGTCACCTTTGTATTTACCGCACAGATCTAAAACAGCCCTGTAATTCCCGGTTTTCAGGTACCCTTCAGCCAATAGTGCTCTTATTCCCTGATTGTCATTGGGATTTGCTGAGATGATAAACTCAAATAACTCCATGGCTTTAGCTAGGTTACCCCCGTCAAAAAAGCACAACCCAAAAGCGTGAGTGCACCTCAAAAAAGGACGGTTTTCCAGGAATGCCCATGGCAACAAATCCTTTCCCGGAGTAAAATTATGAGGAAAAGCTTTTTTTCCTACTTGATAGCCTCTTAGCCAATTTTCAAAGGCTAATCTATCCCTACCTGATTCCTCATACAGGATAGCCAGTTGATGATAAGCATCAATGAATCCGGGGAATTCCCTAATGATCTCTTTGTAAATCGTCTCAGCAGATCTAGTGTGACCTGTTTGCCACAACTCAACACCCTGATCAAACTTATTCATTAATTCTTCGCACTCTGAAGGATAAACAAATCTCCATTCATGCTCCCCAATTTGTTCAACTTTTAGCATTTTCTATACCTCATTTATAATATTTCAACAGAATAAATAAAACTCTTTTGTCATGAGAAATTTTCTCTCTGAACTTTGAGTTCTTCTCGCAAACCTTTATTAAGTAAATCTTTAATTGCCACTACTCGGCAATCTTTATCTTAATCGTTGAGTTGACGAAGTCCTCAAAAACACTATCATCATTCCGGATAAACTCTTCATTAAGTTTCTGTTTGTTAAAGAGTTCTCTAAAATAACCTTTTCTTTCCTTATCTTTGTTAATGATAGTGACTTCACAATCTTTTGGTATATAACTTTGCAACATAAACTTCACCGTCAAATCAGTCTGAGGTATCGAGTACCCTATGATATATACCTTTTTTGCTTCTTTAAGGAGGTTTTTCCCCTCACTCCACATAGACTTGATTGTGCTATGCTCAAAAAATCCCGTTTTGTCCAGAACGGGAGGAATTATAACTGGAACTAAATCTTTTAGGTTCTTTTCTTCCTTTTTAGAACCACTGAATAAATATATTTGTTCTGTGGTTGCGGCTGAATAATACCAATTAATAGAACCATGTAATTTAAGTAACTTATACGTCTCGTAATCTTCACCAGCAAAAACACCCGCTATCCTATTATTTAAATAGGCGATAGGCATTTGATATAAATTTAAGTAATTTATATGCTTCCCTTTTATGTTTCTTTCAAATGCAGAATATAACTGGTCTGAATCCTCTTTATATTGATAATTAGTAAAACTATTTATTGTTCTCTCAAAAGCTTGCCTTTCAATATTGTAGTCATAAAGATAAATAGTAAAATGTCTTTCCTTGTCATATTTTATCCTTATCTTATCTTCCTTAGATGTATATTTACCGTAAATATCTTTAAAATACTTTAATTTAAGATTCTTTCCCCCTTTTTTAGTAAATTCCATATCATATCTCAGTGGTTCAAGTTTCATGCTTAACTCCTCTAAGAGAGTATCATAGTTTAAGGAAATTACATTTGCTTTAGTAATGTGAAGATAATTAAGGAATTTCTTAACGTGTTTTTGAGCGAACAATTCTTCTTTACCAGAAGTTTCTTGTCTTTCTTTTATGACGTCTACGGCGATCTCTGCTAAACGAATGTATAAGCTATACAATAAATGTCTTTCCTCCTCTGACTTCCAGGGAAAATCTTGATAAATATAAGTAAGAATTTCTTCGAAGTTACCTATACTCCGATTTTTTACATATTCTTCATAAATGTTTTTAAAAATGCTATCTTCTTCCTCAATTTTTTTTGCTACAAGTTCCGTAAGATTGTTTAATAAAGGCATATCTTTATGGATTGCCCGAGAAAATCCTGAACCTAAAATAAAAACTTCTTTCTTGTCCATAATTTTATACATTCCTTGGCTTAACATACCTATTTCTCGCAAGTTCCACTATTGCTCGATAGACCTTTCTTCAATCGAAACTAATAGCTCAAAAAACAAGTCTGTCAGATGCTGAAGTCTGACTCTATTCTTACATTTTCTTCAAAAGCTTTTTGGCTACGTTCAGCCCAAATCGTATTATTCCTGCCTGAAAATATCCTTGGTCTCTAGATTTTTGAGATTATTTCCTCTACAAATACCAGAATCTTCTTCGCTGTCTCGATTGCAAATTTAGCATCCTCTTCACTCAAACTCAAAGGAATATCAGCTGGATATCTATCAAAGTAATAAACAGTTAGCTTATCACAATCATTTCTAAAATCTTCTAGTCCTGGATAATACTTCTTGCATTCTTCAATTATATCAGCCAATCTATGAGTCTTGAGAGCAGGAGTTTTTCCCACATTAACATTTTCTAGTTCTAACAAAGCTTTAAATGCCTTTTCCACTGCTTGCTGGCAAAGGACACAGGTATCAGAAACTATTTTGCTTTCTTTCCAACCAGCTCTTGCAAAAGCCAGATGATCTTTTGCTTTTCTAAACCAAATTTCTGCCGCTGCTTTATTCTTTCTCATACAAAACGACTCCTTTTGATAAAACTGTTCGAATAAATAGACTGTTAATCTTCTTTGCTCTTCTAAATTCGTTTGGCGTATAAATGAGAGGCTCAATGGGATATTCGAATCCAAACTTACTTCTTATAAGCTGTATTAGTTCCACAACTCTATCCACAAACCGCTTGTTTGTCTTTTTTATGATTAATAGATCTATGTCAGAGATTTCAGTACTTCTTTGCGTACTATAAGAACCAAATAGAATTATCTTCTCTGGATTGTATTCTGATGCTATGAAATCAACTAATTTCTCTAAACTTGATAGCCTTTTAAGCTCTTTATTCATTATTCCTCATCTTAAATGTCTTAGCATATTACAAATAGAGTATCACAACATTTTCTTAATGTTAAATGTTGAGACCTGACCCCATTTTCTTTTATCTTAAATTGTTTGGAATGTAGATTTCGACTTTCATAAGAGACCTTCTATCTCAAAATAGCTTATCTTTCTCGAGTCTATCTCTTCCTTTAAAGCTTCTTTCACTTCTCCTTTGGCCGTAAAATAGATAATCTGCCATCCTGATTGAGAAATTTTTCTCAACATACTTATCTGCCTTTGTAGTCTATCAGGGCTCGCCTTTATAAAGGGGTCGTCCATAATAAAGAATCCCTTTTTGCCCTTTAAGATTTTTTCTCCCAGAGCAAGCCGAATGGAAAGATATAATTGGTCATATGCACCGCCGGATAGCTTCTCTGCCTCTAACGCTAACCCATCTTTATGTCTCACTTCTATATTCCCTTTTTCTCGATTAAAGACTACTTCCCGGTAAAGACCGTCAGTTATTTCATTGAAATAGTGCGCCACAGAACTCTCTTCACCGAAAAGCTCTGAGACCTTTTCCTTCTCTTCACTTTCTATTTCCTCAAAGATTTTCATAACTTTGAGAACATTATCTTTGTTAGTCTCATTCTTATCTATAAACTCCTTAAGCCTACTTCTAATTCCCTCCAGATCCACAGATGTCTTGCAGTATAAGTAATCCTCTGCTAACTCATATACAAGAATTTCATTTGCTTTTCTTTCTATCTCTGCCAATTGTTTTTGAAAACGATTCATCGCATCCCTTATTCTCTGAAGGTCCTCTTTTAGTCGCCTTTCCTCCTCTTTCAACTGCAGAACATCCTTTTCTTTATGTTCTGTACCCTGAGCTTTGTCTTTGTATATCTCAAGGTCTTTGACTTCTTTATCCCAAAAGGCAATGTTTGCCTCTGAATTATTACCCTCTCCTCCCAGGATAGTTTTTAAAATACTCTGCTGCTCTTCCGCTGAATTATCGAGTTCCACCTTGAGTTTTAGCTTTTTGCTATACTTGGGAAGTGACTCCTCTCCCGCCTTTCTCTTCACCTTTTCTATCACTTCCCGGGCCTGCGTCATATTTTTCTCTATTCCGGCGATTCTCTCTTCCTTTAATTCCTCAATTTCTCTTTCTAATATTTTTTTATCCCCTCGCATTTCTTCTAATTCACTAGCTTTTTCAGTGAACTCTTCATCAAATTTTTGAATATGGGAAATAATTCCTTCTATACTTCCTGCTTCTAATCCAAATCTTGAGGTTTTAAATTTAATCTTTTCAAAAAGCTCTGATAGCGAGCCCCTATCTTTTGTAAACATGCCCTTAAGAACTGCTAAAATAAGGCTAACCCCTCCAAAAGAACTAGCTAATATGTAGAATAGCAATGATAGTCTCATCGCTATCCCAAACAAGGAAATACCCAGGAGTATAATGGAGGCCATCAGGAAATAGGTAAATAGTCTATCCCTTACTTCCCTGAGTTTGAATTTTTCTTTTCTTTCTTGATAATCCTTTACTTTTGGCTTCACTTCATCATTGACTTTCCTTATTCTCTCTTCAAAAGTGCGAAATTCCGCTTCTTTTCCTTTCAATTCTTTGGATGTAGTCCGAAGGGCTTCCTCTCTTCCTCTGAGCTTCGCCTCGAGTTTCTCTTTTTCCTCCTCATTTGTCTTGATGTCCCGCTGGCTATCTCTCCATAGCTGCTCATCCTCTTGGCTATAAACCACCATAGCTCCGGTTTTTTCCAAAGATTGTCTAAGAATCTTCAGCGCCTTTTTTCCTTTTTCATACTTTTCTCTTTTCCTCGCCTGCTCAAACATCTCCAGCTTTTGATTCACTTCACCTATTTTCTCGCCGACAATATTAGACTTTTCTTCCAGTGCATCGAATTCCTCCCTCTTTATCTCATCTCTTAATCCATCTATTTCTTCAATAAGCTTACTAGTTTTGCCAAGTCGGGAGCCTATTTTTCCAGATTCTTTCCTATTAGCAATAGAGGCACTACTATTTGCTGCCGTCAATATTCCCAATTCCATTAGTTTCTTTTTTATGGCAAGGATTTGTTTTGTCCTCAGCCCGGTGAGGCGGTCTGTAACATTAGTATAGAACTCACTCTCTCCGGTGATAGCCAGGTCACTATCTCTTATAATGAAAATATTACGGCAGTCCGAGGGAGTGAGGCCAAGCTTTTCTATGATATTCCCCTTTTCGGGAAGCTTGATTTCCCTATTTTTCTCATCCTCCATAATTACATAACCTTCCGGATTTTCTTCCACTCGATGTATCCCAGGCGCAAACTCTCTAACACTTCGCCCTAGAAGCATCTTCACCAAGGCATCGATACTTAGCGTCTTTCCCTCTTCGTTATTGCCAAAAAGTAAATTAAAATTGCCCAGTGAAATACGCTCCATTTTAGATAAAGGACCATAGCGCATTATTGAGAATTCCTTTATCCTCATAAGCCTGCTTCTATCATTGCCTTAATGGCTATATCGCGCATTTGTCTCTTCTTTTCCTCTTCATAGTTGGTGCGCTTGAGTTCACCAAAGAACTTCCTGAAGAGCTCATCCTCCAGGATTGTCTGGATATCCTTAAACTCAAATCTAGGAGGCTCAGCACATCCATCCAGGGCTATCTTCTTAATCTTTTCTACCAGTTCAGATTCATCCATCCCAGCCTCTTTACTATTAATATATCCCTTTACGGTAAGGATGATTTTTGCCTTTGATGGAAGACTTTCTAAATGCCTTCTTACAACATCCAGGGGATTTTTCTCTTCAAAGGGGTCAAATTCTATATTTACCTCCTCCAGATAGGGGATGTCCAGTAGGTATTCTGTAGGCGGTTTTCCTACTTCGAAGATGTTGACTTTTCTCTGTCCTGTTTCCCTTTTTGTGAGGGGAAGGGGGGAACCGGGATAGACAAAATAGCCTTTATCTTCCAGTCTTCTTACATCGAATCTTGAGTGAAAATGCCCGGCAAGGACATAATCAATACCTGAATCTTTGAAATAAGAGAGCTTGACAGGCATATATCTCTCTTCTCCCTCCTCACCAAAATCTTTTCGGGAAAAGAATGCATCCAGTAGTTCACCGTGGTATAAGAGGATATTCTTCTTATCGGGGCTGAATTCATCCTTGAGAGAGTGAATTCTCTCTAGAATTTCCTCTCCCCCTATTTGCTCAAAGGGAATACCCCATACTCTTACATTTTCATATTCAAAGAAACTTCCTAAATCATTTAGAATTATTGTGTCTTCGCCAAAATACATACCGCTCTTATAGGAATCACTATCATGATTCCCTGGAAGGATAATGATTTTAAAGCCATTGTGAGAAAAAATCTCTCTTATCTTCGGCCTCAAGTTCTCCGCATCAACCTCTTTGTTAAAAAGGTCCCCACTTATCACAAAAATATCCACCTTCTCCTTTTTTCCAATCTCAATGAGCTTTAAAAGAGCCCTCCACCGCTCATCTCCATATTCTCTCAGATGGATATCTGCTGTATGAAGTATCTTCATTTCTTGGCTTTCACTTGAACGAATTCATCCATCAAATCTTACAAAAGGCAGCAAAATCACGGGAATAAAGTATGTATTGTTTTGAAAATCAAGCTTGTCTAGGGTTACTATAATACTATAATCAACTCTATCAGCGTAGTTCTTATAGAAGTTCCTTATGGAAATAGGGGTGTTAGCATTTCTTTGAAATTTCACTTCTATTGGAATTAATTTATCCTTAGCCTTAACCACAAAATCTATTTCTGATTTAGATATTGTTCTGTAGAAATGGATATTATCCTCAAGAAAAGCCAAAGAGAGGTGATTATAGATAAAATTCTCTACTACACTCCCTTCAATGGTTTTAAAATCCGTAAAACTTCTACCTGTGGAATATCTTATTACCCCCATATCATCGGCGTATATCTTAGGCATCTTTGACAATTCTTTCCTGATATTGGTGAAGAAGGGCTTTAAAAAAGAGAATATAAAAGTATCTTTTAAAATATCCAGATAATTTTCAAGCGTTCTAAAATGGATATCAAGGGTATTGCAAACTTCAACTTTGTTTAAAAGACCGCCTATTTGATGTGATAAAAGAGAAACAAGATTGTTGAAAGCAGATACGTTTCCTATTTTTAAGAAGTCAACTACATCTTTCTGAATATAAGTTCTCATAATTTCTTTCAGAAGAGTCTCTTTCTTCTTGAAATTTCCTTGTAGGCAGATTTCGGGATATCCACCCCAATTAACATACTCCAAAAACCGCTTTTCTAAATCATCTTTGTATAGGGCGTAAAACTCCTTTAAATCCACAATCTCCTTGGATAATCTCCAAGAATAATCATATTTATATTCCGATGTACCCCACAAAAACTCAATAAACGAAAATCTGTTTAATATAAATTCTACCTTTCTTCCTGTCAGGAACTCTCTGTTTCTAGATATTTCAAGGCTTGACGAACCAGTAGCTACGATAGTTAGGTATTTGTGTGCTATGTCGTAAATGACTTTCAGAAAAAGTCCAGCTTCTCTGATATATTGAAATTCATCAAGGAGAATGTATGTCCTTTTCTCTTTATTAACACCATATTGCTCCTTCAAATACCTAATAAAATATCTGGGCTCGGAGAAAATGGGACTAGCGAATTCCTGGTCAACTGATAGATAAATAGTCTTTTCGCCACATTTCTCCAGATAGTCCTTAATCTGACCCAGTAGAGTTGTCTTTCCTGCGCGTCTGGTACCTTTGATAATAATAATCTTATCCTCTGAAAGCCACTCCTTAATCTCATCAAAGATTATTCTTCTAACCAAATTCCTCTCCCCTGTGTAATAAAATCAAGATAATTATAGCATAGGTGTGTAATAAAATCAAGATAATTATAGCATAGGTGTGTAATAAAATCAAGATAATTATAGCATACCGATGAAGTAAAATTGAATAAAAAGGAAAATAGTTGGCACCTGGCTAATAAACCGGGTCATCATCTAGATTAGATTGCACGATTTCTTTTTTCTACTTCCTACTTTTATTTGTCCACTCATTCTTTTCTTGTATCTTGCTATAGTACAAATAAAGCATCATCAGATCTTCTTAATGTCAAATTCCTAGACCTCACCTTATTCTTTGCATTTTCTTGCCTTACTCTACCACACACAATTACATCTAATCCGCTTCCAGTCCATTCCTAATTTCTCCCACATAGCTTTTGTCTCTTTGCATAGAGCAATGTTGTGGTAGTTATATCTACTTCGTAAGTGTTCAATTATGGTTCTGTACATCTTATATCTTGTGGTGAAATCAATTTTCCTTCCCCAATTTGAGCCTTCTTTTAAATACTTAACCCAACTCGTATCCTTTGTGCCATTGATTGTACTCTGAAGCCCCCGTAAGGAGCCAAAAGTAATTCTTTCCGGAATAAACCTTAAAAATATCTCATCGATAAGTTCAATGTAGTACTTTCCCCAATTTTCAATTGGAACCATTGGGTCTATCCTAATCCTTACCTCATAGTCTGCGTCAAAGAGTTTCTTTGCCGCCTCTATTCTTCTTTCAACAGAAGGTGCCCTCTTTTCCCATTTTTCAGCTACGGGTTTAGAATTAAGACTAAAACTCATTATAACCTGTGTAGGTGAAGTTATTCCCAAAAGATTCTTAACGTTTGTTGATTTTGTCACAAAAAGGACTTTATGCCTGTTTTGCTTCTCAAAAAGAGAGACGATGAACTTAGAAAAAGGACAGTCTCCATTTTCACCCATCAATGAATCAGCGATTTCTCCAGTATTGAGAATTTCAGGAGTTTTTACCTCTTGAAGAAAAGTCTCTACATGCAATCTTACCTTCTCGAGGTCCTTATGAGCAGGTTTTATCCCTTCAGGTCTGAAACGAAAGGTTCCTTTTAGGTAGCACCAACTACAATCAAAGGGACAGCCATAAGCCCATTTTAACTCAAGAAAATGAGGACAAACCACGTCTGTAGGCTTCACCGGATAAGGAGTCTTATCAAATCGCTTGATAATAGAGCCATCGGCAACCTGTTTTACCAAACCCTTATCATCGCATATGATTCTCGGTAGTTTTTGAGTCGCCTTAAGTAGCATTTCTTTCATTTTTCTTCTTCAATCCCCTTATTTTTGTAATATAATTATGGAGGCTGCGTATAATATTACAGCGTAGCCCCGTTTAATTCCGCACGCAGTGCGTGCAGAATTGGACAGATGAGATAAAATCTTCCTATAGCCAAAAGAACCCCCCGTGACAAATTTTTCAATTACACTATACTATAATTAATCCAATAATTTGGAGGTGGATAACCCGTAAGGGTTAGCGTGAAGAGGTCTTCATTCGAAGACCTCTTCTTTTATTTATATGAATATCTTTCCATAACCCATAAATTCTGAGACGTTTTCTTTTCACCATTATAGCCTTTATTTTTAGAAAGGGTGGGAAAAGGCATCTTCCATGTCCTGCGATTCTATATTTACAACTCTTTCTTCAGTAAGCCTATTTCAAAAGTTCAACAACTGCTCGATAAGCCCTTTCTTAAGTCAAAACTAGCAGCTCAAAAACAACTCCGTCAAATGTCAAGACTTAATTCCATTTTGTGTTTTTCATTAATTTCCAAAACTCCCGTACCTCCGTTCTTTGGCTTGAAAACTTTTAAGCTTTTTCCTTATATAGAGTGCTTCCAAGCTGATTCGCCTTCCAATTATTTAAGTCCGGGACAGCCTTTTTGCACCCATTTCCCAAAGCCCATCCCTTGCACAGAAATGTCAGGAGATCGGAGTATGTTATTCATCCTCTTCTTCATTGCATCACCTTCCGGATTCACGATTAGAATACTACAGTCATCAGGCAACGAGGCCAATAGAAGTTGACTTAGAGAATCTTCTTCGGTGAAACTATATCCTAATACCACTAATCGTCTTGCGTGCGCAAGTATTCTCTGGGCTTCCCGCCAAATTTTGATAAGAAATGGATTTTTATTAAAAGTCTTAACATAGGAAGGAAGTATCCATGCGGGAGAATGACCCCCTGCATAACCTTTGCTTATCAGAGCCTCTCCTCTACCCGTAGGCTGTGTAGGATTTCGCCTTAAAATCTCCTTTAATTCAGGAAAGAAAAAGTCCCATTTTTCCCAATTATCCAGACTTATTACGGGATTGACCTTCGGTTGAAGACTTGGATACTCCCATTGCCAGTTTATGGAGCCATGTAATTTTAGAATTTTATGAGCTGAATAGCCACGCTCCGCCCCGATTAAATCTTCCTTATCTTCTTTATTATCTAATTGTTTAACTCCAACATATCCTCCTATCGGACTCCATTGATTGATTTGCCAGAGAGCTCTTTCTATTAGTAGGTCATAATTAAATGTGATGAGATGATCGCTTGGTCTTAACTGCTCTACAAAAAATTTCGAGAGGATACTGTTGTTATCGTCAAGACCGCACAAACATAGATAGAGATAAGTGGCTAAATGTCCCCGTATCTCTTCCATTTCCCCTCTACCAATATTTGCGAGCGGTATAAAAGGGTATGGACTCCAATCTGCACCGAATTCTTTGAATTCAAACATCGCGCCATAGTCGGTATGTATATCTAAAAGAGTTATCAAATACTCGACATTTTCTCGAACTGTATTTGTTATTTTCACACGTTCCCTCTTCTCAATTTGACCAAATCGTTTTCTTGCTTCGATTTCTAATTTCTTTATGGATACCTGAAGCATGTTAAACCACATTATTCGATTGTTTCCGTGGGGACAATCGCAACGTTTTTTCTCATGTCCATACCTTTCTTCCATTCTTGAAAAAAGTTCTTTCATCACAGGAGCTCCAGCAACAGCTTTGGAAACTCCCGCGCCAAACATGAAGACTCTATTATTGTTTCGTCTATTCATAGCCAATATACACACGGACTTCCTTGAATTCCTGCCACCTGCCATAATTACAAATGGAATAGGCCATGCTTCACTAATACACTGGATCCTCGTCTAGATTGGACTGCACAACTTCTTTTTTCAAGTCATATTTCTCAATAATAGATTTGACCAGTTCACCGAACCAATCTGGAGCTTGGGGCGGAAGAAATATTCTCTCAACCAAAACATCCAAGTAGACAGGAATGTAGGCTCCGACATCGAATAACTCCTTTTTCGAATCAAACTTTCCTGCTTCTACAGGCATTTCACCAATTACAGCTCGGAGCTCACGTTCATATTCAAAGCTTTTTCGCTTATGTGTATAGGGATAAAAAAGATTTCCTTCCGGTATTATATTCCGTTTATAGTCTACATATTTGACTTGTCCTATGTAAACATCTTCCGGATAACTATTAAGACTGTCTTTTAGCCGCTTAAAAGTAGATTGAATAGCAACACCCTCATCACTTTTCAGGTATAATCTCCACATTGCAGCAGATTCGTACTCATTAATATGCCAACAGTTCATAACCGTATTCTTTCTGAGATTGCGTTGAATATCTGATATATCCTTCAGATTTTTCTCTGAAAGCATCCCTTGATACGCCTTAGGCCGTAGCGATATATTAGCTTTAGAGTAGGAACCTTCGAACGGATCGGATAATCGATCAGCCCTGCAAAAGAATAGTGCCCGTTTATCCAGGAGGGACACAAACTTTGTGAAATCTAAATATCGCCATATCTTTATATCCTCATCAGCAGGCTTTTTAAAAGCTCGATGTTCTTTGTACATAATTATGCCTTTCGAGCAAATATTCTTTAGTTTTTCGACTGTCACAAATGTGGATGACAGGCTCCCTTCTTTCTGATTGCTCTAATTATTATCTTTTTCCCAGGAAATTGTATAACCGGTGAACTGCTCAGTTCGTGGTATCAGGTTTATTAAGACGACCGCTCCATTTACCACGAAGATATGCGTCCTTTCCTTCTTTCCAATTTTAATAAGCTTCTCAAGAGCTTTCCATCTCTCATCTTCATATTCCTTTAAATAAATATCTGCTGTATGAAGTATCTTCACTTTAACCTGTTATTCTTATTTCTGATTCCAGGGTTTGCCTGCCCCTTTTTCCTTCTATCTCTGAGATGTTCAGTATACTGTTTTCTTAATTTTTCTCTTAATCTTGGATTAGAATTATAAGAAGCGACAATTTCATCAATTAGTTTTTGCGAATATTGTCCAGGGTAGTATTTTGGTTTCCAGTAATAATCGTTTTTGTTTGATTTTTTTATCCCGCTGGCAAAACAATAAGCTTCAAAATCATATACCGTAAACTTGATCTCTCTTTTAAGTCTCTTTAAAATCAGAGCCATTGTGTCTTTTCTCCGATAGGGACATTTTTGTTCGATATCTCGGTATCTCTCTAAGATAATTGTCTGCTGACCTTTTACCCCTTCTGGTAAAACTATATCAGCCTTTTTACGGCTTCCCACTAAAGCGACAGAATAAGTTATTGGCACTGTTGCTTTAATCCCTATTTTTTCGAGTTCTTTAAATCTCTCTATCCACGAACTAATTGATTGCCAATCTTCTCTGTTAAATTTTTTCTTAAGAACAGATACGTCTTTCAAAGCTTTTTCATCTGAAAGCAAACTAATAAATCCTGGTTTGAGCTTTTCTGATAAAATAATACCAAACCATTTTTCTATATACTCGAAATAATTAAATACTCCGCTCTGAAATACCCGGGAAAAATATGGATCTAGCTCCATTATAATAAGGTGAGCAGCCTCGTTCCGAATTTCAGAAATGTACTCAATATTCTTTCTTACAGGGTTCTTATCATTCGGAAAGGCTTTTCTAAGGCATTCATCAAGCGACAGCGATTCTCTTTTTTGGTTTCTTTTCTTTCTGCGAAAAATGCTGAGTTTCCATCCCTTACTTATTTGCAAAAGATACGCCTTCAATAAAAGCTCCCACGCATTTGTAAACAAAATACTAAATGACTCTGTCCTATATTCAATTGTCGGCTTATTAAAAACTTCTAAGGATAGCAAGAAGGCTGCCTGACTCTTCTCAAGTAACTTCTTAGTTAATCTACGCATAAATCATCCGTCCTCAACCATTCTTATGTTCCTTCCACTCCTTGAAAACTTCTTCCATTGCATCTGAAATTTTATCCATCTGTGCTTTTTTAAGTTTTCCTGTCTCTATATCCTCTTCATTGGCTGTGCGATAAAGGTTATCAGGAGTTTTAATAATCTTATCACTTATACTTAGAATCAAATCCAAGGAAGTTTTTGTAAAATAAGGACGCTGTTTGGATAATTCTATAGCAATATTCTCTTTAGACAAGGGGGATTCCGAATTTCTCAGAATACTATGAATTTGATCCTCTAAATGCCTATCAGGGGGTAATAAACCTCGCTCTTTTAATCCATAAACTCCTCTCTTCCCGACCCATACGAATTCATCATACCGATTTAATGCACTATGGACAGAGTTATCGCTACAGTTTCTATATTTCTCCCCTCCTATCTCCCTAACTTTTTCAGTTATATCAGAATAATGTGCAGGACAATCTATTGATTTTAGGCTCTTTATGATTAAATCCTTTAATAAATGTCTTTTACCATGATACTGCTTATGTTGTTCGGAAAAATAACTATATAATATTTCTAATTCATCTTCAGCAAGAAAACAAAACCTTTCGCTAATCAAATAATTCCTGAATTCTTCTTTTGGGATTTCGGTCTTGTCTATCCATTTTTCAATACTGAGCCTAGAGATATCAGGGTAATTATAGTATTGTAAGTAAAGAAACTTGTTACCCAAGGAGTGAAAATTAAAATCTGCTGCATTTCCCATAATCTTATTTATAATTTTGGTCGTAATTCTTATTAGAGAAAACGGGTTCTTAGATGTTATTCCTAAATTTTGATTAATAGCTATAAGCTGCTCTATTTGTAAAATATTAGGTAACCTAAGTTTAAACAATTCATATAGAAATGCTATATGTAGACCATTTTCCCTGAGCTTTGTCAATACTTCTGTCTCTATTTGTCGTATCCTTTCCCGGCTTAAACCGTAATATTGTCCAATAGTTTTTAAACTTTGAGGTTTTTCTACGAAATATCTTTTCAATAGAATATCCCGCTCTCTTTTGGTAAGTGAAGTAACTGCATCTTCAAAACTTTGGCTTGTGACAATAAGCCATAGAGCTATCCGATCGGCTAAATCCCGAGTCTTCGATTTGCTTTGTTGCGCTTCTTTTAAATATGAATCTTTACCTATTTTGCAGATGAAATTAAAATCTGATGAGTATCGCTCGATGGAATTTATTGTTTCTAATTGAGAGGAATAATATTCAGAAATAGTTTTGGTTAACAATCTTGCCTGAACTAATTTACTTTCGACTTTTTCAAAGTCTAAAGGTCCTTCAAATTCATTTGAATAATTCCTTTGCAGAATTTGAAAGAATCTTTCACGATCATAAGACTTTCCTCTTTTGGCTAATTTTGATAATATCCATTCACATTCGGATAGGAAAGCTGGTTTTGGCCGGCTTAATTTACTATTTTTTACTGTGTTATTACTTATTCCGAGAGAAATTGAACAAGATTCTTGAGTTTCTTCTGCAGGTTCTACCCTGTCCGATATGGAATAACCTTCCTCGTTTCTTGAATTTGCTACTTTTTCATTTTTCTTACTTAATCTTTTGCCTAGTCCGTAAAGGAATTCTAGGTTTTTCATTGTCGTCATAAAACTATTTTTGTTTAGTTTCTTTATTCAATAGTGTCTTTTTGAGTTTTTCGGCGTTCTTACGGGGTGCATATCGTATTTCTCTCCATAACATATTATTTGAAATTAAACTACGATTTGGAAAATAGGATCGAAAGATAACTACTTTTTCCAGCAAATTGCGACTCACCTGTAAGTCTCTCGTTGAATGTTCGTATAATCCGTTCAAATAAAAACCGTCCTTCTTTAGACTATTGGTAAATCTATGAATTTTGTTCCCGAGGCTCCACATATCTTTTAAAGAAGCGTGATTTATGGAATCTCCCCTTTTAATCCTATCAATAATTATTTTACATTCCTGTATGAATTTCTCATAATTTGCCGCAGCTTTTTTGGTTTGACTACTTAGATTATTTCTTCTAATTCCATTTTCCATAAAATCTTGCAACGAAACAGAGCCAGTGAATTTAGACTCATCCTTATCTTTATTCTTATGAAATTCAATGGAAATCAGTTTTTTATTCATAACCTTCCCCATATAGAAAAGAATTGATTCAGCAAATCAAACGCTTCTATATCTGTTTTATTAGCGTATCGGGCTATTGCAATGGCTACAGATAAAAGGTCGTGATAAGACTTATATTGTCTTTCTGCACGTTTATAAGCTGGATGCCCCTCGTTGATATAAATGCTCCCTTGATCTACCCATCCTAATTCCTCGCGCCCAGGACTATCGATCCATTCAATTCTAGGCCCTGTGCGAGATTTACGAGAAATAGGTAAAGCCTTTTTCTCTCCTTGTAGATTCTCATCTATTCTTTTCCCATCATCGGTACCTTCGTCTGAAACAGCTTCGGAACCCTTGACTCCCTGTCCACCTTCAGGAAATGTAGCTTGAATTCCTTCAGCAGAAGAGGCTGGTGTTCCTGAAGAGCCTGAGACAAAAACATCCTTTCTTCTATAAGGTCCCCTAAAGAAACTTTCGATTTCAGGAAGAGAGCCTAATATCTGCCGAACAGTTCTTTCCAATTTACTCGCTTCAGTCCTGGCTGCTTTTATAGTGGGCAAAGCTCCAAAGTTATCAAGCCAGTCTTTGAATTTATCCTGAGCTCTTCCATATATCTTCCTTATTGACCGCCATTCACTACCTTTCCTATTTAAATCTGTTTTCGAAGTAGTAAGACACATAATTAACTGAGGTATTTCTATTATGCCCATTATCTTATCTGTATATTTTGAAGGATAAATATTCAGAAATTCTCTCTTTATGACCTTTCCATAAGTAGATAGGGCAATCCCTCTTTCATCTTCGGTCAACTCTTCAGAACTAAGCGCAAAATATCCAATCCCTCTATCTATTCTTTTCTTATCTCTTAGAAGCATAGGTTCAAAGGAATTTAGCTTTTTATCCTCGGGTATTGAAATTATTGGGATTTCTAAGTCATCTACATAGAAATGTAAATTTGAAGAATATATTCCAACTTTAGAATAAAATGTGTGTAGTTGTCTGATGAATAAAGGAGTATAATGTCTTTCAACAATACTTATAATCTCTTTAGTGTCTCTATAGAGCGGATTTCTACTCTTGTTAAAATGTATCTCCACATAAGTCCCTGTTTCAGAAAGTTTCCTCACAGGGATTTCCTCCCAAATTAATCTATCACCCTTTAGATACCAATTACTTCCTCTTTCATAGTCTAAGGAACGTGTCTCAGTAATTACCCTTTGGGCAAAATTAAAGGCTATCTTAGCCCCAAGCCCAGCGAACCCTATGCCTGAACCTCTAGATTTCAGGGAAATAGCAAAATCATGGTATTTTACAAAGGTTTTCTTATTCATACCATTTCCATTATCTTGAATTACTAGAACGTTCTCGTCTTTGTCCCACAAAATACTTATTTTCTCTGCCTTAGCATCAAGAGCATTAGCTATTGTCTCGACTAAAGCTATTTCTCTAATTCCATACGGATACATTCCCGCAAGGTTCTGGATTAAATTCCTAAAATTAACGCTACTTTCATGAATTGTCATACCTGCCTCCATTAAGAAATTAAAACCAATTTTGATTTTTGTTGCGAAAAAGTAGAAAATCTTAGTCTGTACATTAATTCAGATTTTAAAGGTTTGTTCTCCCTGGCTTTTTATGTAGGTTTTTAGCAATTAATGGCGACCTCTATAAGCATCCCCGACTTTCGATTAAATGGTTGCTTTTCATCTTATCATTAAATTTTCTCTTGTTTACTATAGAGAGCATTTCTTCTACTTTCATTGTTTTCTTTTGTACCAAGGGCAAGTATTTGTGAACATTCCACAGTCTCTATTTTAAAAAGCTTCCTTCCACACTTCTGATTTCTTCCTCTGTCAGCCCATACAGCTTATAGACTATCTGGTCTATGAGGCGATCGGTTATTTCTATCTCTGTCTTCAGAGGAATAAGTTTTTGGAGGCTTTTATCAAATTCACCGGAGAGTTTATCCTGGAAGTCTCGACGAGAGGGATCAATCTCAAATTTTTTCTGATTTTTCTTAAGAATACTTATGAGGTTGTCCACAGTAGTTTCATGATATTTTTTAATTGCAGTTTTTCCTGTTAAATCTTCCACTTTGGTTCCAACTTCTCTTTCTAACCACCCCAGGAAACTTTTTGTCTCCTTATTCCTCCCTTTATTGTGGTCAATCATCTTTTCAGCTAAGAAAGCTAAGAGGTCGTGGACGACATCGAACTGCTCGACAAGTTCATCTTCCTTAATTTGAAAATCCCTATTTAACGGATCAGCGTTGTGCTTTTTAACAAGGTCTGGGTCAGGGATATGTTGTTTTTTTAGACGCTGGTTGACAAAAAAGAGAAGAGAATCCCAATTACTGTTTTCAAGGCAGTTTTCGCAAAGTTTCTTCCCTTGCTCTACTAACTTTTCTCGCTCTTCCTCTGGAGTGGTGAAGCAAATACGGCGGATGGGCATAGAATCTATCTCATAAGCATTTACATGGTTATTCGTGCTTGTCAGTCTAAATCGCCACTCCCATAGTGATGAATTCAATAAAGCCAGGATAGCAAATAGACCGAGTTGTTTCGGATTCACAATATAATTAATAGTATCAGAACAAAAGTTACCCTTTTCTATTATTGTAGCAATAATTCTTCTCCAATTATCTATAGCAGATCCTCTTTGATAGCCAATTCGAACATAAAGATGATCGTAGGCTTTGGTATCCTTGCCATGAAACGCAAGAAATCTTTGAGCATCAAGATACACTGGAATTCCTTGTTTAGGCTTTTCAATAAGATCATAGCGATTCACGTGGGCGCCCCGCAAGACAATTTGACCTTTCGGCTCAGGAGACAGAAACTGTGAATGGCTCGTTAGGTTAACTTCTCCCTGCTGAGATGAGGCGAAATCTCGGAGAGCCCTATTTCTACGCACCTCTATGAGCTTTAGAGCAAGCTGGAAATCCATCATAGTCATATTTGGATAGCAAGGAATACTTAGATTCTCCTTATCAAATACTTCAATCTGATTAACTTCCATATTTAGGGTCGGAGAACTTTTTAAGATATGTTTACCTGGATGGACTCTAAGAAAGAAAGTAGTGGATATAGACTTCTCAACAGCATACACGCAAGTAGACAATTTTGCCTCCAAAAAAATTCTATCTAACGGGTTATCTTTTTGAGGAAAGGTTTCGATAGTTTTCAAACGATTTTTCTTAAGTATAAACTCACGCAAAGGTTTTGCTTGTTTATCAGCTAATAGAGCCATAGGGACTATGAAACCATGTGTCCCTCTTTCTCTCAATACATTCAAAGACAGGGCAATAAAGAGACGATAGAGATTTATTTTGCTCCCCATAGCAGGACTATAAAACGGAATAGAAGAGAAGAAGAATTTATCGGGTTCAACCCTTCTCTCTTGTTCCTTCTCAGATATGACATCGTACGGCGGATTTCCCACTACCACATCAAAACCTGAGTTTTCCAGTTTTTTCCCCTGCCGATCAAAGAAAACCTCGGGGAATTCTAGTTCCCAGTGGAAGAAATGTTTTTCCTCCGCTATTTTTGATGCCTTATCGACAAAATCTTTTACCCATTCTTGGGGAATTCTTTTGCTTTTCCCTAATAAATAATCAGAGAGGGCCTTGTAAAGGGCAGGATCGAGTTTAACTCCAAAGTAAGAACTTGTCCACAAATCACCTACTGCTCGCCACTTGTCTATCCTTTGTCTATTTAAGTTTTGATAAATTTTTTCCTTATTCCTTATGTCATCAGGCTTTTCGGTGGGTTTTCCTTCAATCAAAAGATAATCACCTACCGCTAATCCCAAGTCTATTGTCATAGAGGATACATCAAAGAGAACGCCCTGAGTGGTTGGGATTTGTTTTTCTTTTTTCTTCTTTCTAAGCTCAGGCAGGTTGGCTAAATCATCAACTCTTGCCCCAATTAAAGAATTTCCACATTTTAGATGATGGTCAAGGAAGTTAAGGGGCTTACCTTTAGTCACCGTACGAAGCCAGAGGGAAAGCTTTGCCAACTCTACAGCCAAGGGATTTAGATCAACACCGTAAATACAGCGCTCCACCACCTCTCGCCTTGCCCAGCGGATATCATCTTCATCTCTGTCAAAAGTAGCTTCATCTCGTAAAAACCAGCCTTGTTTTGACGGTTCAAAAACTACTTCACTGTTTAATACCTCTACCAGAACATGAGCTAAAAAGTCTGTAGCTTCAACAAGAAAATGGCCACTTCCCATAGCAGGATCAAGAACTTTTATCTTCAGTATTTCATTGATTAGCTCACCCGCGGCTTGCCTTAGCTGTTTCTCAAAAACATCCCGATTATAGCCTCTTGAACCTTTGAACTTCCTCTGTAACTCCTGCATTTTTCCGTCTATCAGTTTTTTCTTTTCTTCTATAACCGGTTCTAATGTATTCTCAACGATGTATTTGACAATATATTCTGGAGTGTAATAGCTTCCACTTGCTTTACGTTCTCCTTTGTCGGTTACCAGATACAGTTCGCCATTCTCTATGATTTCGCTTTCTTTTATCCTATCTCCCGAAATCTTTGCTTCTCTTAAAGGGACAAAGACCTCTTTCCCTTTTTTCTTGGTCGCAACAAGGTCCTCTTGGGCAATCTTAATTTTATACTCCAAAAGTCCCTCATAAATGGAACCTAAATGTCTTGCCTCAAGACTTGAATAATCTATGAAAGCCTTGTCCTTAGAGCGACAAAGAAGGTCAATAACTTTAGCGACATAAAAATCAGCAACTTTATATTCTTCTAAAAAAGGATGCTTTTGCGGCTCAAAAAGGCCACCATTATAGAAGGGAACACCCATTTCAGAGTCTCCAGAATTTACCGTGCCAAAAAGCTCCTTAAGTTTATCCCAATAATGGCTATGAGTACGGGACAAAGGAGAATCGTAGTCGACCTTATCTCGAATCTCTTTCTTTATAGAATCAAGGCTATAGCTATCGGTATAAAGCTCATTTTCTTCAAGAGGAAGGAGTCTACGATACTCAGCATAAAGAGTAAAAAGTAGCCGATACAGTAAAACCAAGGAGTTATCATGAATTTTCTTTAAGTTCTCAGGGGTTAAATTATTCCCTGGTGTTTTCAGAAAACCTTCAGCCAAGAACTTTAGAGCCTGATAGATATTCTCCTTAAGTTCCTCGCCGACCCTCTCAGCATAATCCAGACTTTCGCTATAAACTCTTTGTAGGAATTCCGGGAAGGCTTCTTTGCAAAAGAAAAGATAAAAATATTTAAAATCTTCTACATTGCCTTTTTTGAGCAATCTTTCAAGGTCAATTTCATAAAAAATATCAATTCTTTTAGATGTTTCTCGCTCGTAAAGCCGCCAAAACCTGCCATCGGTCAATATCCCCCAGCGAACTTCGGATAGCCACAGATAACGACTCATCTGCAGTGATGGATTTTGAACTTCAGAAGGATCTTCACCCTTTAACTTCTTACCAAGAGCTCTTCCATATCGCTTAACCTCACCAATAGCGATGGCTTTTCTAATGGACGCCTCTTTTTTGGCCTCTTCAGAGGGATAAAAGGCATAATCTGGCTCTCTCGCTCCTTCCCACACCTTACCAATAGAAGGATGCGGTGCGTAAATATGTCCTAATACTCTTAAGATTGGTCTTATAAATTCCTCTTCTAGTTGTGATTCTTTGAGGGAAGGAATTACTTTGCACTTTTTCTGGTGAAGAGATTGTATTCCTGTGAAAGCTTCGTTCAATTTCTGTCTATCAATAGATTTCCATTCACCAGATTGAGGAAGAATTTCTTTTAAATAATGGTCGGAAAATAACCTCTGGTTTCTATAAACAGGCATAAATTTCACCTCCTGCCTTGACTCCGTCAGAAATTTGGAGTGAGTGAGTGGTCATAGTAACCTCTTGTATTTATTTTAATCACCACTCAGAAGATAAAGGAAGAAGCAAGCGGGAATGCCAATTATATTCTCGTCGATGAAAAAATCTTTCCTGGTAACTACTATTCCCCTCTTGAAGACCCGCTTCAAAGTAGTATAATCGGAAGGGGTAATTCTATCCTGATATTTTATCTCTATCGGCACCTCCTTATCTTCCAGAAGAACAATAATATCTATCTCTCTGTTCTTAGAAGAGCGCCAGTAAAAGGTATTAGCAAGATTAGAAAATCCTTCAGCGAGCTGGATTTCTACAGTTCTTACCAGGTGGTTTAGCACTACCCCCTCTACATTTTTTGCTATCCATTCAAGATTTTCCATCATCGCTTCACCGGCTACGGGAGAGGCAAGAGAAGTAAAAAGTCTATAGATTAAGGAATCGACAGTATAAAACTTCTTGTTCTTCTTGTTCGAAGCTTGCCGGTTTTTCCGATCAAGAAAGTATAAAATAGTAACCAAGAAAGAATCTGCTAAAAGCTCTACATACTCCCTGGTTGTGTTGCGAGAAGCAACATCCACACTTTTCCCCAAAGACTGCCAGCTTATGGGTGTTGTGTAGGTTAGATAAAGCCTACGAATAATTTGATTCAAAGTAACTCTATTCTTTCCTAATTTCTCAAAATCTGAAATTATAACTGAGGAATAGGTTTCCAGAACATCGGGAGTAATTTCTCCTGAGGAAGATAAACTTTCTACAGCTAAGGGAAAGCCTCCCGTTCGAAGATAGCCATCAAAAAAAGGCTGCAACTCTGGATAAAATGTCCTGAAGGGACTTATTTTTTTGTAAGCCTTTGGGGAGCGAAAAACAAAATCTCTTAGGGTGATATGAGAAAAAGGCAAAGGTAGAGAAAAACCCCGACTATCACAGAATTCTCTAAAACTCATAGGAAGGAGCACCTTATCAGGTGGATACACTTTGCCCCGACGCCCTGGTAATCTCTCTGTCCCTTTTCTTAAGTCTATAGTTGAAGAACCAGTAAGAAGAAAAGAAGTCTTCTCGCCCCATCCTAAATCAATTATTTTCTTTAAAGCGTACTGCCAATCTTCTATAAGAGTTATCTCATCTAAAAAAACATACTTTCGCGGAATTTTATAGGCATTGGAGAATTCTAGAAACTGCTGGAAAATGCGCATAATGTCTTCCGGTTTCCTTTCTAAATCCAGAGAATAATAGAAAATAGACTGAGGTTTGGTCCCACTTTTCAAAAGGCCTCTTATCATGTTTTTAATCAGAGTGGTTTTACCTACCTGACGGGGTCCGCGGAGAGTATACACTGCATCTTTTTCAAGATCAAAGCTTACTACCTTTTCTTGCCTCCATTTGATGGATGAATTTTCCACTGCTTTGAGATTCTTATCTGAGTCTATTCTTGCTGCGTCGCTCCACCAAGGATTATGAAATAATAAACTTTCTTCCATTTATACTCCTTATGTCAATAAATTGACCAAAATGGGTATAATTTTAGTCAGTCCATTGACCAAAATAATACATATTCTGTAAATGTCAAGACCCAAGTTCACTTTCTGGCTCTTTTTTCTTTTTCGTTGGAGAAGCAAGCGCGACCTCGTAGGCCATTTGGCTTGTATTCTGATAGATTTGTTCAAGAAAAGGAACAATCAAGTGAGAATCAATCTTATCTGATAGGGGCCCCAGCTTTTTTAAAATGGCAAATTTCCTCTTAGGCTCAACAATATGAAAATGTAAATCTTCAAGAGAAGTCCCCAGAGTGACAAATTTATCCTCATCCAGCTCATCGAGAACCACTTTCTCTAAAGTTTCCTTTTCCTCGATTGTTGAAGGCTCTTTTTCCGGAAGATCTGTTAAACTCCGTGCTGTTCTCAGCTCCTCCAAGACTTTTTCTTTTGTCCATCCCCTTAACTCAAAAAGCAAGAATGGGTCACGGTCAAATGCCTCTGCTAGGATATAATGTGTGGCAGCAATATGTTTACAAGGGTTAGCCCAATCAGGACAGGAGCAGTCTGTTTTAAGCTCAGTTGCTCTGGCAGGAAATAGAGAAAGACCGCAGCTATTAAATACCTCATCTATATTGGGCGGCATCTCTCCCATGAGAAGTTTAGCAGCAAAGATAGCGCGCCTGGCTAATACTTTTATTGCTTTCTGCCACTGTTTATCAGTCAAAGCCTTAAGTCCTATCCTGACTCTGTAGGGAGTTCGTCTTGTCCCCTGCACTTTAGCCATTACTTCCCCAGGGGTGATTATTAAATCCTTTACCGCGCCTCTGCGGGCATAAGTGCGGCCACGTGGCAGTCTATTTGAATAATTACTGCCTAGAATCTCTAATGCTTCTATCCATTTCTTAGCCCACCAGGTTTTCCCAAATGCTCCCCTCTTTGCCATTATTCCTCCTCCGAATCAATGGTAGCCTCGCTACTCAAGGTCAAAATTTCACGGAGCTTATCATTAGACATTTCTGTGATCCACTTCTCGCTTGCACCTATTATCCTGTCTGCCAGTTCCTTTTTTTCCTCCAACATTTTGTCTATCTTCTCTTCCAATGTCCCCAGGCAAATCATTTTATACACCTGCACATTCTTTTTCTGTCCTATACGAAAGGTGCGGTCGGTTGCTTGATCTTCCACCGCCGGATTCCACCACCTATCAAAGTGAAATACAAAACTGGCCCGGGTTAGATTGAGTCCTGTGCCTCCTGCTCTAAGAGAAATGAGAAAGAGAGGAGAAGCATCCTCATCTTCCTGAAAGAAGCGAACCATTTCATCTCTTTTTTTACTTGGGACACCACCGTGCAGAAAAGGAACTTCTACCTCCAGTTTTTCTTCTAAGTAACGGGCTAAAAGGTATCCCATTTCTCGAAATTGAGTAAATATTAAAGCATGACTTTTCTCCTCAATTACCTCTTCGCTCATTTCAACCACTCGCTCCAATTTCCCTGAACGAGCGGATAAAGATACATTTTCCCGTAGGTAAAGAGAGGGATGGTCACATATTTGCTTAAGAGCCATCATAAGAGAAAGAATTAGACCGCGCCTGGCTATACCTTCACTTTTTTCTATCTTTTCCATAGTTTCATCAAGAAGAGCCTGGTATAAAGTAGCTTGCTCCTGGGTTAAATTGCAGAAGACTTTCATTTCATTTTTCTCAGGAAGGTCAGTGATGACAGATTTATCAGTTTTTAGTCTTCTAAGTAAGAATGGTGCAGTGAGCTTTTTGAGCTTCTCTGTTGCCTCTGGGTCTTTATAGCGTTCTATAGGAAGGGCGAGGTTACGCTTAAATCTTTTTAAGGGTCCGAGAAAGCTAGGATTGAGAAACTCAAAAATAGACCAGAGTTCTGAGAGTCTGTTTTCTACAGGTGTTCCTGTAAGAGCAATTCTATTTCGGGCTTTGAATTGGCGGGTTGCTCTAGCCTGTTGAGAAAAGGGGTTCTTTATATTTTGAGCCTCATCCAGAATAATCCCTTCCCACTCAATTTGCGAGAGGAGTTCCCTGTCGCGCCTTGCCAGAGAATAAGTGGTTAAGACCACGCTATGAGGAGAAAAAATCTTCTCCAAAGATTTTTTTGATCGGGGCCGACCTAGACCATAATGGCGCACAACAGGAAGCTCTGGAGAGAATCGCTCCATTTCCCTTTGCCAGTTACCTAATACCGATGTAGGACATATAACCAGAACAGGATGTGAATGAGCGCTGGAAAGCTTTTTTCTGTGAAGTAACCAGGCTATTAACTGAATAGTTTTTCCCAAACCCATATCATCAGCAAGACAAATGCCAAAACCTAAATCAGTCATATTAGTGAGCCATACAAGTCCTCTTTTCTGATAGGGTCTTAGTTTTCCCCGAAAGGTGGAAGGAGTTCTAATAGACTTCAGAGTCTTATTACTATTAAGAGCGTCCAGGAGAGATTTTATATTCCCTGTAGCAATTACTTCTACGGGAGACTGGAGGTCAGGATATTCTTTTTTACCCAGAAGGGTGGAAGATAGGGCTTCCTGGAGTGTCAATTTTCCTGAAGTAGCTTTATCAAATAAATCCTTAATTTGAGTAACTTCGGCCGGGTCTATCATCACCCAATGGTCGCGCCAGTGAACCAGAGGTTGTTTGAGGCGAGCTATTTGTTTGAATTCGGAGATGCTTAAAGTCTCACCTCCTAGCGCCACTTCCCACTGATAATCTATGAGAGAAGGAAGACCAAATTTGCCAGTTCCCAAGTCACCTGGCCTCTTTGATTTCCCTGAACCTACTCTCATTTTGGCTTTTATTCGTCTTTGCCCTGCTCGAGTAAATTCCTGAGGCAGCAAGATACTAAGACCTGACTGTTGCAATAAAGGGACAGCATCCTGGATGAAACTCCAGGTCTCATTAAGATCTATTTCCACATAGGATGGTCTTGCTGTTTTCAGGCTCTTAGCTAGAGGCGAAAAGATGTTAGAAGCTTCAGCCAATCCCATTAAAAGTCTTTCCTGAGGTTCCTTAAAAGTGCGGTTCAAAAATCTTAACTCTTTCTTAGAAGATTTCCATACCTTATCCGACGGAACAAGAAGACTAGGGTCATCAACTGCCTGAAGCAAGTAGCTTATCCGCCATTTGCCATCATCTTTTGAGGAACCTAAAGGCATCTCCAGTCGAAAGCATATTCTGTAGTCCTCCCATTGGTGAGAGACTGCTGCGGGCCTTAACCATCTATTCAGTAACTGAGGAATGTATCGCTCGCTAAATCCTTTAATAGGAAAAATAGAATTTGAACCACTCAATGATTTTATAAACCGAGCATCCCAGGCTTCATCAAAAGATTGAAGAATAAACCTTTGCTCATTTCTTTCTTCAAAAATTTTATAACTATAGCGAACTAAATTATCGGCAGCCTCATCAAGAAATTTCTGCAGAATAATTTTTGCTGTATATACAGCGGGGGAGCTTTTTTTATCTTTTTCTCTATAAGCTAAGCTGTGAGCAGCCAAAGGCATAGCTTTTGTTAGTTTTACCAACCTTTCTCTATCCTGATCCATCCATAATGATGTTCTCCAGCCTACCTTAGAAGAACCTTGAGATTGTGGTGTAAGAAATGGTATCATCTGTCCTTTGACTATAAGTTCCAGAGCAAATTTAGCTGCGAGGGACCATATTCTGAGAGAGGAGCTCAGTCTTTTGCGGGAAGACTCAATAGTGGCAAGAGCGTTTATTGAATCTACAACAGAGAGAGTTTTTCCCGATACATTAAGAATTCGGGGAGCTTTAGATTTTGGCTTTCTCTTAAGAACCCAGGTTTCAGGTAAGACGAGAGGGATTTTCGTATTTTGAAAGGAAAGGGCAGGGATCGATTTTATAAGTTCGGCCAGAATTTTCTCTATTGGAGATTCTTTATATCGGGGCGGTAGCCAGAAAAACATCTTACCGGGCTTACCTTTTATCCCTGGAACGAATGTTGCCTGTAATTTGTCGGTGTGCATTCTCACTGAAGTCATTGACACTCCAAGTCCTCTCGTCAATTCCAGTTTTTTCGCTCAATTCCTCCCAGAAGGAGGGATTGTTAGCAAAATAAATAAAATTATTCTGTTAAATGTTGAGACCTGACCCCATTTTACTTTTCTCTTATCGGAAGTTACCGTTTGAATGCTTGACTTTACTGGTTTTTGTCAGGAATAAAATTCCGTGAATGTCAATCTAAAAAGGAGTTATCGTTTCAGCAAAGAAAGAGGAATCGCCTGCTCTCCTGCTCCTCGCAATGACAGGCGAAGAAGGGGTCAAAGCTTTTCTTTCATCTTGGCATGACAATGATTTCTCTAATTTTGAGGTCGAAAAAATTAGTAGAATAAGCTGGTTTTACAACAATAGCTGTATCAGCTCCCTGGCTAGTCCCTCCTATAGCTATCGCTTCTTCTTCTGGAGAGATAAGATTAGCATCAGCAGCCATTGCCGTTATCTCAATAGCTACTTTCATTCCTTGAGAAAAACAATAAAGGGCATGAGCTATAAGCTCGCTATCGGGTAAACCTCCGAATTTCTCCCTTATGGCACTTCCAATATTACCCATGAGAGTATGAGTAGCAGTAAGAAATCTTACTCCCAAATTTTCTGCTTCTCTTACCTTATCCCAATCCGGTTCCACGTGAGCTTTCCATGTTCCAGCATGAAGAGTAACCGCTATAATCTTAACATCGAGCTCTTTAAGTGAATCAACTGCCTTTAGAGCAGTATCTCCACTATTTGTAGCAAGAACAACCTTTTTAATTTCCAATAACTTTGCTCTTTCTCTAACTGCCTCAAGTGTTGTCTGTGTATTACCAGCTCCTGGCTTCTCAAAAAAGATTATCTCCCGTTTAATCATCACCCCTCCTTTGTTTCTTTCTAGTATCTACTATCTGAACGGGTATTAAATGTTGAAACCCGACCTCATTTTATTTATCAAATCTCACAAAAGGTAACAAGAATACCGGAATAAAATAGGTTTTGTTTTGAAAATCGAGTTTATCCAGGGTTACTAGGATGTTGTAATCAATTTTATCAGCGTAGTTCTTATTAAAATTTCTAATTGAAACAGGAATACTAGCATTTTTCTGAAATTTTACCTCTATGGGAACCAATCCATCTTTATCTTTAACGATAAAATCTATCTCTGATTTCGATATGGTTCTATAAAAATAAATATTATCCTCAGAAAAAGTTAAGAAGAGGTGATTATACACAAAATTCTCTACTACACTACCTTCAATAATTTTAAAATCGGTAAAACTTCTACCCGTGCAATGTCTTATAACGCCCATATCCTCAGCGTATATCCTGGGCATTTTTGATAATTCTTTCCTGATATTTGTATAGAAAGGCTTCAAAAATGAAAAAATAAAAGTACCTTTCAGGATGTCCAGATAGTTTTCCAGCGTTTTGAAATGGATACCAAGGGTATTACAGACTTCCACTACATACACCTTTTTTTGAATTGCATCAGTGTTAACATCATCCGCTCACCCACAGCCCCAACTAAAAAGTTGAATCCTATGAACCTTTTTACCCGGTAGTTTTTTCTCTTAACTACCATATCTTCGTCTCTATTTAGTTAAATTGTTGTCAAAAATATTTTAATGACTTTTCTCTAAATCCTTATAACCTTGACCCTGTTTCCAGCCTATTCCCCAATCCATATAATCGGAATATCTTCCAAACCCTTAAGTTCAGGATCGCCTGTAAGAAGATCGCCTTCCTGAGTAATTGCTGTTGCTATGGCAAAAGCATCAGCGTAAGCAATGGGATAATTTACCTTAAGTGAGGCTGCCATGAAAACAAGCGAATTTGATACCGGGATAATCTCAATGGGATTCTCTTTTATCTCACTGATGGTGTCTTTAGCTTCCTCTTTGCCTTTTCTCCGCCCCAAAATGTAAAATACCTCCCCAAGATTTATGATGTTGACGAAAAGCCTGATTTTTTCAATTTCGCTCTGTCCAATTAAATTTTTTATTTTTTCCTCTAAATCTGTATCACCACTTACCCAATTAATGAGGTCCCTCACCTTCTTTCCTTGAGATTCACCCTGAAGCCAGGCAATAATAGCCCAGGAATCGAGAATTATGTTTTTCATCGTTGAGTTCCTCGGCTAAGCTCTTTTTCTACCTCTCTACGATGTTCTTTTTCTAAGTCAGCAAGGAGATTAATACCTCGGTATTTTCCGTAAAGCCTGTCTGGAATATTCTCCTTTATCGGCCTCAGTTTTATTTCATCTCCTTCCAATTCTATATTAATTTTGGTGCCAGGACGCAAACCGAGAATTTCTCTTACCCCTTTTGGGATTACAATCTGTCCCTTGGTCGATATAGTTACGATAGCCATTTATCTACACCTCCTAGTTCTTACTATGAATGTAAGACAAATAAACCAATTGTCAAGAGCAACTCCTTCCCCATACCTTTCTATCTTTTCAATAGCTTCAAATATGTCATCAACATAGACTCTGCAATTTCTCTTCAAATATACACCGCCTCTTTTAATATTCTATTCTTTGTGCGAGGTTTCAATGTTTCCTTCAAATGGTCGCTGTCCCTATTTTTTATTTTTAGTCTTTGATTAACTCGTCAAGATCCGTGAGCAGTCGGGAATCGATGCTCGGTCTTTCGTGGATTTCGGTGCCTATAATCAAATCACCTTGTTTCCAGTAATAGTTAGAGCCGGAGGGAACTCCCCAGTTAATCTCACCTGTTTCGGAATCTACCAGATCTACCTTGCCCAAAATAGCATTTGACCATTTTCGGGAGATCTCATCCATTACCGCGGAGCGCTTCTCATAGGTCTGGCGAATTATCCTGGCCACGTCATCAGCAGACTGGCTGATTATCTGAGATCTTCTAATTTGTTCTTGGGCTTCTCGTACAGCCCAAGCGGGGTCGACCCTGAAGGTATCCTTCATTTTATTTGCTATCGCTTCAAGCTGCTCGAGCTTTCCGGGAGGAGCATTATAGAGAAGCACATTTGCCTGCCACAATCCCGAGGGCATTCCGGGAGGTCTTATGAGTTGAGTGAATACAACAATCTTCCCCTTCACCTTTGTCCCCTCCACTGTACCTTCAACTTCAGCTTCGGCACAGCTTTGAGAAACGTCGAACCAGGGAATCCGAGGAAGACTTTTGAGCAGGTCCGGCCTATCTCGGCTAGAAAGGATTTTAGTATCAGGATAATTTTGCCTTATTTGGGGCAAGAGCCATTCCCTAATGTAGCTCTGCCCGGGTAGATAATGGTAAACAATCATATCCTGAGTTACTCCGTAGGAAGGATTGTATCTACTTCCTTCTATGAATCCTGCCATTGATAATGTCTCATTGGGCTCAGCAAAAAGTGGGGGAAGCGGAGCATAGTAAGATATAGCCGTTATTCCCTCTGCATCCTTCTTTATTTCCAGGGCTACTGCCGCGTCAATATAAGGGCGAACAACTCCTCCGTCCACTTTCCAGCCTTTGGGAACCTTTAAGGTAAAAGCTCCCTCGTTGGGGTCCTTATAAGTAATAAATTCATCGTCCGGGGGGACGATTCTGGAGACGTCACGCAAGGTGGGATCTACTTTAAAACTGGAGAGAATCTTTACGAGGTTAGCCCTCGACTGAGCATATGTCTCCAAGGGGGATACAAATCCGGAAAGCATCGCTCTTTTCCCCTCCACAGTACAAAGCAAGAGCCCTCGGTATTTTGTCCCCCTATCGCTGTAGCTGAGTTTTAGAGCCACAGTTCCTTGCACAGTGGACAGCTTTCTTAAAGAGAGTATCTCAAGGTCTGGATATGATTCCTTTAAAATAGTGACCATACTATCCACAACACTCTTAGTTGTACCGGCTTGCCTCAAAGTAACGGGCCAGATCCAGGCCATGGGACCCATCATGTTCTCAACGTCCTTCCCCACCACAATGCACCCTCTTCCGATGACTTTTACTCCCCAGCCTTCAGGGTAGTCCAAAGAAAACCCATGCGGATCCTTATGGGTAACAAAACCGCAGGCCGAGCCTGCAGAAACCAGGAAAACAAAAACGAGGATAGTTACTTTAATTTTCTTGTTCATAGCGACTCCTTTTTTTCTAAGTGACCCAATCAATCCTGAAGATATTCTAACATTTCTATATTTGCCTTTTCTACCCCATCTAACGTGTCTCCTGTAATTTTAGTTAGAGGTTTGCTCCCTTGTGACATTATTTGCCAGATTACTACTCCTAAGTAAAGTAGCTGTTCTCGCTCATCTTGGTTGAAGATTTCATGACCTGTTGCTAAAAGATAGGCAAGGACAAAGGGTTGCTGTTTTCGCATAAGGTTAGTCAGTTCAGTAATCTCTTGCCAAGACATCGTACTCATTTTCTTCCATGTTTTTTCGACAATTTTGAGAGGTATAGGGTCCATTATGAACTGGTTGGTATTACTTCCGAGGTGGTGAAAAAACCTCCACCATTTCAGAATCTTCAATAAACTGGTAAGAATGTTCGATATTTCCCGGGATTAAATAACTATCCCCCTGTTCTACAAGGTATTCCTCATCGTTCACCTTTAGTTTAAATTTCCCTGAAAGACAATATCCTGCTTGCTCGTTTGGATGTTCATGAGCTCCAACTCCATCACCTTTTTCAAAGCGCATCAGTGTTACCATCATCCGCTCGCCAATAGCTCCAAGTAAAAAATTAAACTCTCTGAACTTTTTTACCCTATAGTCTTTTCTCTTAATTAACATACCTTCCTCCCTTTCGTAACAGAATAGAACTTCTCTCAATATTTGGCAAGTTTTCTCTCTCATGTTCTTTTTCTAAGTCATCGAAGAGATTAATACCTCGATATTTTCTGTAAGAACTCTGGTTATGTTGTCCCGACCATTTTGATATGAGCGTAAAATAGGAAATTCTTGACCTAAATAAAGGCTTTCTGGAATATCCTTTGTTGATCACAATCACTATTGGGACATTTGACCTTATTAATTTTGTCCATTATAATATCATCATAGCTACTGGTAAAGAAAAAGATAATGAAACTTTTCTCATCTATACGAAGCATTCGAGGAAGCGGATAAAACAAAGAAACTTAAAAATCCAACAAATAGAAGAAACTGTAATTAAACCTGATAAAATTTTACCAAGTTTCAAAGGTCGCTCGCTTGCACAAAAAACTTCGCAGGACAAATGTTAGAAGTTGTATTCAGAAAACAAGAGAATAGTATAATCATCATAACCGCTTATTGGTTAAAGGAGGGGTAGTTAAATGAACATTTCTTTCGATGAAGAAGCTGATGCTTTATACATTCAATTTCAAGAGGGTTCAGTAGAAAAAACAATTAAGGTTCAAGATGGAATTTTGATTGACGTTGATAACGCTGGCCGAATATTTGGCATAGAAATTCTGGATGTCAGCCAACGTATCCCCAAAGATACAATTGGTAAGGTAAGTATTGACTTTCCTGTTAAGACAAAGCTTGCTCAAATTTAATGCGAACACTGGTGGCTAACATAATAAATAGCTGGTGTTTTTTCCTTGGTATGCATTGGGCAAATCACTTTGTGTATCCGACTGGCAGGTTTTCAAGTTTCATCCTCCTTCATTTATTATTCTTTAATCTCTTCAAGACTTTTCGTTACCTTTCCCCCGCCACTAATGTAAGGCTTTTTCAAACTCTCTAAGATTTAAATTAACAGCCTGTGCTATTCTGTGCACCACAAATACAAAAATGGTCGCTGTCCCTATTTTTCAAAGTTTATCTCAATCCCGGTAAAGAGCCATGAAAAAAAGTAAAAAAAGAAAAGAGAGAAGAAAAAAAGAAGAGCTTTCTTACTTAAGATTTAAGACCGGGAGCTCATGGAAGAAGCAAGGTATGCTCTAAGGAGAAAAAAGACAGACCTGGCTGTAAACTTTCTTCTCAGAGCCATCAGGATTAATCCAGAGTTTCTGGAAGCTCATCTTTTTTTGGGCTCTCTCTACAGTAGTAAGAAAGAATATAACGAGGCTCTAAAGGTCTTATTAAGAGCAAAGCAGATAGATCCTGAATCGAGAGAACTCTATTACGAGTTAGGTTTTGTCTATACCCATCTTAAAATGCTCAAAGAGGCGCTTGATTCTTATCGCTCATTACTCTCACTCTTAAAAGGTAGAGGTTTAAATAAAGATGATAAAGAACTCAAAAGAGAGGTGAAACAGACAATATCAGAGTTAGAATCTTTCCTAGAGGAAAAAAAGCTGGAAGAAAAAATGGTGATGTCCCAACCTATTCAGGGAAAGCCTTCCCCCCTGCCCCAGAAAAAAGAAAGTAAACTTGAAAAAATGGAGAAACCCGAAATTTCGCTGGAAAGTTTATTGGCCCAACTTAAGATCTCAAAGCACTTTGTTTTCAAGAAAGATGGTGCCCTCCTTAAAAAGTTAAAACAAGAAGATTACGAGCCCTTCAGGCTATACCAGATAAGGATGCGCGGTAGTGAATTTTTTCTTCTTAAAGGCTTCGATCGTCTCCTTTGCCTGGACCAGATAAAAGAGACAAAAAAGTTCTGGTACCAGATTGAGACAGTGAAAAAAACTCTTAGAGGTTGTTACTTTGGATGTCAAGGCTGCGGCAAGAAGATATGCAAGAAATGCTTCCCAGAAAAGTGTCCCACCTGCGGAAACATTTTCTAGTTGACAAGCGCCTTTCTGCAGCTATACTATATTAAGAGCATCGGAAGTCAAGGAAATTCCGCAAGTTGACACTCCCCAGGACTAAAGTCCGAGGATTCTCAGTTCATCGCAGGAGCCAATGCTCCTGCTCCCTGAAGGCTCTGCCCGAGCCTTAGAATATTGCGGGCGGCATTAATATCTCGATCTATAGAG
>Ga0307438_1000277_pt1 | contig 41592 bp, 30 predicted proteins | sample SalMarWE160110MG_FD_202144 | JGI IMG/M metagenome (GOLD analysis project Ga0307438, IMG submission 202144) | Salt marsh sediment microbial communities from the Plum Island Ecosystem LTER, Massachusetts, United States - WE1603-110 | ecosystem: Environmental > Aquatic > Marine > Intertidal zone >... | reverse complement strand
CAGGAAACAGCCGCAATCGTTCCCGCACCACTCGTCAGGATGGCCAGGGTTGTCGGCTGCCAACTGTTTTCGCGTCGCCTCTGCCAGCAACTCGGCGTCGCAGGCCATGCGTATCAGCCGGTCCATGCGCCGCTTCAGGCTGGTGAGATCGTTCTGCATCCTGGCCAGTTCGCGGGCTAGCGGCGGCAGTCTGCGTATGGTCTTCTTCTGCATTGGCCCTCTCCTCGCTAATCCTTCCGTCCCCGCCCACTAGCGAGGGGATGCATTCGCTAATGGGCGGACGCTGAGGGACTAGCCGCTCCACTTACACCAGCCCTTGCCGACGCGGGTGGGGCAGTAGAGGCTGCCATCCTTGCGCTGACGGGCCTTGCCGTGTGTTGGGCAGACCTTCGTGCTAGGGGCAGCGTCAGCGCTCGCTGCTGGCTGCTGGTGGGCGTTCTCGGCCTGGCCGTCGCCGTTACCCTCGCTCTTGGCCTGGCCGTTGCCATTGAGCCTAGACAGCATCCCTACAGCCAGCCGGTGTTTGCAGTAGTGGCCGTTGCCGTGCCGCACGTAGTCTGGACACTCACACTGTCCGTTCTGGACGACGTACGTCTTTAGGGCATCCTCGCTGGGCACGCGGTACGTGCCGTCGCCCAGGTTCTCGATGGGCCGGAGCAGCACGATGAACGCGGCCTTCTCCAAGCGGCCCGTAAGGTGCGGGCTCTCGTGGCAGCCTCGCTCCACGATGTCCCTCAAAGCCTCGATTGTTGCCATGTCACCCTCCTTTGGTGTGTCCCTTAATGTCCCTGCATAGCCTATACTAATGAACGTATGTCCCTTTTGTCAAGGGGTTTCAAGGGACATTTTGCGACTAATATTGACAAACAGGGACAGCCATGCTAATGTAGGGGTGCTATGAGTGAATGGCTGACAACCAAGGAAGCGGCTGCATACCTCAAGGTGACGCGCCGGACGCTATACAGGTGGATGGAGGAGGGCCGCTTGCGCTTTTACGAACTGGCCAGTGGGCGGCGGCGCGTCCGCAAAGAGGACCTGGACGCCCTACTGACGCCAGGCGAGCCAGGGGGCGAGGGCGTTACGGCTGAGGGCGGGGGCAAGATCGGCCCAAACGGATCGTGATGGCAAGATTGCCTTCTCTATTAGGTCATGTTGACGCGCTTCCCGCGAAAGCAACATTTTCGGCCTTTTGCCCTGGCTATGCTATACTGCTCCCGGTAGCGCTTCTCCGGTGGGGAGTGGCACCTTTGGGTCCCGGGTTGGTAGCTAGCCTTTATTAGCCCAGGGCCTTTTCCTATTTCAGTGTGGTGGTCGGGGGCAACCAAATAGCAATTGGGTTACCTGACTCCTCCCGCCCGCGAGTCGGGGAGATATTCTCCCTCCGGTGGGCATGCTCACATAGCTGTGGTGCCGTATCTGCGCTTGACTATAATTCTACAGTGCGATCGTGATTGGCAAAGAAGCGGAGTTAGATACAAAAAGCCCGCCGCGCCGAAATCCACCACTGTGGTCGGTCCGTGCTTGCCAGAAAGCCTGTCGCTCATGGTATAAGTATTCTACAGTCGCTACTCGCTTCGATTCTCAAAGGGGGGCCGTGGTGGCTCGCCTATACGTATACGCAGACGAGTCCGGCGATTTCAATTTCAGCCGCGAGCCGAAGGCGTCGAAGTACTTTGTCCTGACGACTGTTCTCCTTACTGACCTCACAGTTGGCGATGACTTGCTTGCCCTTAGGCGAGAACTGGCATGGCGCGGCGTCGATCTGCCTCGTGAGTTCCATGCGACACACGATCAACAGGCTGTTCGCGACCAAGTGTTTCAGGTAATCGCGTCGCACGATTTCCGAGTGGACGTAACCATCCTCAACAAGCCGAAAACGAAGCCATACGTTCGGGCAACTGCAACGCGCTTCTACAAGACGGCCTGGTTCTTCCACATGAAGCATATAGCCCCGAGAATCGTTGCAGGCGGCGATGAATTGCTGGTCGTCGCTGGATCAGTGGGTACCAAGAGAAAGAGAAAGGCATTCTACGGGGCTGTCCAAGACGTCATACACCAGGTGTCGCCGTCGAACAGCTTTCAAGTCGCCTTCTGGCCGGCAGCCGTGGATCCGTGCCTCCAGGTCGCAGATTACTGCTGCTGGGCGGTGCAGCGAAAATGGGAAATGAGCGATGAGCGTTCCTACGTAATCATCAAGGACAGGATTCGTAGTGAGTTCGACATGTTCAGAATTGGAACTGTGGAGTATTACTGACAAGCAGCGGGGCCAACTACCCAAGTCTCCTTGAGAGAGCCCGAGGGCTCTTGTCGTTGGCCCCTAACACCGCAATCATTATACACAATGTAATCACATATTTCTAGGTGCTACGGCGGCATGGTCACAGTTTCTTGTTCTCCATTATGGAGACCATGCTGTGCGGGCCTGACCTGTTCTCGCCGTAGCCTACACCTGCCACTCTAACCGCCGTGCATGCCGGTCGCTATATCCCGCCTCTAGCGCCGCATGGTAGACCGACAGGCCGCGCTTCAGCCCCTCCTCCAGCTTCGCCCGTTTCTCGCTGTCAGGGGCGAATCCGTTCCACTCATTGCGCAGCAGGTGGGGCCTCAAGCGGCGGTCGGGCCGTCGCTCTCTCTTGCGTTTCCTCCGTTTCATACGGCAAATACCTCCGTGTCACCACCGTGTCATGCATGGGTATCCGCAGGGGCGACGCTACGTTGGCGGGCCAACGTAGCCAATGACGCGCTAGATTCAACCAAGCCCTTGCCCACTATGGAGCGCGTATCTGCAGGGGCTTCAGCGCGTGTCCACGCACGTCTCTTTCTACCCGTCCTTCTCCACCAGCCTGGCGCCCATGTCCAGGGCTGACCGCACTAGATGGCCACTATTGGCAGGGGTGTCCCTGGGGGTGGAAAAACCGTCACTTCCGTCACTACTGTCACTTTCGTATCTGGGAGACAGTGACGGTTCAGTGACAGTTAGTGACGGTTCTCAGGTTTCAGCAGTCCCATTTGTATCTGGCAGTGACGGTTGTGACAGTTGTGACGGTTCTGCAGAGGGTAGGCATATCCCGTAGCGCTCGGCAAGGCGGTTGAGCTTTGCGGTGTCATACTCGATGGCCCTTGCACCGCCCGCCAGACGGGACTTGGTGAACCCCAGGGCCTTCAGCTTGCGCCCCACGCTCTCGGTGGACTTCTGCCACTTCTCAGGCCATCCCTCATTGATGGCCTCGGTTATGGCGGCCACTGCCAGCTTTCCCGCCTCCACCTGCTCGCCCAGGCCCAGCATGGCCTCTAGGATGCGGCCCTCTAAGCTGGTGGCCCTGTCCGACAGACGGTCGGCCTCTATCCCCCGTATCAAGGCACGGAAGCGGTCGAAGTGGTGTGGGGCCATAAGCTGAACGATCGTCGCGAGAGGCTGGGCGATGTCCCCTAGACGGGCCTGTGCCAGTCGGGGCGGTCTGGGCAAGTCGGCGTCCAGGTAGCGAGCGCGGAAGGCGGTCAGGCGCTCCCTGAACGGCAGTCCCGCCTCTGGCGTCACCGGGGTGGGGAAGTCGCGATCCGCGTCGGGCATGACGATGGTTATGGCGCGAGTGTCCAGGATGTTGTCTATGGCCTCATTGGTGGCGATGATGGTGGGGCCGAAGACATCGAAATATCTGGTATCCTTGAAGGCCCCTCTGTCAGGCCAGTAGACTCGGCTCACCTTGGGACCAGCCTCAAAACGCTGTAATAGGATATCCTCTGCGCCCCGCTTTTCTGCCTTGCGCCACAGGTCTTTTACGTCCAGCAAGAGAGTTGCGGCCAAGTCGTTGCTCCACCTGAAGAGGTTGGCTTCCTGGAGGGTCTCGGTGTGAATGCCCCGATAGCTGGCGTAGGCAATCCCCTTCCCTGTCCTGCTCTTGCCCCGCTCAGGGACGGCGAACAAGCAGAGGACGGGCGAATAGTGCCAGCGCTCCATAAGGTAGGTATGTGCCGTGAACGCGGCCAGCAGGAGGGCGTGATCCTCGGATGGTAGCTGCGATAGGCTCAGATGATAGGCCACCAGATCGTCAAATAGCGCGGCGTCTTTGCCCCGTTCGTAATGGGCCACCACAGCATCGGCCTTGGGCAGAAGAAAAGGCAACTGGTCACGCGGCGGCGGGAGCTGGCCCTGCCACTCATTCATAACGGTGGGCCTGCCGTCTACCAGCATGAGGAATTGGGGCTTGCCGTCCGCGTCCTGAACGATATCCACGAGGCCAGGGAAGCGGGCGACGTAGCGGGGCGCTGGTGGCCTCTGAGAGCGCTCCTGACGGCGTTGCTCAGGGTGATCCCCGTCGCCATCATCGGGAGTGGCGGGCCAGGGGTACATCTTCTGGCAGGCAGGGCAATACCCCTCTTCGTCGCCCCGCTTGTCCAGGATGGGGCCAGCGAGCGAGCCGCCGCAGTTGGGGCAGGTCGGAGTCCCATTGACGCGAGCCGGGGCCTGGCCTATACTAGAGATTGAGGATTCACCAGTTAGATTTGCTCCGTCGCCCTCGGTTGCCCGCCGGGGGCTTTCTCTTTCGCCCGTCATGACGCGCCCCCATTCTGCCGCTGTGCACGGCGACGGCGGGCCTGCGCCGACTTCAGGGCCAGGCGGGTGAAGTAGGCAGCCCGAAGGTGGCGAGCACGGCGCGCACGTTCGGCGGGGTCTAGTGTGCCGTCGGGGTCAGCCTCGCGCTCGAACCGGTCTAGAAAGGCGCGCCTAGCGGCGGCGGTAGTTAGGTGGGGATCGTGGAGGGCGTGTTGCTGATGGGCACCAATGCGGCCCCGCAGGGCCATCTCTCGGGCCTGGTATAGAACCATGAGCCGACACCTCTTCTGGCCCAGGGGAGCCTCGTCGGCGGCCTTGGAGGTTTCAGCCGGCTCAAGTCGGTGTACTTATTCAGTTGCCAATATTATACCACACCGCTCAAGTGCCACACCGTTCAAGCGGTGTCAAAGGGAGTCCGCCCCGTCATCAATAGCCCATCGGTCCTCGGGGTCGGCGGTAAAAGGCTCAATGGGATTAACCTGGCCACAGCGGAGGCAGCGAACCTGGACGGGCAGCGTCACCTCCCACTGCGGATTCCCCGGCTGACTCAGCTTACCCACAACTCCAGGCGGATAGTTCCCGTCGCCCAGTTCTTCGCGAGGTAGATAGACCGCATCACCTCGCCGTAGTCTGTGTCGCGGCCTTTCCGATAAGCCCGAATATGTCTGGTAGTGTAGGTTTGTGCTGCGGGCCTTCTTTACCTGCTTGGTGACACGGCGGCTCGGCTCCCACACGTGAGCCTCCCTGTCATAAACCAATCCGCCGCGCAGAAGGGCCGTCCGGAACTCGGTTTTGTATTCGCCATAGGGGACACCGCCAATTCCCAATTGGTCTCCACAACGGAAGCAACGTATCTCAACAAGCTGGTCGGGGTACTTCGGTCTCGCTTGCAGGGCGTCGAAGCCCTTGATGGCTTCGCGGGTAATGATCTGCCATCGTGCGGTTCGCACGGTGCCTAGAACCTGTCCCCTGGACTCAAGCGCCGGTGCGCGTCTCTGGCCCGCTCGCTGGCCCTACTGGCCCCGTAGCGCTGAAGCATGGTCCTGCTTCGCCAACCAGCCAATTGCATCAGGTCGCCTTCCTGTCCGTCGGCCTGGAGCCAGAGGTGGGCGAAGGTGTGGCGGAAAAGGTGGGTGTACGCCTTGAAGCCTGCCAGCCTGGCCCGGTCCACCACCACCTGATAGATACCGCTGCCGGTCATGGGGCCTCGCTTCCCCAACCATAGGGCAGGCGTTTCCCTGTCCGAGCGGAGTGCCCGCACGCGCAGGTAACGGTCCAGGTCGCGGGCGGCCTTCCGTCCGAAGGGCACTATCCTAACGCGGCCTCCTTTACCCATCACCGTTACGGTGTTTGTGCTGAAGTCCACGTCGTCCAGCGTAAGGCCCGCCAACTCGGCCCGCCGTAGGCCGGTGTCCAGCAGGAGGCGGATAATAGCCATGTCCCGCCGTTCCTCGAAGCCCCTGCCCTCGCACACCTTAAACAGCCGGCGTAGGTCGTCATCGGAGAACAACTCCGGCGGCTGTTCCGGCACCCTGGGCGGCTTCATTCGGGCCATCGGAGACTCTTTGATCTCGCCCTCCTCCACAAGCCACTTGAAGTATTGTTGAAGCCCCCTGTAGCGGGTTGCCGCTGTCAACGGCTTCCACTTCGCCAGGAGATAGGTGATAAAGGACTCCACATGCTCCCGCGAGATAGCCTCCGGGGTTGTGGGCATACCCATTTTGCCCAGGTAGGCGGCAAACTGAGAGACAGACTCCCCATATTGTTGAAGGGTGCGATCCGCAAGGTTCTGCGCCGCCCGAGAACGTATAAACGAGTCTAGATAGAGCTTCTCATTGATAGTTTGAGTGTCTGTCGCCACGTTGTCGGCCCTCCTACTCTTGCATGTCCAGTGATCATCTTAACCGACGCTGTGGCTGGTGTCAAGAGGGCAGCTAGTCCAGTTATCGTCTCTATTTGAACCTGTGGTGGGCGATAGAGGATTCGAACCTCTGACCTTCTCTGTGTAAGAGAGACGCTCTTCCAGCTGAGCTAATCGCCCCCTCCAAAAATCTTATCCCCGCCAAGTTAGGCGGTCAAGCCAAAGGGCCTCGCCGCCTCAGCAGCCGCACCTCAACGGTACTTGACAGACCTACCCTACAGGTCGCAGGCCCACTCAAGGTTCGCCAGGAAGTAAGCCTGGGCCAGAGGATGGCGAACCGCACGACGGTGTTGGCCAGCGGCAGGGCGGGCGGGCAGAGTGTGCCGCTACGGGTTCGTGCAGGACATGTAAATGAATCCCTTGTACCACAACACGTCTAGGATGTTGACCCCGGCGGGCGGGCCTTGGTTTAGGTCATAGCGGGCATCGTAGGGATTGGGCGCCAGCTTCCCCTTATAACAGAGCACATCCATGATGTTGATGTTGCCGTCGTGGCCGACCTCGCAGCCCGTCCCGGCGTTCAAGTCCGGGGGCCAGACATCATCGTCGAGTGCGTCGGGGCAGGCGTCGGCGGGATCGGTGCCGATGATCCCCTCGTCGGCAGTGCTGAACCCATCGCAGTCGTCGTCGCCCACGGGCACGAGCCATGGCGTGGCTGTCGTTGGGCAATTATCGCAGGCATCGCCCCAGGCGTCGCCGTCAGCATTGGCCTGGTCCTCGTTCGTATCGCTCGGGCAGTTGTCACAGACGTCGCCGTAGGAGTCGGAGTCGGAGTTGGCCTGGTCTTCGTTATCGGTGTTGGGGCAGTTGTCACAGGCATCGCCGTGGCTGTCAGCGTCGGAGTTGGTCTGGCCCAGGTTCGCGACCATCGGACAGTTGTCGTCGCCGTCGAGGACGGTGTCGTTGTCGTCGTCGGGGTCGCCGGCGTCGCAGAGGCCGTCGGGCTCGTTGTCCGGGCCGTCGTCGGAGGGATCGGGCTGACCAAGCACCGCGCAGTCGTCGCAGGTGTCGGTGTCCAGGTCCTGACAAACGAACGGGTCGAAGGGGTTGGTATCATCACCGTCCAGCACCGTGTCGTTGTCGTCGTCGGGGTCGCCGGCGTCGCAGAGGCCGTCGGGCTCGTTGTCCGGGCCGTCGTTGGCGGTGTTGGGAGGACCGCCTGTCACCGCGCAGTCGTCACAGGTGTCGGTGTCCAGGTCCTGACAGGCGAACTCATCTAGCGGGTAGTCGTCCGCGCCGTCGAGCACGGTGTCGTTGTCGGTGTCCTCGTCGCAGGGGTCCGTGCCGGCAGTGTACTCGCCGATGTTGTCCAGCCCGTCGGTGTCAGCGTCCTCTGTGGAGTCACGGGCCTGGGGCTGGTTTAGACAAGCGTTTGCCAGCTCAAAGCCGTCCGGCATCCCGTCGACGTCAGTGTCGGCTTCAGTCGGGTCTAGCCCATTCAAGAATTCGGCCAGAAGACTTGCTCCATCTCCGTCGTCGTCGTCTGTCGCCGAGTGGCTGAGCGAACCATTGAAGTACCATTTCTCAAAGCCATCCAGCACTCCATCGTCATCTGTGTCCCCGTCCGGGTCCGTGTCCAGGTCTTCGGCGATGTGGAGCATCGGGACGAAGCGCCACTCGCCCCAGATCGAATGCAGGCTGTCGAAGTTAGGGTCTGGAGTGCATCCGGTGGAGATGAATCCGCTCTGGCCCAGAGGCAAGATGCTCTCGCCAAGCACCACCGGCCCAACCTCAACGATCTGCTCCCACGTACCGCGGTTACCGAGCAGCGTAGGCTCGAATACGAGGTTCGAACAAACCGCGGAAAGAGGATGTACGTAGGTCTCCTCGGGGCGAGGCGGGTCGGAGGGTATGCCGCCCAGGTCGTCTATGGTGTCAGAGAAGGTATCGCGCACAACGACACGCCAGTCCGTTCCATTGAAGTAGTCGCCGCCGTATGCTTGCACGTAGCGTCCGGCGGGGGTCCCTGCAGCGCTATCGATAGCGTGCTGGACCAGGTTTAGGGCTGCTAAGCCTGTGGGTGTACCCACATCGGTCCCCGAGAACTCATCCCCATAGATATCGCTGGCCAGATCGTCTATCAGCTCGACCAGGAAATCCATCTCGCCGGCGGTGGTGGTCTCGGTCACTGGGTCGATAAGGTGGCGGCCGAACTCGGGGCTTGCGTTATGGGCCTCGAGGGCGGCCAGCACCGTGTCCACATCCCCATTGCCGCCATTTCCAGCGAAATCGACGGCCTCACGGAGGCGCGGTATGAGGTACCGGCCCAACTTGCCATGTTCGTCCACGCCGGCGACGTCCTTGTTGAGCTGGCGCTGTTCGTCGCGGGTCCAGTCGCTGTCGGCGGCCAGGCGCTCCACGACAAATGTGCTCCGGTACTCGCGACCGAAGCCAAGACCGTCATCGGCGGTGGCCGCCTTGTTGTTCCAGTTGCCGGTGTAACCCTGGCCAGGGTTTATCGCCTCCGGCATGGCCACAATCTCGTATACCTCAAACAGGTCACCAGGGGAGGGAGCAACACCCCAATCCTCTTCCAGAGTTAACGTATTGTCGGTGTTGCTGGCGATGCGGCGAGTCTGCTTGTATCCGGCGCCCCCGGTTATGGCCACGATGTACTCGCTGCCCTTCTCAGTCGGATTCTCCATGCGGTAGTTATAAGCAGGCGGCGAGAAGTCCTTGCCACTGAAAACGCCAGCAGCGGTGAGCGTGCTGGCGGTGGCGCTATCGACAGTGCCGCTGACGACGACCATCTCGTTGGTGGCTGTGCCGTCCATGGGCAGCCGGGTGTCGGTCGGGGCCCCGCCCTGACGCACACGCGAGAAGCCGCCGGAGTAGTAGCCGATATTCCCTCCCGACTCCAGGTCTGTGCCTATGCCGTTGTGGGCCTGGTTGTCGGCGCCGTAGAAGTTGTGCGTGGTCGGCATCATGCGCGTGCCGCGGCGGATGTCCAGGACGCTCTCGGCCCGCTGGAAAAGGGACCAGCCCGCCGTGCTGGTGGACTCCTCCAGCCAGGATACCCTTTCCCGCGAGATGACGACGATGTCGTTCCCCGACGTCACGGCGACATACTCGGAGGTAGTGTCGGGTGTCGTCGTCCAGGCGTTGCCGGCGTCCAGCGTCAGGGTGTCGCTGGTACTGGAGAGGATGGGCCGCATCTGTCCGGCGCCGGTGCCTCCGACGATGGCGACGTAGCCGCCGGAGAAATCGCCGCTGAAGGCACCGGTATCGGTGAGGGAGGTGGCGGTCGCCGATTCCGGCGTCCCGGCCGCGTCGCCCTGGAAGGCCTCGACCGTTCGTGAGCCGTCGTTCCCTGCCCGCTCGTGGGTGCGCCAGACGAGAACGCTAGTCGGGGAGCCACCGCCCTTGATCAAATCGGTGCGCTGGCTCATGAGCGCGGGGGTGCCCTCATCGTTGTAGCGCAGCGCATCAGTCTTCTCGAGGATCAGCTTGTCCAGATAGAAATCGTTGACCTTGAGCTGGGCTGTCGTGCTAGTCCACGCCACGCTGTCGGTGTGGCCGATCACAATGGCCGGTAGCCCAACCAGCGCCATGCCGATGGCCTCGACTTGATGGTCATCGCCCTCGGCGCTTCGGCTCTCAATGAAGTGCATGATGGATGGCACCTGGATGCCCATCTGGGGGAAGCCGCCCAGCCAGGGGTTCGCCGTGGTCGAGCGGTCAGCGTCGATGATCCAGGCATAGCTCCCCATAGCCGGCCAAGCCCCCAGGCTGCGCGCGAATTCCTCGCGATGAGCCTGGCGCTCACGCACCGGCTCCAGAGCCGCTTCGTAGTCGTAGTGTGGAAAGTCTGTGGCATAGGTAACCGGACTCTCCTCGGGCACAACGTGCTTAGCCAAGGGCCCACCGAAACCCGGCGTCGTCGGGTCGGGCACGGTCACCGGCGCCAGGGGATCGTTGAGGAAGTTCAGGTCGTCCCAGATCTCGTCGCCGGTGGCCGGGAGCTTGTCCAGCAGGCTGTTCAGTTCATCCAGACGCGACGGCTCATCGAAGCTTTCGCTGCCAAAGGTGCGAATCTGGAGCACCGCGATGGCCATGGCTATCTCCGGCGTGAACTGGAAGCCGGCGTTGGGCCAGTCACCACCGGGCGCCACGTAATAGGGGTCCACCTGATCGGAGATATTGGTCTTGTTCCCAAAGAGGTCATCACCCAAGCCAAGCGTGACTTGAAACAGATTTACCTCCAAGGGTTTGGGAAGAGTGCCAGCGTAGATAGCGTCGATGGTGTCATTGACGCCCTTGCAGTACTCCAGGATCTGCGACTTCAGGTCGGCAGGCAGCTTCGCGAACATGTTGTTCAGTTCAGAAGACGTATAGCCTGTCCTCCGCACCTCCAGGTCGTCGTAGAAGGTCGACGGGTCAAGGAGGGCAAAGGCCTGGTAGAGAGTGCCCCGCCCCACGCGAGCCATGAGGATCAACTGGCCCAGGCGATCCTTGGCGATCTCGCGCCCGGTCTCGCGGGCCAGCTCGAGGTCGGTATCAGCGTAGATATGCGGCAGGCCGAAGGCTGGCTCGCGAACGGTCACCGCGCCGGGTGAAGCGACCGTGACGGAGACCTGGCTGCCTTGACCATTCAAGGCGATGACCAGCACTAGGCCGAGCAGCAAGAAGAAGGGAAACAGACGTCGGATACTCATGACAAACCTCCACACGAAAGTTGACAGACCCATTATAGCAGCAGGCGCAAGGGCTGGCGAGGAAAGAGGCTATGCTCACCCCACCACCTCCTGGCGTACCACGCGGCCAGTTGGCCCGTGTCCGAGAGCCAGAGGCGGAGATAGACCTGAAGGAAGCGGCGCGACTGCTGCAGAATTTCCCCGAGCTTTACCTTAGGTCGTCGCCAGAGATGCGACAGCGGCTCATACGAGAGCTGCTGATGCGGGTGCAGATAACAGAAGAGGGGCAAGTCGTGGCGGTTGAGGCGAAACCTCGATACTTACCCCTGATAGCGTGGTGCAAGTGGCGCGCTCGGCGGGACTCGAACCCACGACCTCAGCCTCCGCAGGGCTGCGCTCTATCCAAACTGAGCTACGAGCGCGCTATTCAACCAAAACTAGCGCCAGCAGAATGCCGGCGTTCTGCCCTCATACTTGGTGCCGAAGGTGGGACTTGAACCCACACGTCCTTGCGGACACTACGCCCTGAACGTAGCGCGTCTGCCATTCCGCCACTTCGGCGCTGTTCCAACACGCGACCATGGTGGGCGGTGCAGGGTTTGAACCTGCGACCTCTTGCGTGTGAAGCAAGCGCTCTCCCGCTGAGCTAACCGCCCCCCCGCCGTGCGCCCAAATTCTACCGCCGAGGCCAGAGGGAGTCAAGCGATGGGCGGCGACGGTGCCCCAGGCGAAGGCCTAGCGTCCGAGGGCGGCGACGAGCGCCTCCGGCTGGGCCGACGATACGAAGTAGCGGCGCGTCTTCCCCTTCCTTTCGACCGTGATCTCCACCCCTCGCGGCACACCCAGAACGCTGTAGGCCGTCCTGCCGCCGCTGGCCATGCGCAGACCCCAGCCGCCGTAGGGTAGCCACTGATAGCGCTTCACCTCGCAGCCCTGCACCGCCTCCAGGGGCAGCGAGGTGCCGAAGATGCCGAAGCGGAAGCGCACACTCTCGTCGGTCACCACGACGGTCAGATAGCGGAAGTTCACCACGACCGTCACCATGACCAGGGTCGCCAGCCCCATGACGGGGTAGTACCAGGCATAGAATTGCCAGCCCTCGTCGGCGGTGACCGCCGGGATCGCCAGGGCCGCCAGCATGCCGGCGAGCGCAAGCAAGCCGAGCCCCTGCATCCAGGCAGGGAACAGGACCACCTCTCGATATCTCTCCCGAAAGTGCATGTTCTCCGTGCCCATGGCCTGCCGCACCTCGCAAAGCTAAGGCCCGTCCTTCTCCGACGGGCCTCAAAGCGGAACCGGACCTCCTTGCCCAACCGGCTGACCAGGGGATTCTATGCGGTTTTCTGGTGGGCGCGCAAGCCGTTTGAGCGTCGGAGAATCCACGGGCAGGCTAGAAGCGGGAAGCCACTGCAAGCGGTTGAGCGAGCCCCTCTCACGCTTCTGCGACTCTGACCAAATCTTCCTCTGTAATCTCGACTGGCTTCAGGGGACCGCGTTTGGAGGCGGGCTTTTCGTGAGGGAAGATGTCAACGACTATCAAGAAGATTGTCTTGTTGTTATAGATAAGAAACGGCGTCGCAGCGGCCTGGTTCGTCAAAGCGAGGCGCAGGTCATCCGGGCAGGTTTTGTAGACAACCAAGTAGCCAAAGGACTGATTGTAGTCAACGGCATACGTGTAAATCTGCTGCACGGCTGCGGCTAGATAATCCTTGCCCCTCCCTTTGTCGGGATTATAGATTTTCGCGTCTGCCAGAAGCGGCTCAGGCGACTCTTGCGCAGAGATAAGGTCGACTTCGCCAGATGCTGACAATGGTTCAATGTGGAAATCGATTCCTTGGTCATGAAGGTACTCGTACAGATGCCAAGCTAGTGTCTTCTCGCCTCTGCTCGTATCGGCTTTCCAACAACTGTAAAGGTGGTCGCGGTGAAACCACTCGCACTTCTGCTTGTAGCGGCAGAGGAGACCGAGCATCGCGCGCTCGTCATCAAGTTGCTCATCGACGTATTCATACAGCGGCTCTACGAAGTAGCACCTGAATAGCTCTATCGCGTCGTCGTGCTTTGTACCAGAGGACGGGTAGGAGTGGCCGATTGCGATCTCGATGTTGTCCTCTTCCGATTCGACGCATCTCTTGATAAGCCAGTATCCTATCCCCACGGACTCAAGTTCCGTCTCCGGCAGGAGGCCCCGTTTTTCGGCGAAAATCTTTTCCGCATCCGCTTCGTACGAGGTGCAACGGCGCTCGATATCCTCCATAATCCCGACAAGCACCGGCTGGGCGTAGAGGAAATCCCACAACTGCTTAAGCGCGTAGTGGAAGATTTCCCATCCGGCGGCATTGAGACGGCGGAATCTCTTCTGGAGCTTATATCGGAGATTCTGAACGTAGTCAGGGTTCATGTAAGACCCACGGGCTAGAACTCTAGAGTAATCGTACCACTCATGGATTTCAGTGAATCCTCAAGTTCGCGCGCCGCCCGGTTCAAGGCGATTCGCGCCTTGCGAACTGTATTCAGCTGGTCATCCAACTGTATGCTACTATGGCAGCCGCGGCAGATAATCACGTCGCGCAGCCGTACCTGCCTTACGGTGAAACCGTTCCAAAACCCACATCGGGGGCATATGCTGTCGAGACCAAGCGAGTCCAGGTCAAACATATGAACCGCCGCGCGTCCGAGAATCAACTCAGACCGGCTCAGCTTCCATCATACCCGCTGAACCCCGGCTGTCAAGATGAGCCGACGGTGGGTCTCATAGTGGCGGAGCAGACACACTAGAGGCCGCTCACGGGCTGCAAGCGGGAGGTCTGAGGCCAGTCAATCGAGGATAATCAGGGTTACACCCAGACTCAGGCTACGGGGTTGCCATGTAGCGAGGGTGCTGGTGGCAGCGGAGGGATTCGAACCCCCGACCTAGGGCTTATGAGTCCCCTGCTCTACCACTGAGCTACGCTGCCACCCTAGCTTCCGACGCCACCGTCCCCGGCAGTGTCGGACAAGGGGAATTATATCAAGGGGTAAGACCCTTTTCAACGTCTGCGGGGAGCCGCTCATGGTGAGCTTGTCGAAGGAGCGGCGGCTCATGGTTCGACAAGCTCACCATGAGCGGCAGAGGCGATGTGCCCCCCATCTCTCACCTAGACTGGAAACACTACAGAAGCACTTCAAGGCTTGTTGGGGTTCTCGCTGGCGGGCCCCATGTAGAGATCGTCGTAGTAGACGTCGGCCTCTGCCGGAGTAGTGCCTGCCTGTTTCTCGTCGTAGCGAACCTCGAAGAGGATGCGCATCTTGTCAAACCCTTCGGGCACCGCTCCCCACAGCTCTTCGAAGTCCTGACTGATATTGCGCTCGAAGTAGACCCACTCCCCTTGCTTAGGCTCGTCCCTGCCGAGAAACACAAAGAAGGCGTTACTGATGGCGAACGGCTCCTCACTGATGCCAGCCAGGGGGTAGCGGATCTGGTGATTGTGCTCGCCGGGCAGATTGGTGGCACCCAGGGCGCACTCGCGGCCGTCTTGCTCCCGGCAGAGGATGACGACAAACTGGAGGTACTGCTTGGGGGTACCCTTAGTCCAGTTCTCCACTCGGTAGTAGCCTGACATGACGTCGGGAAACTCCTCGGGCATTACCTCCTGCACGAGGTAGAACACCTTGGCGTGTCCCTCCTCCTCAGCCGGCACCCGCATCTGCAGCAAGGCACTCGACTCGCCGGAGTGAGCGTAATCCTGGCTCACTTCGAACGGGGGTACTGCCCCAGCATGGAGGGAACACCAGGGATCTCCTCCCAATTCGAAGCCCGGATTGTGAAACATGTTGGCCTGACCCTCCGGGGGCACCTGGGGGATGCAGACGCCGGGCGACGGCGTGCCGGGCGTGATGACCACGGTGGGTGTTACGGCGGGCGTAGCCGTCGGCTCTCCGGCCTCCTCCTCATCGCAGGCTACGGCTAGAGTGAACAGCGCCAGGGCCGCAGTGGCCAACAAGCCTAGTCGAACAGTTTTGGGCAACATCGTGCGTCCTCCCGCAAATGCCTTGTGTTTGGCGATCGTATGCCATTTGACCCCACAATGTAAAGCATGTGCGCTGCCGCAGGGCTCGGTTGAGGCGCCTCTGGGCCAGGCGCTACAATGGGATGAGAGAGACGGCGATGCAAACGACAACGGCCGAGCGTCTGCAAGCCCAACTGGCGGCTATTCCCAATCGCCCCGGCGTGTACATCATGCGTAACGGCGAGGGCGAGGTCATCTACGTGGGCAAAGCGGCCAACCTACGCAGCCGGGTCCGCTCCTACTTCGGCTCGCCCCACAGCTTCGAGGCTAAGGTTCGCCGCCTGGTGGAGCAGATCGCCGACTTCGAGTTCATCGTCACTGACTCCGCCCAGGAAGCCCTCATCCTGGAGGCCACCCTGGTCAAGCGCCACCAGCCCTTCTTCAACGTCCGCCTGAAGGACGACAAGCACTACCCCTACCTGAAGATCGATCTCGCTAACCCCTGGCCGCGGGTGGAGATCACCCGTCGCGTCCAGCCCGACGGCGGCATGCGCTACTTCGGGCCCTACGCCAGCGCTGGCTCGGTGCGCAAGACACTCGACCTGGTGAAGAAGCTTTTCCCCTGGCGCTCCTGCACCAAGGCCATCACCGGCAAGGACCCTCGACCCTGCCTGGACTACTACATTCATCGCTGCATCGCCCCCTGCTCCGGCTATTGCAGCAGGGAGGAGTACGACAACGTCATCCGCCAGGTGATCCTCTTCCTGGAGGGACGGGCCGACGAGGTGGTCAAGGAGCTGCGTCAGAAGATGACCGAGGCGGCCGAGGGCTGGGAGTTCGAGCGGGCGGCCGCTCTGCGCGACCAGATCCGTGCCGTGGAGCGAGTGACCGAGCGCCAGGCGATGGCCACCACCGATTTCGTCGACACCGACGTCTTCGGGCTGGCCCGCCAGGACAATCGGGCCTGCGTGCAGGTGTTCTTCATTCGGGCCACCAAGGTCATCGGGCGCGACACCTTCACCCTGGAGGGGGTGAGCGACGAGCCGGACGAGCAGGTGGTGGCCAGCTTCCTCAAGCAGTTCTACCAGTCGGCCACCTACGTTCCCCGGCGCATCCTCCTGCCCTGCCGAGTGGAGGAGGCCCCCCTTATCCAGGCCTGGCTCTCCCAGATGCGGGGCAGGAAGACGAAGCTGGTGACACCCCAGCGGGGCGAGAAGCGGCGGCTGGTGGCCATGGCCGAGGAGAATGCCCGCGAGGCGCTCCAGATGATGCAGGCCAGGTGGCTGGCCGACAGCGGCAAGACACGAGCGGCCCTGGAGGAGCTACAGGAAGAGCTAAACCTGCCGGCCCTGCCCCAGCGCATCGAGTGCTACGACATCTCCAGCATCGGCGGCACCTCAGCGGTGGGGAGCATGGTGGTCTTCCTGGACGGACGGCCTCGCTCCGCCGAGTACCGCCGCTTTCGCATCAAGACGGTGGCCGGCGCCGACGACTACGCCATGCTCCAGGAGGTGCTGCGCCGTCGCTTCAAGCGGGCGGGGGCCATAGCTCGCGGCGATGCGCCCGAGGAGGAAGGCGGCTGGGGCGTCCTGCCCGACCTGGTGATAGTGGACGGCGGCAAGGGACAGCTCAACGCCGCCCTGGACGCCATGCGCGACCTGGGGGTCGCAGACATCCCCGCCGCCGGGCTGGCCAAGCAGCACGAGGAGCTGTTCGTGCAGGACATGTCGGAGCCGATAGTGCTGCCGCGGACGTCGCAGGCGCTGTACCTGGTGCAGCGCATCCGCGACGAGGCCCATCGCTTCGCCATCACCTACCACCGAGGCGTCCGCCAGAAGGCGAGCGTCCGGTCGGCGCTCGATGCCATCCCCGGCATCGGACCCAAGCGGAAGCGAGCGCTCCTCCGCAAGTTCGGCTCGGTGCAGCGCATCCGCCAGGCGTCGCTGGACGACATCGCCGCCACGCCGGGCTTCACGCGAGCGCTGGCGGAGAGGGTGCGGGAGGGGCTATAGATCAGCTAAAGTACGGGCCCGGCCGTATGGGATACAGGCCATGGCGCCACAGCCGCAGCAAGAACTCCGCCACCTTGGAAGCCAGACGATCTAGGCTCTTCGCAACCCCCTCGCTATAGACCAACACGTCAAGCTGGCTGTCGAACCGAAACGCGTCGACGTGCCGTGCAGAAGGGTTATCCGGGAGATAGCAGCCCACCCGCCACACACCCTTCTCCTTCCGACCGCGAATGAATGGCTGCACGCTGAGCGGGGTATAGTGGACAACGCAGTCCCTGTACTCTGCTAGCCAGCGACCCCAGTCTGTCCATGCTGCGTTCAGCTCTGCAGCGACTTCGTCGGTGAAGTTCTTCCTCGAGAATCGCGAGATGGAGACGGGCACCGGTTGCGGATAACAGGGAGCAACCAGCCGAACGAGCGTGTCGAGGGCCGATCGAACATGTTGCGCAAAGCCTTCGAACTCCAAAAACACTCTCATTACATCTACGCCCGACAGTTCGAAGCCCGTGCCGTCCGGCAGGTCCGCTCCACCCTGCTGCAGTGTCCAGAGGAAATAGTCGGAACCCGTGGCGCCGCCGGCGAAGGTGAGGGACCTAGCTGCGTCTTCTAGGGTTAGGCCGCGTACTCGTTCTACCTCCGCGAAGAACTGTGACTTCGCCGCGCCATACGCCTCCCTCATATTTCGGAGTCGGAGGCCAGCCCCGTCTCTATACCAGTCGAAAACCCGCGACCAGTTGCGCAGAAAACCGCTCGGCCCAGGGAGGTCGCGTCTAAGGAACAAGAAAATCTCAGGCTCGTAGAACTTCCGCTCCCACTGCGGGCCTTCGCCTCGCTTGAGCCAGTATAACTGCTGGCTCCAACGAATTGCGTCTGCGACAGGGCTCAAGAGAGGGACCGGCAGTTCAGCCCTCAGCGCTTTCAACCGCGCTCTTTCCCCTACGGCTAGCTTCTTCAAGCGTCCTCACCTCACAGCAACCGCCGCCACGGTCGTCACTCTTGCACCAACCCCATCGGCGCGGCCAGCAGCTCGGCCAGCGTCGTGGCGTTGTACACGGCGTAGGCAAAGGCGTCGTTGTTGAAGTAGACGTAGACGTCGCTCAGGCCCTCGGCCAGCCGCCGCAAGCGCTCCGCCCAGCCCTCCAGCATCTCGGGGGTGTAGTTGCTGGCGTAGAGGGCCTCGCTGCCGTGGAAGCGCATGTAGGCGAAGGAGGCGGTGGCCAGCAGGGGGCACTCCATGTCCGGCATGTCGAAGGCGCAGAAGCCGACGTTGTGGCGGCGCAGCAGGCGGAACACATCGTCCTGAAACCAGGACTGGTGGCGGAACTCGAAGACGTGCTCCAGGCCCGACGGCAGGACGTCCAGGAGAGCCTCCAGCCTGGCCTCGTTCTCAGCCGTGCGATGGAAGTTGGGCGGAAGCTGATAGAGGAGGGGACCGAGGCGGTCCTCCAGCAGGCGAGCGCCGTCCAGAAAGCGCTGCACCGGCTCCTCTGGCTCCTTCAGCCGCTTGATGTGAGTGATGAAACGATTCACCTTGACGGCGAAGCGAAAGCCATCGGGGACGGAGCGGCGCCAGAGCTGCCAGGCGCTGGTCTTGGGCTGGCGATAGAAGCTGTTGTTGATCTCCACCGTGGGGAAGTGCTGGATGTAGTGGGCCAGCCAGCCGGAGGTGGGCACATCCTCCGGATAGAACGGGCCCTGCCAGTGCGCGTAGTGCCAGCCGGACGTACCGATCCAGAAGCGAGCGCCCACGATCCCCTCCTGTCCGCCAATGCCCCGTCGCGCCGATTATAGCAAAAACTGCCTCGCTATCGGAGCAATGCGATGGTATAATTAGTTTAGAAATTCGCTTCTGGGTAGAGGTCCTGCATGGCCAAAGCTACCTATATCCTGCTGGAGAGAGCCAAGGGCCGACTCCTGGCCGAGCTCCGCCACGACATTCGTGACGAACAAGTGCTGGCGGTCATGGCCAGCGTTCCCCGCGAGAAGTTCGTCTCCGATGACTTGCGCGCCTTCGCCTACGATAACCGCCCCCTTCCCATCGGCCACGGCCAGACTATCTCCCAGCCCCTCATCGTGGCCATGATGACCGAAGCCCTCGACCTCAAGGGCAACGAGAAGGTGCTCGAGCTGGGGACCGGCTCCGGCTACCAGGCAGCCATCCTGGCCGAGCTGGCGGCCCGAGTGGTGACGGTGGAGCGCATCGCCCCTCTGGCCGAGCAGGCGGCAGCGGTCCTGGCGGAACTGGGATACCATAACGTCCAGGTTCACCTGGCCGGCGACACCCTAGGCTGGCCGGAGGAGGCACCCTACGACGGGATCCTGGTCACGGCTGCGGCCCCCGACGTTTCGCCGACCCTAATCGAGCAGTTGGCGCCCCAGGGACGGCTGGTGATCCCCGTGGGCGCCCACGACGTGCAAGAGCTCCTTATGGTAACCAACAGTTCGGGCGGCCTCACCACCAAGCGCCTGGGCCCCTGCCGTTTCGTGCCCCTGGTAGGAGCCGGCGGCTGGTCCAGCGCCGATTTCGGTTTACCCGAACTCTAGCTTCGAAGTGTCCCCTTCAGCATTGGACTCTCCAAGGTTTGTTGCTTTTTCGTGACATTTTGTCAAATTTCCCGCATAGTCAAGTTAACTTAATCCATCGCTACGCGTTTTACATTGGTGAAAAAATTGGCGGAATTTGCTATTCGGATTTTTCTCTGGCTTGCCTAGACGGCAAGGGATAGGTTGTGTGTAGAGTAACCCGATCCCCAAGCCAGGCATTAGAAGATGGCCGGAGGTAAGGAATGGAGAACCATCTGAGGTCGTTCTTGGACTTTCTCTCGGCGGAGAAGGGGGCTTCCAACAACACCATCGCAGCTTACCGCAATGACCTGGAGCAACTGGCCGAGTACCTCAAGGCGAGCGGTGATGGTAAGGGCTGGGATAAGGTCGACCGCATGCTCATTCAGGATTTCATCCTCAACCTGAAGGAGCGGAAGTATGCCGAAACGACTGTGGCCCGCAAGGTGGCGGCCATCCGCTCCTTCTTCGCTTTCTTGAGCGCCGAGGGCATTCTACCCGACAACCCCACCGAGGGCTTGGCTTCGCCGCGTGTGGGCAAGATGCTCCCCAAGGCTATCACCCCCAATGAGGTGGATGAACTGCTGGAGCAGCCCTGCAAGCGGGCCACCCCAGAGGCCAGGCGGGACCGGGCGATGCTGGAATTGCTATATGCTACCGGCATGCGAGTCACCGAGCTGGTGTCGCTGGACCTGGTCAACATTAGCGTGGACGGAAAGAATCCCTTCGTTCGCTGCACGGGCAAGGGGGCCAAGGAGCGGATCATCCCCATCCACGAGCAAGCCACCGAGGCCCTGGTGGAATACCTGACGGAAGCCCGGCCTCTCATTGTCCGCAACAAGAACGAGAATGCCCTGTTCGTCAACCGTCGCGGCGAGCGGCTCACGCGTCAGGGCTTCTGGCTAATCCTTAAGGGATATGCCAAGGCGGCCAATCTGCGCGACGATGTGACGCCCCACACCCTGCGCCATAGCTTTGCCACCCACATGCTGCGAGGCGGAATGCCCCTGCGTCACGTCCAGGAGATGCTGGGCCACGCCAATATCTCGACGACTCAGGTCTATACGCATCTCGCGACTGAGCACGTGCGGGAGGTGTACGAGAAGGCCCATCCCCGCGCCTCGTAGCTCAAGCCTCGGCTAACAGTGTACTATGGGGAGGTGAAGGTAGCCCTCGCCTCCCTTTTGCTATCGCTTGCCATCCTCTGCCTGGCCTGCGCCGAGGAAACGCCCCGAGAGACGCCCACGCCTAGCCCATCGCCCACAACCCTGCTCTCCCCTACACCTTCGCCATCCCCGTCTCCACCCGACCAGAGCCGACCCTCAGACCGCGACGCCCTGGAGCTAGCCGTTCGCCTGGGTCGCGCTCACGGTCCCCTGTCACCTGTTGCCCACCAGGAGCCACCGGCCTATCAGGAAGGCCAGCAGCACGAGTTCACCGTCGTCGATATCTTCGTGCCCTCCCTGCGAACGGTGAATGCCACCCTCCGCCTCATCACCCCCCACGCCTACTTCTACTTCCAGGACGGCCTCGAGGTCTCTCAGGAGGATCTCGAAGAGGCAGGACGAGAATTCGAAGAGACCGTGTACCCCACAGTCGCGCGCTATTTCGGCCAGGAGTGGACGCCGGGGGTGGACAGCGATCGCCACATCACCCTTCTCCACGCTGACCTGCCCGGCCTGGGTGGCTACTTCAGCGATGGGGACGAATACCCCCGCGCCGCCTGGCCCGCCAGCAACGAGCGGGAGATGGTCTACCTAAATATTGGCGGTCTAAGGCCGGGCTCCGATAACTACAACGGCCTGGTGGCCCATGAGCTTCAGCACCTGGTGCACTGGAAGGGCGATCCCACCGAAGAGGTGTGGGTAAACGAGGGGCTATCGGAGGTGGCGCGCGAGCTGGCCAGCGACGGTTCAGGCTTCACGCCGATCGCTATTACCCTGTCCGAGACCCAGCTCAACGCCTGGGAACCTCTGGGCGCTGGCAATACCCCTCACTACGCCACCTCCCACATGTTCGTCCGCTATCTGCTGGAGCACTACGGCGGCTGGGAAGATGCCCGCCGGCTTGTGGAGGAGCCCGCGGACGGCATCGAGGGCCTAGATGCCTACCTCACGCCCTTCGGCGTCACCTTCGAGGACGTCTTCGCCGACTGGCTAGTCGCCAGCTACCTGGACGACCCCGACGGCGGGCCATACAGCTACGGCGATGCCGAGGTCGAGGTATCGTCGGCCACGAGCCTCGCGGACTACGGCGAGGGCGAGGATAGCGTCCACCAGTTCGCCGCCGACTACATCGAGGTGGAGCTGGCCGAGGGCGAGGCCGTCTTCTCCTTCGACGGCGGCGAGGCGGTCAAGGTCATCCCCAACGAGCCCTATAGCGGCCGCGGCCAGTGGTGGTCGGGGCGCGGCGATGCTATCGATAGCACCCTCAGCGGCGAGTTCGATCTGAGCGGCCTTGAGAGCGCCACCCTCACCTTCTGGACCTGGTACGACATGGAGGAGCACTGGGACTACGCCTACGTCATGGCCTCCGGCGACGGCGGCAGCACCTGGCAGATCCTGCAAGGCCGCCAGACCAGCGACGAAAACCCCCTCGGCCTGGCCTATGGGCAGGCCTACACCGGCAAGAGCGGCGGCGGCGACAGCCCTGCCTGGGTGGAGGAGAGCATCGACCTCAGCCCCTTCGCCGGCCAGGAGATCCTCCTGCGCTTCGAGTACATCACCGATGAGGGCGTCAACCTCGACGGCTGGGCCATCGACGACATCGCCATCCCCGAGCTGGCCTTCCTCGACGACGGGGAAGAAGACTACCCCTGGCAGCCTCAGGGCTTCCAGCGCCTGAGGGCACCCCTGCCCCAGCGCTTCATCGTGCAGGTCATCGAGATGGGCGAGACGACCAGCGTGCGGCCGCTGCCCCTGGACGAGACCAACCGGGGCGAGGTCCATCTCTCGGGCTTTGGGGCGACTCTGGACAAGGCGGTCATCGTCGTCGCTGCTGCCAGCGACGGCACCACCCAGGCGGCTCCCTATCGCTATTCCCTCCGCCCGGCTCAGCCCTGAGCCCTTGCCTACGGGTCGGCTCATAAGTATGATGAAACGCGTCATGATCATCGCTGTGATCGGCGGAGAGGAGGCTTCGGCCGAGGTGGCCCACCTGGCCGAAGAGGTGGGGCGCGAACTAGCCAGGCGAGGCTGCACCGTCGTCTGCGGCGGCGGCAGCGGTGTCATGGAGGCTGTGTGCCGAGGGGCCCGCGCTGAAGGCGGCCACACCATCGGCATTCTTCCGGGCCACAACGCAGTCGAATCGCCCCCCAATGACCACGTAGAGTTCCCTATCTTCACTGGCCTAGGGTTCGCTCGCAACTCGATGGTCGCCCTTTCCGGCCAGGCGGTCATCGCCGTCGACGGCGCCTACGGCACCCTCACCGAGATCGCCTATGCCCTCATCCACGAGGTGCCAATCGTCGGGCTGGATACCTGGGACTTCTCCTACCACGGGCACGATGCCGATCGCATCCTGCGGGCCAAAGACCCCGTGGATGCGGTGGAGAAGGCCGTTGCCGCCGCTGAGAGGCGGCCACGCCGCTAGTGTGAGCCTGCCCACCGGCAGGCAGGGAGCAGTCTGGTGGAGATCGATAGCATACAGGCCCTGGAAATCCTAGACTCCCGCGGCAACCCCACCCTGGAGGTGGAGGTGGTGTTGGCCGAAGGAACGGTGGGAGTGGCTGCCGTCCCCTCGGGCGCTAGTACCGGCGTCCATGAGGCGCTGGAACTGCGCGACGGCGACGCCGATCGCTACGGCGGCAAGGGCGTCCTCAAGGCAGCGACCAACGTCGCCCAGGAGATCACCCTCAAGCTGGTGGGGATGTCCTGCCTCGAGCAGGCGGCCATCGACGAGGCCATGACCGGCCTGGACGGCACGCCCAACAAGAGCCGCCTGGGAGCCAACGCCATCCTGGGCGTCTCGCTGGCGGTGGCCCATGCGGGCGCCAACTACCTGAACCTGCCCCTCTATCGATACCTGGGCGGCCCGATGGCCCGCACCCTGCCCATGCCTTTCTTCAACATTATTAATGGCGGCAGGCATGCCCCTGGTGGCACGGATATCCAGGAGTTCATGGTGGTGCCCGTGGGGGCCAAGACCTTCAGCGATGCCCTGCGCATGGGAGCCGAGGTCTACCACTCCCTGCACAAAGTGCTGGCCGACAAGGGCCTTCCCACCACCGTGGGCGACGAGGGCGGCTTCGCGCCCCCCCTACCCAAGAACGAGGAGGCGATGAACCTCCTGCTGGCGGCCATCGAGGCGGCCGGCTACCGCCCGGGCGAGGAGGTGGCCATCGCCATCGACGCTGCCGCCAGCGAGTACTATCGCGATGGCCAGTACGTCTTCGCTCGCGAGGGGCTCACGTTCAAGGACGCCGACGAGATGGTGGCCTTCTGGCAGGACTGGTGCGGCCGCTACCCCATCGTGAGCATCGAGGACGGCATGGCCCAGGACGACTGGACGGGCTGGTGGAAGCTGACGGCGGAACTGGGACGGAAGGTGCAGATCGTGGGCGATGACCTGCTCGTGACCAACGTGGAGCGCATCGAGAAGGGCATCCGCGAGGGGGCAGCCAACGCGGTGCTCATCAAGCCGAACCAGATCGGGACGCTGACGGAGACCCTGGCGGCCATCGATACGGCCAAGCGCGGCGGCTGGCGGGCGATGATCTCCCACCGTAGCGGCGAGACGAAGGACACGACGATAGCCGACCTGGCGGTGGCCACGGGTTGCGGCCAGATCAAGAGCGGCGCCCCTGCCCGCGGCGAGCGGACGGCCAAGTACAACCGCCTGCTGCGCATCGAGGAGGAACTAGGGCCAGGGGCGAGGTTTGCCGGAAGAGAAGCGCTGAGATTGGTAGGTGAAGCATGAATCGAACTCTCATGGTGGCTAAGCTTGGTGCAGTGTGCTTGTGCCTAGTGCTGGCGGCCGCATGTGCGGCCGACGAGGAGGAGATCGCTGCTACGCCAACCGCAACGACTCCAGCATCTCCCGAGCCCGCGACCCCCGGGGTGACGGACATCAGCACGAGGGGAGAGAATATCGAAACCCTGACGAACACCGTCGTGCAACAGGTCACTTGGGAAGACGGCACAACTTACGAGGAAACCATCTCCGATCTGGTCTTCCGCACAGCCGGCAAACCCGATGCCGGTCACGGTCACCGTGTGGTGGCCCGCTGGCTGGGCGATACCAGATGGCAGGTCACCATATTCATGCGGGTTGTCGACCGCTCGACCGAGCCAGAGACGGTGACAGATCTGACAGGCGAGTTCTACTACGAGGAGGAGAGGGACGAGTTTAGCGCCGCCAACGGCAGGGCCCTATTTGCTCTGACCGGGGAAAACCCGTGCCCATCTGGCGAGACACAGCCCGATTACTGCCCCCTGGACAAGGAGATAAGTCCCTAGCCTAGCACTGCCTAGCTGGCAATCAACGCGCCGCGGCTGCTCCCCAAGGGCGCTCCAGGCCCCTCAGGGAAACAGCCAGTAGCGGGAAGGAGACGCAATGGCAAAAGGAAGCCGCTGTTTCATCAAGACAAAGGCGTTCATGGCCCTTCTGGCTGCTCTAGCTGCTGTCCTGGTGGTCGCGTCTGCCTGCGGGGAGGACGGAGAAGAGCCCAGCCCTACGCCAACGGCGGTGGCTACGCCAACACCATCCCCTACGTCGGAATTCCCCTTCGAATTCGAAGGGCCCATAGGCATCGATGTGACCACCTTTGGCGCCTTCTTCGAGGAGGGTGAGCCCATTCAACTGAGTATGACCGTCGCCGTCCGCGAGCCTATGACCCTCTATTACCGTACTAGCCAGCGCTATGACCTGGCGGTCATCGATTCCGAAGGCCAGGAGGTCTGGCGCTGGTCGCGGGATCGTGCCTTTGCCCAGGTCACAGCGGAGGTGCCGCTGGAGGCGAACGAGATGCTTTCGTTTGCTGATACCTGGGACCAACGCGACAACGACGGCCAGCAGGTGCCGACTGGGAACTACCAGGTAGTAGCCGAAAGCTCCCACTGTGATGCCAACTACGAGAACTGCGGCCAGTTGACCACCTCTGCCACCATCCAAATACGCCCGCCGCAAGGAGAGCCGTAGGTCTTGGGCCCAGCTGAGGCAGGAGCTTTTCCGGCCGGCCGACGTAACTAACCCCTCCAACAGGCGTCTTTGGAATTGGCGTCGATAAGGGTCCGGCCCTCGCCTTGGATAAGCTAGCGACCGCCGCTACAATCAGCGGGTGGTTACGCCTGGCTTTGCGAAGCCCGGCCCAGATATCGGAGGATCGCAACTAGAGTTGGCTATTTGCGCACCCTTGCTGGTTTTTGTGCGTTGTGTAAGTGGAGGGCGCAGGGGGAAACTCTTGTCGCCGCGGCCGCTTCATGCCTGGATCACCAAGGGTCGCTGAAAGGACCGCATCGATGAAAGTGATGTTCGCCAGTGCAGCGCTAGCCGGAGTGGTGTTGGCTCTGGCAGCATCGGCAGGAGGCCTTCTGGCCAGAGGTGACAGCGCCGCCCAAGAGGCTGTGACTATCGGCGTGGACGTTGAACCCGCGGGCAATACAGTCACTTCTCTCGGCCCTATTGACGCGTGCATATCGGTGAGCACCGGTGACACCTTCCAAGCCGACATCTTTGTCACCAACGTCGCCGACCTTCTGGCCTGGGAGACGTACTTTGTCTACGACATGTCAATCATTAACGTCGTCAGCCGGGACGTCATGATGTTCCAGGCGGCGAACTCAGGCAGCAACGTGTTCGACGTATCTGAAGGCCTACCTGACATCGACGGTTACTACCGGGTCGCCGGAGTCGATCTTGCAGACCCACCTGCACCCGATAGTGGTTCCGGCGTCCTGGCCAGGCTCACCCTGAAAGCTGTCGGCTCAGGCGTCAGCCCGCTGAGCCTTTCCCCTATTGATATGAACGAGGACGGCACGATAGACCTTGGTGCCTCCCTGAAGAACATTGAGGCTGAGTCCATCGGCGACCTAGACGGCGACGGCTTCTTTGATGGCCAGATTGCCAATGCAGAGATAGCGGTAGGTGCCACCTGCCCGGAGCGCACGCCGCTGGCCTCACCCACGGTGATTCCAGCATCGCCGACACCAGAGTCCTCGCCCTCAGCCGTCCCTGACGCAACTGCCGCGCCAACAGGGACACCAACGGCCACAGTGGCAGCCAGCCCCACAGCCACAGTTCCTGCCGCCAGCCCAACGCCTGGCAGCACAGTCGCCACAGAGGATGGAGGGTCAGCATGGACCGGCGGCCCGGCCATCATAGGCTACGTCCTGGGGGGCTTGGCAGCAGTGCTCGTGGGCGGAGCTGTTTTGCTTAGCGTCAGGAGGCGTCGTGCCGGATAGCGACGAGGAAGTGTGGTGGTGAGAATGAAGCTGTTGGCCGTGACCCTGGCCGGCTGCCTCTTGGTCATCGCCCTCGGGGCATGGATTCTAGCCGGTGGGGAGGAGACCACCCAGGCCAGCCCGGACGTCACCCTGGGCGTGGATGTCGACCACACTGGCAACACAGCCACCTCCTTGGGCTCCATCGAGGCCTCCCGAACGGTGGCCTGCGGCGAGACTTTCGAGATAGACCTCTTCATCCAAGATGTTACGGATCTGTTGACCTGGTTGGTGGGCCTAGAGTACGACCCCTCCGTCGTAAGGATTACCGAACGGGATGTGCAGATGTTTCAGGCGGCCAATGCCGGGAGCGACGTGCGGGACCAGTCCGAAGGAGACGGAGGGCTGGCCAGCGGCTGGGGCGGCTACTATGAGGTCGCGGCCGCGGACGCTGGCGAGCCTCGCGAGGACGTTGCCGATAGCGGTTCAGGCGTACTGGCAAGACTCACGGTGGCGGCGGTCGGAGCTGGCATCAGCAGCCCGCTCAATGTCCGGATCTCAACCCTGTGGGGCCACCCCCCCAAGTCTATCAGCGTAGGGTCTACGTTCCACGCCGAAGTTACGGTGGTCGGGCCCTGCCAGGACGATGACGAAGATGGAATCGACGACAGCGTGGACAACTGCCCCGAGGTCCCCAACTTCGAGCAGGTCAACACCGACACCGGGGACCAGGACGGCGACGGGCTGGAAGGCGAAGACGACATCGACGGCATGGACAACGATGGCGATACCCTCGTCGACGAGGACCCCCCGGGGGACCCAGAAGGCGACGCCTGCGACGATGACGACGACAACGACACCATCCCCGACAGCGACGACAACTGCCCTCTGTTTCCCAATGCCGGCCAGACGGACTCCGACGGCGATGGCCTGGGCGATGCTTGCGACGAGGACAGCGACAACGACACCATCCCCGACAGCAACGACAATTGCCCTCTGCTCCCCAATGCCGACCAGAGCGACTCCGACGGCGATGGCCTGGGCGATGCTTGCGACGATGACAACGACAACGACACCATCCCCGACGGCGACGACAACTGCCCTCTGGACTTCAACCCTGCCCAGACGGACTCCGACGGCGATGGCCTGGGCGATGCTTGCGATGCTTCCCCCGGCCCCACGCCTACGCCCCCCAATCCCAGCATGGCCTGGACGCAATCCTGCTACCTCGGTGCCTCCCAGGCCGCCGAAGACGCCCTCGCGGCCATCAGCGGCGATGTCCTGGCCGCATACCGGCTAAGGCCGGACCAGGGCTACGACAGGTGGTTTCCGGGTAGACCCGAGGTGAGCACGATGACGGTGCTCAACCCCTACGATGCTCTGTTTCTCCTCGTGGCCGGCGATGCCGGCTGGTCTCAGGAACCGTGGGGCGAATCCCCTAGCAGCGTCGACCTCGTCTTCGGCTGGAATAGTGTGTGCTACACCGGCCAGACGAAGGACACCGCGACAGCGACCGAGGGGATCGCCGATCAGTTCGCAATTGCTTATACTCTGGACTCAGGCCAGATCTGGAAGCGATTCGTCCCTGACAGGCCGGATGTGAGCAACCTCGGCCAGCTGGAATCCTTCACTCCTGTGCTTATCCTGGTCACCGAAGAAACTGGCGCCGTGTGGGTGTTTGAACCGTAGATCTGCTGGCCAAACGCCCAAGCGGCTCGAGAGGCGTGGCGACTGAGCCAACTACGTTGACAAGAGCCAAACATCCAGTGTATGAACTAGCCGACGTCTGTCCGCATCACTGACAGCCGTGGCGAGCGTCGTCTTATCAAACCGCCAGACCTGCCGAGGGGCTGGCAGCATCCGAGGGACTACTTGGCAGCGGGAGTGAGAATGATGAATGCTCTTTCGAAGGCGGGCACCCTAGTAGGAGCGTCGCTGCTATTGGTGCTGCTTAGCTGCGGCGGCGAGGGGGCCCCTTCCACCATCACCGTTAATAGCACCGCCGATACCGATAGCCGCGATGGCGTGCTGACCTTGCGAGAGGCCATCCTGCTGGCCAGCGGCGAGCTAGCAGTGGCCGACCTGGACTCGGGAGAGGCCGACAACGTTGGCAAACGGGTCGGGCCCGATTCCAGCGATACGATTACCTTTGACCCTTCCGTCTTTCCAGCGTCGGGCGGCACCATCTCCCTAACCGCGCCGCTACCGTCGCTTAGCACCGGCTCGGACACCATCGACGGCTCGCAGGCCAACGTAACAATCGACGGAGTCAACCAGAGCTTCGAGTGCATGGTAATTGGTTCTAACGATAACGCTGTGAAGGGGTTGGAGATTAAGAACTGCTTTGTGGGGGTGATGATCCGGCCAGGCGCCCAGGGTAACGTGATCGGCGGTTCAGCAGCGGAAGAAGGAAACGTTATCTCCGCCAATGACGAAAGCATAGTAATCGGCGGTGCGGGCGCCGACGGCAACGTGGTGAAGGGCAACCTCATCGGCGTCGATGCCAGCGGCAGCGGCCCCCTGAACAACCGCAACGGCGTGCATATTCATGCAGAAGCGCGGGCGAATCTCATCGGTGGCAGCAACCCAGGCGACCGCAATATCATCTCAGGCAACAAGGGCGTGGGCATAACCATCAGGGGTAGCGCCAACATCGTCCAAGGCAACTACATCGGCACCGACGCCAGCGGCACTGTGGCTATACCCAACGGAATGGAAGGAATATGGATCGCGCCCAGCGGTAAGGACAACATTATCGGCGGCAGCAGCGCCGAGGAGCGGAATGTCATCTCTGGGAACGACCTATTTGGCCTAAACATCTCCGGACGCGGTGCCACTGGCAATGTGGTGAAGGGAAACTACATAGGCATCGACGCCAGCGGCAGTGCTGCGTTGGCCAACCGTCACGGCCTGGTTATCAGCGACGGCCCCCAGAACAACGTCATCGGTGGTTCTGCCCCCGGCGAGGGCAACGTCATCTCAAGCAATGGCACAGGGGTGCTCATCCGCAGGGCCGGTACCAGCGGCAACACCATCATCGGAAACTACATAGGGACGGACGCCAGCGGCAGCCAGCCCTTGGGGAATGCCGTGGGCGTCTGGCTCTTCCAAGGTGCCCATCACAACACCGTCGGCGGGACCGGCGGGGGCGAGGGCAATGTCATCTCAGACAACAGCCTCTACGGGGTGCAGGTCGAGGGGCCGGAGACCGTGGGCAATACCATCCGGGGTAATTCGATCTACTCCAACGGCCAGCGGGGCATCCACACCACGGACGGAGGGAACGGAGAGCTGGAACCTCCAGCTATCAGCGACGCCAGCCCGGTAAGGGGCAGCGCCTGCCCCAAGTGCACCGTCGACATCTATTCGGATTCGGGCGATGAGGGGGAGGTCTACGAAGGTTCGACGGCGGCCGACGACGACGGCGGCTTCATCTTCGAGGGCAGCCCATCCAACCCCAATATCACTGCCACTGCCACCGATGGCGACGGCAATACCTCTGCCTTTTCCTGGCCGCTGATAGCAACGGTGCACTGATGACCGCGAGCCATCCCTGGGGTCAACGTACCACCGCCCGAGGCTCCTAGTGCCCTACCTCGCAGCTAATCTTGCCACTAGAGTAACATCGCCAGCCCATTCAACCTAAGGACATCTCCATGTATCCTTGGAGCGTGCCTGCTTTTGGCTCAGGGGCAAAGAAGGTGAAGGGGAACAAAAGGGCCTCATGAACCGCGACCGAACCACGACCATGGGCCCGCAGCCTTCTCTGGGACTGTCCTTGCTGGCGCTTCTCTTGTTGGCTAGCAGCGCCTGCGGTGGCGCAGGTGGGCCCAGCGCTGAGCCTCCGACGACTCCGCAGGCCTCGCCCACGGAGCAGCCTTTGCCCATGGAAGCCGAAGGGAGATTGGCCTTCGTCGCTGAGGATGGCGTCACCTGGGACATCTACGTCCTAGATGTCAAGGGAGGGGAGCCTACGCCATTGACTGAAAGCCTGCTTGGCCAGTGGCCACGCTGGTCGCCGGATGGCCAACGTCTGGCCTTTCTAAGCCTGCCGCCGGAGGAAGGCTTGGTAAGCGGCTTGCTAAGCGAGAAGGGCGAACTGGTGCTGCTCGCGGCCGATGGCGCTGAGCAGCAAACCATCGCCGCCATGGGCAAGACCGAGATATACTCCCCTGCTCTGGACTGGTCGCCCGATGGGCGAAGGATCGCTTGGGAAAGTGGGGACCGTTCCGATGAGGTGCCGGCAGGGATCAATGCAATAGACCTAGAGACCGGCGAGATCAACGAACTGGCCTCTGGACACCCCGGCGCTATGCCTGCGTGGTCGCCCGATGGCTCACTCATCGCCTTCGTTTCCTACGAAGACGAAGAAGAACCGAACCCCGACATCTACATCATGGAAGACGACGGCTCCAACGTTCGCCGTCTCGCCCACAGGGACGGGGATGACATAGGTCCGAGATGGTCACCCGATGGGCGCCACATCGTCTGGTGGGTGTGGAAGACAGGAGGCGAGGCCCACGAGTTGTTCATGGCCGAAGTCGACAAGGGGAGAGTCAAGCAACTGGGCAACGGCTCGCGTCCCATCTGGTCGCCCGATGGCCGACACATCGCCTTCATGAACCTAGTAGAAGAGAACAATGTCGATATCTTCGTCTTGGACCTCGATAGTGATGAGCGAGTGAATGTGACGAATGACCCCGCCCGAGACATGTGGCTCACCTGGTCGCCGGACGGCACGAGGATCGCTTTCGTTTCCCAGCGAGACAACCCCCAAGGCGAGATCTATATGGTGAACGCTGATGGCAGCGACCTGCAGCGCCTGACGGACAACGACTTCACGGAGACAATGCTTGCGTGGTCGCCTCGCTAGCGGTCTGATAGCCGGGAGGCGCAACAAGAGTCTTGAGCAGAAAAGCGTATCGCCTCGCCCACGGTGTATGATGACCCGTGCTAGGTTGGCGTAGGCGCCGTAGCTCTGGAGGAAGTGCCATGTCGATGTCCTGGAGACGCCAGATGGGCTTTGCGATGATGCTAATCGGTGTTTGTCTCTCGGTAGTGCTGTTGCCAGCCTGCGAGGGGCAGGACGAAGCCGCCCCGTCTCCCACGGCGACGGTGGTCTCCCCCTCTCCCAGCTCACCAACTGCAACGACTGAGGCAGCACCTTCGCCCCTCGTTCCCCCTCCCCCCGGGCGCATCGCCTTTACCTCCAACCGCGACGGCAACCCAGAGATCTACGTGACGAATGCCGATGGCTCGGGTCTGACTCGCCTTACCGACAACCCGACCAACGATCGGGCTCCTACGTGGTCTCCTGACGGCTCCAGGATCGCTTTCGCCTCTGACCGCGACGGCAACCCAGAGATCTACGTGATGAATGCCGACGGCTCCGTACAGACCAACCTTACGAACAACGCGGCCGACGAGCAGGCACCTGCCTGGTCGCCGGACGGGTCCAAGATCGCCTTCGTATCGGACCGCGAGGGGAGTGCGAAGATCTATGTTATGAACGCCGACGGCTCAGACCAGAGCAAGCTGACCGATAGCCGATCAGGACACTCAATGCCTACCTGGTCGCCGGACGGGGCCAAGATCGCCCTCCTGTCAGCGGAGACCGGCTACCGCGAGATATACGTGATGAACGCCGATGGCTCGGGCCTGACCCAGTTGACCAGCGACCGAGCTGACAACATGTGGCCTGCTTGGTCGCCTGATGGCAGCAAGATCGCCTTCAACTCCGAGCGCTATCGCCACGCTGACATCTACACCATGAACACCGACGGCTCGGAGCAGAGGCAGGTCACCACTGAGCCTGGGGAAGACTATCAACCTGCCTGGTCGCCTGACGGCTCGTGGATCGCCTTCACCTCCGACCGCGATGGCAATCGCGAGGTGTACGTCATGAAGGCCGATGGCTCCGCCCAGACCAATCTCACCAACAACTCAGGCAGCGACACCGGTCCTGCCTGGTCGCCCGTCATGCCATCGACGAGCGGCGCTCCCTAGGGTCTCGAGGGAGGTGACTGTCGCTGGCGCCAGGCCGAGTGCCACCAGAGCGAGTAACGCGCAAATCAACACCCATTTTTCACCTGTCCAAGCTGCGCCAGTGGGCGAGAACTGTTGACAAAGAACCTGCCAGACTAGACCAGCGTTGATAGAATAGGTGCTATAATAGCCGTAAAGTGGACTCGTGGCCGGCCTGGATGACGGTGGGAAGCGAGTACAGGCGAAGAGCCTGAAGTATAGAGGGGATCAAGGCAGGAGTATCCCCGAGGAGGCGGCCCGATGACAAGGAAAGCGCTTTGTGTTTTGGTCGGGACAGCGGTGATAGGCCTCCTATCACTATTAGGCTGGGTGCTTTATCTTGCAAGCCCAGCCGCCGAGGCGCAAACCCTGGCGCCGCTGGCGGTTGACGGCTCGGCCGATGTGAAGATCGTCGACCAGTACGTGGACGGACCGGCCGAGATCCCGCTAAGCGAGGACATCGCTATCGACGTCAGGAAGGTGATCCACAACAACGGGCCTTACGAGCCGGTGGACGCCGAAGTCCTGGGGACGGCCGCAGCCCCCGAAGGCTGCGATATCACTCCGGGGAGCCACCTGGAAGAGATTGTCAACCTGCCGATTAGTGTGGACGTGACGATCCACGAACCATTTACCATCCACTGCTACGAGCCAAGCTGGCACACTTTCACCTTCGACAACGTGCTCACGGTCACCACTGTGGGTGTGGAAGACCCCGACCCTTCGAACAACACAGGCCACACCGACTGGACGGTGGCTGCGGTGACCGAGGCCGATCTAGAGATCGTCAGCCACAGACGCGTGAACTGGCCCGCCCAGATCTTTGCTAGTGTGGACGTGCCAGTCACTATAGAGGCAGAAGTGCGCAACAACGGCCCCTATGGGCCGGTGGATGCGGAGCTTCAGGGGTGGCTATCGCCGCCGAGCGGTTGCACTGCCCACCCCAGCCCCGCCGTTAATCAGGTCGTCCTGGCCGCCAGCGAGACGAAGACGGTCCAACAGGAGTTCACCATCCACTGTCTTACGGGCGGACTGCGCACCTTCATGCTGACCAACCGCGTAGAGAGCAAGGACCCCCACATTGGCGACCCCGACCTGGCGAACAATGAACGGTCTCGCTTCTTGGCTTCCTTCCAGGTTGTGGACAACACGGACGTCAAGATCATCAGCCAGGCCCTTGTCAACCCGCCAGCCCAAATTGTGGTGAGCGAGGATGTTGACGTCACCCTGCAGAAGGTGATCCACAACAACGGTCCGGCTGGCCCCATCGACGTTTCCATCTCCAGCACGGCCACGGCCCCTACTGGCTGCAGCGCGACCGCCAAGAGCGTACCTACCTCCATCCCTCAGGTACCTGTCAGCGTGGACCAAACGGTTGACGAAATATGGACGATCCATTGCGGGCAGCCCTCTACCCACTCGTTCACCTTTGACAATTCGGTCTCCACCATACTCATCGACCTTTATCCCGCCAATAATTCAGCCTCCACAGGCCTGACGGTCGACGTCGTCGCAGAGGCCGACGTGGAGATCGCTGGTCAGGAGGTCCTGGCTGGGGACTGCGCAGGCCCGGCGCCAGCCGAGATCGGGGTGAGCGAGAACACAGGCATCTGCCTGCGCAAGACCCTCCACAACGGTGGCACCTACGGGCCGGTGGACGTATCCATCTCCGCCAGTGCCACTGCTCCCGACGACTGTTCGGCCATTCCTGACGGCGGCAATCCCACCAGCGCCAGTCTGCCGGTGAGCACGGACGTGGTGGTGGACGAGATATGGACGGTTCACTGCGGCACGCCGAGTTCGCACAGCTTCTCCTTCGACAACGCGATCGCCATCACCGACGCCCATGTCAGCGACCCCGAGCCAGCTAATAATTCGGCCTCTACGGGGCTAACGGTGGATGCCATCGCCGAGGCGGATGTGAAGATCAGCAACCAGGCACTGGTGGATCCGCCAACCGAGATAGACGTGAGCGAGGATGTGAGCCTCACCCTGCGGAAGCACCTGCACAATAATGGCCCCCATGGTCCTGTGGAGGTTTCCATTTCTGCCTCGGCCTCGGTGCCGACCGGCTGCACGGCCACTCTCGAAAGCGGGTTCGGATCCAGTTCCTTCGACTACCAAGGCGGGCATGTTGCCAGTCCCGATGGGCTTGTCGCCGGGTTCGACATGGACCCGACAGACAACAGTTGTCCCAACGACGGGAGCAATTGCACCCTGGGCCCTATCGAGACGTGTGTGGAGGTGTCGGAGGGGGATGTGTTCCAGTTCGACGTCTTCCTCGACGGGCTCCCCATCGATGACAGCATCCTGGGCTTCGGCTACGACATCAACAGCTTTCCGGGGACGCTAACCGCCAAACTGCACAACAGCGGTACTGTTAACCTGGTGGCGCAGCCCGGGAGCAGCATCTTGGATTTGAGTGCGGGCGTTCCGGACAGCTCCCCGCCGTACAACGCCAGCGTGGCTGACCTTGGGGCCGCCGAGTACAATCCTCCCTTCACCCAGGGGGTGCTCGGCCGCTACACGCTGGACGTGACGGGACTGGCCGCGGGCGTCTACGGCATGACCCTGGATAACGTGATCCTGGGCAACTACTGGTCCAATGATCTCTGCGTCCTCTACGGTTGCGAAATATGGGACGCCAGCTTCGGTCCCCAATACGGTCTGATCGCCGTGGACAGCGAGTGTCCGGGGGCCCCTACGCCTACTCCCACACCTACGCCTACACCTACGCCCACACCTACACCTACGCCTACGCCCACGCCTCCGCCAGGCGTCATCCCGCTGCCGGTGAGCGTCGACACGGCAGTGGACGAATCCTGGACCATCCACTGCTCGCAGCCGAGCACCCACTCCTTCTCGTTCGACAACGCGATTGCTATCACCGACGCCCATGTCAGCGACCCCGAGCCGGCCAATAATTCAGCCTCCACAGGCCTGACGGTCGATGTCATCGCCCAGGCCGATGTGAAGGTGGTCGGGGTGGCCGTCCTCAGCCCGCCGACGGACATCGATGTGAGCGAGGACGCCGATATCACCGTCAGGAGCACTCTCCACAACAACGGCTCCTACGGTCCGGTGGAGGTGGAGGTCCAGCAGACGCCGACTTCGCCGCCCGATTGCGAGATTTCCCCCGACGGGCCGCTAACCAGACAAGTGGACCTGCCGGCCAGCGTAGACGTGACGGTGGACGAGGCGTTCAGCATCCACTGCTCCGAGAAGAGCACGCACACCTTCACCTTCGAGACCGACATCGTCCGGATCAAGGATCCACACGTGGTAGACCCGAACGAGGCGAACAACTCCGGGTCCACCCAGCTCACTGTCGAAGCCTGGGGCATAGCTGATCTCAAGATCGTTGACCAGCAGGTGGCGAACGCGCCGGCCGAGATCCCGGTAAGCCAGGACGTGCAGATCACCCTGGATGAGGTGGTCCACAACAACGGGCTCTACGGCCCCGTGGACGCTGTTGCGGAGATGACCGTTACCATACCGCCGGACTGCACGGTGGAGCCGACCACCCACATTCAGGAATTGTACAACGTGCCGGTAAGCACGGAAGTTGTGCACAGCTCGCCGTTCACCATCCACTGCTACGAGGTGAGCTCGCATGAGTTCGTGTTTAATGGCGAGATCACGCTGAGCGGCACGCACGTGCGAGACCCGAACCCGGGCAATGACACAGGCAGCACGCATCTGGTGCTGACTTCCGTGGGACACGCGGACATCAAGATCGTCAGCATAGGCTTCGTCAACCCGCCCACCAACATACCCACGGGCCAGGACGTGGACATCACCCTGCGCAAGCACATTCACAACAATGGCCCATGGGACCCGGTGGACATCGCCATCGACGCCAGTGCCATCGCTCCTACCGGCTGCACCATCGACCCCAAGAATGTGCCCGACTCCCTCAGCGCGGTGCCGGTGAGCGTGGACCAGGTGGTGGACGAGGTCTGGACCGTCAATTGCAGCCAGGAGGGACTAAACACCTTCGTCTTCGACAACTCCATCGACGTGGCTACTGTGCACGTCTACGACCCGTACCAGGCCAACAACACCAGCCACAAGCTGCTGACGGTCAGGGACGACTCCTACCCCTACTGGGGCGACGACATCTGTGACGGCAAGGACAACAACGGCGACACGGTTATCGATGAGGGCTGGGACCTCAATGGCAACACCATTCCCGACTGCCTAGACCCCGACCTGAACACCGACGGCGACGAGTTCACGAACGACGTTGATGATGATGACGATGGCGACGGCTGGAGCGATGAGGACGAGGGGTTCATGCGCACCGATCCCCTGAGCGCCTGCCCCTTGGACGAGAACCATGATGCCTGGCCGCCCGACGTGAACAACGACGGGGTGGTCAACATTTTGGACGTCCTGCGGTACAAGCCGGTCCTGCACGGACCCTATGACCGCCGCTACGACCTGAACACCGACGGTGCCACCAACATCTTGGATGTGTTGCGGTATAAGGGGTTGCTGGACACGCCCTGCGGCCCGTAGCTAGCGCGAAGCCGCCAGTTGCCGACAACAAAGGCGAGGCCTCCCAAAAGAGGTCTCGCCTCGCTTGCGTCGGTGGCTGGATGAGGCTTGAAGCCGACTCCAGTAACTAGGGCCCCCAAGCGGGGTCGCTGTCCTTGCCAACGGCAGTGGTGATACGGCCCAAATCGCTGCCGTCCGGCCTCATAATGTACAGGTCGAAGTCGCCGGTGCGGTTGGAACCAAAGACGATCCACTCGCCATCCGGCGACCAGGTGGGCTCAAGGTCGGTGGCAGGACTATTGGTGAGGTTAGTATCCGAAGTGCCATCAGGCTTCACAATATAGATCTCGTGATTGCCGTCGCGGATCGACCTGTAGGCTATCCACTCTCCATCCGGGGACCAGGCAGGCTCAACCTGCCAGCCCGGCGGGTCGCTGACCACCACCGTCAGGTCGGAGCCGTCCAGCTTGACAGTGCAAACCTGGCCCAAGCTCCTGGTGGCGCTGGCCGCGTAGAAGGTCAGCCGCTCGCCGTCAGGCGACCAGCCCCCTAGAAAACTGCCAGCCTTGCAGGGTGCCGCAGTGGCCTCCGGCTCGGGCTCGGTCACCTTTTGGACGTTGCTGCCGTCACTGTCCATCACATAGAGGGCCCCTGTGCGGCTGAAGGCTATGCGCTTGCCATCGGGGGACCAGCGGGGGCTGAAATCACCGGCCGCGTCGTCCGTCAATTTCGTCAGGCCACTGCCGTCGACGTTCACAACGTAGATATGAAAGACAACTCCCTCTAGGTCGGAGCTAAACAGGATTCTGCTCCCGTCGGGAGAGATGTGAGGGTTAGCATCTTCTGCCGGGTTGTCGGTTATGTTCACTTCGCCTTCGGGGGTTAGCAAGTAGATCTCCCCCTTTCCATGGCGGCGGGTATGGAAGGCAACCTTGCCAATAGGCAGCTCCACGGTGGCCACAGGACTAGCTGGAACAAGGGTGGGGCCGGGCCCGATCGTGCCCGTCGCCGTGGGAGAGGTCGGCGACACCGTGGGCGAGGGAACCGCCGTCAGATCGGGGGCTTCCTCACCTTCTCCGCATGCCGCCACCACCGTCATGCCTAGGATAGCCATCATGACCAGAAACGTTCTCAACACAGGACCCCCTTTCAGCCACGGCCTACCCTTCCCTAGCGTTTTAACGGGGTCGCCCCCTCTTTGTCAAGCGGACGGAGTCGCCGGGCCCAGAGTGGTCACCCGCGCACCCTGCGGCCGTCCTTCGGCGTTACTATTAGGCAGCACCGCCTAGAATCGCGGGGTGTTGCCATCTGCTTGTAGAGGCCGGTGGCCGGACTAAGATACGTTTGAGTGACCCAAGCGTCTTCCATATAATGGAGGCAACATGAGACGAATAATACTCATCTTTCTCGTCGGCGTCGCCTTGCTGACCATCATGGTGGTTGCCCCGGTTGTCTGGCAGGGCAACGATAAGCCTGCCCAGGCTACCCCTGGCCTTGTCGTCGGCTTTGATATGAACCCCACGGGCAACACGTGCCCCGACAATTGTAGAGCGACCAGCGGGGCCCCCCCGCATTGTATCGACAGCGACGACTGCACCCTGGGCTCTATCGAGACGTGCGTGGAGGTGTCGACGGGGGATGTCTTGCAGTTCGACGTCTTCCTGGATGGGCTTCCCAGCGGCGACAGCATCCTGGGCTTCGGGTACAAGATCTATGGCTTGCCAGGAACGTTAACCGCTCAGACCCATGAGGATGGCACCGTTAACCTTATCGCCCAGCCCGGGTCCAGCATTCTGAACTTCAGCGACCCGCCGCCCACGACGGGGCCAAGCTCGCACGGCGTCAGCATGGGTGACCTGGGCGCCGCCGAGTTCAACCCGCCCTTTACCAAGGGAGTGCTCGGGCGCTACACGCTGGACGTGACGGGGGTGAGCGCGGGCGTCTACGGCATGACGCTGGGTAACGTGATCATCGGCAACGAAGGGTCCAACGAACTCTGCCTGCTCTACGGTTGTGATATCCTAGACGCCAGCTCCAGCACTCAATACTACGGTGTCATAGCGGTGGATGTTCCCTGCGGCTCGGCGCCGCCCACTATCACGCCCATACCGACGGCCACGGCCACGCCTACGCTCACGCCCACGCCTACGCCGGCGCCGCCGGACTTGGCCGCTGGATGGAATCACGCCTGCTACCTCGGCGCTGACCTGCCCATCTCCCAGGCCCTGGTAGAGTTGGGGACAAACGTCCTGGCCGTCTACCGCCTGCGGCCCGACCAGGGTTACGACAAGTGGTTCCCGAACAGGCCAGACATCAGCACGATCACGACCGTGAGCCCCTACGAAGCGCTGTTCATCCTGATGGCCAACGACGCCGCCTGGCCACAGGAGCCTGGAGCAGCACCACCCGCCGGCCTGGACCTGGCGCAGGGCTGGAATAGCGCTTGTTACTGCGGCCAGACAAGAGATGTGCAGTCGGCCACAGCCGGCATCGCTGGACAATACGGGGTGCTATATTTGCTGGCGTCTGACCAGGGCTGGAAACGGTTTATCCCCGCCAGACCGGAGATCAGCAATCTGGCCGAGCTTCAGCGATTCGCTGCTGTCCTTGTGTTGGTCAGCCAGCCGGAGGGTGCCCACTGGGTCTTCGCCCCGTAAGAGTTAACAAAAGGGCCAGGCGCCCTTGACGCTACGACAGGGCCCCGCTAGAATCGCGACACGTTCAGATCGTTGGGAGTGTGAAGTATGGTTTGGCACAAGCTCGTCTGGCTACTGATGGTGACCTGGCTGTTGGCCCTCGTCCTGCCCGCTTGTGGCGAGGAGGAAAAGGCCCCGACGGAGTCAGCCACGGCCACCCCTACGGCCGCTGCCACGCCATCGCCGCTGGCCACGGGCACGCCGACAGCAAGCCCTTCGGGGACGGCAGTGGTGACTCCTGGCGAGGCGCTAGTCCTCGACCTGGCTGTCACCGCACCCCTTCTGACCATATTCGCCGGCGAGCCCTTCCCCCCTCCAACCACCCAGCCCACCGGCGACCTGCGGCACGACATCCCCTCCGTAGCTGTGGGCGACTTTAACGATGACGGATTGGACGATCTGCTGATTGGAGCGCGCTTCGCAGACGGGCCAGATGACTCGCGGGAGGGCGCTGGCGAGGCCTATGTCATCTTCGGTTCCCGCGACCTGAAGAGCACCATCGACCTGGGACAGGATGAGCAGGACCTCACCATCTTCGGAGCCAAGGGAGCCGGGGTAGGTGTCGGTGCGGCCGACAACCTGGGGATGGCCGTCGCCGCTGGTGACCTCAATGACGATGGAGTGGACGACATCGCCGTCTCGGCACCCATGGCGGACGGCATCAAAGACCCCGACTATCGCACAGACCGAGGCGACGTCTACATCATCTTCGGAGGTGCCGAGCTCTCTGGCACCATAGATATCGCGGAAGGAGAGCAGGACGTCACCATCATTTCCGCCGAAGGTTTCAGTCTCATGGGGGATTCGATGGCGATCGGCGACGTCAACGGCGATGGCATCGTCGACCTCATCCTGGGGGCGCCCTTCGCCGGCCGGGTCCCGGGCAGTCCTCACGGTGGCCCCAGGACGGAGCTGGGGGAGGTCTACGTCATCTTCGGCTCGCCCACCCTCGGGGGCAGTATCAGCATCCCCGAGAAGGACCAAGACTTCACGATCAGCGGGCCGGAACAGTACAGCGAGCTGGGTGACGCCATGGCGGTCGGTGACGTCAACGGCGACGGTATGGACGACATCATCGCCGTGGGGGAGGCCGCCGACGGGCCCGAGGGGGCCCGGCCCAACGCCGGCGTGGTGTACGTTGTGTTCGGCTCAACCAGCCTGGGGGGCATAACAGACACGGCCAAAGGCGAGCAGGACCTGACGATTTTGGGCGCCGATGCTCAGGATGCCCTGGGCTTCTGTGCCAGCAGCGGCGACATCAATGGCGACGACATTGACGACATCGTCCTGGTGGCCCAGCGGGCCGACGGTGCCGGCGAA